>Ga0256829_1000180_pt1 | contig 79116 bp, 70 predicted proteins | sample 131447metaG_FD_185979 | JGI IMG/M metagenome (GOLD analysis project Ga0256829, IMG submission 185979) | Hydrothermal vent microbial communities from Lau Basin, Pacific Ocean - 131-447 | ecosystem: Environmental > Aquatic > Marine > Hydrothermal vents | place: Pacific Ocean: Lau Basin | collected...
TGAGAGATATAGAGACACAATCATCTATCTGGTTGCAGGAGGATTGAAGTTACCCACAATAAACTGATGAGATCCACAAACAATGTTGCAGAGCATCATTTCTCCGTTAGATCTGAACTTCTGAAGAGAAGATTCAAAACCCGTGAAGGCCTGCTGAAAACATCCTACTGGTATCACCAGCTATCAACTAAAATTTGACAGTCTCTTTTTATCAGAGTGTTCTAGACATAACTTCCACATTCAGTTAGGAAAACCAATTCTATCAGAAAGTTTAAATTACTAAATATGTTTAATTGGTTGTGCATGAGTTGCGGAGAATTCCATCTCTTCATAACAAAAAGGATGATAAAGCTGTTGCCGCTGTGATTGGAGCAACCTTGCTAGTTGCTATGGGCGTCACGTTATTTGCATCCTTTACTCTGTGGTATGTTCCTACGGTAACCTCGAGCAACGAACAGATCTCCTTTACGAATCAAGAATCTGCATTCTCTTCCCTCTCTGAACAGGTACAAAATTATGTATATCCGGGTAAGATGGTATCCCAAGCTGTTTCTCTTGGCTTCAAAGGTGCTCCACCCTTTACCTCTAATTCTGGATCCACACTATCATTCATAAATAGTACACAGGAATTCTCTGCTCTCCTAAATATTTCGTACTGCGTAGAGCTGAAAGTAACGAAAACAACTCCAACGGGCCCTTCCCTTGGCTCGCTAATATACATAAATATTACCCGCTCATACAACGCAACGGGTTTCTTCAGGTCCCAAATAAGTTCCTCCAGTGGAATTGCTCACGAGATATACTTCGCAGATGGGACTTCTTTTGGGTTGGTTGGTAACTATTCTCAATCGTATACGTCTCTACCCATAGATATGCATCTCTCTGAGAACTCTGACCTTGTGAACATATCCCTTTATGCAATATCACTTATCGGTGATAATTTATCGGTTTCACAATTTGGAACTTCTATTATATCTTTGCAGGCCATAAACACAACTCTGGCTGACTATTCACTCTCTCAGAACATTACAATACTGGACGCAGATTTAACCCCTTTTAACGCAGTTGTTCAAAACATAACGATCAGCGAGCTTAATTACACCTTCGTAGGTTCGCTATCTTCAATGCTCAACGTGTTGTTTTACAGATCTTATTCTGGTTTAGCCGGATCAGCAATGAGTGCATGGGGATTCTATCAGTTTCCATTCAGCGCGAAACTTACGGAAAATGGATATGGCAATACACTGCTTATTTCTCTCAATTCGCCGCTTAGCCCAGAATTTTTTTCGCTTGTGTTAACCAATTATAAGGTTATGGGGGTGTGACATGATGATGAAATCCGGTAGACGCAATCCAATTAAAAAAAACAAAGGTGTGTCAGAGGTTATCGGTACAATGTTTATCTTTGCTATATTCATCACTCTTCTCACTTCTACGATAACCTGGTATATACCTGCAGTCCAAACAAGTGCGGAGCAAACATATCAATCTGACACATCTTCTGCCCTATCCAATCTAGTCACTACCCTTGGAAACACGCACCTGAAAAATGGTAGCACCATTAACCTAAACACACCTATGGGGATCAAAGGTGGTTTCTTTATCCCACCCTCGCAATCATCTATCTCGTACACTCCATCTGGTTTTAACGGTACGCTATCGTATCAGTTCGGTGTTTCATATAAATATGTTAATGGGCATCCTACGTCCGGTGTTCTAAATAAGATTGTCGGAACCTATCCATTAAAAACTGTTAAGGGGGGTTCTGCAGAAGCACTGGATACTTCCACCAGTCCCAATTTCCTGTTTGTTGCAGGAAATAGAAGTAACAACGTAGTAAAGATTAATGCTGAGAATGGATCGATCGTTGGTTACTCGTACGCAGGTAAACTCCCAGATGCACTTGCCTATGATCCACAGAATAATATTCTTTTTGCTGCAGATTATTTTGCCCCGCCTGGTGGGACCTCTACAATATCGTTGATAGACGCTTCAAATATGAAATTCATAAAGTCCTATAACATCGGTGTTCCCAATCCAACAAATTTAGTATACAGAAAAGGAGCTTTATTCGTATCATCATCTCAAAATGGAATAGTTGAGAAATACTCCATTCTGGGAGATAGCCTCGCGTTAACCCATACTTTCAAGAGCGCATCATATCATTTCACTGGTATGACAATCAAAATCAAAAACGGTCACGCCTATTTAATTCTTTTAGATAATAACTCAAATCCTGACGCCGTGGATTCGTACACTGTTTTACGCGCCTCAAATCTACACGAGATGGGAGTCTTTTCCCTAGAAGGTACAATAACACATTTTTTGGGATCTTCGTACCCTATCACAGTCACTGGTGGGGTTCTGAGTTCTATCGCCTTTAACGGTAATAAGGCATACATATCCATATACAATGCAACCGTCTGGATAGAGTTTTACAATGTTTATTTCCCATATGGTCCCGTAGATACAATCTCATCATTAACGTTTGAAAAGGATAATAGCCTTATCATAAACAACAGGTTTGTTTATGATAATATCCAACCCGTCGGCGTGTCGTACTGCAAAGAACAAAACATCGTCGGATCAATCTTCCGAACTACTGATTCCAATGATTATGTGGTCTCCTACAGCGTAAACCCAACGAATGGGAAAATCGTAGAACTTCAGAATAGTGTAGCTATCTCAAAGGATGCTTCTCACATCTTGCTATACACACCAAATGAACAGAGACAGTATTTCCTTGTTACTACTAATCTTACTAACGATGTCTATAAGCTCATTGTAACAGGAAACGGAGCTGTCGTATCGGACATATATGCAGAGAATTATTTAAATCGACCCGTATCGTCCCTTTACGATGTTACGAACGGCCTATTGTATGTGACTAACAAGCTTTCTGGGACTATATCAATATTCTCAACATCTCCCAATATTCATCTCGTTCGCAATATAATCCTTGGTCACTCAACAGAACCCACTGCAATGTGTGTTAGTAACAGAACAGGGTATGTTTACGTCGCAGAGTTTGGTAATTCTTCCGTTGCAGTAGTGTCCAATGAAACATTGCTGAAAACCATAAGTGTGCATTACAGTGGAAAAAAGGTGTTCATAACCGGAATGGCTTTTAATTCAAACGACACAAGGGTTTATATTGTGGGCTACTACAGCACCGGCACTCAGAATTATGCAGTCTATTTCTCTATAAATAATGATCTGGAGATATCTAATGGATATATCCTAAACAACAATGTGGAATCCGTATTTCAGTCCGTATCTTATGATCCCTACGAAAAATCAGTTTATGCTGCTTTGTATGAATCAGGTTCGGGCAATTATTATATTGTTAATCTGAGTGCTGCAGGTACCCCAACATATCCTATAAAAACACCATCAACTGATAGTGGTTCGTACTCACTTGCATTTGATCAGTACAACGGCGAGTTATTTGCTGCGTATTCGATTCCCTCTAAGTATGGTTACCTTCAGATTTTTCGAGACATGAAACCCTCTACATTAAGTTCCAATGCGCTTTCGACCATTGAAACAGGCGGAGAGCCACTCGGACCCGTATTTGATCCAGCCAATAATCTGGTGTATGTTCCTAACTCAGCGCCAGTCAACCCGAACGGCCCAACGAGCGGTGATTTCACAGGTTCTGGCGGTAACGTGACAATCATAAATGCTGTAAGCGGCAGATATCTGACAACTATCTGGGTAGGGAGTGAGCCAATGAACGCATCATTTGACCCTATGAATGGTTATATCTACATCCCCGATAGTGGGAGCAACAAAATATCGATAATAGATGGTGGCTACACAATATACAACGGAAAGGTGGGAATCTTCTTCAAAGGTGACTATTCATTCCATGGTGCTATTGAAGCTTCTGCCAGCACACGCTTCATAACTCCTCGAACCTATTACTTTGAAGACGGATTCCTTGCATTAAATGAATCCGCCACAGGGGTAAATAAACTGCTCAGCACTGTACCATTCTCACTCTCGGGCGGGAATACAGATCTGAATCTCAACGTTATATCCATCGGGCTTATAACAAACCATCCGGGAAATTTTACTGTTGTTTCCTCCTCACCATCTGTCCTTCAGCTTCAAATAGTTAAGAAGGTTAATACCTCATTATATATAGGTAGCACATTCTACGTAACGGATCTGTACGGCAATCAGTACCTGGCTTCAGTTACTGACATATATCTGATACACTTTAACCTTGTTTTACACACGCCCTACGCTTCACTTATAAACAAGTATCTTTACACGTTATACGGCAATGGTTCGCCTGGTATCACCCCTACCAGCTGGAACTTTCTCGCGAAAAACGGACCATTTTCAGTCTATAGTAATGAAAATACGATAGCCATCAAGCAATACGGATCATCTCTGGCTTCGCTGCAATCCATTACGCTGCTATACTACCTTTTAAACATAAACAGGTTGTGATCAATGTGAAGGATATAAGAACAAAAAAGGACAAGGCGGTTTCCGTCATAATAGGGTATATTTTAGTCTTTTCCATTGTTGTAACTACCGGGAGTACCGCCTTTGTGCTTTATGTCAATAACTCCGGAACAAACAATGACCTGGCCTACCAATCATCTACATCACAGGTTCTCGGGAATCTCGCATCTCATATGGTTTCCATGACAAATACTCCCGGTAGCAGGTACACGGTTACATTACCAATGGGGATCCAGGGGACATTCTTATCCCAGAAGACTCCGACCTCCCTAACAATCTCTGGAAAATCTGCGTACTACAATCTCTCTTATCAGATAGGAATCAGCCTGCAGTCACAGGGTTCACAATCCACCGTCACCGCCTCTTACGACCGGGTTGTTGAAACTATCAAGTTAGGAAGTGCATATAATCCGGACGGCATAGTGTTCGATCCGTCCAATGGTGTCGTCTACGTGTCGAGTTACAAAGCAAGTGGACATCACGGTGCTGTCATTGCCATAGACGGAAACCATGTGAAAGCATTACTTCTTCCCGCCCATCCCTATGCCATCACCTATGATTCATTCGACAAGCTACTCGATCTGACAATGTACAATGACACTCTGGGGTACGGTCAACTCATCTCCATTAAACCATTTCTTACATCTTCGTATGGAACGAGTGCTAGCATTGTGAACATCAGAACCTACCAAGGCGATTACCTTTACGATGTGCTTTACGATCCTTCTACAAATAATCTTCTTGTGACTTTTGGTACACTTGAGGAGTCTTGGTATTGGTTCTACACTTACGGCGGCATAGCCTTCTTCGATGCATCTACTCTCTCACAGGTTCGATCATCTTTCAGCGTGAGTGCTGATCTATCGGGTACAATTCCTTCCGCGCTCACATACGATCCTGCTAACGGAATGATCTACGTCTCAGGAGGAAAATACGTATGGGGTCTTAACTCAGTTACTTATTCCCTCGTAAATCTTTATAGTGTTCCCACCCCGAATGGCCGACCTCCATCGCTATATGATCCACCATCTCCATGGGGTGTTGCGTTTGATTCCTACAACGGTAATCTTTATATTACGGCTCAAACGGTTGGGAGTCTGACAGGAGACGGCGCGATACTTCCTTCAGGCGGCGGATACCACAAAACCTTTATTTTCAATGGCACCACCAACCAGCTCATGTCCACCCAGGATGTTGTTGCAAAACCCACCGGAGTTATCTATGATCCAGCAAATAGACATGTCTATGTGGCGAGCTCAGATGATGGGAAAGGAATTGTAAGTGTTTTTAATGGGATGAATCCGTATCAGGCCCCAATAAAAGAGATTTCGGTTGGAAAATATCCTGGAGTCGGATTCAATTCAATGCTCTACAATCCTCTGAATCACAATGTATACGTATGTAATTATGGTTCACACAATATATCGATTATACAGGGAAATGCCATTGTTAAATCTGGATGGTCTCTTAAAGGATCAGGTCTTCCACTCGCCGGGAATCTCTTCTCTTCTGGGTCTATCGTGGCATCTGGTTATACGAAATTTGTTTCTCCAACCAAATTCATAATCCAGGATGGGACCTTTTTTAAATATACCAGTGATGGTAGCATCGAGAACTTGAGTGCTCTGCCCTTTCTTGTAAAAACTGTTCAGGGATATAGATCAATGAATGTTGTATCTGATACAATTACTGGTGGCTCGAACAGTTCGGTTGTCTCGAGCTCACCTATTCCTTTGACAGCAACACTTCTGAAAGCATCACACATAAATTTGCATTCTGGTGAGCTGATACATCTTGTGAATGTTACCGATAGATCGCAAATCATGACCGCCAAGATCCTGAACATCTATATCGTCTCGTTCAAACTTACAGTGCATTCTCCCTTCGCAACGGTTTGGGGTTATTCCCTCTACAGGACATATCTTAATTCATCCATATCTTACAGATCCTTTCTGGCTAATTTTACCAACTGGAGCTTCCTTGACAATGAGTTTTCTGCAAATCTACTAGATCCGAACACGCTGCTACTGTCATTCTCTGGAAAACTTCCGATGGGTTTAACTTCGATAACGTTCTCCTCTTACGAGTACAGCCTCAGTTATAATTTTTAAATTCTCTGGTCAAAGTTTTGACAGTCTTCCCCTATTGCGTATGACCAGTTAATTTCTAAGCAGAGGATGCAAACCAACTGCATAGCAATACTGATAAATTTTACATGCTTGCAATCCGGTTTTCTTTTCTCCGAGGCATAAAATTTAAAATGTCTCTTCCATGGATAGGAAGGCTGAGAAATTTTAGGAATGTTTTTTCTTGTTGATAGCTCTAAAAACAATAGGTTATTTCTTGTAACCTATGTTTCTGAGGAATTCTCTGCGCTCAGTCTTATCTGCATCAGATTCAACACCTACTGGAGACGAACCATCCATAACACCGATAATCGCTGCTCTATCGGTATCTCTTGCGACAATTACCTTTAGAGGATTCGCTGTTGCCGCGAATATGCCTCCAACTTCCTGACAGAGTTTTATCTGGTTCAACAGATTTATGGGGTATGCATTCCTCAATATTATTATAAAGGTGTGACCGGCAGCTATCCTTCTCACATCTTCGATAGATGAGTCAACAAGAGTTTGATCATTTCCCTCATATCTGATAAGCCTCTTACCGGAGGCTTCTGAGAACGCAATTCCAAATTTGGCTTCCGGAGCTGTGGTCACCACAATTTCATAAAGATCTTCCACCGTTTTGATAAAGTGTGAGTACCCAACTATTATGTTGCTTTGTTCCGGTATCTCCAAATCAACTATCTCTATTTTCATACTGGTTCATTGAATCTACAGTTTATATTTTTGCCGGAAGAACTGGATTGCATTAAACCAGAAAATCATTCAAACGATCCACCAAAGTTCCAATAGCAGAATAAGGTAGCCAAACAGCCCAAAAACAATATATATCACATAGCCAATAGTACTCTATTATAATTTCACTCAATCGACGAAGTTATTCCATCACCTTCAAGAATGCTTAATATGCCATAAAGCAATGATGCATTTGGATAAGGCGATGGTGATGCCGTTACCGAAAATGGATATGGTCACACTCGACGATGCAAAAAAAATTCTTTACGAAAATATTAAACTTTCGCGGTATTTCGAAGAACTGGATACAACGGAATCCGTTGGAAGAGTGCTCGCTGAGAGCCTCTATGCGCAGAATCCCAGCCCACCGGGACCGAGATCAGCAATGGACGGATTCGCCTTCAAGTTCAGCGATGTCCAGGAATTGCTAAGGGATGCTGATCATCCAGTGCACCTGAGAATTGTTGGAAAGGTGGGACTTGGAGAGGGTTCTAAAAATTTTTCTGGAGAGCGTAACTGCGTACAGGTTGCCACTGGTTCCATCGTTCCTGCTCCCTTTGATACTGTGGTCCCTGTTGAAAATGTTAAAATTGACGGTGACAGCATAATTCTTACCAAAGATATTAAAAAGGGAGCCAACATTGATCCCACAGGATCAGATTACCCCAAAGGTTCAGAGTTCTTTGAATCCGGGCATATCATAAGGCCCAAAGATGTCCCCCTCCTTCTGAGCATAGGGAGAGACAGGGTTCGTGTTCTGAAGAAATTCAAGGTTGTTGTTGTTCCCACTGGTGACGAGCTGGTCCCATATAATATAAAAAATTCAGAACATGGTATTAAAGATTCTAACAGTTGGGGAATCAAGAACTTACTGGATGAGTCCGGGCTTTTTCAGACAACCCACCACGAGATTGTGCCTGATGATCGAAAAAAAATCCGAGAAACCCTCAGAAAAGCGCTTAAACGTTATGATGTCGTGATAACACTTGGGGGGAGCTCGTTTGGCGAGCGAGATTACGTGTACAGGGTAGTTCAGGAGTTCAAACCGGGAATAATATTCCACGGTGTTAAAATAAAACCTGGAATGCCGACCTTTTTTGCGAAAGATGGTGAAAAGATCATAGTAGGTCTCCCCGGTCCCGCTGTTTCTGGAATGATGTCTATGGTCGAGCTGTTTTTACCAGCATTTATGCATGAAGCTGGAATCAATGGTTTTGAATTCAAGATAAAAGCGATCATAGCCGAAACTGTTAAGCTGTCAAAAGGTAAGGTGAACCTCATTCCAGTAGTTTTACGAAAAGGAAGTTCCTGTGCATGTCCAATCACTGGATCTTCCTCTGATGGATCCCGCTTAGCACGGGCACAGGGTTACATTTCATATGAGGGGGAGACTGATTTCCTGGAGCGTGGTACTCCGGTTAATGTAAAGCTTTTTTCTGTCCTTCCCCTTTAGCTTGGCATCCATTCGACCTGAAGAATTTCAGATCTTCAGGTGTGTTCAGGTTGAAAAATGTATGTTCATAGCTTGCAGGTATAGGAAAATACTCGTGAGGAATCATTTTAACAAAACTTTTGAGAGTGCGCACTGTGTTTGAATTCAGACCATCGTCCAGAGATTTCTTCAGGTATATAGCGTGAAGAGGTTCCACATCACCATCTGAATGAATGGGGATCAATGCCACACTGGATTTACTTCTGACCATGAGGGAGATTAAATCGGCAGAGATACAGGGCATATCACCAGCAAAGGCGAAAATATCACCAAGATGCTGAATGGCCCAAATTAGAGAATCTACGATGGTACCCTCTGTATGATCTTCGATGATTCTGATTCCTTTGCCTGAAACGCTGAGATCTTTTGAAAAAACTATCACCTCATCAAATTCCTTTACCTTTACAATGGTTTCAACAACTCTATCGAGGAGTACCTTTCCGCCTATGAGAATGCTGTGCTTACCCGGAAGTCTCACACTTCTCTTCACAAAAACAACAGCAATCATTAGTTCAGCAATTGGAAAATCACAATAAATATATTTGGAATTCACCGATAGCGATCTCTGTTTCATCATTAAAGATCAAGTTGCTCCCCCTGATAAGAACACTTAAGCAGATTGTATTTCAACATTCCCTTCATTTAACAATGTTCCGCAGTAAAAAGATCATAAAATATATACGCTGTATAAAACTTTCTTAGATGCTCAATCACAGAGATGATCGTGCATGCTAAAGTATGATGAGAAAAATATTCTGAAAGAGATAGAGCAATCGATGGTGAATGGCTACCTGAGCCACGATGATAAGGTTGCCATCTCAAAAAAATTGAAGGTACCGATCTCCACCGTAGAATCTGTTGCATCATTCTATGATTTTGATGAGAAAACTCCAAAAATTTGCAATGGCTTGAGCTGTTCCCTAATAAGAAAAGAACTTGCAGGAATAGATACCGATCATGCGGTTAAGGTATCGTGCCTCGGATACTGCGATCACGGTCCTGTGCTGTACATAAATGGCAAATACATGCAAGCGAAGGCAGGAAAACTCTACGAGATTCCTGAAAGTAGAATGGAGTACATAAATGAGAAAAGGGAAAAGATCGAGGACTATATCAACGCAGGTGGTTATTCTATCCTTACCGCCGGCAACAACATTGGTTTTGACAGTGTGATCACTTCAATCGAAAAAACGGATCTGCGTGGAATGGGAGGGGCAGGTTTTCCGGTTAAATTGAAATGGCTCTCTTTTCAGAAAGAGAGAGTCGATGACTCGTACCTGCTTGTTAACGCCCACGAAGGAGAGCCTGGAACCTTTAAAGATAGAGTTTCCCTCGAGCTTCAGCCTCATCGCCTCCTTGATGGTATTTTGATAGCTAGCAGAGCCAACTCTATCAAGAAAGTGATTATTGCTCTGCGATGGGAGTACAAGAATGCAATGCAAAGTCTAAATATGGCCACCGATGAGCTCACCGCCCTTGCCACCACAAAGGGTGTTGAACTCCCAACCATAGAAATTGTCCAGGTACGCGGTTCCTACGTTACAGGTGAGGAAACTGCCCTTATGGAAGCGATCGAAGGTCGCAGGAGCGAGCCCCGGTTGAGACCTCCCTTTCCAACAGAAAGGGGGCTCTACGGTAAACCAACTCTAGTTCACAACGTGGAGACTCTCAGCGTTCTAGCAGATATCGTAAATGGTGCCACAGATACCATAATGAAAAAATACTGTGTGACCGGTGATGTGAAAAACCCGGGGGTTTACAGCGAGAAAATTGGTACCGTCGGCAACGATATACTCTCGATAGCCGGTTCATCGCCCGAGAAGATAAAGGCATTCCTTCCGGGAGGACTCTCCGGAGGGATAATCAAATCTGGTAATATATCAGAACATCTTGATTTCATCAGTATACGAAAAACCGGAGCTTCTTTCGGGACTGGTGCATTCATTGCAATTTCTGGAGAACGGTGTATTGTAGATGTTGTAAAAACCATATCGGAATTTTTCAGCCGGGAATCTTGCGGAAAGTGCATGCCATGCAGGTATGGTTCATCATATATCCATGAAACGATGAAGAAGATTACCTCTGGTAAAGGGAACGAGAGAGACGTTGAATCAGCAAAGGAGGTTGCCAGGGCTATGATGGACGGCTCCATCTGCGCTCTCGGTGTGGCAGCTGGAAAGGTATTCCTAGATCTCGCAAGCAATTTCAGTGAAGATGTTAAGGAACACCTTGAAGGGCGCTGCTCGGCAAATATCTGTTTCAGAGGTGAGGAATGAATGAAAATCTATCTTAACGGTGTTCCGTATGAAGCGCGGGACGGCCAAACAATTCTTGAGGTAGCCAGAGACCACGGAATCAATATTCCAACCCTGTGCAATTATGATGGATTTGAAAATGGGGTCTGCCGCCTTTGCATGGTTCAGATAGGGGGCTCAGAAAGGCTTGTTCCTTCCTGCTCCACTAGAGCTATGGAAGGTATGGAGATCGTAACCGAATCTAAAAAGCTCGCCAGCTATCGCAGTACTCTTCTCTCTCTCATCATGAGCAATCACGGAAACCATTCTGGTGACGAGGTGCAGAAATGTCAGCTTCACCATGAATACGAAAAGGCGGGTGGTCAAAATCTAATCGGCCTCCGTGAAGCGCCAGAAGTTGAGCTCATAGATGAATCTCATCCAGCACTGAGATTCAATCCATCCCTGTGTATTGAGTGCAGAAAATGTGTGATAGCTTGCAGCAAGGATCAGATTAACGGCGTCATACAGATAGGTGGTTTTGGATCCAGTGTTCACATAATATTTGATGATGGTTCAACCTTCGGTGATTCATCTTGCGTTTCGTGTGGTGCATGCGCCGACGTTTGCCCGACTGGTGCGATCATAGAGAATAACTGGACACCCGCAGAGAGAACAGTTATATCGACCTGTCCTTACTGTGCGGTTGGGTGCCAGATCGAGTACGGTATCGCAGGGAATAAGATTGTATGGGCAAGAGGCGCTGACGGCACAAATGATAGAAAATTGTGTGTTAAGGGAAAATTCGGTTATGAGTTCGAGATGAGTTCCGATCGTCTTCTCTATCCTCTACTGAGAAAAAATGGTGTTCCGAGAGGCCCATTGAAGAATGGAAACATACACGAAACATTTGAAAGGATCAGCTGGGACAAGGCTCTCGATATAATCTCATCGAAGATCAGAGATGTCCGGGAGCGATACGGAGCGAATGCGATTGCGGCCGTTGGAAGCGACCGATCAACAAATGAGGATGTCTATGCCCTGCAGAAACTCATGCGGGCAGTCGTGGGGACGGACAATATAGATCAATCAGCAACACTGTGTCATTCACCATCAGCGGCAATGCTCTCTTACGGTCTTGGAGCTGGAGCTGCCACCAACCCGATTCATGACGTCTTGAACTCAAAGACCATCATGGTTGTTGGATCCAACACTGACCGGGCACATCCAGTTCTCAGCTCCTTTATCAAGAGGGCCTCACTGAATGGTTCTTATCTCATAGTGGTGGATCCCATAAGAGTTGAACTGGCCGAACTTGCGGATTCATATTTGCAGATTCGACCGGGTACCGATGCCTATCTGTTCTCCACCATGGCACGCTACATTTACGAGAATGGCCTCTACGACAAGAAATTTGTAGAAGAAAATACAGAAGATTTTGATGCATATGTAGAATCACTCAGGAATTTCAGTTTGGAAAAAGCAGAATTCATCACCGGCATACCAAAGGATGAGATGATCAAAATTGCCAGGATATACGCTGAAAATAAGCCATCCTCCATCTACTGGACCCTAGGAATAACCGAACACGAAAATGGATCCGATAATGTCTCGTCACTCGTCAACCTCGCTATCCTCACAGGTAACATTGGCATATCAGGAGGGGGAGCCAATCCCATAAGAGGCCAAAACAACGTTCAGGGAGGTGCAGACGTAGGAGGAATACCTGGTTCGCTTCCGGGATACCAGAATCTCTTAGATGATCGAGTTCGAACCAAATTTGAGGCTGACTGGAAAATTAAACTTCCCGATTCAGTTGGCTATAAGAGTACAGAGATGATCATCAATGCCCTCAAGGGAAATCTGAAAATGATGTACATTTCTGGCGAGAATTCCCTGAGATCCCATCCCAACTCCTCCGAGGCCAAGAAGGCGATAATGTCACTTGAATTCCTCGTTGTGCAGGATATTTTTCTGACCGAGACCGCAGAATATGCAGACCTGATCCTCCCGGCAGCCAGTGTGTATGAGAAAACCGGGACCTTCACAAACACCGAGAGGCGCGTTCAGATGGTCCGTAAGATATTTGATCCCCCTGGAGAGGCCAAACCTGACTGGCAGATATATTCTGCAATAGCAGAGAAGCTGGGATACGGCTTCTCTTATAGAAACACATCTGATATCATGAATGAGATCTCACGGCTCGTGCCTACCTGGAGTGGAATTAGCCATGAACGTCTCGAGAGTGGGGGACTACAGTGGCCCGTGCGTGACTCCAGCTCAAATGGAACCTACATCCTGCATGCAGACGGCATCATGAGAGGAAAAGCAAGATTTAGGCCTATTTCCTGGACCGATAAGAGAAAGGATGGTTATCCATACGTTCTGATAACTGGCCGCAGACGGGAGTTGTACCATACATCAACCATGACCTCCAGATCCAGCGTTCTGAACAGGATCCAGACGGGTGCTTACCTAGAACTTAACAAAGGTGACATGGAGAAGGAGAACCTTTCAGAGAACGAGTATGTTCTGGTGGAATCATCCACGGGATCGATACGCTGCCATATCAGATCTAATGAAAGGATCCCTTCCGGAGTCGCATTCACGACGTTCCACTACAGAGAACTGGATGCAAATGCCCTCACTCCATCTGACCTTGATCCCATCACCAAAACTCCAGCTTACAAGGACACACGCATTAGAATTAAAAAACTATAAACTAAAAAATGACCCTGAATTTTCCAACATAAACGGTAAACGCTTAATTTCCTGTCTACCGCCATCCCACAGTGGGGATGTAGCAGCAATATAACAAACATGAATCATACCAGCTGGCATATGATCTCATAACGAAAAAGGAAACACAAAAGAATTAATCATTTTGCAACATTCCCAGTGGATGGATAAAGTGGTGATCATCAGACACGGTGAAAGTGAGGCAAACCGTCTTGGGATTCTCTCCTCCATGGAGGGTGCCTATCCACTCACTGAGATTGGTAAGCAGCAGGCAGAGATGGCCGGGGAGCAGTTAAAAGATCTTCACTTTGATGGAGTTATCTCAAGCCCGGTTCTGAGAACGAAGCAGACGGCAGAGATCATTGCCAGATTTTTGGGTCTGAAGGTTAAAATAGATCGCCGTGTCGGAGAGGCGGGCCTCGGTGATCTTGAGGGCAAAGATTTCAGAGATATGACTTCCAGCGATAGATGGAGTTACCATATGGAGCCATGGGAATCAAACGTCAGGAGGATGAGGGAGGCCATAGACTCTTACGATGGTGTTTACGTGATCGTATCACATGCGCTTCCCATTAAGGCAATCCTGTGTTATTATCTGTCAATAAATGACGAGGATTCGTGTAAGGGTGTGGAAATCCGTTACGCCTCTATTTCTGGGATCCTGATCAATCCACGCAGGGTGCTTTCGATAGGTTCCATCGTCCTCAGCGACCGGTTCAAAAAGGCCTTTCAGGCTAACTGATTTCATCTCCCCACTGCTTAATTTTATTCCCTCTATCTACCCATTTTCCTCCCTGAGGCAACACCTAAGCTAAAAATGGATTGTTTCATTTTTACCAACCGTGATCAAAAACATAAGAATGTTGCATTCATTTCCCTGGGGGGTCTTTCCCGGTAATTGCCGATAAATGGCTTGGTGTTAACCAATCCACTTCGAAACTTTATTCTACATCTGATCATTCTCACCCTATGCGCAGATTGCTTATTGGTGGCTCTGGCTTCATAGGAAAAAATCTGATCAGAAAATTCAAAGCCGATGAAGCCTCATACCTATCAAGGAAACCTGTTAAAGAGCTCGATTCCCTAGGCTACGAGCACATCATAGTTGATGTTACATCACCTCCAGAATTTGAGAAAATAGTAGAAAATTTTGATGTGATCTATTATCTTGCGGGGTCGCGCTATTCTGATGCGGGGAATTTTTTCAAGGAAAATGTGTCGGGAATCAAAAAACTGATATCAGCATTGAATAAACTGGACAGATCGCAGAAACTTATCTTCCTCTCATCAATCAATGCAGATTATGGTATCACTGAATTTTACCGATCCAAAAGAATAGGTGAGGCAAATGTACTTTCCATGGAAAACTCCCTTGTCATAAGATTATCTGCTGTCTTCGGTGATGGAGATCACATCACGTCGCAGATTGTCAGACTTGCCAGGACCAAATTCCACATTTTTCCCGGTGCAAGCAATCTTTCTCCCATTTTCGTTCCGGATGCGGTGAGTGCAATCGTATCAATGGAGGCGTTAAAGGGGACGTATTATCTGTGTTCAACTGAGAAAATCAGTACAGTTGATGCTGTAAACATAATAAGACGAGCCTCTGGAAGATCTCCGATGAAAGAGGAGATGACGAAGGTTGAAATGAACAAGCTGTTGCTGAAGCTCGCAGAGAAAGGCGATCTTTCTTATGACGAGCTCTACGATCTCTCCCTCAATCGTTTCAGGGAGACCACCGTTTTCGATCGTTTTGCAAGGAGAACAAAGACCTATGAAGCTTTCCTGAAGGAGAAGTTTCACAGCAGCACGTGACTCATCGCCTCTCGGTAGGTGTGAATGGACAATAATTTCAGGTAGTTTATCTGATAGCTAGACACCAACTCCTTGAAGGACTCATCATCTTTGAGCAGGATCAGGTAGTGAAGAGCCCTGCTCATTTCTGACGATGCGGCTGCGAGATATGCGGCACGTGTATCGCCGCTGGAGAATTTATCCTTCAGATCTAACCAAACATCCTCAGCATGGTTAAGCATTTTCCGAAGATTATCCGGCAAGACGGCGCTCCTATCAGTCATATTCTCGAAAATGGTGTCAAGCATCTCAATGATTTCTCTTATCTCGTTGACACGATAGCCACTCGCCAGGGAAAGAGCGAGAAAGGCCTCAGCTTCAACGATTGAGGAACGATACATGAAGTAAGGATGATCAGCCTTAATCATCTTATCAATCGCATCACAGTAGCGCTCATCGGCATTATCAGGAATGAAAGGCATCGTGATCCCCTGATAGCCCCGGGCAGATTCGAACTGCCGTCGATGGGTCCAGGGCCCATAATGCTTGGCCACTACACCACGGGGCTGCGGGAGGTTTATTTCAACCGGTTTAATAATTTTTTTGCAGAAGCAGAAAACACAACGGGTTAGAAAACATTAATCTTCTCAGCTCAAAACAACTGTGAATGTCCAGACTCTCCTTTTACATAACAAACGAGAACCCAGGTTGTGGGCATTCGTGAGCGACCACTCATTCTTTTCACTTCCGAGTATTATTTGTGGTCTCACCGAAGGAAGAATTAATAAGGGTAGAGGGATCGCATGAGTGGTTCAAATGGCAAATTCGTTGTTATCGAAACGATGGTTTCAGAGGCTTATCATCACCGTGATCGGTGCCGTTCTAACTATCCTAGGTGGATACTTCATCGGCACGGTCGTATCTAAAATCATACAGAGCGTTGACAGGACTATGTTGGTTAGTGGCATAGTGCTCTTCGTTGTGGGAATTGTCCTTCTGTGGATAGTGATCTGGACAACCATAAAAAACAGAGCGAAACGCTGATTACTTTCCCCTCTTCGGGAGGGATACCTCTGTGTGATGTGGAAACTTTCCCTGTCGGGTACTCCGATGTTGCCACGGAAATCCTGGGCAAATCCCCCAGAGAGCGTTCGTTTTTAGAATGTTGAGCTGAGAGTCAGAAATCACTGGAGCTTGTAACCACAGCTGGGGCAGAACTTCATATCATCCGTAACATCGGCCCCGCATTTCGGACATTTCTGCGAGCCATAGGTTCTGACCTGACCTTCAGGAATCTTTGTTATCTCCGTAGAATCCGACACATCGGCATCTATGAAATCAGCCGCTGGTTCAGGCGGTTCCTGTTTTTTTCCCTTCGTTTTGGCTGGTCCATAATAAGCAACTCCCACATTAGTTACACCGGCCTTGGCGCGAGCAAGATCAATCTCCTTCCTGTGCTGCTCTTCCATCTTGGCCATCTGTTTTTCTTCTTCTATCCTCTTGGCATCAGCCGTCCATTTCCTTATTTTATCTTCCCACTCAAGAGGGTCAGAGATCCTGAACCTATTCCTATGCGTGTTCCCGTCCTGCTCGTATTCAACCAAAAGATACTTCTTGCTAAGTGACTTGAATCTGGGAACGGCACTTGATACGTCACTTATTTGATACAACCTTACATTTACAGTTATACGAGGGGGCGTTGCTTTGAAGAATCCCCGCTTTCCATTTTTTTCAAAAATGAGCCTCTTGTCCGTTAGATAAAGGGATCCTTCTTCGGGCTCACCATCATCTTTCAGGAATATGGCCTCGGTTGAAATTATCTCGTGTTCACCAATCTCGTATATAGGCATCACAAAATGATTGCTATTTAAGTATAAAACCTTTTGATCATTTTTTTGTCGTTGGATCGTACTGTTTAACAATAGAGAAAAAGCCGTGGGTTCTCTAACAATATCTGCCATGGTTCTCATCTGTTCACGGTCGAAGTGCTGTTGACGATCTTACAATAGTTTAACCATCCCCGTTCCGGAGTGTGGAGAAGGCAGCTTAATACTGGCATCGGCATCATACAAACAGACAGCAGCCCTAATAAATAATGCAAGCAATCTCGTTTCACAAATCAGGATGTATGCACTTGGGGAACACCCAGTTTCACATATCCTTTGACTGAAGAGGGACGCTCCAAGAAAGGGGACCTGCAACGAAGGTGATCTCTGCAGGAATACTGCTATTCCCTGTTGATAATGTACCGCTCAGGATGTTCAATCCTCTGGTAAGGTTCTTGAGAGAGATCTGACCCAGAGTTGTGTTATGATATTTGAGCAGAATGTTGGCTATGTGAAACATTTCTGGAAGGAAATAATAGAATGATACCTCGATGATCGCCTTGCCGAAGGATGTTTGAGTAACGTTGTCTACAGAGAAATTGGAAAACGGAGCGGGGATGTTCTTACCACCAAGGATTATACTTTTTGAAGCGTTGAAAAAAAGGGCTGTGATGAAGGCCATCAATGAAAGAGGAATGGTTACATTATGCAGAGGGTAGCCGTTTGATAGTAAATCGGTCAGGTTTAGGGGCATAAAAATACTGCGCATGATTTTGTTTCCAGGCTGCACGATGAATGATTCATTCAGAACTGAGACTCTGACCGGCATCATTCCCGAATTGATACCCGAGACCGATTCATTTAGAACAACGCCATCATTGGTGAATATGATACTCGGCTCTGATGAAAAGATGGTGAAACCATAGGCCGAGTCGTACGCCGAAACCACTGACACGAGCATAACTGCCGTAAATACACTGAGTGCGACCGCCGCAACAGACGTTGTTTTTTTCACTGATTAGTGTATACAGCTGACAGTATATAAATGTCACGATTCTCCGTTCAAGCTGGATTGGAAGGTACCTCATAGTGGGGAGAAAATTCCCTCATTTCCCTCAGCGATCTTTCCCTTATGCTCACAACAGATTCACCTGATCGTACCACTTTTCCCTGCTCCAGATAGTTAACCAGGAGAGAGAGCATTTGTCTGCCACACTCACATTTTGGCGGTGACGACTTTTCCGGTAAAACACGAACATTACCACAGGATGGGCATCTGAAAACACTCTTTACTCCGGAAAATTTACCTCTCTTTGTTATGGCTTTCCCGTTAACGCTTACCACATCCATTGCGAAGTTGACCGGTCTGGCTGAGGATATTGATGTCCCTATTCCAAATGCATCCGCAACGTCCCGGAGTTCCTTCACATCAGATTGATCGAGACCACCAGAAACTATGATTTTAATGTCATCTCTTCCCCGAATGGAGAGTTCCCACCTTACCTCCCGGATGAGGGAAACAAAATTCCCTCTTCTCGAGGAGGGCGTATCCAAACGAATATATTGCACATCAGGAAATTCCTCTGCCACCTCAATGGCCGAAAATTTCTCGTCCTGGAAAGTGTCGATCAGAAGTACCTTCGGTTCATCTTTTCCTATATTTTTCAGGGTGAGTTTCCAGGCAGGCTTATCGCCAAGAATTATGGACAGGGAGTGGGGCATGGTACCGAACGGTCTTATACCAATTACCCGAGCCCCCATGATCCCAGAAACCCCATCTGCACCACCGATGTAGGAAGCTCGATCTATCATTGGCGCAATGGCCGGATGCATCCTCCTTATCCCAAATGAAAGAACAGGTTTATCCTGAGCAGCAAGCTTTATCTGGGAAGTTTTTGTGCTTATCCCGGATGACTGACATATTAACCCCAGGACAGCGGTTTCCAGCATACCGAAATCCCTGTAGCGACCGTGGATCCTGAGAAACGGAACAGGAACCCCTCTCAGGTCATGTGGGGGTATCACCGTACCCTCGGGAAGTGCATAAAGGCTGACCTGCCTATCCTTAAGGATCTCAATCACCTCATCAAGACCTGAGAAAACGATCCACTTATCCTCCCTTGAGTTCGCGGTAAATTCTGCTACCACATAATCGTTAAGATCATGAGGAAAGGCATCTATCGTTCTCTGGAAATAGACATCCGCGGTCATTCCCTTTTTAATCTCATCTTCGCTCGCTATATTCAATGGCATTAAAACATCTCCTCAACAAAGGTCGATGAGTCAATTATCCTAGCACCGTATTTTTCTTTCATGTAAGATACAGCCAGATCATGATTCTTAGGATCTATTGAAGTGCAAAGATCCTCTATAAGGGACACCGAATACCCCCTGAAAAAGGCCCCAGCAACTGTGTGAATAACACAGATATCGGTACTTATCCCCGATATATATAAATTTTCAATTTTTTTATCCCTCAGATATCCATCAAGATCAGTGTTGTAGAAAGCATCGTAGTGCCTCTTACGGATCCGGAAACCATTGAATTTTTCCAGATCCGGATAGAGATTGGATCCGGCTGTTCCCTCAACACAGTGCTCTCCCCACACACGAAACTCAGGATCATTTAAAATGTGGGTGTCCAGTGTGAAAACAAGTTCCACCTTCCCATTCAGCTGAGAGATCACCGACGAAGTTTTCCTGGCCACCTCAACTGCACCCGGGCTGCCAAATTTACCGTTTACAAAGTCATTTACGAGATCCACAACCACCCATGCGTACCCGGTCATTCTATCACGCTCCATTCAGTCTTTCCAGCCCTATCTTCAAGGGAAATCCCCGCTTCTCGAAGAAGGGACCTGAGTCTATCTGATTCATCAAATTTCCTCGCCCTCCTGAGTTCCTCTCTGTAGGCTATTATTCCACTCAAGATCCTGGACAGGTTTCCCTCTCTTTTTTCAGGAGATATGATACCAAATATCGAATCAACCTCCATTAAAAACCTCCTGATCTCTTCGGCAGATGCAGGAGAAAGGCGATCTATACTGGAAAAAGCCACAGAAGTGAGGTGTAAAACCTCCCTAAGCGCTGATCTGGTGTCAAAATCATGATCGAGATGGGAAAGAAACTTCTTCCTGATGCTCCCTAGCTCGATATTGTGATTTCCGGTGAATTCACTGGTATCACCGAGCTTCCTGTAGAGGTTCTGGATCCTCATTCTGGCTGTGGAAGATTCCTCAAGAAGATCCATACTAAAATCAAGAACGTTCCTGTAGTTTGAATTAAGATAGAAAAATCGAAGATCCTCCGGCTTGAATCGCGACAGGACATCACCGATCTTTACAATATTCCCCACCGATTTGGACATCTTTTCTGAAGCCATGTTCACCATTCCGGTATGCATCCAGTATCTGGCATAAGTTTTCCTGCCCGATATGGAACGCATCTGAGCTATCTCGGCCTCATGGTGTGGGAAGATCAAATCACTGCCACCGCCGTGTATATCATAAGTATATCCAAAGAAGTATTCTGTTATGGCAGTATCCTCAATGTGCCACCCGGGTCTGCCTTTGCTCCAGGGGGCAGACCACCATGGTTCACCTGGTTTCTTATCTTTCCAGAGTGCAAAATCCTGAAAATTCTTCTTACTCGAAGTTACACTCTTACGCACTCCGGGAATGAGGTTATCCAGTTTCTGACCGGAAAGCGAGCCGTAATCATCAAACTTCGAAACGCTGAAGTAGATTCCGTCATCACCTCTGTATGCATACCCCCTCCTTATGAGCCTCCTTATCTGAGATATTATCTCATCAATGAACAGTGAAGCGGGAGCGTAGAGAGATACGCTTTCGACGCGCAACCTCTCCATGTAATTCATAAAAATGTTAAGATACCTCTCGGAGATTGTGGAAAAAGCAACGTTCTCATCCTTTGCCTTGTCTATGATTTTGTCATCAACATCCGTGATGTTTTGTACATAGAAAAGAAGATATCCTTTAAACCGGAGGTACTTCGCAAATGAGTCGAAAAGGACGAAGGTTCTTCCGTTGCCAACGTGAATCTCATCGTAGACCGTCGGTCCACAGACGAACATCTTAATCTTACCCTTTCTGATGGGATGAAATTCTTCAATTTTCCTGGTTAACGTATTGAATATCTTCATTTTTAAACCTTAATGTGACGTTCATTAATTGTTTTTCGGAATCTCTTGAGGATCGGGTGGGTATGCGTATTCTCAAAAGATGGTATAGCAAATCAACTGAACAAACTATCCAGAGTGCATTATTCTGTCTTACAGAGAAATTCCGGGGCGAAGTCTCAAAGCTGGGTCACAGTCCCCTATTCCCTTAATCCTCACAGATTAAAAGTTTACCCGCGGTATGTTGAGGAAATTCTTTTTTTGTGGATCAAATAGAATTGCCGCGAAATCGAGCCCCGTTTAATTGTAGCACTGTATCCGAATTAAGCCGTTTGAGATTCATTTTGCTCGTTCGACGATTCACGGATAATCATCAGAAAAAACAGAGTTACCAGACAAATATTCCGTGAGCACCCTATCCCAGACTAGATCAGGCCAAAATCGCTGTGCCATCACCTCAACATCAGCAAATTCCCACAAGCAGTACCACAGATGCACCAGGGATTTATCATCTTCTGCTTCTGATAGAGTATAGAAGCATCTTATCCCACTCTATCGAGAAAGGAATTTTATTTATCCTGAGAAGTTCGCCCACCCGTTCAGTGACTTCTCTTATCTTATCAGAAAGCATACCCCTGAAGATAATTATTTCCTTTCGGCCGACTGGAAAGATCATTCTGAATTTTGCCCCATCTCGTATGTACCCAATGGGCTTTCTGTTTCGGTTGATCTCTACCATATTCAAGTGCAGATAAAGTTGATCGTACTGAACCTCCTCAGATCCCTGCTTCGTAAGGCTAGAAACAATCTCCCACATCTTGGGAAATATATTTTGAAGGGAGTTCCACTGGAAGTTCTCATCCAGTACGAGGTGTCCACTCCAGTTTTTCATAGTCATGTGTATCAACTCTCCCTTAAAAATTATGTGATTTAGAGAGATTGTCAAATCTTAGTTGATTCCACAGGATTTGTGGAAACGATCATTGATCCCGCGAAAACTCCTAAGTGCGATCTGATTGGGATCTCAAGATTTTCCTCCCTAAATTTTGCCATTCCCATCAACTAAAAATTGAAAACGTCGATTTAGAGATGCTGTTCTCTTTTTTCGAACATCACTTGCGTGATCACACGCGAGATCCCCTTACAGCATAAGAGGGAAAAAAGCAGTGGAAAAATATTAAAACAATCTCATATTGAGTGCTGGTGACCGTGAAATTCCGAAGGTGGTGGTGAGCTTTGTCCTGGCCTGTGATACTGGCAATTGCGGTTGCCTCTTTGGTGACCCATACATTCTTTTCGCTTTCTGGTCTCGGTGGTGGAATCGTCCTCATACCTTTCTTCATTCTTCTTGGATTCTCGGTGCAATTCGCCGCTGGTGCCGGCCTTCTTATGAATATCATATCACTTGCAATTGTATCGTATCACAACAACAGGCACAGGTACGTGATGTGGGATTACGTCGCCGCCTTCTCGCTCCCAGCTCTGATAATGGCGCCTATTGGTTATTTCGCCTCATCCGCTGTTGATCCTCTCGTGATCATACTCATATTCATCGGAATACTTGTTTATGCCTTCGTGCATGTTATTTTAAAACTGAATCCGCACCACATAGAGGGGCTTCCCAAGAAGAGGGCGATGATTCGATTCTCCATAGGTGGTGGAACCGGAGTTGTTGCAGGATTTCTGGGTGGTATGATTGGAGTGGGCGGCGGGCTCATCATTCTGCCGGTACTAACAATGGTGGAAAACGATTATAAGAAGATAGCGGCCACTACAGCCGCCTCCGCATTTTTTATATCGTGCGAGGCTCTGGTCTCCCATATATCATCCATCCTCCCTTCTGGTTTCACGACGGTGATTGTTGTTTCTGTTATTGCAACCGTGCTTGGGGCCATTACCGCATCGTTTGCCCTCCATCGCCTGAAATCAAGACAGATTGCTTATCTGACCTCAGGCATCATTTTCATTGCTATAGTTCTCCTCACAATCAAGGTCGGAGTGGTTCTCGGAATCGCTTTTCATTAGTTCAACCATATAGCGGTACCTTTCCATTTCCCTGCCTGTTGGTTGTGGCCTTATATAACCATGAGATTATGCACCCCCAGGCTGAAGTTGTTCCCCCAAAGGACTTCCTTTCATTATTTATCCTACCAATCAATAACCATAATTATGGTAGTTGATCCATCCATAAAGAGACTTCTGGACATGCTCAACGGTTACACACTGCCCAGATTCGAAGAGAGCAATCTGAATGAACTCAGGGATATAATGAACAGTATGAACTATTCAAGCGGTTCGAACGTTTCCTGTCAGGTTTCTGAGATTGAGATCGGGACGAAGGATGGCACGCTGAAAGCCCGCCTGTATGAACCGCCTCTCCCAACAAGCTCCCTCATCATTTATTTCCACGGTGGAGGATTTGTTTTCGGGAATCTTGATTCAAGTGATGCCACATGCGGACTTGCAGCCATGCAATCTGGATGCAAGATTCTATCCGTAGATTACAGGTTGGCACCAGAGAACAAATTTCCTGCCGCGGCTGAGGATGCATACAGTTCCTATGTGTGGGCTCTCAAGAATCATGAAACTCTTGGCATAAATAGGAACAGGATTGCGGTTTCAGGTGGTAGTGCTGGCGGCAATCTTGCAGCCGTTACGTGTCTCATGGCCAAGGACAGGGGAATGCAGCAACCGAGGCTGCAGATTCTCTTCTACCCTGCAACGGGTCCCGATTTTACTTCGGAGTCGGTCAGAAGACTCAGTGAAGGTTATTTTCTGACGCAGGAGGAGATGGAATGGTTTGGAAGAATGTATCTGAGATCTCCAGAGGATGCGCTGAACCCATATTTCTCCCCCATTCTTTACGATGACCCTGTTGGTATCGCCGGTGCTATCATCGTAACAAGCGAATACGATCCGTTGAGAGATCAGGGAGAATCGTATGCAGAGAAGTTGATGAGATCTGGAGTTGAGGTTACTTCCTTCAGGGTCCACGGAATGATTCATGGGTTTCTGGGCTTTACCTCCGTATCAGGGGCTGCAGCTGATGTGTCCCGCATGGTCTGGAACCTTGCGGGATGGAAGCTAAAAGATTCCGATGAGGTCAGCGCTTCTAAATAATATGCTGCTAAACCCAATTTTCCAAATCCCATCGAGAAATTCCCCTGTTACTTGTGGCAAAGGAAAAAGTGGCAATCTGATGCTATTTGATATCTTTATCTCCTTGCGTGTGATGGCACACGATGTGCAGACAAAAGATATTCTGGAAGATTGAACATGGTGTGTTCAGCATTGCAACCTCAAAAGGCGAGGTGATTGCAACAGATCTCGAAGGGCGAATTATCTCTGCCACCATTAATCGATGTACCTACAGGAGGAGCTACCAGAACCGCTACCTGAAACTAACATACAGAAATGGAAGAAGAGAAGTTAGCCCGCTAGGTACAGCTGAGGGCCATCAAATCTGCCAAAAAATATACTCTCTGCTAATTGATTCTATAGGTCAGGTAAAAGAAGGTACACCCGAGGTTTCCTCCCTCCTTGAGAAGTTGAGGGATAGAAACTGTGATTGGCTGAGAGAGGATTCAGAAAGGATCCTCAGCATATACTCTGGTAGCATTCCCATTGTCCCACCAGATCAGTATTTCACCGTCTACATCCGCTTAACTAAGGGTTGCCCTTGGAACAACTGTAGGTTCTGCCGTCTTTACAGCAAAGTGAGTTATGAAGTGAACACGCTATCAGTGCTTCAAAAGCAGATCGCGGATATTATCGATCTCTTGGGTGAGGGTATCAAATCCAGAAGAAGCGTCTTTCTCGGAGACGCCAATGCACTGCTGTTACCGACAAAGCAACTTATTGATGCACTCGAAATAATCAAAAGATACATAGGACTGCCTGTTTATTCTTTTTCTGATGGCTTCCTAACTCCGAAAAACAAGAGCGTTAGTGATTACTCCGCCCTCAGAAAAAAGGGGATGAGGAGAGTTTACATAGGAATCGAATCCGGCTCAGAAGAGGTACTCAGACTTCTTAACAAACCGATGGATCTTGAAGTGGCATCGGAAGAAATAGTATCAATGAAGGAAGCAGGGCTGAATGTTTCACCCATACTACTCTCTGGTATTGGAGGAAGGTTGGAAAACGAGCACATCCTGAAGTCCATCAGGTTTATCTCAAAATTACCCCTTACATATGGCGACATTGTCTACATTTCGCCTCTCAAGATTTACAACGATGAGGGCTTTCATCTCCTATTGAATGAACTTGGAACGAAGGACGAGAACGGCTATCATGCTTACGCACAGGCAGATAGGATGAAAATGGAGATGAAAAGTGCATACAGAGAGATTCACGGCGTGGATCCTCCCTTTCCTATAGCGACATACAATCTACTGGAGACAATATACTGATAACGGCTAGGATATACTATAAATACTTATAACTTTAAAAAGAGGAATGCCCAGATTCCAAAAACACGCGCCACCAACTCTCCATGAAAGGGCAGAAGACCTATAGATCCTGTGGTCTAAAAAATTACAATCCCGTGGCTAAATTCTTCAACTCACCAACTACTTTCTCCACTTTGACCCAATCATCCTCGAAAAGCGTTATAAGAATTCTTCCAGAATCACCAATATGCTGGCTCACCCTAACACCCCCTCTCAAACTTTTGGGAAAGTGAATTAACAATAGACCTGTAAGTGAAATTCCTCGTATCACCACTTTTCAAGAACCTACATAGTAAACCTATGAAAACCATAAAATTATACACCAGTAATTGTGAGGTATATTTTCCATTATTCACATATCATTATTCACGATACCCCTAATCTCACTTTTGCATATCCCTAAAAGTGAGGAATAATATGTATTAGACAACACACGCGCAATGATGACATGCATCCTTACTCATTAATTAGTAATGGTTACACATCGACCTAATCTTTTGAAGACTCTGTTTTAACAGAGGATGCACAGAAATTCAATCGTGATAAACCAACAGCGTTATTCCTAACCTATTCAAGTGGAATAGACCTACAAAAGATTTCCATAGAAATTTCTAAACTCCGTGAGAGCGAGTTAGAAATTGAAATGTTTCCGGTTCCTTACATCTTTCGGAGTTGAAAGTTAAGGTCACTGCCATTCACGATGACACTCTGGTTATAATTCCAGACTTTGAATCCCACATTATCTTATCGCCTTTTTTTGGGGACATTGAAAACTGCGCATCTATGAGGAGTGCAACACCCATACTGAGCAATGTCTTCAAGCATATCCGAGGGGGTCTATCAGTAAATATAACACCTTTAAACTTTGAGAGATCACCGGAACACGATCTTGAATCTACGACCAGTATGTTTCCCTCTCCATCCTCTGAAAATACAACATGACCAGAAGCATCTGGCCCGAAAGGATACCCTCGCCCCATATACTCCCCCATAGTTACAACCCTTACATCATTTGTCCCACCGAAGAGGAAGTATGGCAGTCCAGAGACCAAAACGTAACGCCTTCCACTCATGAAAAGTTTGGTGCCGTAAATGACCTTTAAGACCTCTTTTAGATTGGTGGTTGCAGGATTTAAACTGGAAAGCAGTACAGGTCTTACGCCGTAGAGAAGATTGAGTTTACGGGCTAGAAAAGTGTCTGTGACAACCGCATATACGGGCCTACCAGTCCTAAGGACGGAAAGCATCTTCGCCGTGTTGCCTCTTCTTGTGAAGGCTATGATCCCTGAAGCGTCTATCATATCTGCCACCATTTTTGCAGACCGACAAATGGCGAATGTTACTTCGTTGCCATAGTAAGTCTCGGGTTCAGTAAGACGACCGATTGATCTGAGAGCAAAGCCTGATATCCTCTGCAGATACTTCACAGAGCGGGCGGGATACTTTCCAATTGCGGTCTCTTCGGACAGCATAAGTACATCTGTATTATCGATAACCGCATTCGTAACATCCGATATCTCTGCCCTTGTCGGTTCAGGTGAATCTACCATAGATTCGAGAATCTGAGTGGCCAAAATTGCCGGGCGACCAAGATTGTGTGCCACCCTGATAATATGCTTCTGCGCAATTCCTATCTCAGCAAGAGGAAGCTCAACACCAAGATCTCCACGAGCAACCATGATCATTTCAGATACTTCTGCTATTTCACGGATATTTTCATACCCCTTGAGCGTTTCAATCTTTGCAATTATTTCGCCCCGACCTCCGCGTTTACGTATTTCCTCCTCCACAAGCAAAACATCCTCTTGCTGTTGCACAAAGGACATAGCAAAATACTCAGCACGATTCTTCACTCCTTCCCTTATGAATCGACGATCCCTTTCCGTGAGAACCCCAAGATTGAGAGGAACACCCGGAATGTTAACGCGAGAGTTATCCCTGAGGTTACCATTCAGCATCGCCTCAACAGAGCAGTGATCATCAAACACCTCCTTCACTCTGAATGATAACCTGCCATCAGACATCTTTATCACGATTCCCGGCTTTAGAAGGCTAATGACATTTTCCCGGTTAAGGCTAATCTCGCCTCCAGTCTGCTCATACAAATTGTAATGCATACCTGCGTGAATTGTTACGGTCTCATGATCTATGGTGGATACGCGCAGTTCAGGACCTTTCAGATCCACCAACATGCCCACATGGGAATTCAATTCATCATTTATCTCATCAATAATTTTCCTGACATAACTTAAGTAGGAGGTGTCAACATGCGCAGTGTTTATTCTCACGGCACTTGCACCATTCTCAATCATTTTTTTTAAAATGCCCTTCTCTGCACTTGAAGGCCCGATAGTTACTATAATTTTCAATCCCGTCATAGCCATATCATGCGCTCACGGTTTTAATTCATTTGGTAACTTCCCTAAATATATTCTCTCCCGTCAAAGCAAACGTTTTCCAACCAGGGGAAGAAGAGATTTAACCTTTTCCACCAGGGCAGAAAATTCATCGAAGGATAGCTGCTGTTCACTATCACTCTTGGCTCTTGGAGGATCGGGATGCACCTCAACCATCAGGCCATCAGCTCCCGCAGCTGTGGCTGCAAGGGCCAGAGGCACAACATATTTTCTTCGCCCAGCAGGATGGCTCGGATCCACCAGAACGGGATAATCAAGCCTTTCCTTAAGAACGGGAATGGCGGCCACATCAAGAGTAAACCTCACAGAGTGCTCAAAAGTGCGTATTCCTCTTTCAACAACCATTATTCTGTCATTGCCTTCTCGCGATATGTATCGGGTGGACTGGATAAGTTCATCGATTGTGTTTCCAAATCCCCTCTTTATGAGGACGGGCTTGTCAATGTTACCCACCTCTCTCAGAAGACTGAAATTCTGCGAATTTCTGGAACCCACCTGAATTATATCAGCAACTTTGAGAACATCCTCCAGATACCGAACATCGAGAACCTCGGTTATCACAAGAATTCCTGTTTCCTTCTTAACCCTTTTTAGTATTTCGAGACCAGAGATTCCAACTCCCTGAAAATAGTCGGGGTTCGTTCTGGGCTTGAAAATCTCAGATCTCAGGACCGGCACACCGAGCGATGTCATTTTTCTGGCTGATTGCTCCATCTGATTAAGATCCTCAACCGCACATGGTCCAGCAATGAACAGGAATTTGTCCCTGCTCTCAAAAATTCCGTTCAATCGATCTCTGGTTGGTGCCATCATATCATCTCTCAAGATTCACGGTGAACCAGTTATGGCAAATTCCATAAAGCATCACCCTGCAACGTATCACTCTCATTCCCGAGCACCAACTTTCCTTCAACCTGCTTCATACCTCTATTACATCACCGATTTTAGCTTATGCATGCTCATTTCTATGAATATCACACATGCAGCAAGGATCACGTTTCTCAGCTTTTAATAGATGTAAAACCAATATACAATCATTTACCCTGACAGATAACGGTCCGTTGCCCTATTGCCATCACAATGCTGAAAGGCTACGATACAAAACAAATAACGCACGATTTCAGAATGAGAGAGAAGGTAACTGTTTCTTCATCTATACCTTGGCAGCATTGTTTATTGCAACAGTTCCGTACATGAACTTGCGCACAGGCCTGACAGAAAAACCGCTTTTGAGCAGCAAGTCGTTCATCTTTTCAGGAGTTATGAAATTCTTCACCGAGCCTGCAAGATAAGTATAAGATTGAGATTTTGTCACCATATTTCCGAACACAGGCACGACATTGTAAAAATAGAATGAAAATAGAGGATTAAACCAGGAAACTGCGGAGGGGAAGATATCTAAATTGACAAAGATACCTCCTGGCTTTAGAACTCGTGAAACTTCACTGAAGTATATATCCAGATGATCAACATTCCGGGTCAGAAAGGCAGATGCAATCCGGTCAAATGTTCCATCCGGGAAGGGCAAATCCTCAGCACTGGAGACTCTGAATTCAACACCGGGAAGTAGATCACTTCTGAACATATTTTTGTTGATATCTAGCGCCACAAGCTTGCACTGTGGGCATCTCTGTACTATCAGTCTGGAGAGCTTGCCCGTTCCCGCTCCACAATCAAGAACATCCAAACCGGGCTTCAGATCGAGATCATCCACCACTCTCCTTCTCCATCGTTGATCCTGACCCCAGCTGATAAAGGAGTCGAGGAGGTCGTACTTCCCCGAAATCTTGTTGAACACTCCAATAACATCCCTGGCCAATTTTATCCCCTTATCAGATGAACATTTTTGCATACTGCGCGTGGGGTATTCCATCTATTTTAATTACATTGTTTTTCTCGACGAAACCCTCTTTTATTGCGATTCCCACAACCAGATCCCCAACCAGGTTTGCTATTGTGCATAGCCTCAGCGAAGCAACAAACGTATCCTCTGAGACCTTCACGTTGCCGTAAAATTCCTCTTTCACTGAAAGATGGAGATTTTTTTCCCTCAATTCGGTGTTCAAGAGCTTCGCATCAGCAGCCGCCAGAAGGGTCTCACCTCGAACGGAAACCATCCTCATGACGATATTACCTGTCAAATTTAATCACTTTGTATACCCCGTCTCTGGGACTGTATATGAATCCATTACTTTTAAGGGTCTTAATAGATGAAAGAAGTTGCTCATTGGTTACTCCTCTCAATGCGACGGTATTCTTGAGAGTTTCAAAATCAATGCCCCTGTCACCACCCATCTCTTCAATGATCTCCTTCACCCTTGATGCTATGGTTCGCTGCTTTCCGGACATGCCGGTCATAACTATATCGGCATCGAGAACACCTTCCTCCGTCGCGGACTCACTTAGGTAGTACTTAACAATATCCTTGGCCCTGATAGCATCCTCCGCCGTCACTATATCGGAAAGCCTTGCCCTGGCAGAGGCTTCTGCCAACCTTATTATAGATTCCAGCTGCCTGGCAGTAATCGGAACGCCGGGAGAGGATATGGCATTTCTGGTGCGGACATAATCGGATCGTATGATTTCCATAGCCTCCTCGGATAGCCCGGGAAATATAGATTTTTTAGCGTACGCCACATATTTTTTAAGCAGCTCCTTGGGAATAACAGGAACGAACTCTTCCTCATAAGGCAGTCTCTCTCCTTCGAGACCGGTCAACTCTCTCTTTCTGAGCTCCTCACCAACCCTGTGAGCCTTGAGAATGTGATCTGCCAGTCTTGTATCACTCTCACTGGACGGAACATCCGCAACCCTGAAAATAATATCGAATCTGGATAAAAGAGGTAGAGGGAAATTTTTAAGCTGTTCCACTATGGATTTAGAAGGATCCAGCCTTCCAAAATCTGGATTGGCCGCAGCAAGAATAGAGCACCTCGTGGAAAGTGTTGCATAAATACCGGCCTTCGAAATCGTTATGGATTGTTGTTCCATGGCCTCATGCAGGGAAGCCGTATCAAATTTTTCCATCTTATCAAGTTCATCGATTGCAGCAAGGCCATCATTGGCCAGAACAAGGACACCGGCCTCAAGGGTCCACCTTCCCTCACCGAAATCGTCCCTCACAGCGGCAGCTGTCAAACCCGCAGAGCTTGATCCTTTTCCCATTGCGAATATTCCCCTCGGAGTGATCTCACTCATGTATCTAAGAAGCTGGGACTTTGCAGTTCCCGGATCACCGACCAAAAGAATGTGGATATCACCACGTATGGTAGTGCCATCCTCCATTATTTTCCGTACGCCTCCAAACATCTGCAGGACGAGAGTCTGCTTGATTATGTCCATTCCGTAAATTGTCGGAGCAATGGAACGTGCAAGGTCCTCAACTATGTTTTGCCTGCTGGCAAGCCGCTTAATCTCCTCTATGTCTTCAGGAGTTATATCGAGACTCTCGACCTCCTTTTCTTCCCTGCGAAAGTTTATGCAATAAACATAAATACTGAATTCGGTAAGAAGAACAGCACCAATACGCTTCTGGTCTGTAAGTAAAACACCATCTATTATGACTCGATCACCGGGTTCCAGCGATCCTGTGATGTCATCTTCCATCACGACCGTTATTCTTTGTGGCTGCGCTCCACCTTCCAGCGTTTCTGGATTCTCCTGTATCTCAAGCTTCTGAACATCAACAAATTCAGATTCATCATCTATCAGCTTGAATTTAGCCTTCTGCCTGTCAGCGCCGCATTCTGGATTGGAGCAGACAGGAGGTTCCTCCAACCTTCCTCTCTGCTGCGGAAAGATTGTTAACTCAGCACATACGCTGCACTGAAATACCGCGTTCTGAAGCCGAGGTGTGACATCCGTTCGCTTCCGAATTATTCCACTTATACTAACTATTTTTCCTATTCTATCACTTCTGATATCCCTTATCCCCACCTTCACATCTCTATCCGGCAGGTCTACCAGACGCAGATTCACCCGCCGGGAGTCCGAATCTCGTGATTTCTCTATCATACTACTTATCAGGTTTTCTCCAACCTTCAGTGTGGGAAGTGGATTGTTTATCAGCAGTTCTGCAAATTCGTTACTATAATCAGATATGTGCCTGAAGGAAACAATCAGAGATTTCTCATCAGGATAGAAATCCTTCAGTCTCACTATCTTTTCAGTATAGCCATAGTGATCAAAAATATCCTTCCAGATACGTTCTATGGATTCGAGAGATACATTAGAGGGAGGGATCATACAACGTATTATTTGTTGAACATATAATATGTTTTCCAGAGACCTTGATCACAATCTTATCTTTTTCATCTGTACTGCGCACATATCTTTCAGGAGAATAATTTAGCACTGAAATGTAGAATTCTGATAATATTTCCCTATATAATTCAAGAATCCTCTCAACAACAGCACCAAGTGCAGAGACACAACCATAGAAACCCACGAAATTATCTAACTTTTTATTGTTGTTTATAATTCTCTTCTATGAAGAAAATTCTTCTTATCATACTCGATGGCGTTGGAGACAGACCTAGCGCATCCCTGAATAATCGGACACCCCTGCAAGCAGCATACCGCCCCAATATGAATTATCTTGCCAAAAGAGGATTAACAGGTGTTGTACATTCGATCTCAGCAGGTGTTGCTGCTGGATCAGATACATCCCATCTATCTCTGCTTGGATACAACCCCAAAGAGGTTTATACAGGTAGGGGGCCTTTTGAAGCCATCGGACTAGGCATGAAGGCATCAGGAGGGGATATTGCCTTCAGAGCAAATTTTGCCACTATCGATGATGAAGGAATTATTGTCGACCGCCGTGCCGGCAGGAATTCGTATGGGACTGAAAAGCTTGCGAAGGAACTCTCCATCACAATTGATGATGTGAAATTTTTTGTGAAAGAGGGTGTGGAACATAGAGCCGCACTGCTAATGAGGGGGGAAGATCTCTCTCCAGATGTGAGTGATTCAGATCCCCATGTAACCGGAGAACAACCCAGAAAGATTGCTCCTCTTTCTGATAATGGTAGGAAAACCGCTGAAGTTTTGAACAAGTACCTGAAGGAGGCTTTCCGGATCCTGAGAGAATCTAATGTGAATTCCGAGAGAGAGGCGAAAGGGATATCCCCTGCAAACGCACTCCTTCTCCGGGGAGCCGGTGTTGTCCCAAAACTTCAGCCATTCGAGGAAAGATATGGTATGAAGGGAGCCTGCGTTGCAGGAATACCGCTAATAAATGGGATAGCTTCTCTCTGTGGTCTTGATGTTCATACCTATGAAAAGGGTACCGGCACGCTCCATTCAGATTTCTTCGGAAAGACCAAACTTGCCGTATCTTTGCTCAAGAAATATGATTTTGTCCTGATGAATATCAAGGCTCCCGATATCGCCGGCCATGATAGGGATCCGGTAGCGAAGAAGGAAGCAATAGAAAGAATAGACAAGGCCTTCAGCCAGCTTGAACCTATCACCAAAACAACCCTGATAGCCATAACAGGTGATCACTCCACTCCCTGCTCAGTGGGCGAACACAGTGGTGATTCTGTGCCCATTGTTTTCATGACCGAAGGAATCAGGAAAGATGCCACATATGCCTTTGATGAAATCTCATGTTCGAACGGTCTTCTCAGGATTACCAGTAACGATGTGATGCAGTATCTCCTGGCTTTGTCTGACAGAACTGAGAAATACGGAGCGTGAATTTGACGTTTTTGTAGATCCATCGAGAGCAAAGTTAATATAGTATAATTGCCATGTTTGTCTGACAGACATGGTTCTCCGCTATTCTGGTTTTCCCAGAAATAAATATGGTAGAGCAAAAGTTCGATATCGCGATTACCGGAAACTGGGTCCCCTCGGAGATCCCACGCCGTACTCGCCGGGGAAAGGAGCCATCTATTCATTTGTTCTCGCTATGTTGCTATGGTGGATTCCCATTGGCGGTCCTGCAATCGCTGGTTACATATCAGGCAGAAAATCCGGCAGTTCTTCATCAGCGCTACAGGTCTCTCTAATTTCGGCAGCGGTTATAATTTTCCTTATGTTTGCTCTTTTGCCCTTCAAAGGGGGTTTCCTAGGCTTCACCGGTAAGTATCTATCCTCCGGTATCGCTGCACTTGCCTCATCGTCCCTCTTTTCGTCTTCATCCGTGGTAACATCCCTTTATGTAGGATCTGGAATCATTAGAACATTTACTCTTGTGGTGCCTAGCTCTGTGTTAACCTTTGTAATCTTCAGCTATGTTGGAGGAACATATTCTGAGTTCAAGCGACTCGAGGGTGCCAGATTCAGCTCTGGAGTTTCCAGGGCCAGAACAGCAGTTTATTACAGAACAAAGAACAGCATGCCCCTGGAGGTCAGAACAACAGGTCTAAAACCATGGGCCGCAGTTAGGAACGATGGGGACGAAGACGAGGAGGACGGATTCGGGCTCTCCTCGATTGAATGATCTGAAAACATTTTTTTATTCTTTAGTACCATGTTTTGCCTTTGAAAAGAGGAATTGCTACGAGAATACGAACAACGATATGTATAAATATTATCTGAAGTTGTCGGAACGATTCAAAAATACGGTGAATCCATATGAAAAATGGTGACCTTATAAAAATTAACTATGAAATGTATGTGGGCGAGGAGAAAGATCTGGTGGCAACCAACAATGAGAAACTCGCCAAGGAGAAGGATATATACAATGAGGAGAACCACTACGGTCCTTCGGTTCTCATAGTTGGTGATCCCAACCTCCTTTCAAAGGTGAATGAATCACTCCTCTCAGCGGAAGTTGGAAAGGAGGTCGAAGTTTCCATGACGCCCGAGGAAGGTTTCGGAGAGAGGGATCCCAATAAGATAAAGGTGCATACATACAGGGAACTTAAAAGAAACAACATAGATCCGGAACTGGGTAAGGAGATTATTCTCAATAATCGAAGGGGGAAAATTCTCTCCGTGACACCGGGCAGGATTCTTGTGGATTATAATCACAAATACGCCGGAAAAAATATCATTTACAAGTATGAGATCATCGAGGTCTTGGAAGATCCCCTCAAGAAACTGGAAGGTCTCGTTGATCTATATTACAGTTACAAATCTTCACAGTTCATCTTCGATCTTAAGGATGAAAACATAAATCTGACCATTCCTGATTCTGCAAAGTTTGACCCCCTATGGATCGAGGCTAAATATGAAATTGTGAATAAATTCAGAGATCTTGTCAGGGATTTGAATCTCAATATTATTGAGAGATACGAAAAATTGAAGTCAGAAGAAACCGATGAAGAGAATGAGGAAAAAACCAGTGAAGCGGAGAACGAGGATCAGCAGGTAACCGGAAATGAGGAAACAGGAGAAACTAGCACTGGAGAGAGAGAAGAAAATAAAGAAAATCAGAGCGAATGAAAAACTGATCTCCAGCTTAAGATCTCTGTCCTCTCGTGTAGCTGTAATACTCGTGGAGCCAAAATATCAGGGAAATATAGGTGCTGTCGCACGGTCAATGGCCAATGCAGGTCTGAATGATCTCGTGATTGTTAATGGTCCAGCTCCAGACCACGAAGCCTATATCAGAGCGATATATGGTAAATATATTCTTGATTCCTACAGAAGTGTTGAATCACTTTCAGAAATTTCTGACCGATTTGATGCTCTTGTGGCCACATCCAGTTCCACATCCCTTAATGAGAGACGATTTCGCAGGATTCCTATCTTACCTGAAAGTTTCTGGAAGGATACCATAACCTCAGGAGAGAGAATAGGCCTAGTATTCGGAAGAGAGGATGATGGTCTCAGGAATGATGAGGTCGATCTGTGCAATTATTTTATCACTATCCCATCCAACCCACTGTTCCCTGCCTACAATCTCTCGCATTCTGTAGGTATAATACTATACGAGATGGTGAAGTACGTTGCCCAAAATCCAGAGGCCGAGTATGAAAGAATTTCGAAAATAAGCCTACCACTTCTCCTTGAGGAAATTGAAAATCTTCTCACAACTATAGAATATCCAAAACACAGCCTGAACAACACACTCGTTATGATCAGAAGAATAATAGCAAGATCCCGCCTGAGTGACGCTGAATACCACAAGCTCAGGGGAATCATCTCCCGTATCGAGCGGCGCCTCAACTTCGAGAAGAGATGAGTACCGAAGTGTTTCCATAACATATTAACGGAAGCAAACTTCATATTTGTTTTTCAGGTCAGTGATTTATTCTAGCGATTCATATCATTTCTGCGGTAAAATAGCCATTGATTCTAATTTATGTCCAGGTCGATAAATGGATATATGCAACTCTGAATGGCGAGTGGATCTCTCGGATAAGAGGGTGAATGTGTTGACTCTTGGGCCTATACAGATACCAGATTTTTGAATCTTGGATTCATGAAAGGTACCCCCTTTTTTCTATAACTTTCCTTTAGAAAAAGCTGTTCTGTTATCTAAAGGAGAAGGTGGAAGGGTTTTTGGAATCGATCTAAGCATAAAGAATAAATGCGTTGTTTAACTGGTTACTTATGAAACTTTTGATAGATGGAGAGTGGGTTGATTCGTCAAGCGGGAGAACCGCTCCTGACATAAGCCCATCAACGGGCAATAACATTGCAACGTTTGCCCTTGCAAACAGGGAAGACGTTGAAAGTGCCATAGATTCCGCTGAAGATGCATTCAATGGATGGTATGCTCTTGGGTCAAAAAACAGGAGTAAGATAATCGTCAGGGCTGCCGAAATCATTCAAAACAGGAGATCAGAGCTTGAGGATATCCTGATCACCGAGAATGGAAAGGTTATCAAGGAAGCCAGACAGGAGGTTGACGGTGTAATAGATCAGCTGTTATACTATGCTGGCTTTGAAAGAAAGCTTCCGGGTGACGTTCTTGAAGGTCCCGATATCCAGCAGCGTCTCTTTCTTCACAGGGTTCCATTCGGAGTTGTGGTGGCTCTGACCCCATGGAACTTCCCGGCTGGAATGGTAGCCAGAAAACTCGCTCCTGCACTGTTAACCGGTAATACGGTTGTCCTGAAGCCAAGCAGCGATACTCCCATGGCGGCAGAGTGGATCGTTAAGCGATTCATTGAGGCGGGCATCCCGAAAGGTGTGCTGAACTTTATCACCGGAAAGGGGTCTGAGATCGGGGATCTCCTTGTTTCCCACAGGAAAATCTCTCTCGTAACGATGACAGGCTCCACAGATACAGGACAGAGAATTATGAGAAAAGCTAGTGAAAACATGGCCAAACTCATTCTGGAACTTGGCGGTAAAGCACCCTTCATTGTCTGGAGGGATGCGAATCTTACAACTGCCTTGAAGACTCTTCTTTGGGCAAAATTCTGGAACTCCGGTCAGTCCTGCATTGCAGCCGAGAGGCTGTACATTCACGAAGAGGTCTACGATAAATTCTTGGAGATGCTGAAAAAAGCCATATCACGAATAAAGGTTGGAGATCCACGGGAAGCAGACATGGGACCGCTGATAAATAGAAACTCCCTGAACACCATGCACGATTTTGTCCGCGATGCCATTACCAGAGGTAGTCGCATAATATCAGGAGGAAAGGTTCCATCTCTCAAACACGAGCTGAGGGATGGATTCTACTTCGAACCAACAGTAATCGAGGAGAACGACCAAGGATCGCCACTTTTTCAGGAGGAGATCTTCGGGCCGATCATCGGAGCCATGAAAGTATCCGATAGGGAGGATGTATTCCTAAAAGCGAACGATTCTAAATACGGCCTTGCATCATACCTCTTTACGGAGGACAATGAATTTATAATGGAGGCCTTTGATCGCATCCGTTTCGGAGAACTCTATGTTAACATGCCCGGCCCAGAAGCATCCAATGGATATCACACAGGGTTCCGGATGACAGGACAGGCTGGAGAGGGTAGTGTCTACGGCATATCCGAGTACCTCAAGGTGAAGAACATCTATCTCAACTATGGGAGGGATGTTTCCGTTCCAACAGTGAGGGAATCACTCATATCCGACGATTTACATCCTTGAGCGTTTGAGTGATCCTTTTTGATTAACTTATCGGAGGAGAGCGTAATCTGGAAACCAATCAGAGAAACAGATCTGGAATATCCTCTGGCATATCAACGATAACTGCAGCCGGTTCGCTGGTATCTCTTAGCCATTCAAAGGCCTTCAGGTCCCTATCTAGTACCTTAACATTAACACCATAGGATTCAATGATCCTCTCTGCATCGATCCCAAATTTGAAGAATTCGGCATTGGCCAGTGAAGGATAGAAGCTCTTTGAGTAGCTTCTCAGAATGTTGTAACCACCGTTTCTCAGCACTATAATTTTCACCGGTATTCCATATCTTACCGCAGTCCACAGAGTCTGGATGGAATACATCAGCGAACCATCCCCAATTACAAGAACAGATCTCGCTCCAGCCATTGTGATGCCTGTGTGGGCGGGCAGCCCCCATCCAAGCTGGCCGGTTTTAGCGGTGAAGTACCCCCTTGGCCTGTATCCAAATTCAGAGCGAATGGCTTCCGAATTGGATATGGACTCATCAACAAGAGTGAACCGGGGGAAGTGCTTCGCAATTGCGTGTGAGACGTACTCCGTCTCCATTCTCTCACGGGCCTTTGCAATCCTTGTCCTTCGGCTGAAATCCGGTTTTTTCAAATAATCTCCTTTCTTTTTGACCAGCGGAAGAATACTCCTGAGAAAATGCTTGGGGTTTGAAATGTAGTTTTCTCCCAATCGCATGGAGCCATTGAGTCCAACAAAGATAAGCCTATGTGAGGGAAGGAGAGGAGTGTTCAGATAAGGATAAATGGTTATATCCGCTCCAATGAAGAGAAGAAGATCAAACTCCGCAAGTGTAAGGTTCATAAGAGCTGATGCTGGCAGAAGCTCACCTGCATATCTCCGGGATTCAGTGGGAAAACTGGCCCTGGAACCCAAAGGCTCGGAAAAAACCGGACAACCAATTTTCTCGGAAAAGCGTAATGCTTCATCCATTGCATCGTACTCATCAATCTCCGCTCCGAAGATGATTGCTGGATTCTGCGATTCGTTTATCCTTTCAGCAATGATCTCCACCGCACTCGTATCAACAATATCCGTGGAAACTCTATCAGGTTTTTTCACGTCCGAGTGAATTTCTTCATCAATGAAGTTCATAGGAAAACTGATAAAAACAGGCCCTCTCGGAGGTGAGGTGGAGATCCGAAAAGCCCTATCAAAAGCAACAGAGACATCTTCCGGAGACTTTATTTCATAGGCATACTTTACGAAACCAGAGACTAAGCCAACTAGATTGCCAGAAAGAAGGGGATCGTAAACCATGTGTCTGTAATCCTGCTGCCCGGCGGTCACAATAACGGGAGAGTGATTTGCAGCGGCCGTTTGGATGAAGGCAACTGAGTTGGCAACGCCAGGCATGGCATGGAGATTGACGATGGAGGGATAACCTCTGTACTGGGAATATCCATCGGCCATTCCAACTGAAAGAGAATCATGAAGGGTTAGTATGTAATCGTCAATGTGCTGGAGCAGCGGTACCTCCGTTGACCCTGGATTGCCGAAAAGGGGACCCACACCATACTCTTTTACCAGTCTACCAAACAGCTCGGAGACACGCAATCATATCACCCTGTACAGCGGTTCAATTCCCTGAGTATATCTCAAAACGTTGGACATCGTTTCCTTGATAAACCTCTCCTGACTCTCCAGAGTTACTCCAGCGATATGGGGAGAAAGGATTGTATTCTCAAGACTCAGAAGCTCGGATTCGGGATCAACGGGCTCAGAGGAGAAAACGTCTATACCAGCCCTGATCCCCTTCTTCTTTATGGCGAGAACAAGATCACTTTCCACTACAACCTCTCCCCTCGATGTATTTATGAAGATACAACCGTCCTTCATTTTCTGGAAAATATCCGAATTGAACATCCCCTTCGTATTCTCCGTGAGAGGAACATGCACGCTTATAATATCCGACACCTTCACAAGCTCATCAAGAGGAAGGAAGGTGACACCATAAAGTTCTTCCTCATCCTCAGAAAGTCGCCTGATATCTGTGTATACTATACCAACCTCGAACGGGATAAGCCGCTCCGCCAGCTTCTTACCTATTGCCCCAAAACCGACTATTCCAAAAGTCTTGCCCATAAGATCGAATGATCTGGTGAGGAGTGGCCACCTACCCTCTCTGATCTCTCGGTCGAGAAAACGCTGATCCTTGAGGAATGACAGGACCATGGACAGGACATGCTCCGCAACACTCTCTTTGTTTGCCACTGGAATGTTCGAGAGCATGATTCCTTTAGCCCTGAGAGCGTCAATATCCACGTTGTCATAGCCGGTGCTCGCCACTTGTATGAACTTTAAACCCTGAAATTTGCTCAGCAGATTGTCGTCTACCTTCGTGAAGGTGGTTACGATGAGAACATCAGCACGTACCTGATCGAAGGATGTGTCCGTAAATATTTGAAGATCAGGGAGAACGGACAGTGCGGCCTCCTTAATCCTCTCCACTGGGAGAAACTCCGGAAGAATAGCAACTACATCCATAATGTACAATTTGTCATTGTATTAAGAAATTATCTATAAACTCACAGAATTTCCTGAAGTCCAATTATCCTTTAATAAGATATTCACATCCACGCGCATGATCGGGGACGATTACTTTCTCATCAGAGAACATTCCGAGATACTTGAATCTCTTCAGAAATTTTCCCTGAAGGATGATGATCTTGGAAGCATATTCAACAAGATAGTAGAGATATCCATTGGGCATTTTGATAGGGAAGAGGAGACTGTCGTCATACTGGGCCAGTATCTGTACGATAGCTACGTCCACCACAAGATCGTTGAAAGAGGTACACTCAAGAAAGCAGCTGAGGAGTTTAAGATTGAATATGGAACTTTACTGGATGAGCATAGAGATATTGAGCGTCTTCTTCAGAGTATACCAGAAGAGGAACTCCAAAAAAAGGATGTCCGCACCATAAAGCATACTCTTCTGAGACACTCCGAAATGGAAGAGCAGCTCCTGTTCCCCTCCGCCATGCTGATCGCAAGCACCATTCTCCGAGAAGATGCATAATCCACCTCCAGTCAAGAATTATACGGAAAAAGTGCAGAGTGCACTTTCCTTTTTTATCAATCCCTTCAAACGTTGAATGCTAAATCTTATATATTCAGATTTGGTGAAGATTATATGGCTAAATTTCCCTCGGAAGAATGGATGAATGAATTTGTGAATATACTCAAGTCCAGCGAAACCTACAAGGAGGCCGCGAAAGATTGGGAAGGGGACATAACCTTTATTGTTACACCGGAATCATCGGGAGAGCGATCCTATGCCATGTGGTTCGATCTTTACCACGGTGAGTGCAGAGATGCAAAATTCTTCGATGATGTTTCAAAGGTACCTAAATCAGCATTCAGTTATTCTGGTCCCCTGAAAAACTGGATCTCACTTATAGAAGGCAAGATCGATCCCATAAGGGGTCTTATGACAGGAAAATTCAAGCTCGGCGGTCCCATGATGAAGATTATGAGGTATACCAAGGCCGCAAAAGAGCTTGTCAACACAGCCGCGAAGGTTAAAACAGAGTTCTGATTATATGTGGTATTTTCGATCGCCCCAGATAATATTTGGAGAGGATTCACTCGATTTTCTGGAAAGCCTCGATATGGAAAAGGTAGTTATCATTACGGATAAGGTTCTGACCAAACTTGGGCTACCTTCTCTTGTAAAGGAACATATCAGCGATGCTATTTTCCACACCATTGATGAAATCCCAGAGGAACCTTCCTTTTCTGATATTGATTCACATTCCCGGCTTCCAGAATCGTTCAATCCAGATACCATAATCGCAATTGGAGGTGGCTCTGTTATTGACTCGGCGAAAATACTCTATTTCAAAATCATGAGACCTGATCTCGACTACTACAGTCTAACACCACTGGAACCTCTGAACATCAAGGGTAAGATGAGGTTCATCGCCATTCCTACCACCGTTGGTACCGGTTCAGAATGTTCCTGGGCAGCCGTGGTCTCGGACAGGGAACACCACAGGAAACTCGAACTTGCATCACCCGAAATCATTCCAGATTATTCTATTCTCGATCCGAGGATGGTTGGAGACCTACCGGATAGGTTGCTGAAAAGCACCGTAACGGATGCGCTCACTCATGCCATCGAGGGGGCCACATCTTCTTGGCGAAACCCTTTTTCAGAGGCCCTTGCGATGGAGGCAATATCACTGATAACTCATAACGTTAAGCTGGCCCTTACTGATCGAAAGAACCTCGAAGCACGTTCTATGCTTCAGATATCGGCCTCAATGGGGGGGCTTTCCTTTTCCAACTCGCAGATAGGTCTGGCGCATGCCCTTGGCCATGCCTTCGGTTCCCTGTTCAGAAAGCCGCATGGTTTTTCAGTCGGCCTCTTTCTCGAACCCGTGATCGATTTCAATTCAGATTCCGTTGCAAACATCTATGAGAAACTTAACCTTTCATTCTCAGGAGAATTCAGAAAGGAAACTTTGAAAGAATCTATCGCTTCTCTTCTGAAATTTCTCGATGCGCCCGCAGTCATTTCTGACTTCGGAATAACCAGGGAAGAATTCATCTCACGACGTGAAGAGCTGATTGAGAAGAGTCTTGAATCCACCGGCATTATAGGAAATCCACGTGAGGTGGGCCGTTCAGATATTGAAAAGATAATTGAAAAAATTGGGAGGTAATGATAATGGAATTGTTGAAAATTGGAGCGATAATAGACAACGAACCCCTTTTGAATGATCACAGAGAAGAGATTCTTTCTCCTGCCGACGGTCATCTGGTAGGTCACCTTTACAAGAGCAATATCGAGGACGTTAAACACGCCATTGATTCGGCCGAAAGCGCCTTTTACGGTACCTGGCAATCGTTCACCCTAAGGGAAAGAAAAAAGCTGCTTCTCAGGTTATATGAGAGAGTTCTTTCAAAGACGGATATCTACGCTAGATTGGAAGCGGAGAATACCGGAAGAACAATTCGCCAAAGCACCCTCATGGATGTACCGGTTGCAGTTGATCATATTCATTATTTTGCGACAGAAGGACAGTTCAAGAGTAAGAGAAGAATAACGCATCCCGACTACCCCGGCACCAAAGGGGAGGTCCAGTATGCACCCTATGGTGTTGTTGCCGCTATAGCTCCCTGGAACGTGCCATTTCTGATGGCGGTCTGGAAAACCATCCCTGCGCTGCTGGCAGGAAATACTGTAGTGCTAAAACCATCACTCCATACTCCGGCTACTGCATATGAACTGGTTAAAGATATGGTCGAGTCTGGTTTCCCGAGAGGGGTTGTCAATCTGGTTATCGGATCTGGCAGGGAGATAGGGGATGAGCTTGTCTCTAACAGAAAGGTCAGAATGGTCAGTTTCACGGGCTCTACGAAGACTGGCAAGGAAATTATGAAAACCTCTGCCTCCGGCGTGAGGAAGGTGGTACTCGAACTGGGAGGAAAATCTCCAACGATCGTGTTCGATGACTGTGATCTCAAAAAAACCGTGAATGGAGTCCTTTTTTCCATATTTCTGCATATGGGCCAGATCTGCGAGGCTGGTAGCCGCCTGATCATCCAGAATTCCATAAAGGATAAATTCCTGAGTCTGCTCAGAAGAGGCATAGAAGCCATGAAAGACGGGAATCCCATGGATATGGAAACAGATATTGGAGCAATCACAACCAGTGATCAGCTATCCAAAATTAGATCAATGGTCGAGAGGGGCACCCAGGAGGGTTCAAAGATATACTACTCCAAGAAGCTCAGAAATGTTCCCGAAAATGGCCTTTTCTATCCTCCCACAATCCTTGATAATGTGAGCACTAACATGTCAGTCTACAGAGAGGAGATTTTTGGCCCTGTTCTTAGTGTTATAGGTTTTAACACAGAAAGAGAAGCAGTCGAAATTGCAAATGACACCAGGTACGGTCTGGCAGCCAGTGTCTGGACCAGGAATACAACAAAGGCAAGACGCGTTGGTTCCAGGATAGAGGCGGGAACCATCTGGATCAATCAGCACCATCTTCCCTCCGCTGCCGCTCCTAGGGGTGGATTTAAGGATAGTGGAGTTGGTCGGGAACTGGGACTTGAGGGATTAATGGAGTACACTCAGACGAGACACCTTTTCATAAACGACAGGGGTATTGAATTCGATGATATCGCTCCAGCTCTCGTAGTTTCAAATCAGGAGTTCTTTGAGGACTTATGAAGGTGTATTCGTAAAAAATGGGCTGTCATTTAAAAGCATCGTTGTTTACTCTCCTTGACCAAGATACGTTGTATAGTCCTGCAGAGCCATAGAGAAACGATGGAGATCCTATAGCCAGAGATGATTGATTCTCACGCAAGCATCAAAAGAACGTTGCTCCCTCGAAATGATCCGGGTCGTAAGAGAGTAGCTTCCCCTCTCTTTTGACAATCCTTCCATTTATCAGCACATCGCTCACGTTCGACGGATTGGAAGCGTAAACTATATTGTTGACCACCCTGTCAAGATCAGAGTGCATGTTTGGGCTCCTGTTATCAATCAGGACTATATCGGCTTTTTTTCCAGCCCCTATCGAACCGAGATCCTCTCTTCGAAGGCTCTTTGCAGCATTTACCGTTGCCATCTCAAGCACCTGATAGGCGGTAATTTTCGATGCATCCCATCTCTGATTCTTCACGGATAGAGCGCCAAACTTCGCTTCCTGTATTAGGTTTAGAGAGTTATTGCTACCGCTGCTATCGGTACCCAGAGAAACCGTGACACCGTTGTCAATCATCTCCGGGATTGGTGGAACACCACCTACACCGAGCTTTGCGTTGCTGGTGGGGTTCCATGATACCTTCACATCATTCTTCGCAAGAAGCTTGACCTCGTGCAGAGTGGACCACACACAGTGGGCCGCAATAACCCGATCATTGAGGAAACCAATACTATCGAGATACTCAATCGGTCTCTTCTGCCGTGATTTCACAAGATCATAGACCTCTTTCCTGGTCTCAGCGAGATGAGTGTGGATGGTTGTATCATACCGCTCGGCTATCTCCTTCGCCCTGAGATAGGTCTCCTCACCCGCAACATAAACACCCTGTATTCCGATGCTCCTGGATACCAGAGAAGAACCACGCGAATGAATGAACGCCTCTGCATTTTTTAGCGGAGATCCTTTCTGTGTTGTGTATTCTTCGTCCAGTACCACCCACGAAAGGAACGCTCGCATACCTGCATTTTCTGCTGCCCGGGCAATAACATCCTCGGAATAGTAGAGATCGTGGAAAGAGGTAATGCCAGCGTTCATCATCTCATAGATGCCCAGAAGAGACGAATTGTACAGACCCTCATCGGTTCTGTTGGAATCCAGCTCGAAGGTCTTGCGAAGAAAATTGTCAAGATCAATGTCATCGAGCATCCCCTTCAGGTGAGACATCGCAACATGAGTATGTGTGTTTATAAGACCAGGAATTGCAACCTTTCCTCTTGCGTCGATAATCTCATCCGCATCCGGTCGTTCCTTTGAAACGGACTTTATTGTATCTCCTTCAATATAAATGTTGTAAAAGCCGGATTCCTTCGATGGATCCATGGTGACAACATATCCGTTTTCTATCAAAAGCGAGGACATCCAACTATCAGTTTTCACGTGGTATTAATTTTTGCGGTTTCTCTCATGTTCCTAAAGGCTACCGTTCCTTATGACGGTCGATCCTGATGTTGTAGCTGTTCCTTGACATAGCCATTGAAACAATAGAAATAAAAAGGAGGGAGAAGAGAAGGAAGGCCCCTCCGTAGTAAAATCTGCTGAGGGCATTCTGAATGAACAGTATAACAAGGGCCATTAATGAACCTGCTGTTACTGAAACCCCAAGTCCCACGGCTCGTTCGGAGATCCATCTATCACCCCTGCCGAAAAGATAGATGAGTAGCGAGATTATCGATATAAGGAAGAGGGCAAGTATCATCTTTTCATACGGAAGGTTCAGGATTGCAAGAGGTAGGAGATACTGGTATCCATTAACCACGAATGAATACAGTGATATACCTTCTAACGAGAAAACCGCAAAGAGAGCTTCCGGGTACGTCAGATGGGTTGAGTTCAGATACGGCACGGCGGTAGGATTGGCCATGAGGTACAGAGCAGCAAACTGCTCCAGCAGGAAAAGATTCGTCACGATCACAGATCCAACGGTTCGCTGGATCTTCTTTGTAAGGATGCCTTCCTCTATCAGAAGAATCGACAGCCCGAGAATGATCGAAGTTACAGTAACCTCATTGAGTGATATGGTGAACATGTTGAAAATTGAATTTTCATATATACCTGCGCTACTCAGCATAGAATAGAGGGTGATAAGCAGAAAGAAAATTGTGAAAGCCGGATATACATAGGAGAATAACCTCTCCTTCAGGATGGGGCGCAAAAGGGGTAGGAGTGCAATTGGAATAAGGATGTCGGGGTTCACATATCCCCACAACCTAGGAAGTATAACCAATAGAAGGAAAATGGGTGGAAGGAGGATTACAAACTTCAGGAAATATGAGCTAAACCGATGATCAGTCACGCCACCACCCTCCTGTACTGGTATTCCCGGATAAGGCGTACGAGAATCGCCTCTCTCTCAACTATGCGAGTTCTCAGACCCAGTCTATTGAGAAACACAGAAACAGATTTCAGGTTCTTCATCTCTGCTGCAACTGCACTCCTCAGGAGCAGGCGATCAGCCTCATTGCTTGCCCTTTTCACGTAGGAAAACCTGTTTATTATGAAGACATTGATGTCCTTTCCAACCACCGGAAAGAGCTTTACCCTTTCACTTATAAATTTCTCGGGATACGCGAATGGTGTTAGAATGAAAACAAGTGCCTCTTTCTTCACGGTTTTCCCTACCTTATCTAGAAGATCCTCTATTGAGAATGATCCTGCGGGCCTTATTCCTGATACCTCTTCCCCAAAGGCCTTAACTACCTTATCCGTCTTTTCTGGGCTGTGATAGCTGTCGTGAAGAGACGATGATATGATATATCCAACCGCATCGTGATTTCGGAGAACTACATACATTGCATTGATCACCTGGGATACAAGATCATCGAACATCCTGATGTTGCCATATCCCTGGTTCACGCCATTGCTGTAATCGATTGCAAACACCACGTCAAGTGTTCTCTCTTCCTCCATTTGCTTTATGTAGATGTCCTCACCGGTGAGGCTCCCGAACCTATTCCAGGCGATGTATCTGAACTCGTCGCTTTCCTCATACTGCCTTATGCCGTAAAAATTGTACCCCTGTCCAACACTCCGGGAAAGATGGATTCCCTGAGTTAACATAAAATTGCTTAACCTTTCGCTTCGAACGGTGCTTGTTGTCATTGAGGAGGGAGTAACGCCAACAAAGGTATCATGTGTAAGGATATAAGACGAAATGCATATTCCAAGAGGATCGCCCGCATAAACTATGATTGGACCTATTCTGTACCTCCCAATTGCTGCTGGAAGAATAGTATACTCAACCTGTTTCACCTCTCCTCCGCCCAGAGATATATCCCCGCTGAATGGTCCATCACCCCTGAAAATTGAGGTAAGGGTATCATAATAATGAAAGTATATCCTCCTGCGAGTTGGGTTTCGGAATGTCAGAACAACCCTAGAGGAAGAGTTTTTAGCCACCGATTTGCTGGCGATTCTGTTTACTTCCAAACGAGATATGTTTCTGCCATTGCCATTGTGGAAAATCATAATATCCGCAGAAACTATGAAAACCAGTACCGCAATGTAGATAACGAAGTTTCTGTATCCAAGGATAAATGACTCAAAGGCCCCGTAGAGTAAAACTGACAGCAGCGCGTAACCACTCTTCTTTATCATTCTGGAGTCTCAACTCTTTCCAAAATATCATTAATTATCCTGAAGGAAATTCTGGCCGGATCCCGGGAATCATCCAGAATGACCTCGGAGTTAAGAATTAATCTGTGGTTCAGTATATCACCGGCTAGATAACGAATATCCTCGGGAATAACATAATCTCTACCATTTATGAAGGCATTGGCCTTTGCTGCGTGCAGAAACTTGTACGATGTTCTGGGGCTGGCCCCCAAAAAGACACGCTGATCAGATCTGGTTTCCCGAACAATGCTGACAATATATCTGAGAATCTCGTCTGTTACAGTAACCGCCTTAACCTGTTCTCTCAACTGGAGGATCTTCTCCCTGCCCATGGGCTCAAATCCATGATCATCATCAGAGTTTCTCTTAAGAATTCGTAGTTCTTCATCCACGGTGGGATATCCGATCAAAAATCTGAAGAGGAAACGATCCATTAATGCCTCAGCCAGAGGAAAAGTACCTTCCTGCTCTATGGGATTCTGCGTTGCTATAACCAGAAACGGTTCAGGCAGATTCTCCGTATGGCCGCCCACAGTAACATGCTTTTCCTCCATACTCTCAAGGAGGGCAGAATGTACCTTTGGTGGTGTTCGATTTATCTCATCGGCGAGGAGGACATTGGTGAATATAGGCCCCTTTCTGAAGAGCATTTTTCTGAGCTCAAGATCGAAGATCATGTTGCCCGTGACATCTGAAGGCAACATATCGGGGGTGAACTGGATCCTCTTGAACTGGAGACCCATGTTTTTCGAGAATTCATTTGCGAGAAGTGTTTTTGCAAGCCCTGGTACCCCTTCAAGTAGAATGTGGTTATCTGTCAGTATGGAAATGAACATTAGCTTGACAACGCGCTCCGAACCTATAACGACCCGAGATATGCGCTTCTTCACGTGCTCAACCTGCTCCTGCAGCGCCACCAGCTCTTCATCTGAGATCGCTTCCAATCAATCAACCTCCTCATCGAGTGTTATGACGGATAACGAGATCCTTTTCAGGTCTGAGTAGATCTCAATGAGTTCCCGAAGAATCTCCCGTCTTCTGATCTCGGCTTTCTCTCTCCTCTTTTTCGAGGGACTCTTTAACATTGAGTTGTATTTGGAGTACATTCTAGCAGCCCTTGAAAACCTTCGCTGCAGTTCTCCCACAGATTCAAAGTCTTTCTTCATGGAGTTTATATAACCAGCATACTGCTCAGCCATGATTGTACCTACCTCCCTGTTAAATCTATCATTCGGTAACCTGAATCTCTCCCTCTTTGGTTTCAGAGATGGTGGTGAATCCACCTTTTGCTTAACGGAGAGATGCCTAACATAGACGGACGTGACGACAACCGCAAGAACGGGTACCAAAAACTTCATGTCCGTCAGCGGATAAGTCAGAATATGGTGAACCATAGTCTGAAGGAGATTGGCAATATAACCGAGGATAACAGAAGAACTACTCAAGTTCCTCACCCTGTTCTCCCGACATACTGTAATAGAGAGACATGACATCCAGATGGTTGTAAACACCCTCTAGTGTGGCCAGAAGATTGGATGTGTCGACAGCCTGAAGATCTGCGAACCTCACCTTCTCATAAAAATTTAGATAAAGCACCGTGAGCTTTTTCAAGGCCTCTAGCCGATTTGATCGCTGATGGTCGGAGATCCCATCGAAAATGTTTCTTTTTGCATACTCGAGCAGGAGGTCATTGTTCACGGAAGCTTCCTCCGATATCTCAAAACCAGCGTGCCGGAACTCTTCTATCAGGAACTGCCTGTTAGAAGATTTCTTCTTAAGATTGATGCCAAACTGCCGGATGTAGTCGGTCTTCGCGGCATTGAAAGCCTCAATCACGGCATTCTTTACCAATCCATCAGCTAAATCTTTCCGCACATCTAAGATTGGAGGAATGTCGCCAACTGCCTCCACCCTTACAACGGTCTTGCCGGATCCTTTCTTGCGGCCGAATAGCCTGGAAAAAAAACCTGGTTTTTTCTTTTTTTCAACGCTGTCCATTTAACATCCCTACTTAATAACAACGACATAACACGATACGGTCAGATTCTCAAGATTAGCACTGAAAGACGATGGATCATTTGTAAAGATCACAATAGAAAGATTAACATAATCGTTTTTCACCACAAAATAGTTCCACAGACTGAATGATGTGAAGTTGGTCGAGCTGTTAAGAGTTGCACCCACTGTATTATTCTGGATCACGAGAGAACTGTTTACGGGGACCGAATACGGTATAATCCCACCATAAATAACGAAGCCGCTGGGAACGTTTCCACTGTAAGAAACAATAACGTGATTTGAGGAAAACTGAAGAGAATTGAATTGCAGGTAGAGATTCGATACTGTCTGGTTGAGGTATACCCTAGCATGAGGATTTGAGATGTCCAGTGTAACCTTCTTCTGATAAACCTTACTTAAATTGTGAGTGCTGAATGATACTACGGCATTTCCTGCAGTTACCATTACGTTATTCACTGGAAGGACAGTAAAGTGAGTTGAATTGCCATTCTGCAGAACTTCCCCGGACCACTGAAGTGTTACGTTCGCGAATACCTCAATCTCATAAGGATCTGGATACCCTGTAACAGAAGCCGAAGAACCACTGAAAGTTAAATTGAACGGGAGAGGAACGAAGTAAGGGTTGCTGTATGTGAAGTTGAATGTTGCATTGTATCCGCTGAAGGCAAATTTTGTGGCAGAAAGTGTCTTGCTTATAGATTCATAAAGGGGAAGGATGCTGTTAGTGAGTTCAAGATTCTTGGCAGGAACGTTTCCGGCGATACCTCTGGAGATGTTGTAACTGTTCTCGAGAGTGACACCACCTGAAAGGAGATACTCAGGGGTGAGATTAACTGTGACCTTCGTTGGATATTGATCCAGATTCACACTGATGTTAACGGGAGATCCCCGGTAATAAAAGGTTTCCGGGAGAATTTGGTAAGTCCCGTAAAGTATTCCGCTGAAGATGGCAAAACCAGACGAATTTGTGTAACCAGTGGCATAATAGTAATTGCCGAGAGTCTTGAAATAGATGACATAGTTGGAGTTGGCAAGGGGGGCTCCACTGGTACTCACAAATTTAATGTAAAGTGGCAGGGTTAAATTAACAATTATCTGACCATTGCCCGATAGAATGTTCCTGATCTTATATGGACTGAGATCAGGAAGCCCATAATCGGCGGAGTATCCCAGCTGCTTAAGTCCAACACTGTTTCCGGAGGGAAGAGTGGTGAGAGGTTTCAAATATATCACGAGGGTTCTGTTACCGAGGACAGTTATAGGAGTAAAGTTCATCCTGTACCCGAGATGAGATGTTTCCAATGTATAGTTTCCCTCCGGAAGATTCAGAGGGAAAAAGCCCGTTCCATTGGAATAGGAATAATTAACCACGAATCTCAGATACTGAGAGTAAACGGCCACCTCAGCTGAATAAACAGGAGCACCATCAGCGAAGTTCAACACATAACCGGAGACGTTGTAAAGGGTAGGGTTTAACGGGGTCAGAGAGAAATTAAGATGATCGTTTCCGCTGTTGATTGAGAAATTGAGGATCCTCTCTTTATAGAGGAGAGAGCGCACCAAAACAGAGTAATTTCCCTTGTAGATGAAGTGCGCATAGTAATGGCCGGTGGAGTTTGTTCTGAATGTTTCCAGATAAACTGATCCATCTATGTTTATGTAGAAACCGATCGCCACATTACTGACAGCTTTTCCCGTAACTGAAGATATCACGTACCCGCTCAACGTGTAAAAGCCACTCGTATTATGATTGAGGGATGAGCTCCCATTTACCAGGCGAGGGAATGCCGAGGCATTCCCAAGATTGACACCGCTGGAGCCAAAGGGATTAAGGGGGTACAGGTTTATATTATAGTTGAAGACAGTATTTTGATAGGACTCAAACAGGTAAGAGGTGTTTGTGAAATAGCCCTTATGGGATGTAACAATTCTGTTCATCCCATAATCGACCTTAATGCTGTAATTTCCTCTGTCTGATGTTAGAACCTTTTCATCGGTCTGAAAACAGGAGACCTCGGCTTTTGATATGGGTCGCTTGTTCACACCATTGTACACAAATCCATAAACAACTATAGTGTGGTTCGACCTGTAAAGGGTTAAGTTCATAGAGGTTGGGGCTGACAGATTTATCTGCCGCGGTACCGTTAAATTCACATACCCCGGCGTGTTATCAATGATGTTGTAACTATCCTCATAAAGTCTAACTGAAAAATAACCTCTGCTATTGGACTTAAAATATGAGACCGTGTTAAAAAATCCCTGTGCTATGAGTGTAGCATTGGGAACTGTTGTACCGTTGGGCGATACGGTGTAACCATCCCACGCGATCTTCTGAGAAGGATGGAAATAAATGTTACGGTGAATTGTCCCACCGTCCACATTGAGATCAAAATTTAAAATCACATCCTGGTAGCCATTTATTTTGAAAGTTAGATTCATCTCTCCCAGTTTATACACACGGAGTGCATACTGTCCCCTATAATCACTTAAAACGTACGTAAAGAGAGGAGAAGCGAACACATAGAGATAAGTGTTTCTTAAAGGAAGGCCCGACGAGGCGTTGTATATGGTGCCTGTGATTGTAGTTGTACCGTTACCTTTAAAGGTAAAATTCAACACAGCAGATCTGCTGATTCCCAGACCCAGTACCTTCAGGCCATCTGGCTCAATGTACTGGGGATCGAAGAGGTACCCGGCTATCCGGTACTTTTCCCGAACGTGTTTCGGTATCTTAACATTTGGAGGTTTGACCTTAAGGGGACCACTTGGATAGGAGACCCCTGAATGGAGAAAGACGAACGAAAGTATCATAATACCTGCAATGAGCGCAGCAACGGCTTTGGCGTTCAACGATTAAATAGTGAATGAGTATATTTAAACTTAAGCCTATACGGGATCAGTTTCTGACTTTTACCGCAATACCTTTATTTAATTCTTTCATCGCTCTAGCGTGCATCTTGGCGATACCAACACCCCTGACCTCACCGTCGTGGACGATAACGACCTCATCCTCCTGCCTTATGTCCGACGTAACATCCATAACACCCATTGCATATATGTTGGCAGTAGGTTGAAAATCATCTATGTAAACGGTGAATCTCCCCTCATCTGCGAAAATCTTACCCATCTTCTTGCTTATCGTAAATTTTCCCATATGAGCATTGTAGGATAGCATTGCGGAATTCCCCCGCATGAGGATCTCCTGATTGTAATTCCTCACGGGCTTCATTTCATTCAGGTGATCTAGTATCCAGGTTCCGAACTGAAATGAGGCAATGCTCTTCAATCTGGTCATTCTCTGGTCCTGATTCTCAGGTCTGAACTGAGGCGCAATTACATTTCTGAAGAGTGATTTCAGCTCCTCAAGAAGAGAGGATGAACGGATATCGCCCATAATAAAATGAGAATTTTCCGGCAATGAATCTTGAATAAAATCGAGATCAGGAGATACATATGCGACCACCTCCCCGTAGGGATTGACCTTGAGGTATTCTGTCAGCATTCTCTCTATCATGATCTTCTCGTCCTCAAACCATTGCCCAATAGTTGGAATGTCATAATACGATACGGGATAGACCTCCTCCAGTTCTTCTGGGACTATTCCAACCGGAGATGTTACGACCAGCTTGTGAAAAAACCTGCGGTAGTTTCTAATGGCAGAGAGGACCCTTTTGTGGGTTGCCGATAAGAAGTAGGGCTTTTTCGCCGTGCAGGGGAGTATGAGCAGCACAGGCTTTCCATTGAGTTTCCTGTATCTGCTTAGCACCCTCTCACGGTATCTTCTCAGATCAGGTCTCTCAAGACCCATTACTGTATTTACCTTGACATAGGGTGTTCGAACAGGATAAAGTTTCTCCATCTCTGCATAGAAATGAGTGTCAGCTGCTCTTACGGTTTCTACCGCTTTCCCAGAGATCAAAAATTTTTCTACGATCTCCCGGAGGGTACCATTTCTGGTTGCATGTCTGGTAATTTCAACAATGTTTCTGGTAAATGAAATATTCTCTTCAACGGATGGGCCGGACGTTTTTTTCATACCCAGGGGAGTGAAGAGGTATCCCTCCATTGACCGAGCTCTAACGAATAGATCATCAAATATTGAAACTCCCAAATACACAAGAGAGGGGATGATGTAGGGATCGCCTATTCCCGGCATATAAATCAAGGGCCTGTATCCTATGAGATCCCTAAGGGTGAAGATCCTTTCAACCAGTCGCGGTGGCCTCTGCAGCAGCAAAGGAGCATCAGGTATCATTGCGATTTCACCCGATGAATCCAGAACATAGGGTTCGGAGTTATCGGGATTTATTGTCGCAGGAAAAGAAAACTTGTGACCGTAAAGCCTGAGGCGATTACCATCTCTGCTGAACAAAGATGAGTTTTGGGTGTCGATCAGCATGGGGTACTCTAGCGAACCGTCGATCTTTCCGGTACGGGATAGGCCAAATATGGCAGTGTCCTCTATCACGGTCAGGTATTGGCTTCACGGTTAAATTTTATTGCAATGACATGGCTGACGCAGGAATCCCACTCAAAACATTAATTAAGAAGGGATTAATTAGAGCCCATCGTGGTGTATCGGTTCTATTTCGAGAACTATTCCAGTACTGGTATAAGAAGGACTTAATATGCAGCAGAAGGGTTCAATATCGAAGAACGGGCAGTACAAAACATTGCCGGGAGATATTATAGCTCAGGCCGAGGAATACCTACCGGGTATGAATTCTCTCGAGATCAATGGTCAGATTGTCGCCCTTTCCGTTGGGGGCATCAGGAGGGATGACAGGCACCTCGTCATATCTGTCCTGCCGGAAAAGGTAATCCATCGGCCCAGACGGGGTTCCATCGTTTACGGGCAGGTCATAAAAGCTGACAGAGGGAATTACCGCGTTAAAATCGGAGCTTACTGGTTTCCAGGAGCTTCACATATCTTTGAAACAAATGAAGATGCTTCCCTGGTGGTGAGTGGATCAAGGAACGGTGACATGGCTCCTGTGGCTGTTGGAGATTACATCCGAGCAAAGGTTCTCTCCGATAGAAACGGATACAGTATTGGAATAGGTGGAAAAAACCTCGGTGTTGTGAAAGCATTCTGCTCAAATTGCCGGAGTGAGCTCGTGTTGAAGGGGAGATTCCTTTACTGCGAGAACTGCGAAAGGACGGAACCAAGAAAAATTTCAGACGACTACGGAAAAATATACGTGGAGGATGAGAAGCACGCTAGATAAAGAATCTGCTATCAATAGGGTCAAAGAACTGTCAACCGAAGTTGAAGATATGAGAAAGGAGCTTAATGAGCTGAAAGAGGTTCTTCGAGGTCTCATTGAGGTTGTCATGCGAAAAGAAGGGGCTCTCGATGACGAGTATAACTGAGGTGTTGGAATAATGCTTCCGATGAAAATGTTGGAGGAGAATATCAGTAAGAAGGTTTCACTGTTGCTGAAAGATAACAGGCGTCTAACGGGCGTTCTTGCGGGTTACGATGACTACATGAATATGGTTCTCAATGATGTTGAGGAGGAATCAGACGAGAGCAGAAGAAAACTCGGAACCGTTATAATCCGTGGGAGCACCATCGTGCGGATAAGCCCCATATAAGAAATCCATAAGCACATGAACGGAAATCTATTCGCACAGTGTTTTAACAGAAGGTAACTCAACATGGAGAGGTTTCTCTGGGATCATCCGTCGTGCGAAAAACCAAGAAGGTCCCTGCAAAAGTAACAATTTGGCAAATCACTTCCGTTCTCTTTCAAGGTAGAATTCCACCGCCTTTTTCGTGGCTCTGCGAAGAGTCTCGGACAGCGAGGGAGGGGCAACTCCTGCAATCTTGGAGAGTTCTGTAAGAGAGGTTCTGTTCGTGCAATCGAAATACCTCTTCTCAAGGGCTATTCGAAGAACTTCGTATTCACGGGCCGTCATACTGCGCTTTCTGAATGCCACACAATCTATAACCGAAAAATCGATATGTTCCCGGCGAAGCTCTGACTTAAGCACGTTGAGATATGATTTAGATGGTAGAACCATCTTAAGGGTCATCCTGTGCTGCCCGCTATTAACGATGCTGAGAATGTTCACGAACTGCATTCTCGCTAGGAGAGAACAGATGGAACAGCTGGGACTCTCTATCCACACAACCCCTTTCTTCATCTGTTTGATCTTCAAATCTTCGCAGGAGAACAGGAGGGAAGGATCCAATTCATCTTTTATATAAACAGCGTGAAGGGTGCTTCCCTCTCTAACACAGAGCCTATCTATGACACACTCACTGTCTGAAAAGCTATTAGAGACCAAACAGTCGTCACGTTGCACATCAAGGGTGACCTTCACAGGGTATTTTCTGGGCATATCTCATCTAATAAAATCGTTCATTGAAGATTAATTTTATCACTAATCCATTTGTTTCCACGCATTAGATGTGCAAACCTGACATGTACGGAAAAATCAGCCTGTTTTTTTTCTTAGAGAGTTAAAGTAAAAGAGGCTCCTGAACTCTCAATATATCTCAATGCTGGCCTTGCGCAGAGGTTATTCCTCTATGTCTGAATTGATGGGGCGATAATCACTTAAATTTGAAAAAATAAAAAAGGTGCAGATCTGCCTAACCACTTAGGCTATATCACTAATTGCGTCTGTTACATAATAGAACGGTTAGCATGAGCAAACTGGAACAAAAAAATGGCCTATATGGTTTTCTGCTGAACGAAAAATACAACATGGCAGCCGTCATCATCTACATAACATTCTTTCTAGTGATCAGCCCACTCATACCTGGGGTCTACTGGTTCAAAATCGGAGATTTCTCGCTGGATATGATCAACTGGTACCATGTTATCATGATACCATTTACCTTCATCCTGATCCTTTATACTGCTAGATTGCTCGGCCTTGATAGGTTCACCCGATATGCGATAAATGCCAGCACCTATCCCATTCTCTTCTTTACCACCCTGGGGCTTGCATTCTTCTACCCCGCGTCGACACAGACCGCTGACTATGTGGTTCAAGCAATAAGAGATGTCTGGATACTGATCATTGCTTTCATATTCTTCGTCTCACTGATCGTCACGGCAATCCGACAGAGAGAAAAATTCAAGAAAATCTGGGGAGCCTATGTACTGATAATACTGGCCACCCTATCTGCTGGACTTGCAGCCGTAATGGGTATGATTGGAGAGTACGGAACACTTTACGGATTTTCAGCTATACCCTCATTCAACAACCTCGTGATCTCCTGGGGAGGTACTGCCACCTTCCTTGACAACATAATAGGAAACCACAATCACCAGATGCTTCCGGCCGTGATGGGTGGAATAGTCGGTGTTGCCGCGGTCAGTTTTGGATATCACAGACTTGAAGGATGGAAGAGACACGTCGTCAATGCCGGCATGATAATCTCAACCTTCGGAGTTATCTCTATGACCTATCTGTACGAAATATCAAGTTTCGGAACCTATGCGATACCGGCAATAGCACCCTTTGGGCCCAGTGGAATGAATGGACTTGCTCTGGATGACAACCAGACTGGAATCATTGGATGGGGTGCCCTCATCTCAATTATCGGTCTATACTACATCCTGTCACACAGAAAAACTGATCGCATTATACAAATCGGAGAGGTCTTTACCTGGCTTGTAACAATGGCAGTGATGATTGGCGTTGGTTACACCATTGAATTCAATGAGGTATTCTATGGTTTTGGTTCCCCGGGAGCTCCTCCCAATGGGGGGCCGGGATATCAGTATGACCTTGCATTCACGAACGGTCATCTCATATTCTCCTTCTTCCTTATGCCACTGATCGCTGGAATCATTCTCGTACTCCTGCACTACGTTTCAGGTCTGGAAAGAGGAAAACAACTCGCTATGCTATTCATATTCAGCGGAGCTCTTATCGCAGCGCAGGGAGTTCTGATCTACACGATGACTCTTTCGTGGGGTGTCGAGGCGATCGGAGTTGTTCTGCTCATCATAGCCATGATAATAATATCCGCCCTGATGGTGAGATCTGGAAAGAATTTGAACGCAGAGCAAGAACTGGATATCTGATTAATTTAACAAGATTATAAATTTTAAATTTTTTTTCTAATTTATTGACCAATAATGTTTGGGACCATCTGAAAAGATCTTTCCTGTTGCATAACATTCCCATTTTACTGCGAAGGAGTTCGCGGATTTACTAAGATGAGTGGTGGCACACAATAAGGTAAACTGTTTCCTCAGGTCTCTATAAAGAAGTGCAAAAGAGGATGCTGACGCACCCATAAAGACGGGAAAACAGCTTGCAGCTTGATTGCATCTGGAGGATAACCACCGCACTATTTGATTTTTCTGTACACCAGAGAAGAGATTATGGCAAGGGTGAGACCGCCGAGAAAGTATTCTATCTCCAGACCAGCGTTGAGAAGATACGAGTTCCTAATGGGATATATACTCACCCCAATGTTCAGCGATGAGCCGTTCACAGTGATTTGATAGAGATTGCTGATATTCTTCAGAAATATGATGGGTTTTCCCCAGGTAAGTACCGTGACTGAAGTACTGAATCCAAAGGGTGCGTTTATGTGAAGAATGTAGGAACCATTTGGAAGTGCGATCTGGAGAGACGTTCCCGGAATGATGGGCAGTACACTTCCATTTATAGTGATGGTAACGCTACTGTTCAACCTATAAAAGGAGGGCATCAGGGTTAAGAGATACTGTTCCCTGACGAGAATCTTAACCGTCGCGGATTGACCACCAACTGTGACTGTTCCATTGCTGGGAGTCACCAGATAGGGAGGGGTACCCCCGGGAACCCGAACACTGTAAGCGTAGCTTCCGTTGATTGCATATAGGCTCTCGGTTGATTCCTTCACGGTGATATTCCTATCATCTATGTGAAGGTTCCAGTTATTGTGTCCAGGGCCCGTCAGATCAAAGGAAAGAACATATCGGGGATAATAGGTGATATTCACAACCTCAGCCGGCGAGTGTATATTGAAGGTAACATTCATAATGTAATAGGATGATAACAGACCGACCTTGAAGGACGGTGCATGTGTGAGGTGCAAAAATCCAGAGCTATTGAAGGATATTAACGAGCTGTTGATTCCTGTGAAAGAGAGATAAAACTGGACCGGCTGAAGATATGCGGCTTCATTTATGGAACCGTAACGCACCGAGTAATTTCCGTATGGAAGGAGTGCACGATATATCCCCGATCCCTGAAATATACCAAAAGACGTTTCAGAAGATGTGTCCTCTTTCACATTCAGTGGATAGGCCGAAGGGTTCGAAAAACCACTAATGTTGAATGTTACCTCAGAGAGCCCGGCAGGGATAGTTGGAGAGAAGGTGACCCTTATGGACTGCCCGTTCACTTTGATCAACAAAGTCTTGTAGAAAACTGCTGGCTCAAACACCTGACTGTTGAGAGGTACCGCCGATAGGTTCAGGTAATAAGATCCATTTTCAACAGGGATCGTTAAAGTGTATGGTCCAGGGGAACCGGAGATATCCCCAAAAGAGTAGGCAGTTGAGTTTCCAACAGTAACACCGAAAACATAATCGGTTGGGAAGCCGCTGAATACAACGTCAATGGAATATACGGTAGAAACGCCATTTTGTTTGTCCAGCTTAACGTTAGGAACCACCTCCATCCTCACGACTGACGAACCTCGCCGTGAAACGTCTTTTTCTGTTTGAGAATGGTTGATCGATGGGCTACCCAAGCTGTACCCGAGTAAAAAGCTTGAATTAAGCTGTGTTCTTCCGGGCGTAGCATTCAAGGAATCGAATAATGGACCCGTATGGGCCTTAATATGATACGTTGATATGTGAACCACTCGATTGGAGTGCCCTCCGGATATCCCCAGCGAAGTGGCTGTTAGGAACAGAACAATCAGAATGACGAGATATTTATCGTGCAATGCATGTTCCCTAAACAAAATAACTGCATAAATGTTTCAATGTCTTCGTTTGGAGTTAATCCCAGAATCTCCTGCTCTTCGCATAATCTATTTCAGCCCTTAGAATTGCCTTGATGAAATCCTCCTCACTCAGGTAGGTGACCTGAAGCAATCTTGACGCGGTACCCGGTCCTATGCCATGCGCCGCGAGAGCCATGACAGCCTCAATACCCCTCTCCTTCACCAGATGAGCATTCTGTACTATCCTACGACCAAAATCTCTGTTCTTATCAGGGTTCCTGAGATATTCTCTGAGACGCTGACTTTCGAATTCTGACAGTGATGCCACAAGATAGCTAGAGCATACAGGGCATTTAACAGACTTAATTTCGGCCACTCTTTCGGTTCTAATGTTTTTGCATCTCGTGCAGAAGAGGATAACTTTCTCATTGAGTAACCTTTTTTTTATGGCACTCAAAATCGCGCTCGTGGGAGCGAGAGGGGATACTCTCTCAGAATAGTGCGTTATGAACGCTCTTGATGTTTCTGAAAGCCTTTCGTATCCGTGGTACGTGAGGTTACCGCTCCTGACATTCCTCAGAAAATCTTTGGCGACCTTCAGATCCATATAATCAGAGATCAATTTATGCACGGAGTCCTTGAAGAGAACAGAGTCCCTATACGAATCAACAATTCTCTCGAATCGCATTCGAGTAACTTCAACATCCGGAGATATGATTCCAAACTTTCTCGCCTCGTAGAGAAATATTGAATTGAAAAACCTGGATCGCCGCACCATTTCTGTGAGAATTTGTTCAAGTCTGTCGGGATCAATTCCCTTCAGGATCTCGAATACCCGATCTGGAATAAGCCTCATTGAGGTCCTGAGGTATATATGATAAGGCGAAAAATCCATCTCCACGCTCTCTCCCGTTATGGATACAAGAATTCCAGTGAGAACCTCCGCAATGGTAAAATTTCCCTTGGTTCCCAGAAGCAGTTGAATGATGATCTCTCCGCCGGAAGATTCAATAACTATCTTGTCTGATGTAGCAAGATCGTTATCCCACCACTTCCTTAGAGTCTCCCTTGAGTGCGTATCATCTATAAGTGAGATTTCTTTCGTGACCCGATGCCGTGAAACCTGAAGGGTGGTTTCAGGCAGAACTGGGATGTCCTCCCCCGACCATTTCGGAGCTATGGCGGTGGTCGGGATCGGTTCAACGTATATTGTGGCTTCTTCGATAGAGGTTACGCGCCATGTGTTTCCTTTCATAACGAAATAGTAGCCGGGCTCCACCTCACTTACAACGTATTTTTCATCCAGGGTACCGATGAATTTATGATTCAACCTATCAATTACCCGGTAGTTCTTTTCACTGGGAATCATTGATATGTTCCCAATGTAATATTTAAGAACCCCACGTTTCTTTCCGACCGTTGATCCTTCAAACCATATCTTGTGAGTATCTGCCAGAAACTTTACCACATCAATGAAATCCTCTCTTGTTATGGACCTGAAAGGATACGCTCCCTTTACAATTCGGAAAATCTCATTCACGTTCGAAGAACCCATTGACCAGAGCATCAGCATGATCTGATTGGCAACTGTGGCCAGGGAACCTTTCCGTATTCTCACCTTCTCAACTATGGCTTCGTTCGCAAGCTGCGAAATGGCCAGTGCCTCCTCCAACTCTATTACATCGTTACAGATTATGCGTCCAAGGGATGTCTTTTCGATCCAGTGTCCAGATCTCCCAACTCGCTGAATGAGCTTATTGACCTGTCTCGGTGAATTGAGTTGAATCACGAGATCTGCAGAACCTATATCTATGCCAAGCTCCAATGAAGATGTACAGATAAGAGCTTTGATCTCTCCGTTCTTAAAGAGCCTTTCAGCAGATTCACGGACTTCTCGGGACAGTGAACCGTGGTGTACGAGAACCGGTACGTCACCAAGCCACAACCTCAACCTGAAAGCTAGATCCTCTGCGGTACTCCTGGTGTTCACGAATACCAGGGTACCTTTGTGTGATTTGATGAGTTCCCATACAGCCCGTACGGTACCTGCATACTGAAAATCACAACCCATTTTCTCTGCGAGTCTTTCATCCGCTTCCAATGGGATTATGGGGGTAATGTCCAGCTTTTTAAGCATGGATGTCTCAACTATCTCCGCAGGGTTGTGAGGAGAGATGAACTGAGCCAGGTCCTCGGGATTTCCCACCGTTGCAGACAGCCCAATAACCTGGAAATCCCCAACGATGGCCCGGAGCCGTTCCATTGCCACTGCAAACTGAGAGCCTCTTTCATTTGTAGCCAGCTCGTGAACCTCATCTATAATCACACTCCTCACATGAGATATAAGCGATTTTAACCTCCTACCATTGAGCAGAATCTGCAACGATTCGGGAGTCGTTATGAGCAGATCAGGTGGATGATCAAGAATTCTTCTCCTCTCTGCCTGGCTTATATCACTATGCCTGACACTAACCTGAATGCCCGTCTCAGTGGCATAGTGAATCAATCTGGAGAGCATATCTCGGTTGAGAGCTCGGAGGGGTGTTATGTAAAGTGCTGATATTTTATCCGGCCTATCCTGAATTATCTTCGTAAAGATTGGCAGAACTGCAGCCTCCGTTTTGCCGCTTCCAGTAGGCGAAAGAAGCAAAACACTCGATCCCCTGAGAGCGACCGGTATCAGTTTTCTCTGGGCCTCGGTAGGTTCTGTTATCCCATCATTCCTCAGGATATTTCTTATTTTCTCATCAAGAAGATCGAATTCATTTCCCATGGTTTTCCTCAATTTGCATCATTAAATGATCCTGTCAAGTCCGTGATTCCATACGTTTGAAAGCTCTGCGATACCTATATCTATCAACCTTACAGAACCATCTTCGACGATTGCCCTGTCTCCGCCGGTGATTCCAAGTCGTGTTACTTTCAATCCCGTGAAATGTTCCAGGAATTCTTCCTCCCTTGAGGGATCAACCTCAACAATAAACCGGTTTCCCAGTTCTGAGAAGAGCTTAATCGATGGACGAGCACCCGCAACCTTATCCAGTTCAACGTGGAACCCAACATTGTTACCAAAGGCCATCTCACAGAGAGCCCCTACAAGACCGCCCTGAGATATGTCGTGAATGGAGAGTATCAAACCCCTATGAGTGATATCAAGGATAGCATCTCCAAGTTTCTTAAGCTCGTCAAGATCAGCATCATCAATTGTGCCGCCCTCAACATTCATGAGCTTGTGATAGATGCTGCCCACCATACTTGTGGAATCATTACCCAAAAGAAAGATGGAATGTTGCTCACCCTGAAAGGCGGTTTTGTTGACCTTCTTCACATCTGGCACCAATCCGATCATCATGAAGACGGGTGAGGGTTTGATCTGCGTATCACCGGAGCCATTGTAAAGACTCACATTACCTGCCGTAACTGGCATGTTGAAAAAGTTGCAGAACTCTCCGGTGGCCCTGAGAGACTCAACGAATTGCCCCATAACCACAGGATCCTCTGGATCTCCAAAGTTCAGGCAGTCCACAAGAGAGTGGGGTCTCACGCCAGAGGATATCAGGTTGCGGTAAGCCTCACTGAGAAGGTGAAGTGTGCCACGATAGGGATCAGCTGCTACTATCTGCGAATTTGAATCTGACGTTATCCCCAGTCCAATATCTAGATCTTCTATAGGTTTGATTACGGCGGCATCCGAATGCGTCTGTTCACCTGAAAGACCGTTGAAAGGCTTCCTGATTGTGTTCCCCCTCACTGTGAAATCATACTGTCTCACGACGGGAGCCCTTGATGCAAGGTACGGGGAGGCCAGTGCTCTGAGAAGGAGTTCATTGTAGTTCTCCGGCTCCGGTGAAAATACCTCCTCTCTTTCGGGAGTCTTCGGAAGGAGATACAAACGGCTGTAAACAGGACCGGATGTGAGAAATGGAAGATCAAGGTTGAATATTTCCGTACCCCTGTACCTTATTCTCAAATTCGATCCTTCAACAACACGGCCTATGACGGAAAATTCCACATCCCAGGATTCGAATATTTCCCTTATTCTCTGGAGATTCTCCTCCTTCACCGCAAGAAGCATTCTCTCCTGGCTCTCACTTATCCATATCTCCCAGGGAGCCATATCTTCTTCCTTCAGAATAACATTATCGAGATCTATGATAGCACCCGTTCCTCCTGCGTAACACATCTCTCCAACGGAGCTCGAAAGACCTCCACCACCTAGGTCCTTCATTGCATCAACCAGATGATGAGAGACCATTTCGAGAATCGCATGAATAAGAGGTTCCTCAACGATCGGGTTACCCAGCTGTACAGCTCTTCTGTTTTCCTCCTGATCCGCGGTTAACCTCCTGGATGCAAAGGTCACACCATGTATGCCGTCACGTCCCGTCCTACCTCCTGCAAGAATAAGAAGATCACCCACATCGGAAACCCTGCTCCTTACAATCGAGTCCTCTCTGGCTATACCCACGCAACCAGCATTCACAAGTGGATTGTGATTGTAGGAACTGTCAAAATCAATGGAACCGGCAACGGTGGGGATCCCCAGCCTGTTTCCGTAATCTCTGATACCAGCCACAATTCTGCTTGCGAGAAATCGCTGTGAAAGAGGACCATTTTTCGGTCCCTCTGGATCACCAAACGAAAGGGAATCGACCAGGGCAACGGGCTGAGCCCCCATACAGAGGATGTCCCGAATAATTCCACCCACTCCAGTGGCCGCTCCACCGTAGGGTTCAACAGCGCTGGGATGGTTGTGGCTCTCCATTTTAACAACGTAAACATAACCATTCCCCATTCTAAGCACACCGGCATCATCTTCCATGGCAAGAACAACGTCTTTTTTCGGCAATCCAGAGAGATATCTCTTCAGATGAATTTTAGAGGATTTGTAGCAACAGTGTTCACTCCACGCCTGTGCCATCGCCTGCAGTTCTATATCCCGTGGATTTCTTTTAAGAGACGTGAAGTATCTTCTTAACTGAACCATCTCTGAAATACTCAAACCGAGAGCAAATTCCTCACTTATCTGTTCGAGTTCCGCTTCAGACTTTCCAATGATCTCAACCGTTCTGACATTCATTGACAATCCTATTCCACATCCTCGACCTTAACTATCTTCATCCTGTGAATGACAGGATTGATCATAAGGTTCTGACCTATATCTCTGGCCACCGATTCGTAGTGGGGTGAGTCTATATCCAGCTCGTATGATCTAATGATCCTGAGGGATTTCACACTATCATACCCAAGACTGGAAAGATTTTTGAATATTGTTAGAGCCTCTGGATCTTCAACTCCATCAAGGTAACTGACCTCAATTCTGACCTTAACCATAAGAGGTCATAACTCAAAATGGTTAAAATTTACCTTCATTCTTCAGATGCTCTTGATAGCCTTTATAATGGGTCTCAGTGTTCCAAAAACGTCAGAGGATCTTTCTGCCACTGTACCTGTGACTATTATATCTGCACCCGCCCGAGCGATCTCCCTAGATGATTCTGGTGTTCTGATACCTCCCCCAACAATCAGAGGCACGGTTATATATCTCTTCGTGTGGGCAATAACATCCGGTGACACATAGGTGTTGGAACCACTTCCCGATTCGAAGTAAACAAGCTTGAAACCAAGCATTTCCGCGGTAAGAGCATATGATAGAGCAGTATCCCTGTCATCTCTCTCAACAAGATCAGCATTACCAACTCTCCCCACTCTCATTCCAGGGGAGAATACCACATAACCCATAGAGATGCTCTCAATTCCAAGTTCATGAATGAGCCTGGAGGAACGGACCTGATGCCCTATAACAAAATCCAGATCCTTTGAATTGAGAAGAGACATAAAATAGAGGGCATCAGCATTAGCTGAGAGCATGTTCGGCGAACCGGGGAAGATGATGGTTTTCAGGGAGCAACGTGCTTTTATCTCATCTATCGTCTGCTGCATCAATTCACCAGAAACATCCGTGGATCCTCCGACCATGACAAAATCAGATCCGGCTGATTCGGCCTCTCGAGCGATGCCTCCTGAGGCCACAGGGTCCTGTGAAGCAGGATCGATAAGCGTCATGTGGACCTTTTCCCTCCGGACCTTTTCCAGTATCATAGAATATACACTCATAGAACTTCACCGACGACGAACGATAGCAAACCAGCGATCATGGCTATTTTTGAATATCTCTGGCTACTCGAAACGTCCCTTCGGAATAGCACAATCGAATATATGAATATAGAGTCTGAAAGGGCCACGGCGATAAGATAATAAACAGAAAAAATTCCCGTGAGGTATGGAAACACAGAAATTATGACAGCAACAAGCACAAGACCGGAGGTGAGGTGGAAAGATTTCCTCACACCGTGGGTGCGAGGGAATGTCATTCTGTCAAGATCTCCTCCAATATCCTCAACATCCTTTGTGATCTCTCTTCCCACATTGGTCAGACTAGCCATCGCAAAGAGAATCAGCATTTTGTAATATGAACCAACTGCCACCCCACCGAACACGAAGATAAGCCCCACCAGAAGCCCGATGATAATATTGCCGGATATTCCGTATCTCTTCGCTCGAAATTCATACAGGATAAGAAGGATTTCTGCGAGAATAACGATCAGGAAAGCGAAACGGTTGAGCCAGATCCCGGAAATGATCGGTGCTATCACAAAGAGAATGAGCATGTAAGAGAGAGCAAATTTTTTGCTCATTCTCCCACCGGGCAGAGGTCTCTCGGGATGGTTGATCCTGTCCGTCTCAATGTCTACAACATCGTTTAAAATATTACCACCGGAGGTAACGAGGAAAACTGATAGGGATGAAATAATCACTTCAGGGTAGTAATCAGGAAGGGCCCAGCCAAGGGCTATGAAGGCGGAGATCACCGTACCTACAACTCCCATAAGGGCATTAATCGGTCTTATTATGGTGAAGGGATCTGATGCTTTCATTCAATTCATGAGGGATTTTACGCAGATTATAAAAGGCTTGCCAACCGAAGGGGTGGGGAACATCATTTCCACCTTCCCGTTATGTTTAGATGCCCCACGCTTTTCTTTGTTATTTTAAGATGCTTCTCATATTTTTTAAGATACTCAGCCATACTGATCCCATTCCGTATCCAGAGCCTTTGCTCTATTCTATTGTAGGCATCCACCCTGTCCTGTCTTCATTAAATTGCGGAATTTACAGGTTTAACACCCATTGTTTTGTATATCTTACCCCTTTCTCAGAAAAATCAACCGGCTATATTCACGGCCACATTCATCAGAGAAGCATGAGCCTGAGCTATTGAGCGGGAGGAGAGAATACTTGGCTAAACCAAATATTCGGGATTATCCCTCTTTCTCATTTAACCTACTACGGCTCTCAGCGCCATAATAGAACCTGAGAAGCTGTTCTGATTCGATCGCTATGCATTTCTGCAGATCTCCCAGAACGAGTTTTCTTACTGACATAAAATCAAAGGACGAGTTACGCTCAATGAACTTCTGAGATTCTGAGAGAAACTCCTCTTCGCTTTCGATGATCTTATCAACATTCACCCTCTCTCTTGCCTGGCCTGTGCCGAGAAAACGAAACTTATTCCACGTAAGGCTACCTGCAAACATGAAATGGTATCCATCATTGAAACCGATCTGGACATCGGGCCTTGCAATTATATAATCAGAAAGAAGAGCGATCTCATAACCATAATCCAGGCATCTTCCATTCACCAAGCTAAAAACAGGATAGGGGAATGCAGCCAGCATATTCGCGAGGGTGTGCGATAAATCGATTACCTCCGAATAAACGTGCTTACCCTCAATCCACGTGAGTCCTGTCAGAAAGTTATTGTTCTCTCCCGTTATTGCAAGTGATCTGACCCTTTCATCTCCCAGGGCTAACCCCAGAGCAGAAATGAGTTCCTGTATGATATCCACGCTTGCAGAACCTTCATTGTCGGTTTTGAGCACTATTATTCCCGTGTTGCTTTCCCTCCAGAAGGAGATGTGTTTGTATCCGCTTACGTTGATCTTCACCATATGGTTCCCCGCTACGAGAAGTTATGTCGATCTAATAAACATTGCCAGATTCTCAGGAAAAATTGCAGTTGGTATGTTGTCGCTTCAAGGCCGCTGATGTAGATTGGGTCTTCTCCCACTATCCGAATAGCGGCATTTTACTCTTCTCTTTTGCCTTCGGTAGGAAGAGTGAGAGAATGGCCACAATAAAGCTAAGCACGATCATAACCTCAAAGGAGAGTGTTATCCTTGAGTAATTGTTGAGAATGATTGCCCCTGCGATCAGAGGGCCTGCGATCATGCCTCCAGAGCTACCCAAACCCCAGACTATCGAGTTAGCCAGTGACGACGGGCCCTTAGGAGCATAATCGGAGACCAAAGACATTGTCAACGGGAAGCCGCTGAATGTAAAGAACCCGAATATGGATAGAAAGATGAGCCCCATGGTTCCCGTGCTGTTAATGTACGCATACATTGAGATGGCTGTTCCAGCTGACGATAGGAAAAGAAGAAAACGCTTATCAAGTCTGTCCACGAGGATTCCAAACAGTGGCTGGCTCAGTATGGGAGCCACATACATGATGGTGAGAACCACGCCGAGAGTAACCCCGATCCCGGCATTCTTGTTGTGAGTTAGAAATGTTGGAATCCACGCTATCATTCCCTGTGCAGAAACTGAACGGACGAAAAACAGTATCGTAAGAAGCACAATCGAGTAATTGATAACATCAACCATCCCTTTACTGGCTTTCCTTGTGCCTATCTTCTCTACTCTTAATCCTAGGCCTATGGCTGCGGAGACCACCAGACCTGCAAGTGCAAAAATGATGAGTGAAAAGCCATGACCAACGATCTCTGCCAATCCTAGAAAAATGAGGGGGAAAATGGCGCGTCCCATTGAACCCATCGATCCGTTGATCCCAAGTGCCTTGCCCAACTTTCTATCAGGATAAGATCTCTGCAGGATTGCCGCCCCAATGGGATGGTAGAAACCTGAACCCATGCCCGCCAGAATCGATGAGAAAACTGTTAAGGCATAATCTCCCGAGAAGAGAATTGAATATGCAAGACCAGCCATGCCAATCGATATGAGAAATATTCCTGTATGTATTCTTCCCAGAATACTTCCTTTATCTGCCATCCTGCTTGCATAGAGACCGAAAAACGTGGAAGCAGAATAGAATGCAACGAAGAGGACCGTCAAATACGATGGGGGGTAATCCCTAATTTTTGAGAGAATATCAATTATAACTGGAAAGAGGAACATAAAGCCATCATTCATAAAATGTCCGGCGGAGGTGAAAAACAGGGTAGAAATGCTCGGTTTATTTTTTTCGAAGGCCACCATCTGGTTCTGTTCCATAGGTAAGTAAATTATAGATAAGTATATAATACTATTTTCAGATCACCAGATACATGACTACTGATAACCTGCACAAGGAAAAAATATTCAGGGGGATCGTTACACTGCTGATCCTCAGATTCCTTATTGAGCACCCCAGACACGGCTATTCTCTTGCTCTCATGATCTCAGAAAAGGTGAAGAGGGATCTGCCCCCGGGCACGATCTACGTATTACTAGGATCGCTGGAGAAAAGAGGTCTGATCAAGGTGCTCGAAAAGAAGATGATAAGAGATAGGAAAACATATACAATCACCGAAGATGGGATGAGATTTCTGCTTGGCCATCATGAGCCGCTGCTCATAGCAACACAGGTTATGTCCGAACTCATATCGTTCATAGAATCCTTGAAAAGTGGATACCATCAAACCTGATGTCGGAGAATGTATTAGAAGACTTCTTCACCATGATCGTATAAGCAGTGGTATCTGATACGGGATCCTTTCTTCTCAGGTTTCTATTCCGGTACATATCCAACAATCCATAACGTTATCCACTCTCAGCCCTGCCCAACCAATGTGCACTTCAGTTTTGCGAAATTGCCACACCGGGTAAACTATGTTCACGGAACCACCGATTTTCTCCTGCCCATTCCAAGCGATGCCAGCAGATCTATAAACTCAGGGAAGCTCAAACTCTGCTTTCCATCTGAGAGGGCGCTGTCTGGATCAGGGTGCATCTCCACCATTATTCCATCGGCACCCACTGCCTGAGCAGCCCTACTCAGCGGGGTAACCAGACTCCTCCTCCCGGCAGCGTGGGAAGGATCGACTATCACAGGCAACGAACTGACCTCCTTGGCCACGGGAACGGCAGAGATATCGAGAGTGAATCTCGTAGAACCCTCAAATGTCCTTATCCCCCTCTCACAGAGAATCACCTTTTCGTTTCCTTCATTCATCACGTACTCTGCTCCGTATAGCCATTCCTCAACAGTGGTACCAAAACCGCGCTTGAGGATTACTGGTTTGTCTTGCTTTCCAACCTCCTTCAGGAGATCGAAATTCTGTGAGTTGCGGGAACCTATCTGTATGATGTCAACGTATCGTGAAACCTTATCCAGTTTTGCTGAACTCATTACCTCACTTACGGTGATCATACCGTATTCATCCGCAGCCCTTCTCATCCAACGAAGAGCATCCTCACCAAATCCCTGAAATGAGTAAGGCGACGTTCGTGGTTTGTATGCACCACCACGTAGGACTTTGATTCCCAGACCACTAAGGAACTCCGCTATCTTCATGATCTGCTCCTGACTCTCCACCGAGCAGGGTCCAGCAATCACTGTAAAGTCTCTTCCGAAACTCATTCCCCCTAAGTCAATGTACCTCCTTCCACGGTACTGCGAGATCTTTGGAATAGATGCTTCCGAAATCATTCTTCGCCCTCCAGTATCCTCACAATTATTCTGCCAGTTGCCGTCAGGGAAACGGGACGAGGACTGTGCCTCTCTCCGTATTGGATCAGACCCATGTCTCTGAGGATTCTTGCGTTGAGCTTAAAGGTTGAAATGGCTCTCTGATACCTTTCACCAAAATACTCAAACAATGTGTTCAGGGACCTGTTTTCAGATTCGCCCTTTCTGCCTACTCCCTTCTCATGTTCTGGGATAGAGCTTTCATACTGCGATACCTTTTTCAGAATTCCAATCTGCATCTCGTTAAGAGCTTTCTCCGCCAGAGTTCGTACAGTTCTTAGAAAATCAACTGTGAGAGCGGAGGATCCTAATAGCTCCTCAAAAATCATGGCCATTGGAAGGGCATCACATCCGTAGATGACGGCCCTCGATATTGGGATGGCAACACCCCTTGTTCCTTTCCTAACACAGAATGTGTGTCTGTCATTGTCAGGCTGAATTCACAATCGTATTTAAATGATTAGCCGGAGGAGGCTGGCTATCGGCTGTACAATATTATCGGGCTAAACGATTAAGTAAACGGATTCTCTGCCATTGCTATGACAGCTTTCAGTGGTGATGGCTTTTGGCCTCTCTCGGTCAATTCTTGGAAACAGAGGAAAAAACCGTGTTATTGCTGAAATTAAACCTTTTTCCCCCACAAGAGGTGACCTCCTGAATGGCAGAAACCCGTTTGAAATTCTAAAACAGTATGAGGATAATGGCGCAATCGCAATATCCTACATCACGGAGAAAACGCACTTTAGAGGGAACAAGCGACTCTTTGCCCAAATATGTGAACTGACTGAGCTTCCGGTTCTGAGGAAAGATTTCATAGTATCGAGAGGGGAGATCGAGGATACGGCACAGCTTGGTGGATCTGCAGTATTGCTGATCGCCAGAATTCTGCAATGGGATCTGGCGGAGATGGTGGATGTTGCCTTATCACAAGGCATAGATCCTGTGATTGAGATCCATCATGAAGATGAACTACACTATCTCAGAGACATAGTAAGAGCTATTGTTGGGATCAACAACCGTGACATCTCAAATGTGAGACGTGATGATGGTTCCATCAATGTCACCAGAAGGATCGCACCTATCGTTCCGAAGAGATTCATGAAGATAACAGAGAGTGGAATCTGGGAGATCAATCAGTTGAGGGAACTTCTACAGTTTGTGGATGCAGCACTCATTGGAACCTCTCTGATGGTCTCGCCGGAGCCAGGAACTAAACTCAGAGAATTTGTGGGGGTATAGTGTTGCTGTCAGAGATAATGCATGGAAAAAGACCTGACTATGATGAGGCATATGAGTTGTTTAGCATTCTCGTCAGTGAAGATGATGCAAGAATAGCGGCATATTTGACATCTATGGAAGTTATCGGATATACGCCTGAAATGGTGGCTGGTTTCGCGGCAGCAATGCGCGATAACTCAGTTAAATTGAGACTTGGAAGCGTAGCTGACACAGCTGGCACGGGTGGTGACCATTCAAACACAATCAATGTTAGCACTGCTGCATCGCTCATACTCTCCAGTTTCACTGGAGTCGCAAAACACGGGAACCGATCGGTCACGTCCCGGAGCGGCTCTGCAGACATCCTGGAGAAGATGGGAATAGATCCTCTCTTGAAACCTGCTGATGCACTTTCACTCTACCGGAAAACTGGATTTACCTTCCTGTATGCACCCCTCTATCATCCGAGCTTGAAAAACATAATGCAAATCAGAAAAAAGCTTGGTTTCAGGACTATATTCAACCTGTTGGGACCGCTATCGAATCCTGCTGCCCCCACCCAACAGATGATAGGTGTGAGTTCCCTGGAAATGCTTGATGTCATTGCACATGCGCTGCCGTATCTGGGGGTTAAACGCGCTTTGGTTGTTTACGGAAATGGCATTGATGAAGTCAACCCGCAAGGACCAACAGAAATTGCCGAGATAGAGGGTCATGATATCAGAAAGTATGCTCTCGATCCGCGGGACATTGGACTTGAAAGGTCAGGTATAAAGGTATGTAAAGGGCCAGATGAAAGTGCGAAAAGAGTGATGGATGTATTCGCCGGAGGGGGATCCATAGAGGACAAAAATTTCATCGTTTTGAATGCAGCCGTTGCTCTCTATGCAGCAGACATCTGCGATTTGCCAGAATGTCCTGCTGAGGTTGTAGAAATACTCGGAGAGCCGATGCTTGAACATATGGAGGAGATTAAATGCTTTTTTCAGTGAGGTACAGAGATCCTCTCAGCATATTCCATAACCTGAAAGAGTACGGCCATCCGGTCATTTTCGAGAGGAGAGTGGTTGAGAGTGGAAAAAGTGCGACCCTTGTGGCTGCGGATCCCGATATGCTGATAGAAACAAGCCGTGGGGGAACTTTCATAAATGGAGAGTTTTACTCCAGCGAAAAGAATCCGTTCAAAGCAGCTGCCGAGATACATCGGGAGTTCGGCGGGTATCTCTTTGGATACGTTCCGTATGGGCTGTTCTCTCAGAACAGAACCAGATATACAACTGCATCCTCCTGCTTTGGCCACTATACCGGAGCCTTTTTCTTTAACAAAAGAGACAGAAAGACATACTTTAATGGATACGCGCAGAACTTTGAGCCAGAGAGGGTTGTTCAGCGTGAGACAGAGAACTGGGAGACTGAGCCAGAATACAGCACAATAGATCAGGATGCCACTATGGATGATTACAGGGAGATGGTGACCGATGCCAAGGATCATATCATGAATGGTAATGTTTACCAGCTGGTGCTTTCCCGTCAGTATAAAATTACCGGAGATTTCGATGGCCTTTCGGTTCTGAAGAGGTTGAGGAACTACGGTTCCGGCAAGTACAATTTTTTGATGGATTTGAAAGATACCATTGTCGGTTCCTCCCCTGAGAGGCTCGCAACTGTTGAAAGCGGTCTTTTAACGGTCAACCCCATTGCCGGGACGCGTGGAAAGGATGATCTTCATAACATGAGAAGCAGTCTTTTGGATGACCAGAAAGAGGTGTCCGAGCATATCATGCTGGTAGATCTGGCAAGAAACGACGTCAGGATGGTCTCCCAGCCGGGATCCGTTATGCTGAGGAGAATGATGGAAGCTGTGGATTACGGATATGTCACCCACCTGGAGAGCGAGGTTACCGGGAAACTGTTAGACGGTTTTGATTCGTTTGATGCCCTGGAAGCTGTTTTTCCAGCAGGGACTCTTACAGGCGCCCCAAAAATAAGAGCAATGGAACTGATCAATAGAATGGAAAAAACAAGAAGACGGGTGTATGGTGGAGCCACGGGCATGATAACACCCGATGGAAATGCTGATTTCGCCATAAACATACGAATGGTGGAGCTGAACAACGGTACCGCAAGGGTGAGAGCTGGAGCTGGAATAGTTGCTGATTCAGTGCCAGAGAATGAATTCTTTGAAACTGAAGCCAAGATGTATCCAGTTCTCAGGGCGCTGGGAGTGAGGAAATGATTCTCATTATCGATAACCAGGATTCATTTGTTTGGAACCTTGCCGATTATGTCTCACGCTTTACTGAGATGCGTGTGATATCAAACTCCATTGCGTGGAAAGAGGTTAAACGTTCGTCTCCAGATGGCATCGTAATCTCCCCTGGTCCTGGCGTTCCTTCGGATCCTGAGTACACGCAGAGAATTGAGCCAATCCTGAGAGAGTTCAGTGGGCCAATCCTGGGTGTATGCCTTGGCCACCAGATAATAGCCAGCGTTTTTGGGGGAAGCTTTAAAAGGATAACCCCTGTTCATGGAAAAGTCTCACCGATCAGGCACGATGCAAAGGGGCTCTTCAGAGGAATTCCGAACCCAATATCCGGAGGCAGGTACCATTCTCTGGCTGTATCTCGGATACCTCCCGATTTTGAGGTTACGGCCATTTCAGATGACGATCACCTCATAATGGGTATCAGACACAGGAATAAACCCATCTTTGGGCTTCAGTTTCACCCGGAAAGCGTTCTCACGGGGTACATCTCCGGAACGGGGCTTAAGATTATTGAGAATTTCGTAAGAGTGGTGGAGGAACAATAATGTTCGTGAAAATATGCGGTCTAAGGAGTGCAGATGAGATGAGAATTGCAGGTCGATATGCTGACGCCCTCGGTGTTGTTGTTCTTTCTGGATCGAGAAGAGATATTGATCTTGAGAGGGCAAAAGATCTTGTCTCCAGTTCTCGGATTCCGATCTTTCTGGTTTCATCATCATCCCGCCTCAAGGATTGGCAAATCAGCATAGAAAAAACAGGAGTTCGTTACATTCAGATTCACGGGAACCTCTCAACCGAAGAGGTGGAGTTTCTCAGGGAAGAATACTCCGTTACCCCGATAATGACATTCCGCGTTCCATTTAAGAGCAAAGATCCGGAAGCTGACAGTGAGAGGATATTGGAACTCGTCTCCCTCTATGGTGGCGGACCGGTAATACTTGACACAGGAAATGGAACCGGAATTACACATGATCACAGAGTCAGCAGGCTCGTTTCATATCATCACCCCATTATTCTCGCTGGCGGGTTAACACCGGAAAATGTGAGAGCTATTGCAAATTATGTGAAACCCTGGGGAGTCGACGTATCTGGGGGTGTGGAGAAAAATGGACGTAAGAGTGAGGACCTCATAAAAAGCTTCGTGGAGGCTGCCCGGATATGAAATTCGGGATCTTTGGTGGTCGTTTCGTGTCGGAAATACTGTATCCTGTTCTGCAAGAACTCGAAGATAGCTACCTAAGGATAAGCAGAGACAGTAATTTCAGAAGGAAACTAAATAACTATCTGAGCAGGTACGCCGGCAGGCCAACCCCTCTCTATTTTGCTCGGAACCTCACTGTGAAGATCGGTGGCGGAAGAATATACCTCAAAAGGGAAGATCTCCTGCACGGAGGAGCGCATAAGATAAATAACGCCATTGGCCAGGTTCTTCTAGCCAAGGCTATGGGAAAAAGGCGTATCATAGCAGAAACAGGTGCCGGGCAACATGGTGTTGCCACGGCGATGGCTGGTACACTTTTGGGATTGAATGTTGAGATATTTATGGGAAGAAAGGATGCGGAAAGGCAAAGATCAAATGTCAAGAGGATGAAGTTGCTTGGAGCAGAGGTCAGGCTGGTCTCCACGGGCACAGAAACTTTGAAGGACGCAATCAACGAGGCACTGAGAGACTGGGCCTCCAGCTTTCCCGATACACATTATCTCATTGGATCTGCTGTTGGTCCACATCCCTATCCCACAATCGTGAGGGATTTTCAATCCGTGATAGGTTATGAAACGAGAAAACAGTTCATTGACGATAACGGAAAACTTCCTGATGAGATTGTGGCGTGCGTGGGTGGCGGAAGCAATGCTATAGGTATGTTCTATCCTTTTCTTGATGATCACGGAGTAAAACTGACTGGCGTTGAAGCAGGTGGTAAGGGCCTTAACAGCGCACACTCCGCAGCCCTCTCAGCTGGTGAGAAAGGTGTCTTCCATGGTATGCTCTCATATTTCTTGCAGGATCAGGACGGGCAGATAGCTGATGTATACAGCATAGCAGCCGGGCTCGATTATCCTGGTGTGGGCCCAGAACACGCCTACCTCAAGGAACTTGGAAGAGCCAAATATGTCTACTCTACCGATGATGAAGCTCTGCAAGCTTTCATCACATTATCGAAAACAGAAGGAATAATCCCTGCTCTCGAATCTGCACACGCGCTTGCCCATGCCATGAAGGTGGCGAAAAAGATGACCAGAGATGAGAGTATCATTGTGAATCTCTCTGGAAGAGGGGACAAAGATCTAGATACTGTTTTCACATATATGGGTGATGAAAACGCTCCATAGGTCACTAATAAGTTTCATAACAGCAGGTTTTCCTTCCTTGCACACAACCAGAGAATATCTGCATCTGCTTTCAGAATATTCTGACGTGATAGAAATTGGTCTCCCTTTCAGCGATCCTGTAGCTGATGGCAGAGTCATCCAGCTATCAGATAAGATCGCTCTCAGAGAAGGGGTGACCGCAGAAAAAACATTTCGCCTTGCGCAGGAATTCAAAGAGGATCATGACACTCCGCTAATTCTTATGACATACTTCAATCCCGTATTTCGGAAAGGAACGGAAGCTTTCGTTGATGCTGCCCACAGAGCAGGATTTGATGCCATGATCGTTGTGGACCTCCCCATCGATCACGCTGAGCACTATTTGGACATCTGCAGGCAACATAACGTAAAAAGCATCTTTATGGCAACACCGATAACCTCTTTGGAAAGATTGAAGATTATCGATAGGGCTTCAACCGGATTCGTCTATATGGTCTCCCATCTGGGTATAACAGGTTCATTAAATAACAATGCAGCTCTTTTGCGGAATGCGATCAAAAGAGCAAAAGGTATTATCAGCAACGAAATTGCGGTGGGCTTCGGCATAGAGAGCGGAGAGGAAGCTGCCACCCTGATGAAATGGGGTGCTAATGGTGTTGTGGTAGGAAGCGCCCTAATCAACATAATACTGAATGGCCAGGATCCGGAAGAGGATCTCCGAAGGAAGCTAAATGATCTTAGGAAAGGTGTAAAACAATACTGAACCGCAGAATAGGTAGATAGATATCAATGATATTGATGTATGGTTCAACACCCTTTCCCTCCATATGAATCATTTTACCGTGGATAGGTGTTCCAATATCCAACCAATTCATCTATTGCCCCTATAAGCTAGAAAAGTCCGGAAAAAATTCTTTTTTCCAGTGTTTTAAAATATATATCTACCTTTGCATCCTGATTTTTCACTGAGTTGTGAAGCATACCGTAAATTGGCTCGATCTTCCAGTAGAATTCAATCCTCTTGAGAAAATACTTATCCATTTCACCCGAATAGCATGATAGAATTTTCATCATCTGATCTACAGGAAAATCAACGGCGATGGCCGCAAAATCTATGGCGGGATCTCCTATGCAGGCCTCTTCCCAGTCGATCACACCTTCAATTTTTTCTCCGGAATCACCCACGATCACGTTGTCTCTATAGAGGTCGCCGTGAATCAGTGAAACCCTCATCGTTGAGCTGTATATCCTAAGAAAATCCATGAACTCACGGTCAAGCTCCTTTGCCATGTCACTATCGATCCTTGGAGAGATTTTTTTGCGAACATAACGGCTAAATTCGCGATACTTACTCTTCCAAGAATCCATACCGGTATCCTGAAGACATCCCCTCTTCAAGAGAATCCCTGTCTTATGATACAAGCAGTTGAGAAACGATGCAAACTGGTTGATCATGGTGCCTGTGAGTTTATGTATACTGTTTAAACCAGATCCCTCCATGAAATCATATCCGCCGAACACATCTCCCCTGGATATGTGCACATACCTGTAAAAGGGCAACTTCACGAGGCACGGACCAAGACAGTTAACCAGCGAGATCTCCCTCTCCAGGGATGGAGCATGTTTTTTATCTCTGGGAAACTTAAAAGCAATACGCCCATTAACAAGAAGAATGTAGCTGTTCCACCCGGTGCTTATCAATCTGGATGACTGGATCTGAATACTGCCAAAGGCACCTGTAACCTTTTTTCTGAGCTGGAGTTCGATAGTATCAAACTCATCAGAAGGGGACACACTTAGGAATTAACATCCAATATAAAACCCAATTTCTCTTTAGAAATAAGAAAAAGGAGCATGAAGATATAATACGTGGCGTACCGAGTTTTGTGTATTTATAAAGGATACCTCTCCTGAAACATTTCCTCTATCTCATCCTTGCATTTATAATATCCCCTAATATTCTTAGAGACCATTTCTTCTTCTATGAAAAAAGTTCTATGACAGTTATGTGATCATCTCTAGGTTATTTATTTTTTCCATATTTCGAGACTGTCAATTCTTAGTTGAAATTTTCTAATTATCCTCTCTAATTATCCATTCTCCAATCCTGTAGCGAAAACATGAAATATAACGAATGTATCATATTTCATGCGGATTCCCCGGATCACGGAATAAAGCGTGTTGTTATTACAACAACTCTGGATGATTTCACCGGTGAATCTCCCTCATCTCCCCTGAAGATTCAGGAACAGCATACCAGCATAAGATTCATGG
>Ga0256829_1000181_pt1 | contig 78641 bp, 60 predicted proteins | sample 131447metaG_FD_185979 | JGI IMG/M metagenome (GOLD analysis project Ga0256829, IMG submission 185979) | Hydrothermal vent microbial communities from Lau Basin, Pacific Ocean - 131-447 | ecosystem: Environmental > Aquatic > Marine > Hydrothermal vents | place: Pacific Ocean: Lau Basin | collected...
GGGGGGGGTGGGGTGGATCCTGCTTCGGTTTCGGGGGCGGCGTTGGATCGGATCGAGACGTGGATGCGTTGGTCGGTGGCGCTCCGGTTGACGTTGGTGCGGACGCAGCTGCATTTGGCGCTCGAGACGGTGGAGCAGCGGATCGGGGGGGAGCTCGGGTCTTTGGATCCGGCGCGGGGGGCGGAGCTGGCGCTTGCGGCGATCGGGGTGGTGGATGAGGCCGTTCGGAGGTTTGATCCGGGGCACGGGGGGCGGCTTGCGGCGCGGGTGTCTTTGGCGCTGGCGCGGTTTGTGTCGAGGGTGGATGATGTGGCGCCGGTGCGGGAGCCCGGGCGCGCGGCGCGGATGTCGCCGACGGCGTATGGGGTGGAGGAGTGGACGGATCGGGTGCGGAGCGGGGTGTGGTGGCTCCGGGCGAGGGCGGTGCGGGCTGAGGTGGTGGCGCGGTTGGATGCGGAGGATCGGATGATCCTGACGAAGCGGCACGGGCTCGGGGGGGAACGTCCGATCACGCTTGTGGAGCTGGGGGAGATCCTGGGGACGACGGCTCAGGGGGCGCAGCGCCGGGAGCGGAGTGCGCGTCGTCGGGCTCATGCGTGCTTTCAGGGGCTCGGGGGGGCAAATCCGGGATCGCGTTGAATATTTCTGGGGTTCGGGGGTATGGTGTATTGATGCTCGTTCGTTCATCGCGTTTGTGCTGGTGTGGGCGCAGTCGATCGCGCTGCTGGGATCGCTCCCGGCGGCGGGCGCTGTGTCCGAGCACGCGGACACGATGGAGTGTGTGCTTTGCGAGCTCGCGTTGTCGAGCGGCGATGCATCGCTGATCGGGTCGTGCGATTGCGGGTGCTGGTCGTCCACGGATCGGATGCCCGAAGCGCCCGATGGGGTGGTGGTCACTGTTGAACGGGTGAGCGCGACCCGGGCTCCGGAACGGCCTGGGCTTGTCGGGGTGGTGGGGGTTGATCGTGGTCGATCGGTGCCGGGCTCGGTTGATGCTCGGGCTTCTCCTCATGCGGATGTGCTGGGGTTCCTCGCGTTGATCGGGGTGTGGTTGAACTGATGTCGGTGCCTTCGGTGCGCGCGTTGCGCGTTCCTGATGGTGTTTGACGTCTGTTTCTGTTCAACCAAACCACGATGCTGTGCTCGTGTGCGGGCGCGGCGAGGAGTATTTCCTATGGCATTTCGTATGATTTCCGGCGCTGTTGTGCTTTCTTCTGTCTTTGTGCTCGGTGCTTGCGGTGGGTCTCAGGTCCGCGCGGGCTCGGAGACGCAGGCCGTGTCGAGCGAGCCTGTTGTGGCGAAGGGCGCGACGATGCGTGTCGATGGGCTCGGGTGCCCGATGTGCGCGGAGAGTATCGCGATCCTGATGGACAACATTGATGGGGTGATGGATTCGCGTGTCGATCTGAGCACGGGGACGGTCCATGTCGATCTCGACGGGACGACCCCGGTTTCGGCTGAGGCGCTCCGGCGCGCGATCGACGATGGTGGGTTCACGTTCCGTTCCATCACGTTCGAGGGCTGATCCATGAGTCCAAAGCACAGCGCGTGGGCGCTGTGCGCGATCGGCGTGTTCCTGATGGGCACGCCGATCGCGCACGCGCAGGAGTCGGCTCTGGTTGATGCGGCGACACAGCCCGCGAAGGGTCGGGTGACGTGGCGCGAGCAGGGTCGGTTCGAGCGGTTCGATCTCAACGGGGAGCGTGTGGATCAGTTCACGCTGGACACGCGGTTGACGCTGGGGTTGTCGAAGGATTGGTCGTTGGCGCTGAATGTGCCGACGATCGATCGTGAGCGGAGTGCGCCCGGGTTCGATGATCGGTCCGGGCTCGGGGATGTGACGCTGACGCTGAAGCATCGGTTCTGGCAGCACGATCCGGGGCCGATCGATACGAATCGGTTGGCGCTGGTCACGGGGCTTCGGCTCCCGGCGGGGACGGACGGGCTTTCGAGCGGCGGGTACGACCCGTTTGTCGGGCTGACGTTCACGCGCGTGTCCGGGAGGCACGGGGTGAACGCTTCGGCGCGGTACCTGCTGACGACGAGCGGGGAGCGCGCGACGAGCGCGAGCCCGGTTGTTGAAGCGGGGAAGAGCGGCGCGGATCTGTTCACGTTCGAGTCGTCGTACGTGTTCCGGTTGTCCCCGAGCGAGTATTCGAGCGAGACGGAGGCGTCGTTGTATTTCACGGCGGAGTCGATCCTCGACTGGGATACGGACGGGGATATCGACTGGAGACTGGCGCCGGGGTTGTTGTACGAGGCGCGGCGGTTCACGCTGGAGCTGTCCCCGATCATCCCGGTGGCGCAGGACGTGGATCGTCGCGCGGAGCGGGAGTGGGGGGTGGCGTTTGGGCTTCGGGTGTTGTTCTGAGTGCGCCTGAGTCGCGCATCTGCCAGTCATACGGTCTCTGATTCTCAAGAGAGATGGCACGCTGACCCGATTGTGTTTGGTGTCTGTCTGTAATTTGTGTATACTGGGAAAGACTATGGCTGTCGGATCGACAATTGAATGGACTGAAGCGACCTGGAATCCGGTAGCGGGTTGTTCGCCGGTTTCGCCTGGTTGCCACAACTGCTATGCGGCCCGGATGTCGTTACGCCTTGGCTCGATGCCGAACAAGACGGGCGACAAGTATGGCGGGCTTGCGAAGAAACTCCGGTCTGGTCGGCCAGTCTTCAATGGCAAGATTCAGTTGGACTATGACGCCCTCGAAGCTCCGTTGTCGTGGAGATTGCCCAGAATCATTTTTGTGAACTCGATGAGCGATCTCTTTCACGAATCTGTGCCGATGAGCTTTATTCGTCGTGTCTTTGACGTGATGAATCGTTGTCCACAGCACACTTTCCAGGTACTCACGAAGCGTCCCGAGCGTGCACTTGAAGTTGCGACGGAGCTTGAGTGGGCAAAAAACATTTGGATGGGTACGAGCGTCGAGACAAAGGAGTATTATGAGCGGATCAGGCTGCTCCAGCAGATCCCAGCTCATGTCCGGTTCTTGTCGTGCGAGCCATTGTTAGGGCCTCTGCCACGAATGCCGCTGAAGGGGATCCACTGGGTGATCGTTGGTGGTGAATCGGGTCCTGGCTCAAGACCGATGCAGGGGACTTGGGCGCTGCAGATCAAAGAGCAGTGTGAGAAAAAGGGTGTGCCGTTCTTTTTCAAGCAGTGGGGCGGCGTGAGGAAGAAAGAGACTGGCCGAGAGCTTGAGGGCCAGACTTGGGACGAGATGCCGGAATTGGAGTATTCGGGTGGGATCGAGCGACAAAGAGCACTTTGATGAGTATGCGTATCAAAACAAGATAAAGCATATCATTTTCCAGAACTACTTTGCTGTATATGCGAAGATCATATCCACTAGATGGAAGACGAATGTCTTTTTGATCGACGGATTTGCTGGTAGAGGCCACTATGGAAACCCAGATGAAGATCAAGCATTTGCTGGTTCGCCCATCCTTGCGCTTCAGGCATTGGCCAGGGATGCGCAGTTAGGTACGAGAGTGCAGACTTGGTTTATTGAGAAGGATGCGGATCATTTTGACAATCTTGAACAATCTGTAAATTCGTTCGTCAAAATCAATAAAGGTATTCGCAAACCGATATTGACCAATGGGGAGTTTGTTGAAACACTCCAGCCAATTTTGGATGAGATTGAAGATGGTGGCGGCGGCATAAAGCCGACCCTGTTGTTTGTGGATCCATGTGGAATAAGCGGAGTTGGATTTGGCACAATTTCGTCCATACTAAAAAAGCCTCGGTGTGAATTGCTATTGTTTTTTAACTATGATGGCGTTAGTCGAACTATGGGTTTGCTCAGGACTGATAGGGATACGCCATCGCTCACCGAGTTGTTTGGTAGTTCCGACCGTGTGGAGCATCTCCGCGGTATCGCACAATCGGACATGAAGCCACGTGAAAAAGAGGATGCAGTAATTGCTGCGTATATCCAGGCGCTTCGCGATGATGCACGAGCTGATTTTGTTGTACCGTTTCGTGTAGAGTATGAGCATCGGCAGGCGACAAGTCATTATCTAATTCACGCTAGTAAGCACTCTCTGCCTTTCAAAATCATGAAAGACATGATGTGGGAAGTAAGTAGGGATGAGAATTGGGAGGGGAGTCTCGAGCTGCTTCAAGCCAGTAAGGGGACTGTGCACGATTTTCTTCGATCAGATCTCGCTGAAGTAGATCGGCAAATTGTTGAAGCACTTAGTGGGGGGAGGATTTTGTCGGTTGGTGAAATTATCGAAGACTTTCCTGAGGATCCAGGCAATTTGTACTCCCGTGGATGCTATAGAAGACGATTGCTTCAGCTTGAGGCAAGTGGGAAGATTGTTGTTCTAGATGAGGATCGAGAAACAGTTCTGCCACCTGGTAAACGACGAAAATCAAGAGATTCTAAGACCAAGAAGCAAGTGCCAACAATTGCTCAAAGATTGTTTGTGAGACTGAGCTAGTGTTAGACCTTGGAGAGTCGGGTTTTGACGTTGTCGAGGACGTTCATGAAGTTGATGTAGCCGTCGTAGGGGGAGTCGTAGGGGGAGAAGTATTTGTGGACGTCGCCGTCGGCCCAGTACTTGGTGCACATGTAGTAGAAGTGGTCGCTCGTGGTGAGTTTGCGCCAGTCGTTGACGATGTGGTCCATTTCTTCGGCGCGTTTGGTGTCGCCGGCGGATTTGATCTCGACCATGCGGTCTTTGAGGATCTTCTCGACCCGGTAGGTTTCTTCGAGGGCGTTGTGCTGCATGGCGTTTCCTCGCCATGCGGTGAGGTCACGTTCGGTGTCGGCCCAGCTTGTGTAGTCGGGGACGTCGTAGACCCCGACGGGGGGGAACTGGGTGAGGGCTTCGGAGGGTGTGATGAAGTGGTTCTCGGTTGAGCCGTCGGCTTTCTTTGCGACGTCGAAGATGGCTTCGGGGAGTTTGTCGAGGAACTGGAAGATTCCGGTTTCGGCCCATTGGTGTTCGCCGAAGGTTTCGTAGTCCATGAAGAGGTTGCAGAGATAGCCGTCGCCGTTGATCTGGTGGACCCACTTGGCGAATTTTTCAGCGCTCAGGGGCCATTCTTCCCAGCCTTTGTTTCCGAAGCGGAAGGCGATGTCGTCGGAGAGTTTGTAGTTTTTGAGGAGGAGCCCGAAGGGGTTTCCGTTGTCGCGCGTGAGCTGGCCGCCGTCTTGGGCGGGGGGTGCGTAGACGTAGTTGGGGGAGCGGTATCCGAGGTGACGATCGACGCCTTCGCAGATGGCTCCGAGGAATCTCGGGGAGCCGTCGGGGTTTTTCATGGAGGCGAGGTGTCGCGCGAGTTCGTTGGAGTAGATGAGCTCGGTGTTGCGGAAGACCTTGGGGGTTTGGCCGAAGAGGTCCTGGATGCGTTTGGTGTGGGCGTTGATCTGTTGTTCGAACTCTTCACGGGAGTAGATGAAGGAGAGGGAGTGGTAGTCGGTTTCGCCGACGAACTCGCAGCACCCGGTCTCGGCGAGTTCGACGAAGAGGTCGAGGACGTCGGGGCAGAACTTCTTCCACTGGTCGATGACGGTTCCCGTGAGCGCGTAGGAGACGCGGAAGTTGCCCTCGTGTCGGCGGATGAGGTCCAGGATGAGTTTGGTGGTGGGTCGGTAGCACTTGTTGGCGACTTTTTCGCAGATGGCGCCGTTGGCGTCTTCGTCGAAGTAGAAGGGGTCCGTGTGGAAGACGGAGTAGGGCTTGAGTCGGTGGGGCTGGTGGACCTGGAAGTAGAAGACGGTGGATGCCATGGTGGGGTCCCCGGGTCGGTGCGGATGATTCCGTGATCCGATTTGAACCGTTCTTTCGACGCAACGCAAGTGCTTGGGCCAAAGAATGGTATGCGGAGGTGCGGATTGCTCAGGTTTTCATGGCGCTGAGCTGCGCCACGGCGACGACGCTGAGGATCATGACGGGGATAAAAACGCCGATGGTGGTGGGGAGCCCGGGGATGGCGGCGGTGGCGCCGACGATCCCTCCGATGAGGGCGAGGATCGCGACGGGGGCGCATTTGATGCTCTGCGCGACCATGTTGGTGGGGACCCGGGTTGCGTAGAAGGGGACGGCGATGACGAGGGAGAGGAGGGAGGAGAGCATGATGGAGTAGCGCCCCCAGGCGATGCGTTCGTAGCGGGCGCGTTTGTCGGGGTCTTTGAGGGTCTCGCGCGCGAGCATGCGGCGCGCCTGGGCGAAGGAGAGGGCTTGGGAGTAGGACTCGTAGCGGTTGATGCGGAGCTCGTTGGGGTCGAGGGAGGATTCGATCCTGGTGATGGGCTCGGGGGCGCCGATGGATCCGAGGGAGCGGGACTGGGCTTGTCCGGCTTCGAGGTCCCATCCGCCGTTGTTGTAGGTGGCGCTGGTGGCGGTGATGGAGCGTTTGGCGTTGCCGTTCTCGTCTCGTTCGAGGATGTAGACCCCTTCGAGGGTGTCGGAGTTTGCGTCGAATGCGGCGGCGCGGAAGAGGCGGCCTTCGCCGTCTTTGGTGAGGGGGACGCTCGCGATGGCGAGTCGGTGGTCTCCGGCGTCTTCGTGGTCTCGGACGAGGAGGGGAGCGATCCGGGGGATGATGATTTCCTGGTTGACCGTTTGGAGTCCGACGAGTCCGACGGCGACGATGAGGACGGGGCGGAGGACCCGGGTGAGGCTGATGCCGGCGGCCATCATGGCGATGAGCTCGCGGTTTTTGGTCATCTGTGAGAGGGTGAAGCCCATGGCGCCGACCATGACCATCCCGAGGAGGAAGTTGTAGAGCTGGAGGAGTTTGGGCCACCAGAGGTCCACGACGAGGAGGCACGCAAGGACGCCTTTGCGGATGGTGCCCGGTTCGGCGCCGGATTGCTCGGTCCCGAGTCGGGTGGCGAGTTCGAGGAACTGGTCGATGTTGAGGGAGACGTCGATCGCGATGACGAAACAGAACAGGATCACGAACAGGAGGATGACGTTCGTGAGGAACTGGCGCGCGATGGAGCGATCGAGGATCGACACTGAGCGATCGTAGCCCGGGGTGTCGGGATCAGGGCTTGGTGGGGATCAGGGGAAGGTGTACTTGCGGTCGGATCGGGACTCGGAGGACATGATCCATCGTGCGGCGAGGATCCCGACGACGGCTCCGAGGAGGACATCGCTGGCGAAGTGGGCGCCGGTGAGCATTCTTGAGAGCCCGCACCCGAGCGCGAGGAGGAAGCAGAGGGGTGCGAGGCGCGGTTTCATGAGCGCGAGGACGGTCATCCCTCCGAAGGCGACGGCGGTGTGTGAGGAGGGGAGCCCGAGGTTTGAGCCGTCGATGAAGCCGGAGAAAGGGACGCGGAAGTGGTAGAAGCCGTCTTGGATGACCCCTCCATCGACGGGGCGCTCTCGGGCGAAGATGAGCTTGAGGAGTTCGGCGCCGAGCCCGGCGATGAGGGGTGAGACGAGGACGGGGAGGGCGCGGCGGAGTGTTCGGTCGAGGAGGAGAAGCGCGAGGCTCAGGACGATCCAGGTCCAGAGGGACCCGACGATCCGGAGCATCGAGTACCAGTCCTCGGTTTCGAAGGATCGGTCGATGCGGCCGTGCTCGTCGGCGCGGGTGAGCGCGTGGAGGAGGGGGAAGTCGAGGAGGGAGACGAGGACGAAGACGACGAGGAGCGCGAGCGCGCCGTGGTAGAGGCGCAGCGACTGTTCTCGCTTCTCGTGGGGGCTCCGGTACGTCATTGGTCGTTCTCTCCTAGGTCCCGGACGATTTGTAGGGCGCTCCGGGTGTCGTCATCGGCGAGATCGGTGACGTTGTTTGGTCGGAGCCCGGGCTCCCAGCCCTCGAAGCCCAGAAATCCGTATCCGACGTAGGAGGTGCGGTTGTCCACGGGTTCGGATTCGAGTTGTCCGATCTCGACGACGCGCTGGAACATGAAGCCCCATTGGTCGCGTCGGCCTCCCATGAGGAGGGCGGGTCGTCCGAGGAGGTGGGTGATGGTGTCGGGGTTGGTGGGGTTGGTCTGGGTCCAGATGTCGTACTGGGTTTTGCGGCCTCCGACGATGGCGCTGGTGCAGTAGGTGGTGGGGTGGTCGGGGAGGTAGAAGGCGAGCTGGGAGGCGCGGCCGTAGTGCTCGGTGAGGATGAAGGGGGTGAGGCTGGTTTGGGACTGGAGTTCGGTGAGGATGGCTTGCGCGTCGGCGCTGTGCTCGCGGAGCCCGGTGAAGCGGTGGATGGGGATGAAGTGTCCGACGTGGTCGCGCTTGGAAGCCCAGGGTGCGAGGGGGAAGAGGAGGAGGCAGGCGATTCCGGTGACGATGGATGCGCCCCAGAAGAAGCGGATGGTGTGGTCGGCGCGTTTGACGCCTTCGATGACGCCCCATGCGGCGATGGGGATGAGGGAGACGGCGCCGGCCATGGCCCAGTTGCCTTCGGTTTGCGTTTTCAGGGAGACGAGGAGGTAGAAGGCGTAGATGGGGAGGGCGAAGGCGGAGAGGACGAGGATGGGGCGCGCGTGGTCGGTGTGGTGGAAGCGTTTGACGTTGATGAGCGCGAGGAGGGCGAGGATGAGGGGGGCGCCGGCGATGGCGAACTGGAGGACGAGGTATTCGAGGAACCAGAGGATGGTCCAGGGGTCTTTGTGGGTGAAGGCTTCGGTGTTGGCGGTGTCGCCTCCGGACATGCCCAGGTGTCCGAGGAGGTGTCGGACGGTGGCCCAGTCGTGCTGCGCGTTCCAGATCAGGACGGGGACGAGCCCGGGGAGGGCGAAGCAGAGCCCGAGTGCGAACCAGGTGATCTGTTTCTTCGTGCGCGATCCGAGGAGGAGCGCGAGGAGCGCGCCGGGGACGATGAGGAGGATGGTGTATTTGAAGATGAACCCGAGCGCGATCATGAGCCCGAACCCGATCCACGATTTGGGACGATCGCGCAGGACGGCGCTGGATGCGAACACGCACGCCCATGCCCAGCACGCGACGTAGGGGGAGTCGATGGTCATGAGGAGCCCGGCGATGGCGAAGCCCGGGACACAGAGCCAGAGGAGGGCGCTGACGAATCCGGTGAGTCGGTCGGCGAAGGCGATGTGCGCGAGGCGCGTCATGGCGATCATCGCGCACGCGGAGGCGATGAGGGAGGGGAGGCGGACGGCGAACTCGGTGTCCCCGAGGATGCGTGTGGAGAGCCAGATGGACCATGCGACCCCGGGGCCTTTGGAGTAGTAGGACCAGTCGATCCGGCGCGCCCATTCCCAGTAGTGCGCTTCATCTTCGACGAGGGTGTAGGGGGAGACCCATTGCCAGACGAAGCGCGCGAGGAAGAGGGTGAGGATGAGCGCCCCGATCATCCCGGGGGTCGCGCCGAGGCGCATCCACCACTTGGTGACGGGCGCGTTGGGCACGTCCTTGGTCATCAGAAGCGTTGGACCTTGCGGAGCGCGTTGAGTGTGTAGAGGGTGATCATGAGGACCCCGGCCCAGAGGAGGGGGAGCCCCGGGTCCCCGTGCTTGTGGGTGGCTTGTTGTCCCCCGGCGATGAGGAGGATGGTGAGGAGCGCGGGGAAGAAGGACCAGAGGTAGATGTTGAGGGGCTGCGCGTGCTTGAGGCGCATGGCGGTGACGGCGCCGGTGATGACCATGATGAGGGACGCGGCGGCGAAAGCCCAGCGCTCGTGGATCTTGGAGAGGACCTCGCGCGAGAGGTGCGCGATCTCGTATTCGAGGGTGTTTGCGTGGGCGTTGATGCTCGGGTCGTAGCGCACGGAGTCTTCGTCCCGGTAGACGGCGGCCTGCTGGAGCATGTCGTCGCTGGGTTTCCCGAGGAGGGGGGTGAGGGGGTCGTTCTCGAGGGTGAGCCCGGTGTATTCGGTGCGGGTGGTTTCGGTTTCGGTCGAGCCCAGGATGGTGATGTCGCTGAGGTCGAGGGTCATGGAGAGTTTGTTGGCGGAGGTGCGCACGTCGAAGGGGTCCACGGTGTTCGTGCCTTTGGTGGAGAGGAGCGCGTTCTTCGCGCGGAGCCGGTCGGTCCGGTTGGGGTTGTCGGGGGTGGATCGGTCGATGATGATCTCGATGGAGTCGGATCCTCGGACGGGTCGGAGGGACCAGTCTGCGCCGCTGTAGACGATGGCGCCGGCGAGGATGGTGACGTCGCGCCCCTCGGCGGTTTTGAGGGTGATGGTGCGCCCGGAGTCGAGGTCGGCGCGCATGGTGTCGAAGGCCTGGCGCGCGGCGATCCGTCGTGCGAGGTTGAGGCGCTTCTGGTCCACGAAGTTCATGAGGTCCGGGTCGTCGTGGAGCTCGACCATCTCGGCGGAGGTCATGAACTTGGGGTCGTCCTTGAAGACGCGCGGGATGGGGATCGCTGGGGAGGTGACGGATTCCCAGGTGATGAGGTCTCCCCGTTCGTTGACGGTGAGGTCGTTGAACTTCATGACAACGGCGGTGGCGTTGTCGTCCCCGATCCGGTCCCGGTCTTCCTGGGGGAGCGCCCATGCGGGGAGGAGGAGGATCCAGGCGCGGTTGGCGGTGCCGTCGATGCGGATGGCGCCGGTTTCGGTCCCTTCGACCATGACGACCCCGCCGAGGAGGAACTGTTGCTGCGCGGGGGAGTCGGGTTCGGGGGAGACTTCACGGACGACGTCGGCGTGGATCTCGGTGTCCCCGATCATGGCTGTCTGTCCCTGGGAGAGGGAGTTGACGAGGATTTTGGCGAAGTCCCGGGTGACCATTTCTTCCATGCGCTGGAGGAAGCGGGGGATGACGAGGTTATTGAGTGACATGAGGGTCGCGCCGAGGACGATCCCGGAGAGGAGCATGGGGAAGAGGAGTTTCTTGTGGGAGATCCCGGACGCGTGGGCGGCGATGGTCTCGTTGTCCTGGACGAGACGGAAGTAGGTCATGGTGGAGGCGAAGCAGGCCGCGAAGGGGAGGGCGTAGGCGAGCATGGGTGGGATTGCGTATCCCATGAAGCGGAGTGCTTGGTCGATGGAGAGTGAGCCGTCGGCGATGGGCTTGATGGTGGCGGCGAATGCGATGGCGGCCACGACGACGACGGTCGTGAGGATGAGGAGTCTCCAGAACTCGAACAGGATGGCGCGCCAGAGTGTCCAGAGCACGGCGGTAGGATAGGGCTCAAATCCCCGGCATTGATCCCCAATGAGCGTGTATGGACGAGCCCGCACATCAGGTACGAGATTCCCGGTTCACGAGGCTCATCCTCTCGTCGATCCTGGTGGGGATCGCGAGCCCGATCGGTGGATTCGCGATCGGGGCGATACCGGGGATGCTGCTCTACAGGATCCAGATGGATTCGGGGTTTCTGGCGCTGGGTGACTCGGCGCTGATGTTGTGGGTGATTCTGGGGATGTGGATCGGGACCTTGATGATCCGCCTTGCGCTGCGCGAGTATCGGGCAGCTCGAAGGTCGGTTCGGGTGTGGTGCTCCGTGCTCGCTCTGGTTCCGACCATCGTGGTGTGGTCGGTGGTCGCGATGGATGGCGTAGAGGCACGGTTCCGGATGACCGGTGTCCTTGTCGGCGCGATCCTGGGCGTGCTCCCGGCGGTGGTCCTCTGGGCGAAGTCGGGGCGCGGTCGGGTTAGTTGAGGGGGGCGACTTCGACCTTGCCCTGGGGTTTGTCCATGATGGCGAGGCCCATGGTGGTGAGGGTGTCGCGGATTTCGTCGGCTTTGGCGAAGTCTTTGGACTTCTTGGCCTGGGCGCGCTGGGTGAGGAGGGATTCGATTTCGTCGGAGGGGGTGACGCCGGGTTTGTAGATGGCGATCCCGGATTCGGATTCCTTGGACTCGGACTGCGCGAGGGCGAGGACCCCGAGGATCTGGTCGATGGTTTCGAGCGCGTGCGCGTCGGATTTGGAGGGTTCGGGGGTTCGTTTGATCCAGGCGTTGATCGCGCCGATGGCGCCGGCGATGTTGAGGTCGTCGGAGAGCGCGTCTCGGACTTCGAGGAGGATGGAATCGTCCTCGTGGCCGGGCTCGGCGGATTGGGCCTTTGCGAGGAAGGCGCGCCAGCGTGAGACGGTTCGGGCGCTGTCCTTGAGCCCTTGCATAGAGAAGTCGGCGTTGGCGCGGTAGTGGGTTTTGATGAGCTCGAGACGGATGGCGGCGGGGTCGATGCCTTGGGCGATGAGCTGTCGCGGGGTGTAGAAGGTGCCTTTGGATTTGGACATCTTCGCGCCCTCGACCATGAGGAAGCGCGGGTGGAACCAGTGGGTGGCGAAGGTGTCCGCGCCGGTGAAGCAGCAGGACTGGGCGATCTCGCACTCGTGGTGGGGGAAGATGTTGTCTTCGCCTCCGGAGTGGATGTCGATGTGCGCGTGGGTGTCTCGGGCTGAGGCGAGGCCGCCTTCGACGAGACGTTCGAGGGCCATGGCGGTGCATTCGATGTGCCAGCCCGGGTAGCCCTTGGTCCAGCCCTTGCATTGGTCGTGGTCGGGCGCGTCCCACTTCATGGTGTGGGATTCGTCTTCCTTCCAGAGGAGGAAGTCGGCGGGGTGTTTTTTGGATTGCTGGTTGGATTCGTCGACGCGCCCTCCGGCGCCTCCTCGGAGCTGGTCGAGGGTGTTTCCGGAGAGCTGGCCGTAGTCTGCGAAGGACTGGGTGTCGAAGTAGATGGCGCGGGATTCGGGTTCACCCCGGGTGTAGGCGCAGTTGTTGTCGAGGAGTTGGGCGATGACCCCCTTCATGCCGTCGATGTGCTCGGTGGCGCGGGGCATGAGGGTGGGGTCGGTTTGTTGCTCGATGGCGACTTTGAGCCCGAGGGCTCGCGCGTCTTCGAGGAAACGTCCCATATAGAAGGATGCGATGGCGAAGGGGTCGGAGGGGTCGATGTTCGCGTTGTCGGGGAGGGTGCCGGACTTTTTGGCTTCGAGGAGTCGTTGTTTCGCGACGTCCATCTTGTCTTCGCCGGCGCCGTCGGCGGCGTTGTCGTCGGTCATGTGTCCGACGTCCGTGATGTTCATCACGTGGGTGATGTTTCTCGGACCTTTGTGTCTGTTTTTGGATTGGTCCTGGATCTCGCACAATGGGGATTCGAGGAATCGTCGGAGGAGGTCTGCGGCGAGGAAGGAGCGGAAGTTTCCGATGTGCGCGTCGTCGTAGACGGTGGGGCCGCAGGTGTAGAACGTGACTTTATCGGGGTCGTGCGCGGTGAAGGGTTCGACGGCTTTGGATCGTGTGTTGTAGAGTTGGAGGGTCATGGATTCGGATGGTAGGGAGTGTTCCCCAATCGAGGGAATTGCCTCTCTCTGAGGGGGATCATCCAATCTTGATCTGAATCTGAGCGTAACAATTACAGCCCCGAACTCGGTGCGGCGCAGGTGTGTCGGGCCGGGATCGTGACTCTTGCCACAATCAGCATACTTACCCAGTAAAGCGAGGTCGCTGTGGTTGCTTTGACGAAATCTGAAATGATGAACTGCCTTGGTGCTGAACCCGGTACGGGTGTTTCTGTTCTGGACCGTGAGGGTGTGGTCCATTATGTGAACGACGAGACGCTCCGGATTTTCCTGGAGGGGCGGTTTACGCGCGAGCAGATCGTGGGCAAATCGCTCGCGGAGATCGGGTTCCCGGATGCGTGGGTGAAGGAGCGTGTGGAGATCCTGAGCCGGATCTGCAGGGAGGGTGAGGAGTACCTGCTCCGGACGATCTGGAATGGTCGTCAGCAGTTCAGCTGGTTCCGTCGGCTCGAGTCCGAGGACGGCGAGTGCCGGGTGCTCGTGATTACGCGGCGGGTGAGCGCTGGGGCTGAGGCGGAGCATCTTCGTTCGAGCGATGTCATGTTCGTGGATTCGAAGGTGACGCAGCTCGGGAAGCTGGATGTGCTGAGTCGGCGTGAGCTCGAGATCCTGGCGTTGATCGGTCAGGGGATGTCGATCAAAGAGATCGCGGAGCTGATCCATCGTTCGACGAAGACGGTCGAGAACCATCGGATCTCTTTGGGTCAGAAGCTGAAGATGTCGAACCGGGTGCAGCTCGCGACGATCGCGCACGAGGCGGGTCTGAAGATCGATGACTCGGCGCTGACCCGTGTGGATCCGGTGACGGATCCTGTCGCGAAGAACTGATCCTGTTTACTCGGATTCGGACGTCACGGGCGCCGGGGTGACGCGCAGTCGCACGACGCGCGTGGGTTCTGCTTCGAGGACCTCGATGGTCATCCCGTTGCTGGAGAAGGATTCGCCTTGCTCGGGGATGCGCCCGAGGGTGGTGTTGATGTAGCCGGCGACGGTGTCGTAGTCGTCGGACTCGGGGATTTCGAGACTCAGCTTTTCGAGTTCATCGTTTGCGTCGTCGATCTCGGTGCGCGCGTCGATTTCGGCGCTGGCGCGGTGTTCGTCGAGTTCGACCCCCCCGACTTCGTCTTCGGGGTCTTCGTATTCGTCCTGGATCTCGCCGAAGATTTCTTCGACGATGTCTTCCATGGTGAGGAGCCCGGAGGTTCCGCCGTACTCATCGATGATGATGGCGATGTGGACCTTGGCTGCGAGGAGCTGGGTGAGGAGTTCCCGGATGGTTTTGGTTTCGGGGACGAAGGTGGGTTCCCGGAGGATGGTGCGGAGGTTGAAGGGCTTGGACTTGGGGTCGTGGAGTGCGAGCCAGCGGAGGAGGTCCTTTGCGTAGAGGACCCCGAGGATGTGGTCGAGGTTTTCTTCGTAGACGGGGACGCGGGAGTGGCCGTGCTCGTTGATGAAGCGCTGGACCTCGAGCAGGTCGTCGGTGTACGCGAGGGCGTCCACTTCGGTCCTGGGGGTCATGATCGATTCGGCGAGTGTGGTGCGGAACTCGACGACGGCTTCGAGCATTTCTCGTTCGGTTTCGTCGAGGTGTCCTTCTCGTTCTCCTTCGGAGACGACGGAGAGGAGTTCGGCGTTGATCTCGTCCTGGGGGGTGACGGTGTCGGTGCCGGCGAGTCTTCGGACGACTTCGTCGATGAAGCGTTGGAGGAGGAGGAAGGGGACGCAGACGGCGTGGATGGCGCGGATGGGGAGGGAGAAGGTTGCGACGGCGTGTTCGCCGGCGTGGTTGGCGATGCCGAGGGGGATGAGGTGCGCGACGATCCAGTTGAGGACGGTCGCGAAGGCGAGCCCGAGCGCGACGCTCACGGCGCTGATGAAGGGTTCGGCGCGGAGCCCGGAGATCCAGGCGACGCACGCGAGCGCGGTGATGAGGTTGATGGCGATCCGGACGATGGCGATAGCTGCGGCGTGGGCGTCGGCGTCGTCTTCGATGGCGCGGAGGCGGCGCGATCTGGATGATTCCGGGTCGTTCTCGATGATCGAGGCGAGGCGCGCGCGGGAGAGGGTGTGGAGCGCGAGGGTGAGGGAGGAGAGGAGCGATCCGACGACGACGAGAACGCTCAGGATCAGGAAGGTCCATCCGGGGCTCGGGATTGTCATGATGGTGCTCCGTTTGCGCGCTTCGCGTAGATGGGTCCGAGCCCGATCTCGCTCAGGAGCTCGTCTTCGCGCGCGTGCATGCGTGTGTGGCTCTCGGGGTCGAGGTCGTTGTATCCGAGACAGTGGAGCGCCCCGTGGACGCAGTACAGGGTGAGTTCGTGTTCGATGGGGTGTCCGAGCTCATCGGAGCGGCGTTTGGCTTCATCGACACAGACGATCAGGTCGGTGTCGAGGGGGTCGGTGTCCGAGTCGCGCAGGTCGTAGGTGATGACGTCGGTGGTGGAGGGGTCGTTGTGGGAGCGCTCGTGGGCGCGGATCATGTCGGGGTCGCGCACGAGCTTGACGCGGATCTCGCCGTGTGCGCCGTGGTGGGTGAGGGCGCGGGTGGTGAGGTCGCGGATGGTGCGGCGGGCATCGTCTGTGACGAGCGCATCGGGATCGATCACGAGGAGATCGATCGTGGTGTGGGGATCGGATTGGGACCCGGCGCGCGTGTCGCGCTTGGAAGGTCGGTCGTCGTCGGCCTCGCTGGGAGGCCTCGGAGATCGGCTGTCGTCGTCCATCGACTGGGGTCTCATCGCGTGGGTGGGGCGCTGCGAACACGATCACGGCACCACGTCACGCTGCGCGGAGCGATTGGTATGCTATCGCCCGGAGGGCGGGGTTCCAGCATGGATATCCACAGCATGCGCAACAAAATTGGCGAACAGAATACAAACACTCTGTTCAATCTGGCAAGCTAGGCAAGGTTTTCGGTGTAAATGCCGATAATGTTTCTTGAACGAACTTGATTCCGATCATTCTATCAGGATCTCTCTCTCCTCCAGCGGGGCGCCGACGAAACTTGGCGCCCTGCTTTCTTTTTTGTTTGGGTGTGATCGTCGAACACCCGTGCGGATGGGGAGGTAGGATCCTGACCGCGCGGGAAGGAGTCGGAATGGGTGATACATCGAATCGGATCCTGGTGACGGGGGCGGCCGGGTTCATCGGGTCGCACGTTTGCCGTGCGCTCGTTGCGCGGGGGGACCATGTGGTCGGGGTGGACAACTTCGATCCGTTTTATGCGCGTTCCATCAAGGACGCGAACCTCGGCTCTATCGATGACTCCTCTGCTCAAGGGACATTCGTTTTTCGTGAGCTCGACATTTGTGATCAGGGTGGACTGACAACGTTGATGCGCGATCGGGGGGTCACGAGTGTGATCCATCTGGCGGCGAAGGCGGGGGTGCGGCCTTCGATCGCGGATCCGGTGGGGTATGTCCGCACGAATGTGCTCGGGACCCAGTCGGTGCTCTCGGCTTCGAGCGAGACGGGGTGCGATCGGGTGGTGTGCGCGTCGTCGTCGTCGGTGTACGGGAACAACGAAAGGACTCCGTTCAGCGAGGCGGATCATGTGGAGCATCCGATCTCGCCGTATGCGGCGACGAAGCGTGCGTGCGAGTTGATGAGCGAGACCCATCATCATCTGACGGGGCTCCCGATCGCGAACCTCCGGTTCTTCACGGTGTTCGGTCCGGGTCAACGCCCCGACCTTGCGATCGCGTTGTTCCTGAGGAAGATCGCTGCTGGGGAACCGATCCGGATGTTCGGGGACGGGACGACGTCGCGCGATTACACGATGATCGACGACATTGTTTCGGGGGTGCTGTCGGCGCATGAGAAGATCGTGGGGCACGGGTGCCGGATCTGGAATCTTGGAGGGGATCATCCGATCACGCTGCGCGAGCTGATCGACACGATCGCTGACGTGGTGGGGAAGGAGCCCATCATCGAGCAGGTGGGGACCCAGCCCGGGGATGTGGATCGGACGTGGGCTGACCTGACGAGGTCCCGCGCGGAGCTCGGGTATGCGCCTTCGACCCCGATCCGCGAGGGGATCGAGGCGCAGTGGCGCGCGTTTCAAGAGGCGATGGGCGGGGCTGGCTGAACACGATGGCGCGATCGAAACCGGTGATTCGGGTTCTGAGGCACCTCGCGCGGACGGGGGGGACGCTTGTCACGAAGTGTCTGGGGTCGATGGATCGTGTGGTGGTGTTGTCGGAGCTTCATCCGAAGAACCTTTCGGTGACGGCGCCGATGGCGCAGGCCGTCGAGTGGTTCGGGTTGGTGGACAAGAAGCAGCTGAGCGCGTGGGGGGCGCGGAAGGGGCCGACGTTTCTGCAGTTTGTGGCGGCGTGTGAGTCGAGCGCGTCGCGGCGGAAGGACGCGCTGGTGCTTCGGGATTGGTCGCACCTGGATTACTACGGGCTCCCGTATGTGACTGAGCCCGGGATGGGGTCGGATCTGATCGCGGAGGTGGAGGGCGCGTACGAGGTTCGGGTTGCGTGCACGACGCGTCATCCGGTGGACCAGTACCTGTCGCTCCGGATGGTGAGGGTGATCGGGGAGATCGATTTCGATCTGTTCATCCGGGGGAATCTCGCGTTCGCGGAGTATGCGCGTGAGCACGGGTTTGTCCGGTACGAGGATTTCACGCGCGAGCCCGACGAGAAGCTCCGGGAGATCTGCGCGATGCTCGATGTCGAGTTCGATCCGGGGTACGCGGATCGGTGGTGGTCGTACGAGCACGTGACGGGGGATGTGAAGCGCGGGAATAGCCGGGGGGTGCGGGAGAACGCGATCCGGCCTTTGGAGCGGAAGCCCGTGGATGAGGATGTGCTCGCGATGTTCCGCGCGGACGATCGGTACGCGCGGATCTGCGCCATCCTGGGGTATGAGCGTTGATCAGTCGGCGTAGCCGAACTCGTCGAGCTGGGGTTTGAGTTTGGTGTTGAAGCGTTCGTCGAGCCCGGGCGCGAGCGCGTCGAGTTTCTGGTTGGTGGATCCGGAGTTCATGAAGTAGACGCCTTTGCTGGTGGCGCGTTTGTCGCCGACGAAGAGGCGTTTGGAGAGGTCCTGGTCGGGGGCTTGTTTCTTCTCGCGGATCTCGAGGGCGCGCATGGCATCGAAGGCGCTGGCTTTGATCGCGTTGTCGATCCGAGTGTCGTCGAGATCGAGCTCGAGGAAGTCGAGCATGGTGACGAGCGCGGCGCGGGGGTCGGCTTTGAGATCCTCGTAGCGGAGCGCGAGGACGGGGAAACGCTCGGTAGTGCGCCAGGATCGTGCGTGGGAGGCCCAGGTCCCGAAGCCGAGCTGTTTGTACATGGGGTCTCCGCCGTGGGCGATGAACGCTTGCGCGTAGGCGTGGTCGGGGAGTTGTTGGTCGGTGACCCCGGTGAGTCGGTGGTAGTTGAGGGCGCTGAGGAGGACGTCGCGCGGGTTTCGGATGATGTGGATCGCGCCCTTGGTGTTGGCGAGTTCGGGGTGCGCGTCGGTGAGCTCGAAGTGGGTTTTGCAGAGGAGGGGGAGTGTGGGGTCGGGGGTGTCGAGCTCGGACTTGCGGTGGATGTCGGCGATTTTGCGGTTGATGTCGATGGAGCGCTCGGGGGGCCCATAGATGGCGGCGTAGAGCATGAAGCGGACCCAGGTGTTGCCGCTTTTGGGGTAGGAGGAGATCCAGGTGATCTTTGGGGGATGGGAGGATGTCATGCGTTGGCTCGGGATCGTTTGGATGCGCACCAGGCGCGCCATTGGTCGCGGACGGCGGATTCCCATTTGGGGGTGTAGGCCGGAGCGTCGAGGAGGGGGGACTGCGCGACTCGGGCGCGCAGATCGGAGCGGGCTTGTCCGGAGCGGAGCCCTTGGTCGATGTGCGCGAGCGCGATGTCGTGGTACTCGTCGGTCGTGGTTGCGGTGAGCCCTTCGAGCCCGGCGGCGCTGAGGAGGGAGGCGCTGACGCGCCCCGCATGGGAATCGCCCAGGAGGGTGAGGACGGGGACGCCCATCCAGAGGGCTTCGCAGGTGGTGGTGGTCCCGGTGTAGGGGAAGGTGTCGAGCGCGAGGTCGATCTCGTTGTACATGGAGAGGTGGTCGATGAGCGAGGTTGCTCGTGCGCGGAGGTCGAGACGATCGGGGTCGATCCCGAGCGCATTGAATCGATCGATGAGTTCGTTGCGGAGTTCGTCGTTCGCGAGTTTGGAGGCTTTGAGGAGGAGGCGCGTGTTGGGGCGATCGTTCAGGATCCGCGCCCAGCACGCGATGGATTTCTCCGAGAGCTTCATCAGGTTGTTGAACGATCCGATCGTGACGGGTCGGTCCGGGTCGGGGTCCGAGGGGTTTGGCGCGTCTTCGTTGGGTCTGTAGCAGAGGAAGCAGGGGTCGAGGCGCACGAGTCTTTCGGACGCGAGCGCGTCGGCGCGGGGCGCGGGGTCCGTGATGTCGTCCACGAATCGCGCGTCGATGGTGCGCATCCCGGTGGTGTTCGCGTATCCGATGTGGGTGATCTGGACGGGCGCGGGGCGCATGGCGAAGACGCTGAGTTTGTGCCCGGAGAAGTGGCCGTTGAGCTCGATGAGGACGTCGATGTTCTGTTCGATGATCCGGTCGCGCATCTCGAAGAGGGTGGAACCGAAGAGATCGTGCCAGTGGTCGCAGTGTTGTTTGAAGCGCTCGGTGACTTCATCGACGGCGTTGGAGGTCATGAACCCGTGGAGCTCGATGGATGCGCGGTCGTGGTGCTCGAGGATGGGTTCGAGGAAGTAGGCGATGGAGTGTCGGCGGAGGTCGGGGGTGAGCAAGCCCACACGGAGCTTTCTGTCCGGGTCGGGGTCGTTGGTGTGGTCGGATTTGGAGGGGACGTGGGTTGCGATGGCGCGCCCGAAGCGTTCATGGGCTTCGAAGGTTTGTTCGGGGGTGACGTTGTCGTCGTAGGAGTGCGCGAGCGCGTAGAGGTTGAGCACGTTGGGGTGCTGGTCGAGCGGGGGGGGTGGGTCGCGGAGAAGCTCGATCGCGTGTTTGGCGCGGGTGGTGTCGAGCTCGAGGAGCGCGAGGTTGACGAGAGGATCGGGGAAGGTGGGGTTGCGCTTCCAGACCTTGGTCATGATCTCTCGTGCGCGTTCGTAGAGCCCGAGTTCCGAGAGCGCGTTCCCGAGCCCGGAGAGTGCGCCCGGGTGGTCGGGCTGGAGGGAGAGGGCTTTCTCGTAGAGCGTGCGGGCTTGTTCGTGTTCGTCCGCGCTCGCGTGGATGGAGGCGCGGGTGGTGAGGATGTCGGCGTTTTTCGGGTCCAGCGCGACGGCTTTGTCGGCGTGGAACTCGGCGCGGGCGCGTTCTCCCTGTCCGGTGAGGATCATGGCGAGCATGGCGTGGAAGGCGCCGACTTTGGGGTGTTTGGTGAGTTCCTTCTCGGCGCGGGTTCGGGCTTGGGCGATCTGGCCTCGCTGGAACAGGGTGTGGATCTGCTTCAGCGATTGGATCTGGGCCGGGTTCATCGGCTTGGGTGCTTTGCTCATCGGGTGCTCCCGATCGTCGGGCTTGAGCTGATGAGTTGGGCCGCGGCGGCGCGTGTGCGTTGATCGATGTCCAGGGTGTGCTCGATGGACTCGATCGGTTCGGGGTCGGTGCTGTCGAGCACACGCTCCACGATGGGCGTGATCATGCCGAGGGTGATGCGTCCGTCGAGGAACGCGCCGACGGCGGCTTCGTTGGCGGCGTTGAGCACCACACCGGAGGATCCGCCTTGTTCGATCGCGCGGAGCGCGAGGTCCACGGCTCGGTGGCGCACCGGGTCGAGGGGGCGGAGCTCGAGCGCGCCGAGTGTGCCCAGGTCGAGCGCTGGCATCGGGGCTGGGGCGCAGACCGGGTGGGTCAGGGCTTGCTGGATCGGGGAGCGCATGTCCGTGGGTCCGATGTGCGCGAGGACCCCGGAGTCTCGGGTCTGGACGAACGCGTGGATGCTTGATTGGGGGTGGATGACGGCGCTGAGTTGATCGGGGCGGAGTCCGAACAGGTGGTGGGCTTCGATGAGTTCGAGCCCTTTGTTGATCAGGGTCGCGCAGTCGATCGTGACCTTGGGTCCCATGTCCCAGGTAGGGTGCGCGAGCGCTTGTTGGGGGGTCGCGTTGTGGTAGGTCTCATCGTCGGCGTCACGGAGGGCGCCTCCCGAAGCGGTGAGCGTGACGCGCACGACCTGGTCACTGAGGGGGGTGGGGGGGGTGTACGAGCGCCCCATGATGGAGAGGGCGCACGCGTGGATCCCGGCGTGTTCGGAATCGACGGGGAGGATGCGTGCGCCGGAGCGTTGGGCCGCGCCGATGACGAGGGATCCGCCTGCGACGAGGGATTCCTTGTTCGCGAGCGCGATGTCGATGCCCAGTTCTGCGGCGCGGAGTGTGGAGGGGAGTCCGGCGATCCCGACGATGGATGCGACGACGAGATCGGGGGACGTGTGCTGGATGAGTTCTGTCGCGCTGTTGTGGCCGACGATGGCGCCGTCGATGGTGCCCGAGGTCGGGTCGGCGATGGCGAGTCTTGCGTTGGGGTGGTGATGGGCTTGCTGGGAGAGGGCTTTGGTGCTGGATCCGGTTGCGAGCGCGACGATCTCGTAGCGGGTCGGGTGCTCGCCGCGTTCGTGGAGGGTGTTGAGATGCGCGATCGTTTCGATCGCTTGGGTTCCGATCGAGCCCGTGGAACCGAGGATGGCGACACGGCGCAGCGCCGGCGGCGATTCTGCGCGCTCGTCGTTGCTCTCGCTCATGGGCTCGTGCTCCTGTCGATCGGGTCCGGTATCACTCGCGGTCCGTGGGGAGCTCGCTCGCGTTGATCCTGCGTCGTGCACCGGAGTACAGGCCTCGTCGGCGGGGTTTGGGCGCGACCTCGCTTGATGAAGCGTTTTTGTCCGAGCCCTTCTTCGAGGATTTCGGTTCGGGTTCCGGGTCCGCGTTGTCCTTGCTGTCGTCGGACGGTTCGGATTCGCTCACGGGCTTCTTCCTGCGCGATGAGCGTCGGGGCTTCTTCTTGGAGTTGCTCTTCTCCGACTCCCCTTCGGGTTCGGGGTCCTTGGCGGGCTCCTTCTCGGGCGCTTCGTCCGAGGCGTCGCTGGAGGCGTCCGAATCCTTCGTGCCCTTTGCGGCGCGTCGGCGGGAGCGGCGTTTGGCGCGCTTTTTCTTGCTTGCGTCGTCGGGCTCGGGCGCGTCCTCGATGTCGTTCGAGGGCGCGTCGTCGGATTGCTCGTCCGTGTCGTCCGAACGGTTGTCCGTGGTGTCCGAATCTTCGCGGGATCCGCGGCGGCGGCCTCGGCGGCGGCGCTTGCGCTTCTTCGAGCCCGGGCCGTCCGAGTCGTCGTCTTCGTCCAGGGGACGGGAGTCATCGATCGGGAGGTCGGCGTTCTCGACGGCGTCGGCGCGTTTGGCGAACTCCTCGGCGAGCTTGAGCACGGTGGTCTCGTCGCCTTCCTCGTTCAGATCGACGGCCCAGGAGTCCGCGCCTTCCTCCGTGTCCTTCCATTCGACGATGGTCGGTTTGGGGCGTTGCTTCTTCGCGAGCTTCTCGACATCGAGGTCGTTCCCGTTCTCCTCGTAGGCGTAGACGGCGAAGCGCCCGACCCCGAGGGTGTCCACGACCCGGACCTCGATCTTCTTCTCCGACATGAGCTCGACCCGGACGAGGGATGAGCGCCGGGTGGAGAGCAGCTCGCTCGCGACGCGCGGGGAGACGACGAGCTCGACGCGCGCGACCTTGGGGTGGTCCACGATGGCGGCGAGTTCACGGATCGCGCTGTCGGCGACGGATCCGGGGCGTTTGACGAGCCCGCGGCCTTTGCAGACGGGGCACTCGGCGAAGTGTTGGGATTCCATCGACCCGCGCATGCGCTGGCGCGTCATCTCGAGGAGCCCGAAGGGGGAGATGGGGGCGACGGTGGTCTTGGCGCGGTCCCGCTTGAGGCGTTCCTTGAAGCGGTTCTCGACTTCCTTGCGGTGCGACGCGTGGCGCATATCGATCATGTCGTTGACGACGAGCCCGCCCAGGTCGCGGAGACGGAGCTGGCGGCAGATCGCATCGACGGCTTCGAGGTTGGTTTTGTACGCGTTGGTTTCTGCGTCGCGCGCCGCGCGGGACTTGCCCGAGTTGACGTCGATCGCGACGAGGGCTTCGGTCTGGTCGATGACCAGGCGCCCCCCGGAGGGGAGCATGACCTCGCGCGCGTGGATGGCTTCGATCTGCTCTTCGATGTTGAAGGCGTGGAAGACGGGCGCGGTGCCCGTGTAGTGCGCGAGCTTGGCTTGGGCGCGGGGTGCGGCGATCTTGATGAACCGCGCGACGCGCTTGAGCGCGGGGAGCGAGTCGATCACGACCCGATCGACTTCGGTGGTGAGCAGGTCGCGCACGGTCCGGAGGAGGAGGTCGGACTCGGTGTAGAGCAGACGGGGCTTCTTCCCGCCCTTGCGTCGTTTCTCCATGTCGGACCAGAGGCGCTTGAGGTACGCGAGGTCGCGCTTGAGCTCGGTCTTGGTCCGATCGAACCCGGCCGTGCGGAGGATGAACCCGAATCCCTCGGGGAGATCGAGCGCGCCGAGGATCTCTTTCGCGGCTTTGCGCTTCTCGTCGTCTTCTTCCTTGCGCGAGACCCCGGTTTTGTCCATGCCGGGCATCATGACGAGAAAGCGCCCGGGGATGGAGAGGTAGCTCGTAAGGGACGGGCCTTTGGTCCCGACGCCTTCTTTCTGGACCTGGACGATGATCTCTTGGCCGCGTTTGAGGGCTTCCTGGATCGGGGGTCGTTGTCTGTGGGGGGTCTTCTTCCCGACGCGCTCGGTTTTGTCTTCGGCGCTCTTCGAGAAGTACTGGGGGTGGAGGTCGGTGATGTGGAGGAAGCCGTTCTCTTCGCCTCCGAAGTCAACGAAGGCCGCTTGGATCGCGGGTTCGACGTTCGCGACCCGTCCGACGTAGATGTTCCCGACGCGCGAGACCTTGTCGGTGTGCTCGGAGAAGAACTCTTCGAGGTTTCCGTCTTCGAGGATCGCGATCCGGCAGTCTTCGCCGGGGACGTAGTTCACGACCATCTCGGTGCGCGGGCTCTTGGTGGATCCGGAGGAGGGCTTCTTGGATTGGGAGTCCGAGTCGTCGTCGCTCTTGCTCTTGGAGGGCGCTTTCTTCCGGGTCGTCTTCTTGGAGCTGGCCGTCTTCTTGGTGGTCTTCTTCTTCGACGACTTTTTCTTGGTGGTCTTTTTGGCTTCCGTGTCGGAGTCAGATTCGGATTCGGGCGCGGTTTCGCTTTCCGATTCGGATTGGGGCTCGTCGTTCGATGTGTCTTGTGTGGACTCGTCGGTGGAGCTCGTGTCCTCGTCGTCTTTCTTTGACTCGGCTTTGGACGACTTCTTCTTGGTCGTCTTCTTCCGGGGGGAGCGCTTCCGGGTTTTCTTCTTCGTAGTGGGGGTCGAATCGCTCGATGATTCTGTTTCGGTGGTCGGCGTGGATTCAGCGCCGGTGTCCTCGGCGTTGGTCGCCTGGTCATCACCCTTGGGTGCGTCGGTCATTGTGTTGTCCTTCGTGGACGCGTCGCGCAGGGGTGCTCGGGGGTTTGTGGACCCTGAGCGTGGGTTCTGCGCGTTGGCGCGTGCGTCTTTGGCGCATCGCTCGCGTCGGGTTGAGCGATCGGGGTTGGTTGGGTGCGTGCCGCACGCTCTTCGCCGCGGATAGCCGCGGGGGCGGTTGCGAGACACGCGCCGAGTCCCCGGTCGCGTGGTTTGTGTCCGAGGAGTCAGCCGACGGGACGCCCGTCGAAGGCCTCGGGAACGATCTTTTTGAGCCGGTTGAGCACGTAACTGCTCGCTTCCGACTCGGAATCGAACGAGATCGCCTTTTTGGCGAGCCGCTCGCATCGTGCGGCGCTGAGCCCTCGGATCGCTCGTTTGACGAGTGGGAGGGAGGAGGCCGTCACTGATAGGGTACGCACCCCAAGCCCGATCAGCAATGCCGCGAACGCGGGGTCGGCGGCGGATTCTCCGCAGCAGGAGACGGGGATCTCGCGGCGATTGGCTGCTCGGGAGACATCCCGGACCAGCCGGAGGACGGCCGGGTGGATCGGTGTATACAACGACGCGACCCTCTCATTGGTTCGGTCAACGGCGAGGGTGTATTGAACGAGATCGTTTGTTCCGACCGAGAAAAAGTCGACTTCCCGGGCGAAAGCGTGGCTCATGAGGGCCGCTGCTGGGACTTCGACCATCATCCCGACCTTGATGGACTCATCGAAGGGGACCCCCTGCTCGGCGAGTTCTTCCATTTCCTCTCTGAGGAAGTACTTCCCGGATCTGAACTCCGCGATGTTGGTGACGAGGGGGAACATGATTTTGATCGGGCCGTGGGCGCTGGCGCGGAGGATGGCGCGGAGCTGGGTCCGGAACATTTTCTGGTTTTTGAGTGAGTAGCGGATGGAGCGGAGCCCGAGGAAGGGGTTGCGTTCGGGGATGGCTTCCTGGAGCTGGGTGTATTTGTCCGCGCCGAGGTCGATGGTCCGGATGGTGAGTTCTCGTCCGTCGAGCATCTCGACGCACTTCTTGTAGGACTCGTAGTGGTCTTCTTCGGTGGGGGGGACTTCTCGTGTGAGGTAGAGGAACTCGGTTCGGTAGAGCCCGACCCCTTTGCCGCCTTCGTCGAGGATGTGCTCGATCTCGTCGGCGAACTCGATGTTCCCGAGGAGCTCGATCTCGACCCCGTCGGTGGTGACGGCCGGGAGCTGCGCGAGTTCGTGGAGCTCGAGCTTGGCTTCCCGGGCGCGTTCGATCGCGCGGGCGTAGGTTTCGATGGTTTCCGGGTCCGGATCGAGGATCACGGTCCCGCGCGTCCCATCGACGATGATGGTTTGTCCGTCCCGGACGCGCGAGGTGATGTCGCTGAGCCCGACGACGGCCGGGAGGGAGAGTGCGCCGGCGACGATCGCGGTGTGGGAGGTCCGTCCTCCGAGATCGGTGACGAAGCCCATCACCTTGTCCCGATCGAACCCGGCCGTCTGTGTGGGGGTGAGGTCGTGCGCGACGATGATGGAGTTCTCGTTGAGCCGGGTCGGGTCGAGGGTGGTTGCGCCTGAGAGTTTGGTGAGGAGGCGATGGGCGAGGTCGCGGAGGTCGTCCACCTTGGACTGGAAGGTCGAGTCGGGGTGGTTCGCGAATCGTTCCGCGAGATCGCGCAGGGTGGAGCTCGTTGCGTATTCGGCGCTGGAGTGGTCTGTGCTGATCTTCTCCCGGATGGGTTTGAGGATCGAAGGGTCGTTGAGCGCCCCGATGTGGAAGAGGAAGATTTTGGCCGCTTGTTCGCCCATCTCCCCGGTTGCTTGCTCGTGGAGCGCGTCGAGATCCGCGATGGCCGCTCTTCGAGCGAGTTCGAATCGTTCGAGTTCTGCGGGTGCGTTGGCTTGATCGACGGAGGATCTGGGGATCCGGAAGGAGAGGTCGTGCTCGATGAGCGCGACGCGTCCGATGACGAGCCCTTTGGAGACCGGGATGCCGCGGAGTTTTTTCATCGGATCGGGCGATCGTAGCGGCACGGGGGGCTCCGATGTGTCGGGGGGTGCTCTCCCCTTGATTCTCGGACCCGGATGGATGAGGGTTGACCCGAACCCCGGGGGGACGAATGATGCTCGTATATGTCCGTGGGCGCCGAGTTGTCGGTGCGGGGCACGGACTCTCGCCCGCCCGTCTGTTCGCGTATCCATCGAGACGGCGCGCAAGCGATGCATGGAACAACACAGTCGATGACCCTGCTGTCTGGCATATTGGAATGGCCTGCGCGTACCGAAGGACGTGTCCGCGTGGGAGAAGGTGCGCCCCTCCCCGAGGACATGGGCGATGAGCCCTTCGTTCCCGTGAAGTTCGGGGAAGAGCTCCCCTTGCGCGACGGGCTGAGGGTCGAGGTCGAGGTGGAGATGAAGAAGCCGCGCCGGAGACGGCGTGGGAAGAACTCCGGGCCTCGGAAGCCCCGCCCTGTGGTGGAGCGTTTCATCACGATCGAGGGGATGACCCCGGAAGCGTTCGCGAATCGGAAGATGTTCGAGGATCTGACGAGCATCGATCCGGAGCCGATCCTGACGCTGGAGTACCCGGGGTGTCCGCCGGCGTGTCGGTTGATCGACATGTTCTGTCCGATCGGTCGGGGACAGCGCGGGATGATCGTGTCTCCTCCGAAGGCCGGGAAAACGACGCTCCTGAAGGACATCACCCGTTCGGTGCTTACGAACCACCCGGATGTGAAGGTGTTCGCGCTGCTGATCGATGAGCGCCCGGAGGAGGTCACGGACTTCACGCGCGAGTTCCTGGGGTCCGTGAAGCAGCGCGACGGCGATGCGGAATGGGACAAGCCCTGGAAACAGGACGCGATCGAGATCATCGCGTCGAGCAACGACCACGACATCGCGCGCCACATCGAGATCTCGACCACGACGCTCGAGCGGTGCAAGCGGATGGTGGAGAACGGGGAGCACGTGTTCGTGGTGCTCGACTCGCTGACCCGTCTGGGGCGCGCGTTCAACCGATCCGGGAAGCACGCGAACTCCGGGCGCACGATGTCGGGTGGGATCGATTCCAAGGCGCTCGAGGTTCCCAAGCAGCTCTTCGGCGCGGCGCGGAACACGGAGGACGGGGGGTCGTTGACGATCATCGCGACGTGTCTGGTGGACACGGGGTCCCAGGGGGACCAGGTGATCTTCGAGGAGTTCAAGGGGACGGGGAACATGGAGCTGATCCTCGATCGGCGGATCGCGGAGAAGCGGTTGTTCCCGGCGATCAACCTTGCGGCGTCGGGGACGCGCAAGGAGGACAAGCTGATCGAGCCCGCGGCGCTGAAGACGATCACGGCGCTGCGTCGTCGGATGATGAACATGCCGCCCCCGATGCAGGTCGAGCAGCTTCTGGCCGCGCTTGATCGGTTCGAGACGAACGAGGACCTGGTCGGGAAGGGGTAATCCCTTCCCGGACCTGGGCTCGGAACCTCTGGGATCCTGATTTCTCCGTTGGAATCGGTGTTCTGGCGCGGTAGCATGATTCGTAACCTGAGCCAATCCCCCTTCAGATGATTCGGAGAGAGAACGATGCGTGACGTGTGTGCCATCAGCGCCCTGGCGATCCTTGCCGGAGCTGCGACCGCGGAAGTCCCCACCAAGTGGTCCTATCAGCTCCAGGCGCGTTCGTCGCTCGACGCCGGGATCTCCGCGTTCAATCTCCCCATGTTCTCGTCTCTTTCGTCCCAGTACGTGACGCTCGACGAGGACGGGGGGGTCGCGATCCGGTTGTTCATCTCGGGGAACCCCAACGAGGGCGTGTTCTACGGGAAGGACGGGACGGGGGGTGTCGTGGTGAGCGGGTTCGGAGTGGATCCGATCTGGTCCACGACCTGCGATCTCCGGAACGGGATGTTCGTCATCGAGCAGGGCTCGTTCGACGACGGCGCGGAGCTGTACGACACGAGCGGGAACCTCATCCGGACCTTTGCTCCTGGGGGGAACGAGGGGACGTCGGGATTCTCGAGTGTGACGCTGACTTCCGATGGCGCGATCTGCTACCGGGGTGATTTCGGGTTCGCCGTGGACAAGATCGTGATCGATGAGTTCAACCCGACGCGCACCCAGACGTTGGTTGCTTCGACGGCTTCCGGGTACGACTTCCTGTTTGCGCCGGAGATCAACGATGCGCGCCAGGTCGTGTTCAACTCGATCCCCTCGAGCGGCCCGTCCCGGCGGATCGTTCGGGTCGAGCCCGACCTCTCCCCGACGACGATCGCGGAGACGGGCGGGGTCTGGAACTCGTTCGTGAACTCGGTCGCGATCGCGCAGAGCGGTCATGTCGGGTTTTCCGCGCGTCGGAGCGCGGATTCGATCTGGGAAGTGATCGCCGACGACGGGGTGACCACCACGGTCATCGCTGACGGGAACGATCCGGACATCAGCAACTCTTCGCTCATCAACTTCCCCCCGGCCGTCAACTCCGACGGGTGGGTCGTGTTCCGCGCGACGGACACGAGCAACAACTCGACGGCGATCTGGGTCGGGGACGGGGACAACATCGTCAAGCTCGCGGAGTTCGATCAGATGATCCAGACGGATCTCGGGCTGATCCCGCTCGGGTTCGACTTCGGTGGGACCACGGGGCGCCAGGTCGCGAACGGGGTCGTGGACATCAACGACAGCGGTCAGGTCGCTTTCGCGGCGTTCCTCCGGAACGGGACGATCGGTGTGTTCGTCGCGACCCCGGACGACCAGTGCGAGGTCGATTTCACGAACGACGGGGAGCTGGACTTCTTCGATCTTTCCGCGTTCCTCATGGCGCTGAGCAACGAGCACCCCTCGTCCGATTTCTCGGGTGACGGGGAGTACGACTTCTTCGATGTGTCCGCGTTCTTGCAAGCGTTCGCGGAGGGTTGCCCGTGATCCGTTGATCGTGAGCTTTGGATAAATCTCAACGCCCGGGTGCAATGGTGCCCGGGCGTTGTCGTTCTATGGTCACCATGCAACATACACACACCGCCCGAATCGTGGCGGCGGGTCTTTGCTCCGCCGTCGTCGCTGTCCCCGTGTTTGCGCAGAGCGTGTGCGATCCGTCGATCGTGGATCAGCGCACGGAGGAGATGCTCGATCGCTTCCCCGGGCTTCTCTCGGGCGCGAGCGTGATCGTCGGAGATCGGCGCGGGATTCTGTACGAGGGGTACTTCGGGGATCACGACCCGCGCACCAAGCTCGCGCTCGCTTCGGCGAGCAAGATGATCTCGGGGGTCGCGATGATGACTCTGATCGATTCGGGCGCGATCAACCAGCACGCGCCCATCGTGTCCTATCTCCCGGGGATCTTCGACCCGACGCGCGCCGGACCCGTGAAGCCGTTCATGAGTGTGGACGAGATGTATTCGATGACGAGCGGGTTCGCGAATGGGGAGGGGACGAACGAGATCATCTCGGATCTCGGGATCACGCTGGGGGAGGCGGTGGACATGATCGCGACGGAGATCGAGCCTGTGTCGGTGCCGTCCACGGAGCTGAACTACACGGGGTTGGGGATGCACATCACGGGGTATCTGTGCGAGGTGACGAGCGGGCTGCCGTACGACGAGTTCTACACCCAGGCCGTCTCCGATGTCATCGGGACACCCAGCATCTCGTGGGACGGGCTCGGGGAGACGGAGAACTTCCGTCCCTCGGGAGGGGGCGCGAGCGAGGCACGCGATTATGCGCGGGTTCTTCGGTTGCTGCTCCGTGGTGGTGAGCTCGACGGGGTCCGTCTGCTCAGCGAAGCGCGGACGGAGACGATGTTCGTCGAGCGCACGGTGGGTCTCGATGTCGGGTCGGTTCCTCCGGTCTTGCTCGATGAGGACTATGGGTATGCGTTCGGGATGTGGGTTGAGGATCGCGCGGAGGACGGGACCCCGATCGTGTTCTCGAGCCCGGGCGCGTTCGGGACGACACCCTGGATCGATCGTGAGGACGGGTACTGGGGGATCGTGTTCGTCGATGGGGTCGGTCAGGTGCTCCGGGAGGACATCCAGGGGATCCGCGCCGCGATCGAGGACGGGCTCATGCACGGGTCGTGTACCCCGTGCCGCGCGGATATGAACCACGACGGGTCGGTGGATTACTTCGATGTGTCGGAGTTTCTGGGGTATTTCGCCGCTCATGATCGGCGCGCGGACTTCAACGACAACCGTCAGTTCGATTTCTTCGATCTGAGCCGATTCCTCAATCAGGTCGGGAACGGGTGCGCGGGGGTGTGAGCGCGATAGAGATCAGTCGTCCCGGTTGAGATGCGGGGTCTGGAAGAGTGTGAGATGGATCAGGGATTTCCCGTCCCCGGGGCGGGATTCTCTGCCCATTTTCGAGATCCGATCGATCATTTCATTGAGCTCGGCGAGTTCGCTCGGGGAAACCCAGAGATTCATCAGGTTGAGATGAAGGTTGCGTTTCTTTGTGCGCGGGTTCGCGTCCTCGTGGCGCATGGCGCGTTCCATGCGCCTGGAGCACAGACGCGCGGCGGCCTTGGCGAGGGTGACGTGGAACTCGATGTTGTCCGGGTCGTCCTTGATGAAGCGGGTGTCGATGGAGTGCGCGGCCGGGACGTAGAGCTGCTCGTAGCGTTTCCCCATGAGTCGGGTCCCGCTCTCGTGGATGAGCCCGTGTTCGAGGAGTCCTTGGAGGTGTGGGTAGAGGGAGGTCCGGGCGCGTGCGGTGAAGTCCGCGATGTCGGCCGCGGAGCATTCCCCGAGGGAGGTGAGCGCGTCGATGATCTCCCAGCGGATGGGGTTGGCCATGAAGCGGAGGGCGTCGGGGTCGTCCAGGACCATCTGGTGGGCGATGGATTTGGACCCGGCGCTCTCGTTGTGGTTGGTGCGTGTGCTCATTGGTTCGCGATTCCCCTGAGTGGGGAGTGTAGCAACATCACGATCGGGCGCGGGATTCTCGGACCCGCTCCGCATATTGAGCTTGGGAGCACGGGGCGGATGGATTACACTGGACCCGCCGGAGAGGGACACGGCGATGTGTTCACGCGCGCCCAGCGCACAGGAGGATCTGATGTCGATGAAAACCACTATGTTCACCCGTTTCCTCGCGCTCGGCGCGGTTCTCGCGCTCAGCGGCACGGCTCGCGCCGACGAAGTCGAGGTCCGGATCGATGGTCTCGAGGAAGGGGAGGAAGCGACGATCTGTCCGTGCTTCGCCGCCGGCGAAGAGGCCGCCGTCTGGTTGACGTCTCCGTGTGACGGCAACATTGTCGCGCTCCAGATTTTCTGGAGGTCCTTCCTCGGTGGCGCGAACCCGAGTATCGAGGACTCCATCCGGGTCTACAACGGCGGGACTTTCCCCAACCCGGGATCGCTCAAGGAAGAACTGCTCGCGCCCGCGCTGCTCGACGGCGGGCTCAACGAGTTCCGCTATGAGGACGAGAACCAGACCATCCCGATCAGCATCCCGGTCAGTGCCGGCGAAGAGTTCGTGGTCTCTCTGAAGTTCTTCAATGACTCCTCGACGTTCAACCCGAGCATCCTCTTCGATAGCGACGGGGTCACCCCGAACAAGAACGCGGTGAAGGTCAACGGGAACACCTGGAGATCCAACGAGTTCCTCGGGGTGAGCGGCGATTGGATCATCCGTGTGATCGTCGATTGTCAGGGAGGTCAGATCGGTTCCGCATGCTTCGCGGACGGGTCGTGCATGGACGGGCTCACGGAGGACGAAGCGATCACCCTCGGGGGGATCTGGAGCGGTCCCGGATCGACCTGCGCGGACAGCCCGTGTATCGGCGCGTGCTCGATCAACGACAACTGTGTCCAGTTCGACAAAGCGACCTGCGATCTGGTCGGGGGCGAATGGTTCGGTCCCGGATCCACGGACTGCACGTCGTCGTGTCCGGCCGATCTGACGATGGACGGGGAGCTCGACTTCTTTGATGTCAGCGCGTTCCTCATGGCGCTCGCGAACGAGGAATCCGTCGCGGACTTCTCGGGTGACGGGGAGTACGACTTCTTCGATGTGAGCGCGTTCCTAATGGCGTTCAGCGGCGGGTGTCCCTGATCGTGCTTCGGCGCGTTGTGTCGCTCATGCACGTATGATGTTGTGGACCAACATGTTCCGGGAGGATCCATGCTCGCACTCGCTTGTCGCGCAACCCTGATCGTGCTCACCCTCGGCGTATCCCTCGCGCCGGCGCAGGCGACGTCCCCGCCTCTGTGGACCCCGTCGTCCCCGATCCAGAACCCTCCGAACGAGGCGAAGCGGGTCTTGGGGAAGATCCTTTTCTGGGACGAGCAGCTCAGCTCGGACAACACCATGTCGTGCGGGACATGTCATATCCCGTCCGCCGGTGGGTCCGATCCTCGGCCGGCGATCAATCCGGGGTTCGATGGTGCGTTCGGGACCCCCGACGATGTGGTGGGGTCCAAGGGTGTTGCTTCGCTCGATGCGATGGACGAATACCTCCGGAACGAGTTTTTCGGTCTCGAGCCCCAGGTCGGGGGTCGGGTTTCTTCGACGAATCTGATGGCGATGTTCTCCGGCTCTCTCTTCTGGGACGGGCGCGCGGAGTTCTCCTTCGTCGATCCCGAGTCGGGACAGGAGCTTTTCCAGTCCGGGGTCGGCGGGCTCGAGATCCAGGCGCTCGCGCCGATCTTGAATACCTCGGAGATGGCGCACCAGGGGCGGACCTGGACCCAGGTGAAGGACAAGCTTGGGGGCGTGCGGCCGCTCGCGCTCGCTTCGGAGATCCCGAGCGATATGCGTGATGCTGTGCTCGCGCATCCGACCTATCCCGGGTTGTTCGAAGACGCGTTCGGTGACCCGGAGATCAACGCGGTCCGGATCGCGTTTGCGCTCGCGACGTATCAGCGCACCCTCGTCCCGAACCAGACCCCGTGGGATCTCTGGAACGACGGGGACATGAGCGCGATGACCCCGGAGCAGACGGAGGGGCTGGAGCTCTTCCAGGAATCCGGGTGCGCGACGTGCCATGCGGCGCCGACCTTCACGAACAACGATTTCATGGCCGACGGTGTCCGTCCGTCCTTCGAGGACCGTGGGCGCGGGGAGGTGACGGGGAACGCGTTCGAGAACGGCGACTTCCGGACGCCTTCACTCCGGAATGTTGGGCTCCGTCCTCACCTGATGCACAACGGCCGATTCGATCTCGACCAGGTGTTCGATTTCTACGCGCATCGTGGACCCATGACCCCGTTCCTCGCTGATGCGCACTTCCTGATCCAGACCCCGATCGCGTTCGATACGGCGACGGAGGACAAGATCAAGCACTTCCTCCGGACCGGGCTCACGGATCCGCGCGTGGAGAATGAGGAGTTCCCGTTCGATCGTCCCGCGCTCTACTCCGAGGTTGTCGATTTCAATCCCATCCTCTTCGGGTCCGGGGTCCCCGGGCTCGATGGGCATGTGCCGCTGATGGTCGCGCTCGGGGTTCCCAACATCGGGAACGACGATTTCAAGATCGGGATCACGGACACACGGAATGGGGCGAGCGCGTTTGTCGCGGTCTCATCGACTCCGCCGACGGGTGACCTGCTCGATACGAGCGATCTCCGGGGTCCGTTCATCCTCTCGAACGACGGGGCGCCGATGACGGGAACGGGGACGTTCCGCTATCCCATCCCGAACGATCCATCGCTCGACGGCACGACGGTCTATCTCCAGTGGCTCGTTTCGGATCCGAATGCGCCCGATGGGTTCGCGCGTTCCAAGGTCGCGCGTCTGGATTTCCTCTGCTCGATGGAACTGCCGTGCTTCATCCACTGTGTCGCTGACTTCAACAACGACGGGGCGTCCGACTTCTTCGATCTGAGCGCGTTCCTCATGGCGCTGTCGAACGAGAACGACATCGCGGATCTCAACAGTGATGGGGAGTTCGATTTCTTCGATGTCAGCGCGTTCCTGATGGCGTTCGGGGAGGGGTGTCCCTGATCGGGTTCTTGGATATTTGTATGGATCATGATCGGGTGTGCGCGTGAATTGCTCGTTGATATGGGGCTCTTCGGCGGATGAATCTTGAGCGGAACGGGTCCCGTGTGTACCCTGATTCTGCGTAAAGCCCCGGGTTCCAGGGGGTTCTGTCCCCCGGGGTTGTCGTTATCAATCGCGCGATCGATCCGTGAAAGGTTACGGATCGCCGCGTCCGGCTGATCCCCACCCGAGGACACGCCGAGAAACCGGATCAGCACCGATCCCCGTCGAGGAGAGACCCACCCATGAAACGTCTACTGGCCACCACCGCGATCGCGCTCACCATGATGACCGGGGCCGCTCAGGCGCAGCTCCAGGGCGAGCTCGTTGCGAGCGTGTCGTCCCCCGTTTTCGTCACCCATGCCAACGACGGCTCGGGACGGATTTTCGTCGTTCAGCAGAACGGGCTGATCCGGATCGTGGACTCCGACGGCAACCTCCTCGCGAGCTCGTTCCTCAACATCTCCGACCGGGTGACTTCGGGCGGGGAGCGTGGTCTGCTCGGGCTCGCGTTCCACCCCGACTACGCCATCGAGGGCGCGGACGGTGAGGGCAAGTTCTACGTGAACTACACGACGACGAGCGGCGGGTCGCGCACGGTCATCTCCGAATTCTCCGTCTTCGATGTCGATCCCGACATCGCGGACTCCACGTCGGAGCGTGTCCTGCTCGAGATCGCGCAGCCCTTCTCCAACCACAACGGTGGGTGGATCGGGTTCGGTCCCGACGGGTACCTGTACATCTCGATGGGTGACGGCGGTTCGGGCGGCGATCCCGGGAACCGCGCGGCGAACCTTTCGGTCCTCCTGGGCAAGATGCTCCGGATCGACATCGATAACCAGGACCCCGGGCTCGAGTACGCGATCCCCGGCGACAACCCCTGGAACGACGCTGACACGACCACCCGCGGCGAGATCTACCACTACGGGCTCCGCAATGCGTGGCGTAACTCGTTCGACCGTGACAACGGCGACTTCTGGATCGCGGATGTCGGTCAGAACGCGTGGGAAGAGATCAACCACAATGTCGGGAACACCCCGGGTCTGTTCTACGGGTGGCGCTGCCGCGAAGGGCTCGTGCAGTACAGCACGGGGTCGTGCGGGGTGACGGGGTGGACGGATCCGCAGTACGTCTACAACCACAGCGAGGGCTGCTCGGTCACGGGTGGGTACGTGTACCGTGGGTGCGCGATGAGCGAGGAGTACCAGGGTTTGTACTTCTTCGCCGACTACTGCACGGGGACCATCTGGACCCTCGATCCGAGCGACAGCTACACCCGTTCGACCCAGTTCTCCGCCGGGTTCGGGGTGACGTCCTTCGGCGAAGACGAGGACGGGGAGATCTACTACACGCGCGGGAGCGCCGTCTACAAGATCGTCGATCCCAACGCGCCCGATGACGACAACAACGGGATCCCCGACGGGTGCGAGACCTGCGCGGCGGACTTCACCGGGGACGGGATGCTCGATTTTTTCGACCTGAGCGCCTTTCTCCAAGCGCTCACCAACGAGGAGTCCAACGCGGACATCACGATGGACGGCGAGTGGGACTTCTTTGACGTGAGCGCATACCTCGGGCTGTACCAGCAGGGCTGCCCGTGATCGATCCGGGCTGAGCCCGTCGATCCGATCTTGAACGAACCGCACCCCAGGGACTCCCTGGGGTGTTTTTATCGCACGTGGGGCGGAATCCCCCTCGGATCGGGCAAATTCGGCGGTTTTTCATCATGTCGGCGCTCCGATCGCTGATAGCATTTTTTTCTCGTGATCGTGCGCGCACGTGATGCGGCGGTCCCAATCGCACAGGGGAGAGAACCCAGATGAAAGCCAGCACCATTTTCAGCGCTATCGCGCTCACCACCCTCGCCGGGACGGCGACGAACACCCTCGCCGGACCGACCACGATCAACTGGCTCAGCCCGGTTGACGGGAACTGGAATGTCGGCGCGAACTGGGATGGAGGGGTCTTCCCCAACGGGTCTGGGGTTTCCGCGGTCCTCGGGCTCTCGGGGATGTACACCGTTGCGATCACGTCCAACATCACGATCGATGGGCTCGGGATCACCAACCCCAGCGCGGTGCTCACCACGGGGAGCAATCTCCTGACTGTCGGGGCGTCGGGGATCATGAACGATGGGACCATCGTCATGAACGTCGGGGGCTCGAGCATCAACGCGAACCTGAGCTTCTCAGCGCCCGCAACGATCTCCGGGTCCGGGGAGATCATGCTGAACGCGGCGACGGCGAACGATGACGCGCAGATCAACACGACCGGGGCTCTGACCAACGGGGCTGGTCACACGATCCGTGGTTCGGGTCGGCTCAACGGGACGATCACGAACAACGGGAGCATCATCGCGGACGATGCTGGGAACATCGGGATCCGATTCGCCGGGACTCTGGATTCGAGCGGGGGCGGGACCATCCTGGCCGATGGCTCTTCGATCCGGCTCGACAACTCGCTCACCACGAACGGAACGTTCGAGACGGCGAACGGCGGGGTTGTTGTCGCTGACAGCGGGACCGCGCTCCTCGACACGATGACCAACGAGGGGACCATGCACGTGCTCACGAGCGGGATGCTCGATGTGCAGAACTCGTTCATCAACAACGGGACCGTGGTCATCAACCCGGACATGCTCGTTTTCAATGCACGGATGCGTGTGAATAGTGATCTGACCATCGAAGGGACGGGCGATATCCAGCTCATGGCGGTTTCGGCGACCGATGACGCCCAGCTCCTCCCGAACGGGCCTTTCACCCTCACCATCGGATCCGGTCAGACCGTCCACGGCTCGGGCTGGATCGGCTCCTCGACCGACGGGTCGGTGACGAACAACGGGATCATCCGCGCGGACGACCCCGCGCAGCAGCTCCTGATGCGCGGGATCCACAACGCTGGATCGGGGACCTACGAAGCGGACAACGCCGTCTTGGGTATCGCCGCGAACGCGGTCATGAACTCGAGTGTGTTCCAGTCTTCGGGCACGGGCGCTGTGACGCTCGATACCTCTGTTGCGACCCTCAACTCGTGCACCAACCAGGGTGTGCTGAACATCAAGGGTGGGTCGGACACGCTCGCGATCAACGGGTCGATCACCAACAACGGGACGATCAACATCAACTCCACTGGAGAGGTGTTCAACGCGACGATGCGGTTCGATTCGCCGACCACGATCAGCGGGGTCGGGCAGATCGTGCTCGATCAGGCCGGCGACTTCAACGATGCGCACATGACCACGAGCGGAGGCGATGTCATCATCGGGTCCGCGCAGGATGTCCGTGGGTCGGGTCGGATCAACGGGAGCGGGGGGATGTTCGACAACCGTGGGATCATCCGTGCTGACGACCCCGCGTTCCCCCTTGTCCTGACGGGTGTTCATGACGGCTCCCTGGGCGGGGACTACCGCGCGGACAACGGGATGCTCTCCCTCCGTCCCGGCTCAACCCTCACGGGTGGGACGTTCTGGAGCACGGGGACGGGTATCGTGGAGATGAACGGTGGGGGGACGGCGACGATCGGGTCCGTGGTCAACAACGGCGCGATGGGGATCGCCGGGGAGGGCAACTTCCTCGCGCTCAACGGGCCGCTGGAGAACAACGGCTCCATCATCGTGAACACCACGGCGCAGATCTTCAACGCGCGGATCCGCGCTGACGTGACCACGGAGATCAGCGGCACGGGGACCATCGAACTCGTCGCGGTCTCCGCTCCGGGTGACGCTGAAATTTTCACCGAGAGCTTGGTCACCCTGACGATCGGGGACAACCAGGTCGTCTCGGGTTCGGGGCTGATCCAGCCCGCCGTGGATGGGATGATCATCAACAACGGGACCTTCATCGCGAACGATCCCGTCGTCCCCCTTCATCTCGACAACACGATCGATTCGACGAACGGCGAGATGATCGCCGACGGCGCGGTCATGCTGCTCCGGGGTGGCGCGGTCATCACCGGAGGGACGTACGACACCCTGAATGATGGGGTGGTCCGGACCGACAGCGGGACGATCACGGTGTCCGATCTCGTCTCCAACGGGACCTTCGAGATTCAGGGTGTTACCTCGACCCTCAACGTTTCCGGGACCATGGTCAACAACGGGGTCCTCTCGATGAACCCCCAGATGAGCCCCTTCGATGCCAGACTCATTGCGCAGTCCGATGTCACCATCAGCGGCACGGGGTCCATCCAGATGGATGTGGGTTCGGTGTTGCCTGATGCGGACATCAACGCGAACGGGTTCACCATCACCCTCGGCGAGAACCAGGTCATCCACGGCTCGGGTCGGGTTCGTGGGGTTGTTGATTCCCAGGGCGGGCTCGCGCCCGGGGGGGTGCTCCGTCAGATCGATGTCGGGGTTTTCAGCCTTGGCGCGAACGCGCAATCGACCTTCGACCTCGGCGGGATCAACGCGAGCGAGTTCGATCGGGTCACGCTCGGGGATGGTGATACCCTCACGCTCGGGGGCGCGGTCACGATCAACCTCGATGACGGGTACGTCCCCTTCTTCGGCGACTCCTGGGACATCATCAGCGCCTCGGGTGGCGGCGTGATCATGGACGAGTTCGACCTCGATTCCACGGTTGTTCCCGTCGCGCCCCTCGGGCTCGTGTACCGTGTGGTCTACGAAGATCAGCGCGTGTTTGTTGTGCTCACCTGTGATTCCGATCTCACGGGTGACGGTGTGCTCGACTTCTTCGATGTCTCGCTCTTCCTCAACTTCTACGCCGCCGGCGATGAACGCGCCGACTTCACCGGGGACGGTCAGTTCGACTTCTTCGACCTCTCCCTCTTCCTGAACCTCTTCTCCGGGAAGTGCGGCGGATAACGGCTCCCGGACGATCTGTTTCACCCTCAAGCCCCGTGATTCCACGGGGTTTTTCATTGGGGCCCGAGCTTCGGCGTGATACGCTCGATCTCGCGAATCCGCGATCCTCGAAGGAGAGAGCCGAATATGTACCGTGATCTGTTCGCCGTCTGTGTTGTTGCCGCCGCGACCCCGGCGCTCGCGTCCCCGCTCGATCTCGTCATCGATCCCACGCAGTCCAGTGTGGATCTGACGATCGAGATCGATCTCGGGACACTCGGAGGGGATACCGATTCGGATTCCTCGAGCGTCAGCGGCTCGATCCAGCTCGCGCTCGATGACTTCGATGCGCCCTCACGCGCCATCCTCGGGGACTTCGACGCGCAGCTCGACGACGATCTCCAGTTCGACTGGGTCCCGGCTTTCCTCTCGACGGCCGACGCGACCCTCACCGACGCCGCCGTCAGCGATGCGATCCCGGGGACACCTTCTGCGCCCGCGGGGATCGGCGCGATGAACGAGGTCTCGTTCGTCGGGGTCCCCGTCTCGATCACGGGGATCCTCGATGTCTCGTACAACATCTTCCTCTTCGGGTCGGGGATGGAAGTCGTGGACTTCTCCACCCTGGGCGATGTTGTGACGGACATCACGGGGACCGTGGTGGTGTCCGGGGGGATCGTGACCCTCAGCGGCTCATTCCCCATCGAGAGCTCCCAGCCCCTCATCGTGGACGGGAACGAGCTCGGGACGGTCATCGTCACGGGGACGGCGACTCTCGTCGCGCGGGCTCCGGTTCCCGAGTGCCGAGCGGATCTGACGAACGATGGGGAACTCGATTTCTTCGATGTCAGCGCCTTCCTCCAGGGGCTGAGCTCCAACGATCTGTGCTCGGATTACAACGCCGACGGCGCGTGGGATTTCTTTGATGTCAGCGCCTTCCTCAGTGATTTGGGTGCTGGGTGTCCGTAATTTGAGCCGGGATGGGGCTCCCGGATTGTTATCGGGCCTTTCGATGATCGGTTGTGTGTGATTGGTGGACCAGAAGCCCGGGATTCCGGCGGATTGGGCGGATATTGCGGACCCACCCCAATGTGGTCCCAATTGTGTCCGATCTCTTGCAACCATGACCGATCTGTGGGAGAATCAGGGTGCAGGAGGCTCGATTCCGAGCCGCGACAGGTCTTTGTTCGGGAGAGACGTCCAATGTCGATGATTCGTTCGAGAAGCGCCGCGTGCGTGAGCGGGGTAGCAGCCGTTGCGGTTGCGGGTTCACTTGTCGCCGTGTCGTACGCCGCGCCTGTTCCGACGACCCTCGAGGATTTCTTCCTCCCCGGGACACAGCCGGAGACACTGAACCACTCGTTCTCCGATTCGAACAACTGCCAAGCGTGCCACACGGTGTTCGAGCACGACTTCGACCCGTACGAGGGTTGGGTGTCATCGATGATGGGTCAGGCCGCGCGTGACCCGTTGTTCTACGCGTGTCTCGATATCGCGAACCAGGACGTTGCCTTTGTCGGTGACCTGTGTATCCGCTGTCACGCGCCCCAGGGCTGGCTGGGTGGTCGATCGACACCGACCGATGGGTCCGCGCTCTCGGGCTCGGACTTCAACGGGGTCGGGTGTAACTTCTGTCACCGGATGGTGGATCCCGAAAACTTCGACAACCCCTCTCCCACCCCGGCCGTGGACCGTGAGGTCTTCGACGGGGTCCCCGGGACCAACGACGGCGTTGACGCTGTGGCGCCCAACCCCCACACGGGCGCGTACGTTGTTGACTTCTTCGATCGTCGTCGCGGCCCCTTCGATCTGGGTCCGGACTTCTTCTACCACGAATGGGAGCTGTCTCCGTTCCACGCAAACTCTGCGATGTGCGCGACGTGTCACGATGTTTCGAACCCCGCGTTTACGGCGCAGCCCGATGGGACATACGCGCTGAACGATCTCGATACAGCGCATCCGACGGCCGACAAGTACGACATGTTCCCCGTGGAGCGCACGTACTCGGAGTGGCTCATGTCCGACTTCGCCGCGGCTCCGATCGATATGGGTGGGCGATTTGGTGGCGCGAACCCGCTCGTGTCTTCGTGTCAAGACTGCCATATGCCCGACCAGAACGCCAATGCGTGCCGGCTCGATCCGACCGCCCGCCCCAACATGCCCCAGCACGCGTTCAACGGCGGGAACAACTGGGTCCTCAAGGCCGTCCGTTCGCTCTACCCGGATAGCGAGACCTTCCTGACCGAGCAGCTCGTGGATGACTCTATCGCTCGCGCCGAGTACATGCTCGAGAACGCTTCGGACATGGAGCTCTCCGAGGACGGCACGGAGCTCACGGTCCGGGTGGTGAACCAATCCGGTCACAAGCTCCCCACGGGCTACCCGGAAGGGCGGCGCATGTGGGTCAACGTGAAGTTCTTCGACGCGACGGACAACATGATCCTCGAGCACGGCGCGTACGACGATGTCACGGCGGACCTGACGACCGGGGACACGAAGGTGTACGAAGCCAAGCTCGGTGTTGACGCCGCGGTTTCCGCCGCGACGGGGATCCCCGAGGGCGAGAGCTTCCACTTCGCCGCGAACAACGTGTGGATCAAGGACAACCGGATCCCGCCGCGTGGGTTCACCAACGCGAACTTCGACAGTGTCCAGGCCTCGCCCGTGAACTACACGTACGCCGACGGTCAGTACTGGGACGACACGCTGTACACGATCCCGAAGGGGGCCGCGTACGCGGAGGTCCGTGTGTACTTCCAGCTTGTGAGCAAGGAGTACATCACCTTCCTCCGTGACGCGAACGACGCGTCCGTGGGTGATCCCCTCAACCCCAGCTCGGGCGAGATCGCGTACGAGCAGTGGGAGCTGCACGGGAAGTCCCCGAAGGTCGAGATGGACTTCGGGACGATCGAGTTCAACGGGGTCTGTATCCCCGATTTCAACAACGACGGCGAGCTCGACTTCTTCGACTTGTCCGCGTTCCTCATGGCCTTGTCCAACGAGATGCCCAGCGCGGACATCAACGGGGACATGAACTGGGACTTCTTTGACGTCTCGGCCTTCCTGAACCTGTTCAGTCAAGGCTGCCCATAACCGATACCTGACCCGGGACCACGACGGACCCGGGTCTTTTCTTGCGCAATGACGCGGAGTTCTCGGTCCTTGTGCGCCCGACATGCGCCCAGGGATCGTTCATCAACTCGAAGACAACAGGAACACATCCATGACCAATGATCCACGCTCTCGCACCCATGCCCTGACCCTTGCGCTCGCGATCTCGATCGCGAGCGGCACCGCGCTCGGCGCCCCGATCGCGTGGAAGAACGCGGATGCGTCCACGACCGTCGGTCAGCGCCTCGGGCTCCAGAGCCCCGCGCGTCTTGTCCGTCAAGCGGCGCAGAGCACGAGCGGGGCGCACATCATTGTCGCGCTCGGGTCCTCCCCCGATGCGCAGACCCGCGCGGATCTCGCTTCCAAGGGGCTCGAGCTCCTGAGCCCTGTCGGATCGGGCGCGTACTTCGCGCACGTGAAACCGGGTGCTGATGCGGACGCGCTGGGCGCGTCGCTCATCGGCGCGGAGCCCATCACCCGCGCTCACAAGCTCCACCCGAGCGTTGCGAACGACCAGGTCCCCCAGTGGGCGGTCCTCGCCAACACCGAAGATGCTTCGGATACGAGCGACGCGACTGTGGCCGCGTATGTGAAGCTCTTCGATTCGGTCAACGCCGCGGACCCCAGCGCGGAGCAGATCGTGACCGATCTGGGCGGAACCGTCCGTTCGATCGTCATGTCCGTGAACACCCTCGTCGTCGAGATGGACGCTGAATCGCTCAAGCGGCTCGCCGACAACGACAGCGTGCAGTGGATCGAACCCCCGATCCCCGCGTTCAACGAGCTCAACGACTCGAACCGTGTCATCACCCAGGTGAACACGGTCAACAGCGCGCCGTACAGCCTTGATGGTTCGGGTGTAACCGTGTTCGTCTACGACGGCGGCACGATCCGTGCTACCCACAACGACTTCTCGGGTCGCGCCACCAACATCGACTCCGACGGGGTCTCCTTCCACGCGACCCACGTCGCCGGGACGATCGGCGGCGATGGCTCCGTGAACTCGAACAACCGGGGGATGGCGCCGGGGGTCACCCTTCTGGGCGCGGGCTTCGAGGTCGCCGGCGGTCTCCAGCCCGGGTTCCTCTACACCGATCCGGGTGATCTGGAATCCGATTACAGTCTCGCGCTCTCGATGGGCGCGGACATCTCCAACAACTCCATCGGCTCCAACGTCGCGCCCAACGGGTACGACTGCGCCTGGGAGGGTGATTACGGGCTGACGGCCGCGACGATCGACGCCGTCGTCCGTGGGTCGCTCGGTGAACCCATCACCATCTTCTGGGCCGCCGGCAACGAGCGCAGCTCCGGGCGTTGTGGCTCTGCGTACAACACGACCCCTCCGCCCTCCAACAACAAGAACGCGATCTCCATCGGCGCGATCAACTCCAACGACGGGTCCATGACCGGGTTCTCCTCGTGGGGGCCCTCCGATGATGGGCGCATCCGTCCCACGATCAGCGCCCCCGGGTGTCAGTCCAGCGGCGACTTCGGGGTGACCTCGACGGACTCCGCGAGCGATAGCGCGTACGCGACCCTCTGCGGGACCTCGATGGCTTCGCCGACGGCGGCCGGGATCGGCGCGCTCCTCCTCGAGGACTTCCGCGCGAACTTCCCGGGCTACGGCGACCCCTCGAACCAGCTCGTCAAAGCCATCCTCATCCACACGGCGCAAGACAGCGGGAACACGGGTCCGGACTACCAGTTCGGATACGGGATGATCCAAGCCCAGGACGCGATCGACTTCGAGCGCAGTGGGAACTGGCAAGAGGGCTCCGTCGATATGGGGACCAGCGCCACGTACAGCATCACGGCGACGGGCGCCGAGGACGAGATCAAGATCACCCTCGTCTGGGACGATGTCCCCGGAACCCCGAACGTCGGGAACGCGCTCGTCAACGATCTCGATCTCATCGTCACGAGCCCGACGGGGACCCGTCACTACCCGTGGACCCTGAACCCGGCGAGCCCGGCGGCGGCCGCGTCCCGTTCGAGCGAGGACCACCTCAACAACATCGAACAGGTCGTGATCGATGCGCCCGAGTCGGGTGTGTACCAGATCAGTGTCCAGGGGACCGATGTGGCGCAGGGTCCCCAGGGGTTCGCGATCGCCGCGTCTCCCGGGCTGGGTGACGGGTTCCTCGCGATCGGTCTTGTGAGCTCGTCCCCTGATCTGCTTCTCCCCCAGACCCCGATCGACGTCCAGGCCGCGCTCAGCGAAGGGATGGACACCCTCGTCGGGGATGTCCAGCTCCACTACCGCAACAGCGAGGGTGTGTTCACGAGCGTGACCATGACCGAGTCCGGCGGGCTCTACGAAGCCCAGATCCCCGGCGCGTCGTGCGATGAGTTCATCGAGTACTACGTCTCCGCCGAGGGCCAGGAAGCGGGCTCGGTCTTCTCGCCGCCTTCCGGCGCGAGCGACCCCGTCCGGGTGGACATCGGTGAAGTCGTCACCATCCTCTCCGACAACATGGAGACCGATATGGGCTGGACGGTCAGCGGCGACGCGCTCGACGGGCAATGGACCCGTGGGGTTCCCGTCAACTGCTCCACGCGCGGCGCGCCCGGTGCGGACTCCGACGGGTCCGGTCAGTGCTGGGTCACGGATAACTCCTCCGCGAACTCCTGCAACTCCGACGTGGACGACGGATCGACCACCCTCACCTCACCCGTCTACGACCTGTCCGACGGCGGCGAGTTTGTCTACGACTACTGGTTCGCGGATATCCCGACCGGCGGGATCAACGGCGACTCATGGATCGTCGAGGTCTCGACCAACGGCGGATCGAGCTGGTCCACGATCCGGACCGTGAACACGGTTTCGACCTCGTGGCGCACCGACACGATCAGTGTGGGTGACGAAGTCGCCGCGACGAGCCAGATGCGCTTCCGGTTCACGGCGAACGACCTCGGGACCCAGAACGTCATCGAAGCGGGTCTCGACAACATCCGTGTGACCGCGTTCGTGTGCGAGGACATGGGTCCCGTGTGTGTCGCGGACTTCAACTCCGACGGCGAGCTCGACTTCTTCGATGTCTCCGCCTTCCTCCAGGCGCTGGGCAACGAATCCCCGAGCGCCGACGTCAACAACGACGGCTCGTGGGACTTCTTCGATGTCTCCGAGTTCCTCCAGCTCTTTAACCAGGGCTGCCCGTAATCGGGGTCGGTCCTGATCGGATCGGGGATCCCCTGATCCATCGCTGACAACAAAAGGGCCCGGCGCTGATGCGCCGGGCCCTTGTCGTATCCGGAGAAGTCACCCATCGCCGCGCTGTGTGTGCGGCGGGGGTGGGGGGGTGGGGGGGTCAGATCACGGGCAGCCCTGACCGTACAGATCGAGGTAGGCCGACACGTCGAAGAAGTCGAACGATCCATCGGGGTTCAGATCCGCGCTCGGGTCGCTCGCGCTCAGCGCGGAGAGGAACGCGCTCAGGTCGAAGAAGTCCAGCTCCCCGTAGGGCTCGCTGAAGTCCGCGTCGGAGCAGGGGCCTCCGAGGACCTCGGTCCCGTAGTACACATCATCGACGAGGAACGTCCCGTCCCCGTTCGCCGTGAGACGGACCCGGACATCGTCGATCCCCCACGCGAAGATGATCGACTCGTACTCGAACATCGTTCCCGAAGCGCCGATCTCATCGCCGCTGATCGTGTCGATCGTGTTCCACGCGCCACCGATCCCGCGGATCTCCACGAGGAGCGAGTCGCCCGAATCGGTATCAACGCTCGAAGCGTCGAAGCGGAGATACGCCGGGATCACTCCGAACTCGGCCATCGGGATGTCCGTGCTCTCGAGAACCGCGCCATCGGACAGCGACGCTGTGTGGTCCGGGCCGTCGAACCCGATCGTCGCGCCGTCGGTGTCCGACCAGCGCGCCGACGAGAAGACCCCGCTCGAGAACGATTCGACGAGGGGCGCTGTCGGGATTGGGGATTCGTCGTTGATCGTGAGTTCGTCGATGAGGAAGCGTGCGCCGGGGTCGCTGGTTTCCGAGGTCAGCCGGACCCGGACCCCGTGATACGCGAAGGTGCTCCCCAGCGGGGTATCGATCCGGACGTACCCGTCCGTGTTCGATCCGCTCGCGACATGGCGCGCGATCTCGGTCCAGACCCCGTTCTCGTCCAGGACCTCGACAGCCAAGCTGTCACCCTGCTGGGTATCGCTCGCGCGGAACGCGAGCCCGAGCGCGGATTGGTTGGGGTCGAGGAGCGATCGTCCGGCGATCGGGACCGACACGATCCGGGCATCGCTCTCCATCGCGAGCGCCGAAGCGCCCCCGGGCGCTTCGGGGTCCGACTGGATCGAGACCGAGCCGCTCTCGAGGTCGAACAGATCCTCCCACGACGTATCGGAGAATCCCTGGTTGATCGGGAGCGGTGCCCTGGGCGTGTACCCCGTCGCGACATTGAGCGCGTTGAAGGTGTTCACCCGGCCGCGTGCGAAGAACTCATCGACCCCGGGCGCGCCGAGGTCATCGACCGAGTTGTAAAGGATGTCCTGGACGTCCCACGGGGACAGGTCGTCCCGGTACGAGAAGATCATCGCTGTCACCCCCGCCGCGACGGGCGAAGCGTACGAGGTCCCGGACCCGTTCCCGTACCCGCCGCCGCGTCGTGTCGAGCGGACACTCGACCCGGGCGCGACGATATCAACCGCCGGCCCGTAGTTCGAGAACCCCGAGAGCGAGTCGTTCGAGCGGGTCGAGCCCACGATGATGAGCTCGGGCGCGTTGGTCACGATCCGGACGCTGTCGTTCCCGGCCGCGTACAGGAACAAGCCGCCCTGGTTCGCGATCTGACGCGCCGTGAGCCCGTTGGATCCGGACGTCGCGCCGGAGAACGACGCGTTGATCACGCTCGCGCCGTTTTCGACGGCCCACAGCGCGCCCTCCTGGATATCGAACGCGTTCGCCGTCCCGTCGGAGTTGTTGGAGACCCGGATGGGCATGATGGAGAAGTCCCATCCCGCGCCGACGACACCCGTGCCGTTGTTGCCTTGAGCGGCCGCGCATCCGGAGACGAAGGTCCCGTGCCCGTTGATGTCATCGACGTTGCCGCCATCGACCTGGGCTTGGTTGTTCACGGAGTTGTACCCGGGGACGAGCGCGTCCTGGAGATCCGGGTGGTCCAGGTCCACACCCGAGTCGCAGACGGCGACGATGATGTCGCTCTCGCCCGTGTGGATATCCCACGCGAGGGCACTCTGGATGTTGTTGTGCTGCCAAGACGATCCGTACTGGGAATCGTTCGGGACCGTCGAGATCGGGAACACGCGCCAGTTGGGTTCGACGAGCTCGTAATCACCCGTGGCCATCAGCAGCGCGGCCGCTTCTCCCTCGGTCATCCCTCGGGGGACCTTCACGACATGGTGGTCCACAAAGTCGCTCGACCGGATGATCGAGGGCGCGATCCGCGAGGTCGCGCTCGCGCGCTTCGCCCGTTTGGCGCAGACGATGAGCTCGCCCGTGGTCTCCATCTTCCCGGAGATCGGGGTGAACACAAGGGGGTTCGAGATCGCATGGCGCAGGGAGTCCGCGTCATCGCTCGAGAGCACGAATGCGCGCGAGGCGCTGGAGAGCTTTGCGTCGATCGAGCCCGAGCTCGCGCGGGAGGGCTGAGGAGCGGGCGCGGCGCTCACGGCGCTCCCGCTCGCACCGATCAGGATCGCCGCGAGTGCGGCCCGTACATTCCGGTTCGTTGTCATCTCAGAGATACTCCGTATCTTCTCGTATGCGCGACATCACGACGCCGCGCGCCGTGATGCCGTCAAAGACCCATGAAGAACGCCCGGACGGGCGTCCGATTGTCAGAAACCAGCGGGCTCCTTACGGGCAGCCCATGCTGAACGCGTTGAGGAACGCGCTCACGTCGAAGAAGTCGTACGACCCGTCACCCGAGAAGTCCGCCGAGGGATCCTCGTTCGACAGCGCCGTCAGGAACGCGCTGAGGTCGAAGAAGTCGAGCGCGCCGTCACCCGTGAAGTCCGCCGGGCAATCCGCGGGCTCGTCCACGAACTCGGTGGAGAGCTCGACATCGTCCACGTACCAGTGGTCGTTGCTTTCGTTCCCGAGAGAGGTGAAGCGGAGGCGCAGGAACTCGTGGAACCCGAAGACCGGGAGCTCCATCTGGTGGAACTCGAACCCGTTCTGGTCCACCCCGTCGGACTCGATCGTGGTGATCTCGACCCAGTTGAGGAACAGGTCCTGGTACTCGAGGACGAGCCCCTCACCCGCTTCCGTGCCCACGTGCTGGGTGGAGAAGCGGAGATAGATCGGGGGGACGCCCGTCGAGTTGTCGATGTCTTGGGTCTCCATGGAATCCGAGCTATCAAGACGCGCGCTCATCGTGCCCGTCGCGCTCGCTTCGTCCGTCACCACACCCGTGAAGGTAGACCAGTCGAGGAAGAGCGAAACACCGTCCTCGAAATCGTCGTTCCAAGGAATCGAGTTTCCGTCGAAGTAGGCGACCTCGACATCGTCGATGTACCAGTCGTCCGAGGCGCTGTCCCCGTTCGTCGTGAAACGCAGACGGAACTCGTCGGAGATCCCGAACACGGGGAACTCGAGACGGTGCATGGTGAACTCGTCCTGGTCCACGCCGTCGGAGGGGATCGTCGTCAGCGCCTGCCAGGATGATGTGATCCCGCTCCAGAACTCGACGGTCAGGTCCTCACCCGCGCCCGTGCCCTTGTGCTGGGTCGCGAAACGGATGATCCCCGTGTCGCCCGCGAACCCGGACGCGCGGATGAAGACCGTGTTGGTCTGCGCCGTCCCCGAGAGGTTCAGCGAGTCATCGCCGCTGGGTTCGTTCGTCGCGGCGGAAGAGACGCTCACGTCACCCGTGATGTCACGCCATTGGATCAGATCCACATTGCTGAAATCATCGTTGAAGGGCAGGCTCACCACGCTCGGGCCGAAGATCGCGTCGTTGACGGCTTGGGCGACGTTGATCCGTCCCCACCCGGTCCGGTTGTCCTCGCCGGGGGTCTCCTTGTCATCGCACGCGTTGAGGAGGGTGTACTCGACTTCGTCGGCGCTCAGCGAGGGATTCGCGCTGTGGACCAGCGCGAGCGCTCCGGCCGTGATCGGCGCGGAGAAGCTCGTCCCCGTGGTGAACCCGTACCCGCCCGTGCGCGTTGTCGAGTAGATGCTCGCGCCCGGCGCGATGCAGTCGATCCCGATCCCCGTGTGCGACCATGTCGCCCAGTTGTCCGCTTGGGTCGAAGCGCCGACGATCGTGACCGTGTCCCAGTCGTTGACCTGGTCGGCGAGCCCGAAGTTCCCGGCGGAGAACGTCAGCAGGTGACCCTCGTTGCGGATGTGGCCACCCGTGCCCAGGGTCGCGGGATCTTCCGCGCCGCCGTAGGAGCAGTTCGCGACGTACGCGCCGTTGTCAGAACCCCAGCGAGCGCCCTCAAGGATGTTCGAGAGCGAGGCCGTCCCGTCCGAGTTGTTCGACACCTTGCACGGGATGATCCCGTAGTTCCAACCGATCCCCGAGACACCCGTCCCGTTGTTCCCCGGCGCGGAGGAGCACCCGGCGACGAGGGTCCCGTGCCCGTTGAGGTTGTCGTCCACGAACCCGCCGTCCACCTGATCGAGGTTGGTGACGGCGTTGTACCCCGGGAGGAGCGCCGACTGGAGGTCCGGGTGGTTCTGGTCCACACCCGTGTCGCACACCGCGATGATCTCTCCGCCGCCCGTTGTCGTGTCCCACGCGAGGTAGGTCGCGATCCGGTTGTCCGTGTGGTACCACTGGTTGTTGATCAACGGGTCGTTCGGGACGGTGTTCGCGGGGTAGCAGAGCCAGTCGATGGACACGAACTCGTAATCGCCCGTGCGCATCAGGATCTCGGCCATCGTCTCCGCCGTCACCCCGATCGGGAGCGAGACCGTGTGCATATCGATATCGTCGAATCGTTCAACGAGCGAGGGCGCCAAGCGATGACGGGCTTCCTCGAGCCGCGCATCGACGCGCTCCTGAACAAGCGCCCAATCCACGCTCGCGCCCTGACCGATCGTGCCGTCCACAGCGACCGTGCGCTGGACCCCCGAGGCCCCACCGATCTGCTGGCGCTCCGTGTAGAGATCACGGATCACTTCCTGGAGCATGTCTTCCCGGCTCTTGACCTGAACGTTGAGTTGATCCTGGCGTTCTTTGAGCCCGATCGTCTCCGTGAACACCACGCTCGGGACGATCGCGCCGTCCATGAGATCCGCGTCGCGTCCGTACCACCCGAAGGCGCTGGAGACGCTCGCGCGTTGGGCCGCGCTCAAGACCACGGGGGAAGCATCACCCGAGATCCGGGTTCCGTCGGCCGGTTTGATCGAAGCGGGGTTCGTGAATGTTCCAGCGCCCATCGCTGAGCCGCTGATCGTCGCGAGCATGGTCGCGACCCCGATCCGGGTGAGAAGACGAGTCGAAGTGCGGGTGGTGTTCATCATCGGTTCCTTGCGGTTCGGATCGCGTTCTCCGCTTCACATCGCGGGGAGCACGGGTCGGGAAATCAGGGGCGCAGCGACACAAACAAAGATCGTACAGTCCGGGAGGACAATCCAATCCAAATTGCGCGCAGAGCCCAAAGGGTTCAAGCGACAACGCCCGGAAACGGGCACTTTCGCGATGATTCCAGCCCGGCAATGCTCGGAATCGGACGATGGCGTAGACACCACCGAAAGAAACCCGATCAAGCACCGTTCCTGTGCCGATGAAATCATCGCTCCGAGCGCGGCGAACACACGCGCCACTCCACTATTCGCACGGAAAACCCCCCGTGTTGCACCAACATCCGCCCGGATCCCTGATTTCACGCACCGGTATCAACCTTGAGCAGCCGATTTGATCGCATCGTGTTCGGGTTCTTTGCCCTCGAGCACGCGCATCACGTCCCGGACGACCCAACTCATCCTCGCTTTGGCGTTCGTGGTCCCGGCCGCGATGTGCGCCGTCATCGTCACGTTCTGGAGTCCCCACAGCGCGGAATCCGGGTCGATGGGCTCGGGATCGTGCACATCCAGAATGAGTGTCGCCTCGGGGTGGTCCCGCGCGAAGTCCGCGGCCGCTCCGGGGTCCACAACAAACCCACGCGCCGTGTTCACGAGGATCACATCCCCGCGCATCATCGAGAACGCGCGTGCGTCGATGAGCCGATGATTCCGATCGTGCGCATCGACATGGAGACTCACACACGACGATCGTTCGAGCAGTTCGTCCATCCCCACGACATCATCCCGGGTGAGCTGCGCGAAACCGAGTTCCTCGTCGGTAAGTTCCCGGACATCGCACACAAGCACGCGCATCGAGAGCGCTTTCGCCGCGCGAGCCAAGCACGATCCGATCCCTCCGTACCCGATGATCCCGAGTATTTCAGTCTCTGATGAGCGCTCCGTCACCGAGCGCTTCCGGTACTCGTGCCAATCGTTGCCCACGATCGGGGCGTCGAGTTTCGCGATGGGGCGCAGGGTCCGGAGGAGCATCGCGATGACGTACTCGACGACGGCGTCCCGATTGGCATCAGGGGTGTGGACCACGCGCACCCCCCGCGCGGCGCACGCGTCCAGGTCGATGTTGTCGAGCCCCACCCCCGCGCGTCCCACGACCTTCAGGCTCGGGGCGCGATCCAGGAGCGCCCCGTCCACGATCGTGTAGGTCCGGACCACGAGCGCCTCGGCGCGTTCCAGCGCTTCACCGAAACCCGGATCGTCGGATGACACCCGGATCATCTCGGATCGTTTCCCGATCCAAGTTTCGGGCTCCTTCGCAAGCGATTCCGTGATGACCACAACCGGGGGTTTCATGCCGCAAACTCCTGAGACGTCCGGGCTTAGGGTGGCCACCTCTTGGCGGTCCCGTGAATGTGCCGGGCCCATTCGAAGATCCCGAATCCCCGATCATACGGGGCAATTGCACCATCGAATATTTATGTTCTCGGTCCTTTCGATCCGAAACAGAGACTCAACGAGCAAGCCCGGATCAGGGACGATCAGGGCACAACGCACACCCCCTCTCGGGAGATTCACGATGAACAAGTCAGGGCTCGTAGACGCCGTCGCGTCCCAGCTCGAGATCAGCAAAGCCGACGCCGGCAAAGCGATCGAAGCCGTGATCGAGTCGATCGCGAACGGACTCAAGGAAGAAGAGAAAGTCGCGATCTCCGGCTTCGGCACCTTCACCCGCAAAAAACGCAACGCGCGTGTCGGCATGAACCCCGCGACCAAGGAACCCATCCAGATCGCGGAGTCCACCACCTGCTCCTTCAAGCCCTCCCAGCAGCTCAAGGAAGAACTCCACAAGCAGCTCGGCGAGATGCTCAACGCTTAACGAGCAGCAACGACTCACAAGCCCGTGTGCGCCCCGCGCGCCGGGCAATCAGGTCTCCTCCGACAGACCCCGCACGACCCAGCGGGGTCTGTCGTGTCTTTTGGGATCCCCCAACCCCCGTGGTTCCCCTTACGAACCGAACGCGCGCTGCGCCAGATCGATCGCTCTCGACAACGCGGCGGCCTTGTTGACCGTCTCTTTGTACTCGAGCTCCGGGACCGAATCCGCGACGATCCCCCCGGCCGCCTGGATGTGGTACACCCACGACCCGTCGAACCGATCCGGGTCGTAGAGCCCGATCGGGACCACGATCGTCCGGAGCGCCAGCGCGATGTCCATCTCCCCGTCGAGCGAGATCCACCCGAGCCCACCCCCGTAGGGTCCCCGGCGCACCTTCTCGAGTTCGTCGATGATCTGCATCGCGCGGACCTTCGGCGCGCCCGAGATCGTCCCCACAGGAAGGGCCGCGCGCAGCGCGTCGTAGCAGTCGAGCCCGTCCCGGATGACCCCCGTGACCGTCGATGAGATGTGCATGACATGGGAGTACCGCTCGATCTCCATGATCGATTCGAGCTCGATCGACCCGGGATCCGCGACACGACCCACGTCGTTCCGTCCCAGGTCCACGAGCATCGAATGCTCGCTCCGTTCCTTCGGATCCGCGAGCAGTTCCTGCTCGAGCGCGAGGTCCTCTTCGCTCGTCCGACCCCGACGGCGCGTCCCCGCGAGCGGGCGGTTCGTCACCACGAACCGATCGTCCTCCCGGCGCCGGACCCGGCACAGGATCTCCGGGCTCGACGCAACGAGGATGCACCCGCGCGTCTGCATGTACACCATGTACGGCGATGGATTCACCGCGCGCAGCGCCCGGTACACATCGAACGGGTCCGCCCCCGAGGTCCGCTCGAAGCGCTGACCCAGCACGACCTGGAAGATATCACCCGCGCGGATGTATTCTCGCGCTTTCTCGATCATCGCCGCGTGTTCTTCGCGGGACGTGTTGCTGGGCATGGGCTCGGGCTTGCCCTCCTCGCGCTCGACCCGACCCAGGGGGAGCGGCTTGGAGTGGAGCTGGATCATGTAGGACAACGAATCCAGCGCCTCCAGCGCGTCCTCGTACTTCCCGCTCGGATCGTCGTTCCGATCGACGAACACCAAACGCACGAGGTACACGACCTTGTCCGCATGGTCGAACACCACGAGCGTGTCGTAGAGCCCGAACGACAGGTCCGGGAGCTCCCGATCGTCCTCCGGCGCGTTGTCCGTCGCGAGTTTCGTGGGCTCCGCGTAGCGCACCGAGTCGTACGACGAATACCCGAACCACCCACCCAGCACACACTCGGGGAGGCGCTTGAGCTCGACCGCATCGTCGGGGACGACGAGGGACCACGGGTTCGCGATCTCGCGCAGACGCGCGAGCGGGTCCGTGCAGGTTTCTTCCGAGATCGTCCCGTGGACATGGTCATCGATCGTGAGGGCGTCCCCCTTCGCGATGAGTTCCAGCACTGGTTTCGCGCCCAGGATCGAGTACCGGCCCTGACGATCCCCCCCCTCGACGGATTCGAGCAGGAAGGACGGCGCTGTCCGTTCATCCGCGCTGACCAATCGCCGATACGCAAGGACCGGGGTGAGCTGGTCGGCCAGCACCCGGATGGAGACGGGGACGACGACACGAGAAGACCCGCCCGATCGGGCGCGTCCCACAAGGTCCACGAACTCGTCTCTCGTTGAAGAAGCCAAGCGTTCAGTGTATCGGCCGAACCCGCCCCTTGCGCCAGCAGTACCATCCATCAATGCCCCATCGCCCCACACACACGATTCGCTCCGCGCTCCTCATCGCTTCGCTGACGCTCGGCGCTGGCGCTCAGGACTCACCGACCCCCGACGAGCCCAACCAGGGCACACCACAGACCCGGGTGGTGAGCATCACCGATGCGCTCAGAGCGACGCGCGAGAGCGCCGAGCCCATCCGACGCGCCGGGCTCTCCAGCGCCCTCATCGAGCGCACCACGCGCGTCGTCCCCGTGGTCGCGATCGTGGATTCCCCCAGCGCCTACCTCGATGCGATCGGCGCCTGGGAAGCGCCGATCCGGTTCCCCGTCCTCTACGACGACGGATCCGCGAGATCGCGCGAGGACATCGCGCGATTCATCCGCGCGTTCAAACCCGAGCGGGTCATCCGCGCGACGGGCCCGACCGGATCGTCGTGGTCGAAGGATCCGGATGAACGACGGGAAGCGATCGAATCCGCGATGACCCGATCCCTGAGCGATCGCGCCACCTCGTGGTCGGACGAACTGGACACGATGAAGGACTCCGGGCTGATCGCGCCTGGGGTTGTTGCGATCGATCCGTCGGACCCCCTCTGGGCCGGGGGGCTCGCGCTCGCCGCCGCGCGTTACCAGCGTTTGGTCTTCGTCGATGCGCCCGGGAAGCCCAACTCGGACCTCGATCCCAAAGCCGCCGACTCCCTCGCGCGCACCATCGAACGCGCCCTCAAAGACGCGGATCTCTCCTACACCGAGATCGGCGACGACATCGATGCCGTCACCCTCGCTGTCCAGATGAGCGTGCGCATCAAAACCGGCCCGGACACCCACGACATCGTCGCGACGACGGACCGGATCGGACGCGCCGACACCAACGGGTCCGGACCACGATGGGGCTACGCAACCCAGCTCTTCGGGAACACATCATTGGGTGTCTACCAAGCCATGTGCGCGATCTTTCTCCCTATCGACAGCGCGTGGATCTGGGACGGGTACCAGAACACGGGAGACTGGGCGAAGTACGACGGGACCCTCGCTTCGCAATACCTCAACAGCGCCGGGTTCCCGACGGATCTCCACGACGAACCCAGGAACACGAGCGCGAACTTCAAGCTCAACAGCGCCGTCCCCCTGAACTCCTCCCTCCTCCTCATGAACTCGAAGGGATCGAAGGCCTACTACGACCTCCCCGGGATCCACGAAGGCGCGGGATCCCCCGGGGACCTCCCCATCCTCAACATCCCGGCCGCCCTCCACATGGTCCACTCCTTTTCCCTCGCGCAGCCCGTCTCACCCAGAACAGTGGGGGGGCGCTGGCTCGAGCGCGGGGTTTATCTCTACGCGGGATCGACCGACGAGCCCTACCTCAACGGGTTCGTCCCGACCCCCGATGTCACACGACGACTCCTCGGACAGCTCACCTTCGCGAGCGCTGTGCGATACGACGGCGCCAACCCTGTCTGGAAAATCGTCGTCCTCGGGGACGCGCTCAAAACCTTCGGCCCCGTCCCCGAGCCCGACCCCGAGTTCCTCGACATCCTCTCCGTCGCCGGCGACAACCTCGACGATCGCGCCAAGTCGCGTCTCACATCCGAGGACTTCGAGGGCGCCGTCCTCGATCTCATCACGCTGGGACGAGACGACGATGTCGCGCGTCTCTCCCGCGCGCTCCTCAAGGATCGACCCGAGTCCATCACGGACCCGCTCGCGCTTGGCGCGATCAACGCCGCGCTCCGGGCCGGCGATCACGAACTGGTCCTCGACCTGTTCGAGACCCTCGATCCGGATTCACGGAAGGATCGGATCGCGCTCGATTCGCTCTGGCTCGCCGCGCGATCCCGGATCGCGCGTCTGAACGATCAGCGTGCCCTCACCCTCCTCCGGACCCACCTGAGACAGTCCCAGGAAGTCCAGGACGCCGAGGAACTCGCGATGATCCTGAAACGGGACTCCCTCCCGAGCGCGGTTTCCTTCCTCGAGTCGATCCGCTCCGATCTGAGCGCGTCCCAGCAGCGCCAGCTCGATCGCGCCATCACGCGCGTCCGGCGATGAACCCGCGGCCGGAACACGGATACGATCGCGCATGGTTCAACTCGGAGTCAATATCGATCACGTCGCGACGGTGCGCAACGCGCGCTACCCGGGTCAGCCCGACCCCATCGAATCGGGCGCGGAACCCGACCCCGTCCGCGCCGCGCACGAAGCGGAGCTCGGGGGCGCGGACTCGATCACGGTCCATCTGCGCGAGGACCGTCGTCACATCGTCGATCGGGATGTCGCGCTCCTGCGCCGCCTCGTCCAGGTCAAGCTCAACCTGGAGATGGCCGCCACCGACGAGATGGTGGATATCGCGCGCGAGATCAAGCCCCACACGGCCATGCTTGTCCCCGAAGGGCGCGACGAGGTCACCACCGAAGGAGGGATCGACGCGATCGGTGGGGGAAAGGCCCTCGCCCGATCCGTGGGGCGCTTGAAAGAATCAGGGCTCATCGTGAGCGCCTTTGTTGATCCCGACGAAGACCAGGTGAAAGCCGCCGCGGACCTCGGGTTCGATGTGTGCGAGATCCACACGGGTCCGTATGCGCAGGTGTTCCGCGCGACGGGTGGAGATCTCCGGCGCGCCGAGCTGAGAGAAGCGATCTCGCGCGTCGAGCGCGCAGGCAAAGCCGCGAGCGACAAGGGATTGCGATTCAACGCCGGGCACGCACTCAACTACCACAACACCCACCTCATCGCGCCCCTCGAAGCGCTCGACGAGCTCCACATCGGTCACGCGATCGTTTCTCGCGCCGTGTTCATCGGGCTCCGGAGCGCGGTCCGTGAAATGAGAGATCTCATCGCGCGGTTTTCGTCGTGAGGCGCGCTTTGCACTCTTCATCCGATTTTGCCTTTGGTCTTCGCGCGAAGACCGTTATGATCGGACGATGAGCGCTCGGGGACAGAGCACGGGATCGCGCGCCAGCGCCACACGCGGGGAAGCCTTCGTCGATCACGACGCGGCCCTCGCCTTCCTCAACGCGCACGCCAACTTCGAACGCGCAAGACGGGGTGTGAAACAGGAACCCTTCAAGCTCGACCGGATCCGCGCCATCATGGACGCGCTCGGGAACCCCCAGGACACCTATCCCGTCGTCCACATCGCCGGATCAAAGGGCAAGGGTTCCACCTGCCTCATGCTCGAGAGCATCCTCAGATCATGCGGCTACACCCCCGGGCTCTACACTTCCCCCCACCTCGTCGATGAGCGCGAGCGGATCCTCATCGGGGGTAGCATGATCTCTCACGACCTCTTCCGATCCTGCATGGGTGAGGTGAAGTCCGCGGCGGAATCCGTCGTCAAAGCGCACGGGAAAGCCACCTACTTCGAGATCATGACCGCGCTCATGTTCCTCTCCTGCGCCCACGCCGCCGTGGATATCGCGATCCTCGAGACCGGGCTCGGGGGCCGGCTCGACTGCACCAACATCGTCAATCCCGCCGTCGTCGGGCTCACAAACATCCAGCTCGAGCACACCGATGTTCTTGGAGACACGCTCGAGCAGATCGCGCGAGAGAAAGCCGGGATCATGAAGCCCGGGTCCGTTGCGTACTCCGTCCCCCAGGACGAGAACGTCATCGGGGTCTTCCGTGAACGCGCGAGCGAGATCGGGTGCGAGCTCCGTGTCCTCGGGGAAGACATCCTCTACTCGTGCCGATTCCAGTCTTCGACGACCCGAGGCCCGCATCCGCGTGTGTGTGTCGGCGACGGCGAGGGCTCCTTCGAGCACCTCTCGGTCCCCATGCTCGGGGAACACCAAGCCCCCAACTGCGGGCTCGCGCTCGCGATCGCCATCGAGCTCCGGAAGAACGGGTTCGACCTCCCCGAGCGGCGCGTCATCGCCGGGCTCGAAGCCACCCCGCGCGTCGGACGTTTGGAGCTCATCCACGAACGCCCCATGGTCATGGTGGACGGCGCGCACACCCCGTCGAGCATCGAGCACACACTCCGCGCGGCAGGACAACAGCTCGAATACGACTCACTCGTCGTCATCTTCGGGTGCGCCTCCGACAAAGACATCGATTCGATGCTCGATGAGCTGGGCAAGGGTGCGGACAAGGTCGTGTTCACCAAGTCCGCGCACAACCCGCGCGCGGCCGACCCCAGAGAACTCTGCGAACGCTACCGGGAACGCTCACCCAAGATGTGCGAATACCGGGACGACATCGACAGCGCCATCAGCGCCGCAGCGGCGGCCGTCTCCGGGTCCGACCTCATCCTCGCGACCGGTTCCTTCTACGTCGCCGGCGAAGTCAAAGCGGCGATTAACCGTCGTGTTTCCCGCGAAACCTGAATAGATTCCCGTCGGTACACCCACCACGCGCACCCGTCCGACCTAGGGTGTCGTCGCGGCGCACCATCTCATCGCCGCACCAACACACACAGACCAAAGGGAGTCCGCGATGTTCGATTCCGTCTCGATCGCAAGCAGAGGCAACGCCGAAGTCCTCATCATCGGCCAGTTCAAAGGGCAGTCGCTCGACGCCGACACCAAGAAGCTCGATCCCGAGGGTGTCGCGCTCTCAGCAACCAAGCGCGCCGAAGCGAGCGGCGAAGTCGGCTCCGTCCTCACCGCGTTCCCCTCATCACCAAAGAAAAGCGAGCCCAACCGGGTCCTCATCGTCGGGCTCGGGGACAAAGCCGATTTCAGCACCGGCGCCCTCCGCAACGTCGGCGCCGCCATCGGCCGGGCGCTCGCCGGCGCGAAAGCCACCAGCGCCACCATCGCGCTCGACAGCGCCCTCTCCAAACTCGCGAAGTCCAAACAGCCCAGCGCCCACGACACGGGCGCGATGCTGGGCGAAGGGCTCGGGCTCATCTCCTGGACCTACGACGACCTCAAGGGCACCGCGAACCCCGCGCCCAAGCGTGATAAGCTCAAGATCATCTCCGATGACGCCAAACTCCGCGCGGGTCTCGAACGAGGGCTCGCGCTCGCCGAGGGCTCCAACGAAGCCCGCCGACTCTCCCAGACCCCCCCGAACATCGCGACCACCTCGTGGATCGCTTCGGAAGCCAAGAAGATGGCGCGCAAGGTCGGGCTCAAGTGCACCGTCATCCAGGGCAAGGCGCTCGAGGACGAGCAGCTCGTCGGGCTCATCAACGTCGGGAAGGCCTCGGAGAACAAGCCCTGTCTCATCCGACTCGAGTACACCCCCGCGCGCGGCGCGTCCAAGCGACCCATCGTTCTCGTCGGGAAGACCATGACCTACGACTCCGGCGGGCTCTCCATCAAGGTCGGCGGCGGCATGCGCGGCATGAAGCGCGATAAGGACGGCGGATGCGCCGTCTTCGGCGCCATGCACGCCATCGCGACCACCATCAAACCCAACCGTCCCGTCGTCGCGCTCCTCTCCTGCGCCGAGAACTCCATCTCCGACGAGGCCTATCGACCAGACGATGTCATCACCTTCCGCAACGGGGTCACCGTCGAGGTCACCAACACCGACGCCGAAGGCCGGCTCGTCATGGCCGACGCGCTCTGTTGGGCCTGCGACAAGGAGAACCCCGAGTACGTCGTCGATACCGCGACCCTCACGGGCGGGGTCGTCGTCGCGCTGGGCTCCGTCTACGCCGGGCTCTGGTCCAACGACGACGCCCTCGCGGGCAAGGTCGAGTGCGCCGCCGCCGGTTCGGACGAACGCGTCTGGCGCCTCCCCCTCCACCCCGACTACAAAGCCATGATGAAGTCCCCCGTCGCGGACATCGTCAACAGCGCCCCCGTCCGGGAAGCCCACCCCATCCAAGGGGCGGCCTTCCTCGAGCACTTCGTCGCTGACGGGGTCAAGTGGGCGCACCTCGACATCGCCGGGACCCACGCGACGGACAAGGACTCGGGGTGCTTCATCCCCGGCCCCACCGGATTCGGGGCGCGACTCCTCGCGAACCTCGTCGAACAGGGCTGATCCCCGGATAACGCTTGCTTCAGACCCACAGCGGCGCGATGATCGTCCCATGACGACACGCGCCGCTTTCGTTTTTGTCGCCCTCTCTCTCCTCACCCCCCTCGCGCTCGGCGCGCCCGAACCGGACTGGTGGGAGGACTCGGTCTTCTACGAGATCTTCGTGCGCTCCTTCGCCGATTCGACCGAGGGACCCCTCGCAAACGACGGGGTGGGGGACCTCCAAGGGCTCATCACCAAGCTCGACTACCTCAACGACAACGACCCGAACACCGACAAAGACCTCGGAATCAACGCGATCTGGCTCATGCCCATCGCGCAGTCCCCCAGCTACCACGGGTACGACGTCACCGACTACGCGCGGATCGACGACGAGTACGGGACCAACGACGACTTCCGTCGGCTCGTCGATGAGTGCCACGCGCGCGGGATCCGCGTCATCGTGGACCTCGTCCTCAACCACTCCTCCCACGAGCACCCCTGGTTCATCGAAGCATCGTCCGATCCCGAGAGCCCCAAACGCGACTGGTACACCTGGTCCGACGACGACCCCGGATACCGGGGACCCTGGGGACAGCAGGTCTGGCACCGCGCCTCGCGCGACGACAACGCGCCCTTCTATTACGGCTGCTTCTCCAGACAGATGCCCGACCTCAACGTCCAGAACGAAGATCTCACGCGCGAACTCAAGGACATCGCGCGATTCTGGATCGAGGACATGAACGTCGATGGGTTCCGCCTCGATGCGATCAAACACATGATCGAGAACGGGGAGCAACAAGAGAACACCCAAGACACCATCGACTGGCTCGAGGACTTCCATACCTACTGCGAATCCCTCAAGCCCGACTTCTTCGCCGTGGGCGAGGTCTGGTCGAGCACCGACCAGGTGAAGCGGTACATCCCCAAGGCCGTGGATACCGCGTTCGAGTTCGACCTCTCCGGCGCGATCATCCACGGGCTCAACGAGGGCAAGGCCCAGCCCATCATCGATCGGATGAAGCTCATCACCAGCGCCTACGACACCCCCGTCGCGACCTTCCTCACCAACCACGACCAGGCGCGCCTCATGACCCAGCTCCGAGAGGACGAGCCCGCCGCAACGGTCGCCGCGTCCATCCTCCTCACCCTCCCCGGGGTCCCCTTCCTGTACTACGGCGAAGAGATCGGGCACACCGGCGCCAAGCCCGACCCCAACATCCGCACCCCAATGCAATGGGACGCGCAGGGCGAAGGCTTCTCAACCACCAAACCCTGGCGCGACCCGCAGCCCGACTCGGACACACGGAACGTCGAGTCCATGCGCTACGGGAACACGCTCCTGAAGCACTACATCCGGATGATCAAACTCCGCCACGACAACCCCGCGCTGTCCCACGGGCGCACCACGATCCTCACCCCCGACCACCCCGCGATCCTCGCCTTCGAGCGCGAAACCGAAGACCAGCGACTCCTGATCGTCATCAACACCTCCGACGAGGGCGCGTACCAGTTCCGGGTCCCCCTGTCGCGCCCGGGAATCATGGGCCGGGAAATCCAAGACCGGTCCGCCGTCTTCGGCACAACCCCGATCAACATCCCCGGGGTTTGGATGGGCGGAGCCATCGCCCCCCACGACACCGTCATCTTCGAACTCAACGAGCCGGGCTCAGGCGGCTGAACTCAGTGCGAACACCCACACGACGAACTCGCCGTTGACTTGGATGAGCCCTTCGTCGAGCAGCACGACCCACCCGCGCTCTTCTGCGGCGCAACCCCCCGCGCGACGAGCCACCCGTTCATCTTCATGCCCAGCGCCCACGCGAGCAGCACGATCATCCCGACCGCGCTCACATCCTTAACCACACCCCACGCGCCGGCGCCGTGCTCGTGCGCATGCGCGCCGTGGTCCGCGAGCACGATCGACTGCGCCAGCAGCGCATCGAACGCGACCCCCGCGCCCAGCGCGAACAGCGCGATCGTGACGAGGTAGATCACGAGGGACCGAATACCGAGATCCTTGATGAGCCAGCTCATCGTCGCCGTGTTCGTCGCGGGCCCCGCGAGCAGCAGCACCAGCGCCGCGCCGGGAGACAGCCCCGCGACCACCAGCGAATACGCGAGCGGGGTCGAACTCGTCGCGCAGATGTACAACGGGATCCCGACCACCAGCATCGCGAGCTTCGGGACGATCCCGGTTCCCGCGTGCTCCTCGATCCACCCCGTCGGGACGAGCGCCCCGATGATCGCCGCGAGCACGATCCCGATCGTCAGCCACAGCGCCAGGTCCTTGAGCATGGTCCCGAACCCGTGCCCGAGCGCCGTCCCGATCCTCTGCCCGAACCGGGGTTTCGTCACGGGCGCGAGCACGTTGAGCGACACATCACCCTTTGTGGATCCGGACGAACAGCAATCCCCCGACGTTGGCTCCGTCGTATGCGAACAGCACGACCCTTTCGCTTCGTGCGATGTTTCCTTCACCGAGCCATCCTCATCATCATCCCGACCCGTCAGGTTGATCAAGACCCCGGCCGTCAATGCCGTCAGCACCGCGACCACCGGCCGGGTGAACGCGTACACCGGCCCGAACAGCCCCCACGTCAGCGGGATCGATTCCTCACCCGTCTGCGGCGTCGAGATCGCGAACGCCGCGCTCGCGCCCTTGCTCGCGCCTCCCCGGCGCAAACCCGAAGCCACCGGGATCACCGAGCACGAACACAACGGCATCGGGATCCCGAGCAGCGAAGCCTTCACCACCGAGCCCAAGCCCCGGCCCCCCAGGTGCTTGAGCATCAGGTCCCTCGGGACAAAGGCATGCACCAACCCCGCGAGCATGAAGCCGAAAATCAGCCACACGCTCGACTCACGGAGAATCATCCAAAGCTCAGCAAAAAAGTCAGCCATACCTCAATGATATGGCCGACCCGATGTGCTTTATTCAGTTGACCGATCCGGCTCAGCGCCGACGGCGTCCCACAAACACCCCTCCGAGCCCGAGAACCGCGATCGCGCCCGGCGCAGGGACCAGCGAAGCGTCTGTGACACTCCCGAACAGGATCGGGAGCAGGAACTGATTCTGATCCGAGTTCATGGAGAACGCGCGGAACAGATCGAAGTCGTTGAGATGGAAGCTCGTCGGGAGACTCGACCCGATCGGAGCGATCGATTCGAACTGGATCCCGGCGTCCACACCCAGCGCGTCGTTCGTCCCGCTCATCGAGATCAAGCCGTTCTCGAACTGGGTGGTCCCCACGATGATCCGGATCGTATCGAACGAGAACGTGTTCGCGCCCAACGTGAACGACGACGTGGAGCCATCGAGTTCGTACCGAGCGATCCCCCCATCGATCTCATACGGGAGCGCATCCGAGTCGTAGCTGAACGAGAACGACACGTCCGACAGCACCGATTCCCCGGCGAACGGGAACTGATCCGCGCCACCGAAACCAGGGCTGAACTGCTCGTTCTCGCACATTCCCGAGAGCGTGTACACCTCCCCAATCGCTGAGCCCGAAAGCACCCCGACACACAGAACCCCCGCCAACAATCCAAAAGTCCCGCGCATGATCTCCTCCTCGTTCGCTTTGGTCGTGACCCACAGACTACCACACCCCCGTCCTGTCTCAGAGGAAAAACCACCATTTCCGGGCTCTTCCTGAGCACCGCACCCCCGGACAGCCCCCCAAACCCCCTCTATCATCCGACTCACGCGCACCCAAGGACCGAAGCCCATGCCCTACACACTCCAGCCCGACACCGGCATCGACCCCAACGCCGACAACATCGACTACATCAAGGACCACGTCGATACCGGTGATCGCTGGGTCCTCAACTTCGGGCCCCAGCACCCCGCGACCCACACCACCCTCCGGCTCGTCCTCGAGCTCGACGGCGAGCGCGTCGCGCGCTGCACCCCCCACATCGGATACCTCCACTCGGGCTTCGAAAAGCTCGGGGAACACCTCGACTACAACCAGTACGTGACCATCGTGTCGCGCATGAACTACCTCTCCCCCATCTCCAACGACATCTGCTGGCACCACTGCGTCGAGAAGCTCTTCGGGATCGACGTCACCCCCAAGTGCAAAGTCCTCCGCACCATCATGGCCGAGCTCGGACGCATCCAGGACCACCTCCTGTGCTGTGGAGCGGCCGCCCTCGACGTCGGCGCGATCACGGGCTTCCTCTACGCCTTCAACCCGCGCGAGAAGATCTACGACATCGTGGACTACATCTCCGGCCAGCGCTTCCACCCGGATTGGACACGAGTGGGGGGGATCATGAAAGAAATCCCCGACGAGGAAGTCTTCAAGCGCATGGTCAAGCGCTTCATCCACGGCGACCTCGCCCAAGCCCTCGACGAACTCATGAAACTCGTCGAGCGCAACCGCATCTTCATGGACCGGACCCAGAACATCGGGGTCCTCTCCCACGACGAAGCCATCGCGTGGAGCGCAACCGGACCCATCGCCCGCGCCTCGGGTGTGAAGCGCGACCTCCGCAAGGACGAGCCCTACCTCTGCTACCAGGACAACTGGGACGGGAACGGCGCCGAAGCCGTCAAGTTCTCCGTCCCCATCGCTACCGACGGCGACTGCTACTCCCGCTTCCTCGTCCGCGCCGAAGAAATCCGCCAGTCCATCAAGATCATCGACCAGCTCATCGACAACATCCCCGAAGGCGAAACCAACACCTTCGCCGACGAGAAGATGACCAAGCCCCCCAAGCCCGACGTCTACGGCTCCATCGAAGGGCTCATCCAGCACTTCGAGCTCATCATGACCAACCGGGGCTGGGACGCCCCCATCGGCGAGGTCTACGGCGCGAACGAAACCGCCAACGGCGAGCTCGGCTACTACATCGTCGGCGACGGCTCCAAGTGCGCCTGGCGCGTCAAAACCCGCCCCCCGAGCTTCATCAACTACCAGCTCATGCCCTTCCTCCTCGAAGGACACCTCCTCGCCGACATCGTCGCCGTCCTCGGCTCCCTCAACATCGTCGCCGCCGAGCTCGATCGCTAACCCCTTTCCTCAGAGCGACTTCGCCCAGCCCCTGCCCCAACTCGGTCCACAGAGCCCCCAAGAACGATTGGGGGTTTTTCCTTGCAATTTTCCCGGACCTCCAACTATCCTCGATCTGTTCGGAACCTCGTAGCCCGGACCACGGGACCTGAGAGACCCCGTGTGTGCACACGGAAAGAGAAACAGGGAAAGGGAACACCAATGACACGCAACACCATCGCGCTCGGCGCGATCGCCGCACTCACGGGCGCGGCCAACGCCGACACACTCACCGAAACCGCCTCCATCACATCCGACGGCCAAATGTTCGTCTTCGAGTTCGACATGGTCGGGATGGCCGCCGGCGAAGGCACCCTCACCATCGACGCGCTCGGGGATTACTCCATCGTCCCCCCCAGCTCCGAAGTCCTGAGCTGGGATGTTGACGGGATCGCCTCGGGTGAGGGCTTCGCCGCCGAAGCCTTCATGGGTGAAGTCGATCTCTTCCAGAACCTCGTCTCCCAGAGCTGGTCCATCTCCGCGGGGGACATGGCCTCCATCACCGCCGACGGCATGGTCACCATCACCCTGATCAACGACGGCACCGTCGGCGCGAACAACCCCGGTGAGGACTACATCACCGCGACCCTGTCCTACCCAGTCCCCGCGCCCTCCGCGATGGCGCTCCTCGGGCTCGGCGGGCTCGCCGCCGCACGTCGCCGGCGCTGATCCAACGCCTACCAACTGAGACAATCTCACTCACTCAGGACCGCCCCCGAGACCCCGGGGGTGTTTCATTGCGCCCATCGTCCCGTCCCGGATACACTCGTTCATGCGCCCCATCACCCGATTCCTCGTCCCCCTCCTCGCGCTCATGACCCTCACGGGGTGCCAGACGAGCATCAAACCCGTCTACACCGTCCGAGTCGTGAACGACTCGCGCACCACCATCGTCGCCGCGATCGAGCACCACCAGAACTTCTCCGAGCCGAGCCCCCTCGAAACAGCAACCATCGCGCCCGGGGACGAAACCACCCTCGGCCCGATCGAGATGCCCCCCCTCGAACGCATCTACTTCATGGCCTCCTCCCGTTCGGATATGGAAACCGACCCCTTCCGACAAAAAATCCGCCGGGGCTCCTATTCCGCGACCATCTCGACCGGAGGCGTCTCTTCCTGGCGCCCCTACGAGGTCTTCCTCACGAGCGACTGAGCACGCTACCATCCTCCCGACCGAATCCGCGAGGACACCGAATCATGGCCTGGATCACCAAACCCTCTTCCACCACCCCGATCGAGAAGCGCGACGAGCCCTACCTCACCGCCTCGATGGAGTCCAAACTCCGCGATGAATACCTCCCGCGCTACCAGGAAAAGAAGGGCGCCCTCTTCCCCGCGCTCCACATGATCCAGCACGAATACGGATGGATCCCGGCCCAAGCGATGCGCGAAATCGCGAACGTCCTCGAGATCCCCGCCTCCGAGGTCATGGACACCGTCACCTTCTACGAAGAGTACTGGACCCACCCCAAGGGCGAGCACCTCATCTCCGTCTGCCGATCCATCGCCTGCGAGTTTTGCAACGCGACCCAGTGCACCGAAGCCGTCAAAAAACGCCTCGGGATCGACGTCGGACAGACCACCGACGACAACAAGTTCACCCTCATCGAGCTCGAGTGCATCGGCTCCTGCGGCACAGCCCCCGCGGCCCTCATCGATGAGGACCTCCACGAGAACCTCACCCCCGATCGACTCGTCAACCTCATCGACCAGATCGAGCAGGGTTCCTACACCAAAGGCGGCTCCGGCGCCGTCAAAGACGAGCACTGATCAACCAGCGCCCGTCTCCTCGTCTTCCTGAACATCGCACACGAACCGCAGCGCGTCCATCAGCGCCTCGGGCTCGCACGTCCCGATCGTGCGCTTCTTCCCGTTGTCGAGCGTGACGATCACATGATCCTCCCCGACCACGTTGAGCACCACCCCGAAATCCTTCTTGAACTTCAGACCCCACCCCCCGAGCTTGTTCATCGGGTCGATCTTCCGATACTCGAACCCCACGATCCGCTCCGTCCGGATCCGCCACCCCGGGATCGGCCAGAACCCCACGCGCAGCATCGCGCGCGACACATCCGTCTTGAGCCGCACCAGCATCATCAGGATGGGAAGCCCGAGACACACCAGCATCCACACACTCAAAAGCCCAACCCTCGTCCCCGGCGACTTCCACGCGATCAATCCGATGATCGCGCTGTTGATGAACACCTCGAACGGGATCAGGAACTTGACGAGCGGGTTCCGCCACATCGGGGTGGTCTCGATGAACACGGATTCTTGATCCAGCAATGAATCACCCATCGCTCACCCCATCGCCGCGCATTCCAAGCGACGCGGACACGTCACCACGTGATCGTTGACCATCCCGATCGCTTGCATCAACGCATACACAATCGTCGGCCCCACAAAGCGGAACCCACGCTTCTTGAGGTCTTTGGAAATCCGGATCGATAGTTCCGTCTGCGCCGGGATGTCCTCGAGCGATGTCCGTGTGTTCACGATCGGGGTGCCGTCCACATACCCCCACAGCAGATCGCTCAGCGACTCTCCGCGCGTGTGCATCTCAACCACAGCTTTCGCGTTGTCGATCGTCGATGTGATCTTCAAACGATTCCGCACGATGGAAGCGTCCCCCATGAGCCGCTCGACGTCTTTCTCCGTGAACCTCGCGACCTTCTCCACCTCGAAGTTCCGAAACGCGCTCCGATACCCCTCGCGCTTCTTGAGGATCGTGGACCAGCTCAGCCCGGCCTGCGCCCCCTCGAGCGTCAGCATCTCGAACAGCATCCGCTCATCCCGCTCGGGAACACCCCACTGGGTGTCGTGATACACCACATCCAGCGCTCCCTTCGCCCATCCGCATCGCCCATGGTCCAGGGTTTGATCTTCGCTCATGGTTCAGACGATAGAGCCATATCATCCCCTATGCCCCCCGAGGACAAGGACATCCCGATCACCCGAGCCGTCGGCCGATTCCTCGGGCACCTCTGGTCCGCCGCTTCCAAACCCGCGCCCCCGGACGACGAACCCACCGTCCAGGAAGTCTCGCGCGAGACCGAAGAACGACAAGGCCAAATCGAAGGCCACAAAGTCACCCTTCGGCGCACCACGATCGAAGAGATCGAGTTCAACGACGATCCCCCGAGTTCATAATCAACCAGGTCCTCCGTATACAGTGCCCTGTCAGCACCAGCTGAACACACAGGAACCCGAGAGACGAAGGACCCGACCATGAACATCACCCTCGATCAAGCCAACGCCGTCATCGAAGCCTGCCGCGCCAAATCCAAAGAGCTCGGCACCAAGATGGACATCGCCGTCCTCGACTCCGGGATGAACCTCACCGCCTTCGCACGCGAAGACGGCGCCTGGCTGGGCTCCATCGACATCGCGATGAAGAAAGCCAAAACCGCTCGCTCCTTCAACATGGACTCCGGCGAGATCGGCAAGCTCTCCCAGCCCGGAGGCGCCCTCTACAACATCGAGCACTCCAACAACGGGCTCATCAGCTTCCCCGGAGGGGTCCTCATCAAGAACAGCGCCGGCGACATCATCGGAGCCGTCGGAGTCTCCGGCGATTCCGTCGAGAACGACCACGCCGTCGCCAGCGCCGGTGCGGCCGCGATCAGCTGATCCACCCGGTTCTCAGGGTCATCCAGACCGAGCCCAACTCCCCCGTGCACCGGGCTAGAATCGCCCACAGCGATCCTGCGCGACCCCAAAGCGAGCACGAACCATGCCCAAACCCACCTACGAGAACACCCTCACCTCCCACGTCCTCCTCAAGCGCATCCCCACCGCGCCCTTCGGGAACATCAAGGACCGCCACATCGTCTCCTACGACGAATACACCAAGACCGGCGGCTACGAAGGGCTCCGCAAAGCCCTCACCATGAAGCCCGAAGACGTCACCAAGGAAGTCAAAGACTCCGTCCTCCGTGGACGAGGAGGCGCGGGCTTCCCCACCGGGCTCAAGTGGACCTTCCTCCCCGATCCCGACGGCGGCGAACGCTACCTCGCAATCAACGCCGACGAGTCCGAGCCCGGCACCTTCAAAGACCGACTCCTCATGGACTTCGACCCCCACGGGCTCCTCGAAGGCATCGCGATCTGCATGTACGCATGCCGACTCAACAAGGCCTACATCTTCATCCGAGGCGAATACCACCACCAAGCCCATGTCCTCGAGAACGCCATCAAAGAGGCCTACGACAACGGGATCTTCGGCGACAAAGGCCTCATCGCCCAGTCGGGCAACGGGTCGGGTGATCCGTTCACCGCGCACTGCTACGTCCACCGCGGCGCGGGCGCCTACATCTGCGGCGAAGAAACCGCTCTCCTCGAAGGCATCGAAGGCAAACGCGGCTGGCCCCGCATCAAGCCCCCCTTCCCCGCGCTCAAGGGACTCTTCGGCCGACCCACCATCATCAACAACGTCGAAACCCTCGCGCACCTCCCCTTCATCATGACCGACGGCGCGAAAGCGTTCTGCGAGCAGGGTGTCGAGTCCTCCATCGGAGGCCCACCCTCCTTCGGCACCAAGCTCATGGGTGTCTCAGGACACGTCGAAAAGCCCGGGTGCTACGAGCTCGAACTCGGGATCCCCCTCAACCGACTCATCGAAGACTACTGCGGCGGGATCCGGGGCGGCAAGAAGTTCAAAGCCGCAATCCCCGGCGGGGTCTCCATGGGGATCCTCGGGACCGACCAGTACGAAGCCGAGATGGATTTCGATATCGGGCGCAAGTACGGGGTCCTCGGGCTCGGGACATCCGGTCCCACCGTCTTCGACGAAGACACCGACATGGTCGCCGTCTGCCGCAACATCACCCGCTTCTTCAAGCACGAATCCTGCGGCCAGTGCACCCCGTGCCGCGAAGGCTCGGGCTGGCTCTACCAGATCATGTCCAGGATCGAAGCCGGCGACGCCAAGACCAAGGACCTCGACCTCGCGCACGAGATCGCGTGCTCCATGGGCTCCATGCCCGGCACGACCATCTGCGGGCTCGCCGACGGCAACAACTGGGCCACCCGCACCATCATCGAGAAGTTCCGCCCCGAGTTCGAAGCCCGCGTCGCGCGGACCTTCGTCCCCGTCACCGTGAACCTCTCCGAGATGGCCGGCGCCTGACTCATCGGTTCTCGGACTGTCCGTGTCTGGGTATTCCCGCCTATTCCGGCGGCCCAGGCACACGATAAATCCGGCTCTCCGATCAAATTCTCGTGCTGCCGGATCCAGTCTCCGGATCTACCGATCCGGAACTCGTGACGATCCCGCGATCCATCCTGCGCGCCGGATGTATGAGCGCCCTCATCGTGCTCGCGCTCACCAGCGTCGCCGTCATCGCATACAACGGAGCATCCCCCTCCTCAAGCTCGGCGCAGGTCTGGCGCAACGATCAAAACTGCACCCTCGATCACGAGCACACAAGCTCGACCGGGATCGGGTTCCTCGATTTCTTCACCGCCGACGGCGCCTACATGCCCCGCACCCACTGCCTCGTCACCCAGCAGGGCAACACCGATTGGTTCTGGGTCTGGACCCTCGTCGGGGTCAACGCGATCGTGATCCTCGGGTACATCCGGATCTTTATCTTCTGGAGACGCGCATACCTCGAGGAAGAACCCCACGACCGCAACACCAAACTCATGGACCTTGCGTGGATCTTCCTGCTCTGCGCCTTCTGCGGCTACGTCTCCTCCATCATCCTCTTCTTCTGGCCGGCCTACCGACTCCTCGCGCTCATGCTCATCCCCCTCGGATTCTTCACGTGGAAGTTCGCCTCCAACCTCGACGCATTCAAACTCTCGCTCAGCGCCAAGCGCCTCTCCCGAGAACTCAACGAATCCCTCCACAAGCAGAACGAACGACTCGAGAAAGAGATCGCGAGCAAAACCGAAGACCTCGAACTCGCCAAACAACACGCCGACCGAGCGAACAAAGCCAAGAGCGACTTCCTGGCGCGCATGAGCCACGAGATCCGAACCCCCATGTCCGCCATCCTCGGGTACGTTGATCTCGCCTTGGAAGAGGACGTCAGCGAAGAGCAGCGCCAGGACCATCTCCGCACCGTCCGGCGCAATACCGAGCACCTCCTCCACATCGTCAACGACGTCCTCGACTTCTCCAAGATCGAATCCGGCGCGATGACCTATGAGTCCATCTCCTTCTCCATCCGCACCCTCGCGAGCGACCTCGAGCACCTCATGATCGAGAAAGCACGGAGCAAGGGGATCGATCTCAGCATCAAGGTCGATGACGCCGCCCCCGATCAGATCAGGACCGACCCCACCCGGGTCCTTCAGATCCTCAACAACCTCGTCGGAAACGCGATCAAGTTCACCCAGCACGGGAGCGTCAAGGTCGAGATCGCCGTCCTCCATGTCGGACCCACCCCATCCGATTCCATCCTCGAGATCCATGTCAAGGACACCGGGATCGGGATGACCCCGCTCCAACGCACACGGATCTTCACGTCCTTCTCGCAAGCCAACGCGAACACCACCCGCAAATACGGCGGCTCCGGGCTCGGGCTCTCCATCTCCAGACGGATCGCGCGGGACCTCGGCGGGGACCTCACCGTGGACTCGGTCCCCGGAGAGGGCTCCACCTTCATCGCGTACATCTCGTGCAAAGCCGAGGATCTCCCCGAAGACCACACCCGCACCACCCCCCAATCGTCGCGAGCCACACCCAAAGACGCGCTCCGGGGTCTCCACATCCTCCTCGTCGAAGACGGCGACGACAACGCCCGTCTCATCATGCACAAACTCAACAAGATCAAATGCCGACCCACCCGGGTCGCCGACGGCTACGAAGCCCTCGAAGAACTCCACGACGCCGACGCACGCGACGAACCCTACCAGCTCGTCCTCATGGACATCTCCATGCCCAAGCTCGACGGGATCGAAGCCACACGGGCCATCCGCGAAGAAGGGCTCGATATCCCCGTGGTGATGCTCAGCGCCCACGCGCTCCAGACCGAACGGGACCGCGCCTTCGACGCGGGAGCCAACGCCTACGAAACCAAGCCCATCGACTTCCCCAAACTCTTCGAGACCTGCGCCGCCGTCCTCGCGCACAGAGCGAAACGAAGAGCGGCCTGATCAACGCGACATCATCCCCACGAACCACAGCAGCGCGCAGCAAATCGTGATGTGCCCGATGGCGCTCAGCCAGAACATCACCACGAACTTCCGCTTCACCGTCTTGTGGCGCAGCATGCGACGCGCGAAGCACCCCCCGAACCAACCCCCCATCAGATCCACCGTGTGCAGCGTCTTCTCAGGGACCCGACGACCCCCGATCACGGATCGCCGCTTGTCGAGCCCGTACAGATAGAACGAGTACAACGACACCACCAGGTGATACCCGAGCACGAGCAGGACCAGAATCTTCATGGACGACTCCGAACACACCGAATAACGCGCCGACGACGCGCATTGATCGTTCCGATCCTACCCACAGCAGGAGCCGATCATGTCATCCCACGATTCGCCGACGAACCTCTCCACCCCCGCGCGCACGATCTCGTGGATCCTCCAGATCATCGCCGCCGCGATCCTCGCGCAGACCCTCTTCTTCAAGCTCACCGGCGCACCCGAAACCGTCGCGCTCTTCGACACCCTCGGGCTCGAACCAATCGGGCGCTACGGGACCGCATCCGCCGAGCTCATCGCCGTCGTCCTCCTCCTGATCCCGCGCACCATCACCCTGGGCGCACTCCTTGCCCTCGGGGTCATCTCCGGCGCGATCATGTCCCACCTCACCAAGCTCGGGATCTCCATCGATCCCGAAGCACTCGGGAACCCCGATCTCCAGCCCCTCGCTGGACCCTCACTCTTCGCGATGGCGATCATGGTCTTCGTCGCTTCCCTCCTCGTCCTCGCCATCCGTCGTGCCTCCATCCCCGTCGTCGGCCCCAAACTCGCCCGCGCCAGCGCCTGATCCACACACCCAAAAAGACAAACGGAGCGCCCCGATTTCTCGAAGCGCTCCGAACCCGAAGGAAACGGGATGGTGTGGTCAGGTCCGACCCAGAGGATCAGTCATCGCTCGATCCGGAACGACGACGTTGGAGTCGCTCCCCTCGTTTCTTTCCTTCACCCGACGCCGCTTCGCCGCGCTTCTCCCCATTCATCGCTTCATCGACACGCTTCTGACGCGCTTCGCGCTGGCGCATCACGTCCTTGGTCACGAACTCACGCTGCGATTCATTCAGCACGTCCCACATCGCCTTCTTCGCGTCCTCGTCCGACGGCGCCTGGTCCATCAGCTTCGCGAGCGCTTCCCGGCGTGCCTGCATCTCCTCGGGGCTCGGGCGTTCCCCGCCTTCACCCTTCTCGCCGAGCTCACGGCGAGGGGGAGGTGCATCGTCCATCATCATCGGATCACCCTCGGGGTCACCGAACTCCCCGCGCTCTCCGCCGGGACCCCGACGCGCCCCGCGTTCACCACGCTCGCCTCGTTCACCACGCGCCGGACGGAGCGCCTCGAACTCTTCTTTGTGCTCGTCCATGAACGCTCTCATCGCTTCCCGATGCGCCTTCCCGATCTCACGGATCTGCGCGTCCTGCTCCTCCGTCAGCGCCAGCTCCGGGTTCTCCTCCGATGCTTTCTGCATCGAGCGCAGCGCCCTGATGTAGCTCTGGAACCGGAGCTCCCCAGTCCGCTCCTTCTTCGCTTCGCCGCTCATCGTCGAGCCAGCGCCGGGACCGGAGTTCTCAACAACCTCCGGCCCCTTCAGGAGCGTGCTCTCGCCCGAATCCTGCGCCATCGCCGTTCCACTCACCGCGACGAGCACCGAAGCCCCGAGCATCCAAACCGTGCGTCCTGTGTTGCGTGAAGTCGCCATTTCAAACTCCTTCTCGGAGCCGTCTCGGGCCCCGTCATTCGTGTTCATTCATCCCACAGTCCCAAGCCCAACGGCACGCGCAACCCCCTATTGCACAATTCGTTCCCACTACCGATTTTCCCCTTCGACCCCTACCATCCCCAGCAGGTCCAGTCACAACGATCGTGCCGATTCTCCAGCCGATTCCAGTCCCCACGAGCCCCCATGACCCTCACCAAAGACCGCATCAAAGAAACCCTCGCCGCCGTCTCCCACCCCGAAGGGGGAGACATCCTCTCCAGGGGCTGCATCATCAACATCGCCGTCTGCGACACCGATGCTTCCGTCCGTCTTTGTTACACCCAGGGCATGGGCGCCGAAGCCCCACAGCCCCCACGCGAAACCCTCTCCTCCCTCGCAAAGCTCATCGACACCCTCGTCCGTTCCCTCGCAAAGGAACACAACCTCGACCCCTTCGGGCTCGTCGTCGAGTTCGTGGACCACGCAGGGAACCCCGTCCTCAGGCTCAAGTCCGACCCCAAGTCCTCAGCCGAGTCCGCACCCGCGCCAAAGCAAGCACCACAGAACGCGAGCGCTTCGGGAGTCCCCGGCGTGGACAACATCATCGCCGTCGGCGCTGGGAAGGGCGGCGTGGGCAAATCCACCGTCGCCGTCAACCTCGCCATCGCGCTCGCACGCAAGGGACGACGAGTCGGGATCCTCGACGGCGACATCTACGGCCCATCCCTCCCCACCATGCTCGGGCTCCAAACACTCGATCAGAACGTCATCGACTCCGTCCTCCAACCCTTCATGGTCCACGGCGTCAAATCCATCACCATGGGCAAACTCGTCGAAACCGACAAGCCCCTCATCTGGCGCGGCCCCATGGCGCACGGCGCCTTCCACCAACTCATCGAACGCACCGAGTGGGGCGAACTCGACGACCTCATCATCGACCTCCCCCCAGGAACCGGAGACGTCCCCCTCACCCTCGCGCAGTCCGTCAAACTCGCCGGCGCCGTCATCGTCTGCACCCCCCAGAAAGTCGCGCAAGACGACGCCGTCCGCGCCACCAAGATGTTCGAATCCCTCGGCGTAGACGTCCTCGGCGCCGTCGAGAACATGTCCTACTTCATCGGAGACGACGGCAAGGAATACGACATCTTCGGCCGCGGCGGCGCCCAACAGATGGCCCAGCGCCTCGGGATCCCCTTCCTCGGGTCCATCCCCATCAACACCTCCCTCCGTCAGAACATGGACTCCGGAAACCCCACCAAGAACTTCGACCCCGCAACCGCCGGAGGCGAACAGCTCCCCAAGTCCCTCGAACAACTCGCCGACCAGCTCATCGCCCAGCTCACCCTCGCCACAATGCACCGAGGCGCCAAGACCCCGACCCTCTCCATCTCGTAACCACGACAGGACACGAGCAGCCCCATGATCCGAACCTCAACCAAAGGACTGGGCTGCTTCCTCTTCATCGTCCTTTTCTGGAACGGGATCGTCGGGTTCTTCGACTACCAACTCGGAGCCCAGTACTTCGATCAGCTCAACGCGCGGCGCAACTACACCCCCGTCCTCGGGACCGTCACCGACGCGCGCGTGGACGAGCAGCACTCCGACGAGGGAACCCAGTACAAACCCGTCATCGAGTACGACTACACCCACCAGGGCACCACCTACAGCGCCGATCGATACTCCTTCTACGAGTTCTCGACCTCCTCCTCTCGCTTCGCCAAGGACGTCGTCGCGCAGCACCCGCCCGGGACCACCGTCCAGGTCTGGATCGACCCGAACGATCCCACCGAGTCCGTCCTCGACATCTCCGACGACTCGTTCCCCTACACCGTCATCCTCTTCATGATCCCCTTCCACTGTGTCGGGATCGGGTTCCTCGTCTGGTTCCTCGGCGCGGTAAGGGATCGCAACACCCCCGAGCTCGAACTCAAAGCGCGCCCCCTCATCGCGTCGCGCTCAAACACCAGACTCGTCCTGCGCGACCAGGCCTGGAACCTCTGGACCGTCTACCTCACGAACCTCTGCGTCTCCTCCTTCATCCTCACCTTCGTCGTCCTCCTCATCTTCGGCGGATTCATGGCCGACCGGCGCGTCGTCCTCTTCGCCTGTCTCCTGAGCTGTGTCTACGCCGCCGTCATCATGACCCGCACCGCCGTCAAACGCACCAACCCCGCGCGACGGATCATCATCGACTTCGACACCCAGACCTTCTCCCGCGCCGACGGCTCCGAATCTCACCCCATCGCGGCCGTCACGAAAATCGATATCGAGTCCGAGCCCAAGTTCAAATCGAAGAAGAAGCCGAACAAGGAATCGTGGCACACCCACGAGTTCATCGCCGTCCTCGATACAGGAGCGCGCATCCCCCTCGTCCATTCCCAAGGACACAAGGACCAACGCCGCGAACTCAAGCCCTGGTTCGAATCGATCTTCGCGCTCAGCGCCCCCACACCCCGACCCGCGTCCGAAGCATCCGCAGAACCCGCGTGACATCGCGCCCGCGCCCCATCGCCGGGGTCACATCGACCACCCCGCGAGCCTCCACATCGTGGAGCACCGTCTCCCCACCCCCGCTCCACTCCACCACGACCTCATCGACCACCTCCGCAACCCCGAGCCCGAAGTGCGCCTCGGCCGGAACCTGACCCTGGAACGACGTCCCGGCCCCGATCACCCGGGACCGCCACACATCCCCCACGCGCACCCGGACCACCGACCCCAACGCCCTTGTGTTGTTCGTCCCCCACATCCTCGGACGAACCACGATCCACCCGTGCTCATCGATCACCCGCGCCGAGTCGTTCTCGAGCACGCGCAGCTCGCCCCCGCCCATCCCGTCGAAAACCGTCACCACCAGATCCTGGTCCCCGTCCCGATCCAGATCCACATCGATCAGCGACGACCCGTGATCATCGAAATCGAACCCGATCTCCTCCTCCACACTCCGAAAGACCACCCCGTTCCCGCGCGACCCCACGTTCCTCCACGCGCGCCAGGGCAAACGCTCCGCTTTCACCGCTTCGTCCTCGTTCACACACAGCAGATCCACCCGACCGTCGTTGTCCAGATCCGTGAACACCGTCCCCCACGAGTATCCCGCGCGCCCCACCCCGAGCTCAACCGCGCGCTCCACGAACCCCGAACCCTCGCGCTCGAAGTACACGTTGTGCTCCTGTACCCCCTGGGGAGACGTATACAGGTTCGTCATCGACACATCCCAGTCCCCGTCCATATCCGGATCCCCCAGCGCGATCCCCATCTCGTTCATCGCGCTGTCGATCCCGTACACATCCGCTTCATCCACCAGAGTCCCCGACCCATCATTCACCAACAGCACGTTCTCGAAGAAGTCGTGCGCGATCAGCACATCCAGATCCCCGTCATCATCCACATCGAACATCACGGGCTGCCAGAACACCCCGACATCACCCGAGATATCCGTCTGCGCCGAGATGTCCGTGAACACCATCCCCCCCTCGTTCCGATACACCCGCGCCCCCCGATCCCACGTCGTCACTACCAGGTCGGGACGACCGTCCCCCGTCAGATCCCCCGCGCACATCCCGCCCCCGTGCACCTGAAGGAACAACAACCCGAACCCGTCGAGCCCCGACCCACCCGTCACCTCGACAAACGTCCGATCCTTCATCTGTCGGTACAGCGCCAACGTCCTCGTCCCGATCGTCCCCGGCTGCTGGAACTGATCGTGCATCACCACCAGATCGAGCAGCCCATCGGAATCAAAGTCGCACCACAACCCGCACCGCGCGTTGAACGTCGTCGTGAGCCCGCTCGACTCCGCCACATCCGTGAACACCCCCCCGTCGTTGCGCCACAGCGCGTCCCGATGCCCGAACCCCTGCGCCACGAACAGATCGATATCCCCGTCGTCGTCGTAATCCGCCGCCGCAACACCCGCGCCCTGTCCCTGCGCCGGGAAGTACCCCCCGATCCCCACGGAAGCCCCCACCGACTCGAGCGACACCCGGGACACCGCCTCCGCCGACGTCCCCCCATCCCCGAGCATCGGCCCCATCGCACACACCGCCATCATCCCACACCAACCAATCATGCCCGTCCTCTCAAAAACACCCGGAATCACACATGATCCGACCATCCAACCACACCCCTCCCCCCCGGAAAACCCGCGCCCCCCCAAT
>Ga0256829_1000182_pt1 | contig 78587 bp, 70 predicted proteins | sample 131447metaG_FD_185979 | JGI IMG/M metagenome (GOLD analysis project Ga0256829, IMG submission 185979) | Hydrothermal vent microbial communities from Lau Basin, Pacific Ocean - 131-447 | ecosystem: Environmental > Aquatic > Marine > Hydrothermal vents | place: Pacific Ocean: Lau Basin | collected...
TCCGAAATTCAGTTTGTGTTAATAAAATCAAGGGTTAATCAGCGCTTCCCTAGGGAGGTGTTGATTAACTCTGGATGAGTGGATATGCGATTCAAAATCACCAACACCAAGACAGCAAGCGCAAGCAATAGCACCGCTATTGTTAAGTTTGCCAACGCCGGCGTTGGTGATTTTGGGCGCATAGACACCATGCATTGAGTTAATCAGCACCTCCCTAGCCACTGGTTTGTCCGATGCCAGCGTTAGAAAATACTCATTTATAACGATGCTGAATAGTTGCGTTTTTTAAGCTTCGATAATGCCATGCCGAATAGCTAGCCGGGTGATGTCGGATAAGTTATTGGCATGCAGCTTGTGCAAAATATTAGTGCGGTGAACAGCAACAGTTTTGGGGCTAAGAAAAAGTATTGCTGATATTTCTTTAACGGTTTGTCCATCGGCAAGTGCAGCAAAAACCTCAAATTCACGAGGGGATAACACATCAATAGGATTAGAGTCGCCTGTGAGATGACAGATAGCAAGCTCTTGGGCAATGGCAGGTTCAATATAATTCCTGCCACGATACACCATACGTACGGCTTGTATGAGTTCATCGGGATCACTGCGCTTGGTTAAATAACCTTTTACCCCCATTTTTAGGGCGCGTGTAGCAAAGGTATTTTGGTCATGCATGGTTAGTAAGATAATGCGTGCTTGGGCATTGGACTCTAAAATTTGCCTTGCAGCTGCCATGCCTCCCATGCCTGGCATAGAAATATCCATGACAATAATATCAGGGTTTAGTCTGCGAAATATCTTGGAAGCGTCCTCTCCTGATTCTGCTTCGGCAATGACATGAATATCAGGGGCACTATCCAAAATTTGGCGAAAGCCCATACGGACAATGATATGATCATCGACCAGTAACACACCAATCGTTTGAATAGCCATTATATGCTATTCAATGGTAGTTCGACATGGACAATGACACCACCTGATGGCTTGTTGTTAATTTCTAATTTGCCATCAAAAGCTATGACGCGCTGCTTCATGCCTAAGATGCCGATGCCAGGTTCTTTTAAGCGCGATTCATCCAGTGAACTACCATTGTTATCTACGGTGATATGCAAGGCGTTTTTATCGAGGCAAATATGGATGTTGGCACAGTTGGCAGCTCCATGTCGTGAGGCATTGTTGAGAGCTTCTTGTACGATGCGATAGACAGTGAGTTTCATGGGCAAAGAAAGACTTTCCAAGCCTCCTTCAATATGAATGTTACATTTTAACGAGCAGTGTTTTTGATTAAAATCGCTTAAATCACTTAATGCATCAATTAACCCTAGTTTATCCAATACGGTGGGATGCAATCTGTGTAACATATTATGAAGTAAATCAAACATACCATCAGTGAGGCTGACAATGCCTTGAGCAACATCATAGCTTTGTCTTCCTTCGCTTTGTCGGGCGATGATTTTAGCGGATGTTCGAATGGCGGTAAGGCTTTGACCGATCTCATCATGTAACTCATGTGCCAGACTACGCCGCTCTTCTTCAAGTGCATCAAAGCATGATTGCATAATATCGTGAGGATTAGTTTCTTTCATAAGAAGTGAGCAAGCAACATTTGCGCCAATGACCAACTTGGATATAAGTATGATGAAAAAAGTCTTGTAATGTCTATGATGGCGACATGAATCAAACACAACTGGATACGAAAAACCATGATAGAGATGCGTCAAATATGACGTATGTCTATCCTGTAGTGTCGCGTCGGGCAGGAGGGGTATCGATTGGGGTAAACCTTAACCCCAACAATGCTTGCAACTGGCATTGTGCTTATTGCCAAGTACCGAATTTAACACGTGGCGTTGCGCCAGATATTGATTTGGAGCTTTTTCGCTCTGAATTAACGGCAATGTTGAATGATGTAATGCATGGCTCGTTTATGTTTGAACGTGTGCCGATGGGGTGTCGGCAGTTATGTGATATTGCTATTTCAGGTAATGGCGAGCCGACAAGCTGTAAAAGCTTTGACAAGGTGGTAGAAGTGATTATTCAGGTTATGGATATTTTTTCATTGCTTGGTGTGATTCCGATTCGTTTGATTAGCAATGGCTCGTATGTGAAGAAAGCGCATGTGCAACGTGGTTTGCATTTCATGGCAGCTAACAAGGGTGAGGTGTGGGTAAAGGTAGATGCGGCAGGTGAAGATGCGATTGAACGTATCAATGGGGTTCGTCTTTCCTCCAAGCGATTGTTTCAACAGGTGGAAGCAACATCAAATATTTGTTCAAGTTGGATTCAAACATGCATGTTAGCTTGGCATGGGAAGCTTCCAGCAGAGGCTGATATAGAGGATTATTTAAATTTCTTGCGGAAATTAAAGGTAGAGGGTGTGCCTGTGCAAGGAGTCTTGCTATATGGCTTGGCAAGGCCCTCGCTACAAGCTGAGGCAGATTATATATCGGCATTGGATGTAGCATGGATGGAGAGTATGCGAGATAAAATTGAGGCTATAGGGTTCTTGGTGAAGTTGTCACTTTGACTTGTAGGGGATGTGTGGCTACTATGCGCTCTCAATTCTGGGGTTCCATGTGTTCCGCATGTTCACCTGGGTTGAAATTGTAAAAAGAAAAACAAGGAATAAACATGTCTCTAGCTGTGGAAAAGAAAAACGAAATTATAGCAGAATATGCTACCAAAGAAGGTGATACTGGTTCACCTGAAGTACAGGTAGCATTGCTTACTGCACGTATCAATGGCTTAAGTGGTCACTTTGAGAATAATCATAAAGATCATCATTCTCGTCGTGGTCTTTTGAAAATGGTTGGCCGTCGCCGTTATCTTTTGAAATATTTGAAAGGTAAAGATTTTGGTCGTTATCGCACATTGATTGAAAAGCTTGGTCTACGTCGTTAAGCGTAGCATTATTTAAAAGCGGCTCCTGTTTAATTGTTAAGCAGGAGCCGTTTTTCTTTCGATTTCCTTTTCCCCAGTTATGAGCATGGATTTTTATTAAAAAATAATAAGCAAGCATATAAGAAGGCTTATATGCATTTGAGAAAGGAAGATTATGTTCAATATTAATACAAGCAAAGCGGTCGTTGGTGATCGCGAAATAAGCTTTGAGACAGGGCGTGTTGCCCGTCAAGCTGGTGGTTCAATTTTGGCACAAGTGGGCGATGTGGTTGTTCATGTTGCCGCAACGGCTGCTAAAACACCGTTACAAGGCGTAGATTTCATGCCTTTGACTGTTCATTACCAAGAAAAAACTTACGCTGCGGGCCGCTTTTTGGGTGGTTTTATCAAGCGTGAAGGTCGTCCATCTGAGAAAGAAACGCTTACATCGCGTTTGATTGACCGCCCAATCCGTCCTTTGTTTCCAAAGGGCTATTTCCATGAAACACAAGTGATTGCGACTGTTATTTCTGCTGATGAAGATACCAATCCAGATATCGTAGCAATCAATGGCGTATCTGCGGCATTGGCAATTTCAGACATTCCATTTGCAGAGCCAATCGCAGCATCACGTGTTGGTTTGATTGATGGTGAGTTTGTATTAAACCCAACCTACGCACAAATGGAAAACTCTGAGCTTGATTTGATTGTTGCTGGTACACGTAGTGCCGTGTTGATGATTGAATCTGAAGCCAAAGAATTGTCTGAAGAGCAGATGATTGATGCGATTATTTTTGGCCAAGAAGGTTATGCGCCAGTCATCGATGCGATTGCAGCATTGGCGAAAGATGCGGGTAAAGAAAAATTAGTTGTTGAATTAGCTGGTAATGCAGACGTTCAAGATGCAGTGAACGCTGCATTTGAAGCAGATGTTCGTGATGCGTACGCTACAGTTGATAAATCTGCACGTTCAGCAAAAATCGAAGCGCTTCGTACTGCTGCACAGGATAAATTTGCAGGCACAGAAGAAAATCCAGGTGAATTCTCAAGCAATGATGTGACTTCTGCTGTGAAAAACTTGGAAAAGAATGTGGTTCGTCGCTCTATTATTGATGGCAACCCACGTATTGATGGTCGTTCAACTTCTGATGTTCGTAATATCGATTGCCAAGTTGGCATCTTACCACGTACACATGGCTCTGCTTTGTTCACCCGTGGTGAAACACAGGCTTTGGTAACCATTACTTTGGGTACTGAATCTGATATGCAGACCACTGAAAGCTTGGAAGGCGTAGCCAAGCAACGCTTTATGTTGCACTACAACTTCCCACCATACTCTGTGGGTGAAGCGCGTCGTTTTGGCCCTCCAGGTCGTCGTGAAATCGGTCACGGTCGTTTAGCCCGCCGTGGTGTTGAATATATTTTACCGTCTATGGAAGATTTTGGTTATGCGATTCGTTCGGTATCTGAAATCACTGAATCCAATGGTTCATCTTCGATGGCATCGGTTTGTGGTACGTCTCTAGCATTGATGGATGCTGGTGTACCTGTCAAAGCACCAGTTGCTGGTATTGCCATGGGTCTTATCTTAGAAAAAGACGGCTATGCAGTTCTTTCAGACATCTTGGGTGATGAAGATCATCTTGGCGACATGGATTTCAAAGTAGCGGGTACTGCTGATGGTGTAACAACCTTGCAGTTGGACATCAAAATTGGCGGCCTAACACGCGAAATTATGAAAGAAGCTTTGGCGCAATCACATGCAGGTCGTATGCATATCTTGGGCGAAATGGCGAAATGCATGACTGTAGCGCGCGGCTCTGTTGCAGATCATGCACCACGTATGTTCACCATGAAAATCAAAGCGGATAAGATTCGTGAAGTGATTGGTGCGGGTGGTAAAGTGATTCGTGGCATCGTTGAAGAAACAGGTGCGAAAGTTGATATTGCTGATGATGGAACCATCACTATCTTTGCGGTAACTGGCGATGCTGGTGAAGCTGCGAAGAAAATGATTGAAGACATTGTGGCTGAAGTTGAAGTCGGCGCAACTTACGAAGGTAAAGTTGTGAAGATTATGGATTTCGGTGCATTCGTTCGCATCATGGGCAATACCGATGGTTTGGTGCATATCTCTCAAATCGCGCACAAGCGTGTTGAGAAAGTTGCCGATGAACTTGAAGAAGGCGCAATTGTGAAAGTGAAAGTTTTGGAAGTGGATCGTCAAGGTAAGATTCGTCTTTCTATGAAAGCTTTGATTGAGCAAACTGAAAACGCATAATTACAAGTTGTAAGCATGTTGAAAAGGCAGAGCTTTAAGCTCTGCCTTTTTTTATGGGTAAGATAAATAGAGCTTTCTCAGAAAGCCGTTTATTGCATTTTTTCACCACATAGAGAAGTACGTGGGAAGGCAACTTCATCTATGGGGCACCTCGAAAAACCTCGGCACTTCGCCAAACTTGTGCTTTTCACCCCTAGCTGCGTTGAATAAAATGGGTAATAGCGATGCTATGACTCATTTTATTGCGCCTTGCTATGAGCGAAAATCAACGTCGTTTAACTCGTGCGAGGTTTTTCGAGGTGCCCTATGTTTAAGCTGCGCTGTAATATCAGTGATTAAAAGGGCACTAACACGCGCATTTTTAATCACTGTAAGTGAAGGAAATAAGCAAATTGTTATTCACTGCTTCTTTGTTGGGGATGTGAAAATGAAGAGTTTTCTTTAACTCTGAGAGACTCCTAGCTGCTGTGATAATAACATTTACTTGATATATAAAGGTGCTTGCGACACTGTCAATAGCACTTTTATGCTATTGTGAAGTTAAAAAAAAACCATAGTGTGTCTATCGGCTTTGCCTCTACTTTTTAAATATGATGAAATGAGGGTTTTAATTCGATATGGATGCTCAAGTAATACGCTCTCGACGGATGCTGCGTAAAAACAAGCCTTTCTCTGCAAAGATTCAGTTTTTGATGGATGTGCTACTTGTCGAAATTTTATTGTATGCCTGCCTCTTATTAAGAGGGGTGCAAGACCTCTCATTGTATTATTATCCTGCAAGTATGGCTCCTTTATTGATGTGGATTATTTATTCAAGTAGCGGTATTTACACGCGTTTTGCAATGGACGTTAACGCCTCTTTGAAGCTTGTTGGAGCTTGGCTGAAAGTGGTTCTTATTATGGTTGTTTTGGCATTTATGGCTAAAACATCCCAAGAATATTCGCGCTATGTTATATTTTTATGGTTTGGATCAGCAGCTGTTGTTCAAGTTTTATGGCATATTGCAGTGAATTACATGATGTATTTTTTGAACGGCAAAAAAAATAAGATACTTTCCATTATGGTAGGTACTGGTTCACTGGCCACCTATTTAACTCAGAAAATTAATGGCAACCCTTGGACAAAGCATAGGATTATTGCTGTGGTTGCAGGCTCAAAAGAACCTGAAGATGCGTGGGATATGGATGGCGTACCATGTGTGGGGTCATTTGAAGCGTTGCGAGGTATTGTTGAGAAACATCAAGTGAGACGTGTCTATTTCGCTTTGCCTTTACATAATAGCCATGAAATTCGTGATATACAGTTATTACTCCTTGATTTGAACGTGGATATTGTTTGGGCTCCAGATATTTTTGGATTGCACTTAATTAGCCCTAGTGTGAAAGAAATTGCTGGCGTTCCACTTTACTATTTATCTGAAAGTCCGTTGGTTGATGGTGCAAAGTTTGCTAAGGCAGTTATGGACAGAGTACTTGCGATGATTGCATTAATACTATTGTCTCCCGTGATGTTGACGGCAGGGGTTGCTGTAAAACTTAGCTCGCCAGGACCTGTATTTTTCAAGCAAAAACGACATGGGCTGGATGGGAAAATTATTCATGTATTAAAATTTCGTAGTATGAAAATTCATGAGGAGCTTGATCATACTGTCACGCAAGCAATACGTGGAGACTCACGTATTACCAAAACTGGGGCTTTTTTGCGCAAAACCAGTATTGATGAGTTGCCACAGCTGGTGAATGTGTTAAAAGGCGATATGTCGTTGGTCGGGCCTCGACCTCATGCACTTGAACATAATGAGTTTTATGCAGGTAAGGTTTCTGCCTATATGTCACGTCATCGTATTTTACCAGGTATTACAGGCTTGGCTCAAGTGAATGGCTGTCGAGGTGAAACCGATACACTGGATAAAATGGAACGACGTGTTGAGTATGATTTAACGTATATTAACAATTGGTCAATTTGGCTGGATATTAAAGTGATGGTTAAAACGGTGTTTACACTGTTCTCAAAAAATGCCTATTAACGCTAAAGGGGTGGCTTTTCTAGCACTAGAAACATTAGGATAACTTGTATGTGCTCAAGGGTGTGAATAAAGAGCTTTCGTGTCTGCCGTATTAAAGCCTGATGTGTTATGCAAGTGTTGTTAGCTACGATTACCTTTGAATCGATATTACCAGAAACTATTAACAATGGTATGGTGCTGCATTTAGATAAAATTGCCATTCCAAAGGATTGAAGTGCTGAAGGTTATATGTATGGGAGAGTTTGAATGAAGGGGATTATTTTAGCAGGTGGCAGTGGCACGAGGCTGCATCCTTTGACCTTGGCAGTAAGCAAGCAGTTGATGCCAATTTATGATAAACCGATGATTTACTATCCGCTATCGACTTTAATGCTTTCAGGTATTCGAGAAGTATTGTTGATTTCGACACCTTATGACTTGCCGATGTTTAAGCATGTGCTTAAAGATGGTTCGCAGTGGGGTATGTCGATTTCGTATGCCGAGCAGCCTAGTCCTGATGGTTTGGCACAGGCATATCATATAGGCAAAGATTTTGTGCAGGGTGGATCGTCAGCTTTAATTTTAGGGGATAATATTTTTTATGGCGATGGCATGTCTAGGCAATTGGAAAATGTTGCCTGTAGAGGTTCAGGCGCATCCGTATTTGCTTATCATGTACATGATCCTGAGCGTTATGGCGTGGTTGATTTTGATGAAGCTGGTAAAGCCTTATCGATTGAAGAAAAGCCAGAGCTACCTAAATCAAACTATGCAGTAACGGGCTTATATTTTTATGATGAGCGTGTGGTTGATATTGCCGCAGACCTCAAGCCTTCGGCGCGTGGTGAGCTTGAAATTACGGATGTGAATAAGGCCTATTTGGAGATGGGTGACTTGCATGTGCAACGAATGGGTCGTGGGACTGCATGGTTAGATACAGGAACCCATGATTCACTACTGGAAGCTGCACAATTTGTGGAAGTATTAGAGAAACGCCAAGGTTTAAAGATTGCCTGCCTAGAAGAAATTGCTTGGCAAAAAGCTTATATTAATGATGAGCAGTTGCTTGCTTTGGCAAACCCTTTGAAAAAGAATGGTTACGGTCAGTATTTATTAAAACTTTTGGATAAAAAACTATGAAAATGAATCAAACGAATCTTGATGGGGTGTTGCATATCGAACCAAAAGTATTTGGTGATGCACGCGGTTTCTTTTTGGAAACATATAACAAAGAGCGTTATGCAAAAGCAGGTTTTCCTGACGTGACGTTTGTACAAGATAATCATTCACGCTCAAGCAAAGGAGTGTTGCGAGGGTTGCACTTTCAGTTGAATCACCCGCAAGGTAAGTTGGTACAAGTGGTTTCTGGTTCAGTGTTTGATGTAGCTGTGGATATTCGCGTAGGTTCACCCTCCTTTGGACAATGGTATGGTTGCGAGTTAAGTGCAGAAAATCATCACCAGCTTTGGATTCCGCCTAAGTTTGCACATGGCTTTTGTGTATTGAGTGAAACGGCTGATTTTATGTATAAATGCACGGATTATTATCACCTTGAAGATGAAGGAAGTGTGTTGTGGAATGATGCCGCTTTGGCTATTGATTGGCATCTTGAGCACCCGTTATTGTCGGATAAAGATGCGAAAGCACCATGTTTGGCTGATATTGCGCATGATAAACTTCCGAAGTACGAAGGTTGATGAAGATGAAAGTGCTGATTGTAGGCTGTTATGGTCAAGTGGGTTCAGAGTTGATGGCTTTGGCATCAAGTTATGGTGTGAAAGCGGTCGGTTTTGACCATGATACATTGGATATTACGGATAAGGCTTCTGTACAAGCATGTATGGCTCGTGAGCAGCCTGATGTGCTGATTAATGCAGCGGCATATACGGCTGTGGATAAAGCCGAGAGCGATAAAGCGAATGCATTTGCTGTGAATGCCACGGCAGTGGGTTATTTGGCAGCGGCGTGTGCTAGTCAAGGCATTCCATTGGTGCATATCTCTACGGATTATGTGTTTGATGGTAGCAAGCTGGGTGCGTATATTGAAACAGATACGATCGCTCCGCTTGGTGTGTATGGCGCAAGCAAACTTGCGGGTGAAGAAGCAGTGCGCGCGTTTTGTGATGAGCATTATATTTTACGCACTAGCTGGGTGTTTTCAGCGCATGGCAATAACTTTGTCAAAACCATGTTAAGGCTTGGGCAGGAGCGCGACACCTTGGGTGTGGTCGCAGACCAATATGGTAAACCGACCTCTGCTAGAGAAATTGCCAGTACAATTTATGCGATGTTGGCAAGTGATAAGCAAGCTTGGGGAACCTATCATATTGCACAGCCTGAAGTGACCAGCTGGCATGGTTTTGCCACCGTTATATTTGAAGAAGCAGCAAAACAGGGTGTGAAATTAAAAGTTACAACGGTGAATGCGCTTACAACAGCTGATTATCCAACACCCGCCAAGCGCCCTGCTAATTCTGAGTTGAATTGTAACTTGTTAGAAACAACATTTGCAACCAATATAAAACCTTGGCGTGAGTCACTGGCAGACGCAATTGGAGCATTAAATCATGACTGATTTTCAACCGAAAAAGATATTGGTAACGGGTGGCGCGGGTTTTATTGGCTGTAACTATGTGCGCTATATGCTGGAAGCAGATGGAAATGTGCAAATTATCAACCTAGATGCGCTGACTTATGCAGGCTCATTGGATAACTTAAAAGATTTACCTGACCCATCACGACATACGTTTGTGCAAGGTGATATTTGTGATCGTGAATTGGTAGATAAGCTGATGCGCGAACACGAGATTGATACAGTGGTTCACTTTGCAGCAGAATCACATGTAGATAATTCCATTTCAGGGCCTGAAATTTTTGTGAAGACCAATGTGTTAGGCACATTCACACTCTTGGATTCTGCAAGAAATTATTGGCAGGGTGAAAAAGGCTGGGGCAAGGGAGAGTGTCGTTTTCACCATATTTCAACCGATGAAGTGTATGGTACATTAACAGCTGATGACCCAGCATTTAGTGAGACTACACCTTACGCACCTAATTCACCGTATTCGGCTTCTAAGGCAGGCGCAGATCATTTAGCAAGGGCATACTTCCATACTTATAATATGCCTATAACTACGACGAATTGTTCAAATAATTATGGTCCATATCAACATGGTGAAAAGTTTATTCCCACAGTGATTCGAAAGTGTTTGCAGCAAGCGTCTATTCCTGTGTATGGCGATGGCAGTAATATTCGTGACTGGCTTTATGTGATGGATCATTGCTCGGGCATTGATGCTGTGATTCGCCGTGGTGAATTAGGTGAAGTGTACAATATCGGAGGCATTAATGAGTGGAATAATCTCGATATTTGCAAACTCATTTGTCAGTTGATGGATGAGCATAAGCCAGAGAATGCACCACACACAGATTTGATAACATTTGTGCAAGATAGGGCAGGTCATGATTGGCGCTATGCCATTGATGCAAGCAAGATGAATGATAAGCTGAATTGGCAGCCCGATGAGACCTTTGAAACGGGTATTCGAAAAACGGTTACTTGGTATTTGGATAATATGCAGCATTAAATTATTTGCATTTATTTTATGAAAGTGAAATACCATGTTGAATGATATATTTATTTGCCGATTAAATTATTTGTAACTATTCAGCATCGTTATAAATGAACTTATAGCTGTTCAGATTGTCGTGTTTTTCAACGCTGCTAGCGGGAAAATAAGCAGTAAGCTGAATAGTTACAATTATTTTGTATGGAGGGTGTGGATAGATGAATGTGTTGGTAGTGGGTGGAGCAGGTTATATTGGCTCGCATATGGTGAAGTATTTAGGCAATCAGGGTTGTTCGGTGACGGTTTTGGATAATTTGTCTTCGGGTCATCGTGATGCTGTGCTGTGCGGTGAATTGCTTGTGGGTGATTTGGCGGACTGTGACTTCTTGGATCAAGTGTTTGAAAAGCAGTCTTTTGATGTTGTGATGCATTTCGCATCGAGCATTATGGTTGGCGAATCTGTGGTGAAACCATCGTTGTACTATCGAAATAATGTCACGCATACGCAAAATCTTTTGGATGCAATGGTGAAATATGATGTGCAGCATTTCATTTTTTCATCTACAGCGGCTATTTTTGGTGAACCCGAATATACACCGATTGATGAGTTGCATCCTAAGTGCCCTATGAACCCCTATGGCCGAAGCAAATGGATGGTAGAGCAAATACTGGAAGATTATGATCGGGCGTATGGTCTAAAGTCGATTTGTTTGCGTTACTTTAATGCTGCAGGTGCCGATCCTGAATGTGAGTTGGGTGAACGACATGACCCAGAAACACATTTAATTCCCTTGGTGTTGCAGGCTGCATCAGGAAAACGTGATGCGATTACAGTGTTTGGGCGTGATTATGATACGGAAGACGGTACGTGTATCAGAGATTATATTCATGTGAATGATCTTTGTTCTGCACACTGGTTAGCGATTCAGAGCTTGAAGAGCAGAGGTGAAAGTCAGCGTTTTAATTTGGGTAATGGCAATGGTTTTTCAGTGCAACAACTTATAGATGTGTGTAGAGAAGTAACGGGCAAAGATATTCAAGTGATTGATGGCGAACGCCGAGAAGGTGACCCAGCGGCATTGGTGGCAGATGCATCACGAGCCCAATTAGAGCTTGGTTGGACTCCAAAATTTGATGATTTAAGTGCGATCGTTTCGCATGCTTGGGCGTGGGAGAGTAAGGATTGTGGTCATGTTGGATGAGAGAAAATACTTATGAATGATTTACCATGCAGCTAGTTGAATGACTACGACGACTCGCCGTGATTGGGTTGATATAGCCAAGGGGCTTGGTATTATTCTGGTGATTTACGGGCATGTTGCACGAGGTCTGTTTTATGCTTATGTTGTATGGTCGCTTCTTCAAGGCTTGTTGGAAGTTGTCATGTCCAATCATACCAATGGTAACAACCTTGCTTTTGAACTTACTATCATCACCATCATAAGCATACTTCTACCGATTTTATTTGTGAAAATATCACGTTCGTTGAACTTTAATTTTTTGTTTAAGCCGCCTGCTGTTTTATCAGTTGAAAAATTTTCTAATAAGGCAGGATGATTCAAATATGAATAATAATTTAAACACATATAAGCCTATTGTGGAGATGTTTGGCTTGCAATTTGATCAATGCACATTGCAACAAGCTGTTAAGATGGTTGTGGATGCAGGGCTTAAACGTGAAAAAAGCTTGGTAGTGACACCGAATGTGGATCATATTGTCATGCTGGAAAATGATGAAGATATGAGGGCGATATATCAAAAATCAAACTTTTGTTTTGCTGATGGCATGCCGTTGGTTTGGCTCAGTAAAGTGATGAAAAAAACGCTGCCAGAAAGAGTCACTGGAGCTGATTTGTTGCCTGCTATTGCAAAGCGAGCAGCTGAAGTGGGTGTTCGTTTGTTCTTGCTAGGGGGGCAGGAAGGTGTTGCAAAAGAAGCTGCCTGTAAAATGCAGGAAAAAAATTCAAACCTTCAAATTGTTGGCACATATTGTCCACCATTTGGCTTTGAACATGATGATGAAGAGAATAAAAAAATTATAGCGATGATCAATGATTCAGAAGCAGATATTCTTTTTGTAGGTGTGGGAGCCCCCAAACAAGAAAAATGGGCTGCAAAGCATAGCAATCAGTTGAATGTTGGCCCTATATTGGGCGTGGGTGCAGCGTTTGATTTTGTCGCAGGTAATATTAAGCGTGCGCCGCAGATGATTCAGCGGTTGGGGTTTGAATGGTTATGGCGGCTTATGAGTGATCCTAAAAGGTTATGGAAAAGGTATTTGATCAATGATCCTAAGTTTATACTTTTAAGCCTTCGTGAATTAAGGCGTGCTAAATAGCGTTTTTTGAGTATCGCGTAATACAGCGTACTTTGTATTGGCTGGATTTTGATCATACCACTCCAGTGCGCCCCACCTGCCATATTTTGAGTTTCGACTTACCGAACCAAAGTGCATAAAAAGTGCGCCGTTGCTTGCAAACCAATTACTAAGATGCTGTGAATAGAGTGTATTCATTTGAGGGCTACGATTGATGCGGTCAAAGAGAAGATTGAGCTTGGAATTGTTTCTTGCAACCAAGTGTTGCCCACCTTCATAGGCAAATAATTGAAGGTGTTTGGCCGAGGTTATGCTTTGCTGTTGTTGAATTAATGTTTTCTTCTTTTTTAAGTCCTGCTGTAATAAATTAAACAATGTTTGTTGATTTTGTTTTGTTGCTTGGAGTAAAGCTTTATTGATGCCTCCACCAAAATAATCACCAATGGCATAGGCATCGGCATATTTCCAAGCATTCCTCCACGTTAGAATTTGTGTTGTCATGTAGGTGGCGACAGCTTGCCCTGATAAGACCCGAACTAACCGATGAGGCTCGCGAAAAACGGACTCCCAAACATGAAAAACTTCAACGGATCGTTGTGAGTAATAACGGATAGGTTGAAGGTATTCGTGCTGACTTAGGTCTAACCTTTCCCCTTCTTGTTGTGCGTATTGATGCTGTTTGAATGATTGGTTCCAGACCTCATTGGAATATTCGATATAGATATGAAGATTCGGTTTTAGTGTCTTTTTAACCAGTGTGGCAAAGTTACGAATGTAAGCATCTGTAGCTTGGTGAGGCATGCAAAACCAAGGTGAGATATTTAGCGTATTAGCTAATTCTATCATGTATTCCAGTGATACGCCTTTTCTGGATGCTTGAGAGAAGTCATTGATATGCGCTCGGTCTGACCAGTTTTTTTGCTTTGAGTTATTGGTTTGCATCCAGTCCATAAAACGGATGGCAGAAAAGGGCTTCCAACGCTCAAGAAAATCAGGGCGAAAGGTTGCCGTTTGAATAGTATCACCAGAGTAGATTCGAATATTGTGAATGTAATTGCTTGGATCGGTTCTTTTTATCACGAGGCTTAGGTTCTGCGCATGTTCTTTTAGGCGAATTAATAACCGCCCTTGCTGTTGCTTTAGGATGATTGCTTCAGGAAACGTAATAAGCCCATCACCTTCATACAGACAGGTGAATACTTTTGAAGGAAAATGCCCTTGAAAATCGGTCAATATATATGTTTGGGCGGTTTGCCCAGGTTGCAACGCTTTGACCCAGCCATGACTATCGAGTTTAAGTGAAGCAGAAGGTTTGTTGTTAATCCATGGGCGAGCGCGTTTGAAATAATCATTGAATACAAGTTCCGAAGACCAGTCTTTGATGCCCAATAAATTCATGCCGATAGCTTTGTGATTCATGGTTGTTTCAGAGGCATCAAGTTGGTTTGTGGGAATAAAGTAGCAGGCTAGAAAAAAAGCAGCTAAACTCAGCCCGAATTTGGTTTTCATGAGGGGTTTCATTTTAGTGTCCAGTTTAAAAGATATGAATGCGATGCCATCAGCCCATCATGAAGACTGGAGTCGTGAAAAGCCACGGCAGTTTTGGGATCCAAGTCGGAAGCTTCTCAAGAGTATTCGTACTTATCAACGCCTGCAAAAGAAAACTTCGATATGGGCATTTTTACCGCGTAAGCTGTGTGTTATAAGACATCGTTTTTGGAGTGTGGTGACAGGCGCTGAAATTCAACTTACAACATCTATTGGGGGAGGCTTAATGATTCCTCATCCTAATGGTATTGTTATTCATCCGCGCGTTGAAATTGGCCCTAATTGCATGATTTTCCAACAGGTGACATTGGGTGCCACCCATGATGGGGAAATACCTAAGCTTGGAGGGAATGTCTTGGTTGGTGCGGGAGCCAAGGTTTTAGGGGCTGTGTCTGTTAGTGATAATGTTCGGATTGGTGCTAATGCGGTGGTTTTAAGCTCCGTATCGGATGGTGAAACAGTGGTAGGTATTCCAGCGAAAGTTATGGGTCATTTGTTGTCTCGTGAGAAAATTACTGCTGTTTAATGAAAATGAAGCCCTCATATTCACGGTTATGTGATAGGGTTAGACTGGGGGGGAAGGTTTAGGTTACTCCTTTTATATGCTTGTGTTCATTTTAATAGTGAGTATGTCTGAAATGGTGTGAGGCTGAGGTTGATAGGGCAGTAAGCTTGGTGTTAAATGAGTGAGAATAAGTATTAGGAGAATTATATGGCTGTGAGTCAAACAAGTCGGATAGATGAATCATATCAAACTAAAAATGAAGGTTACTTTAGCCATGCCAGGCAAGAGGTTATAGATCTGTTGCCAAAGCAGTATGAATCTGTGCTTGAAGTTGGCTGCGGCATGGGTTCAACACTACGGCTGATTCAGTCTTTAGGTATGTGTAGTTGGATCGGTGGAGTCGAAATTTCTAAGGATGCTGCGAGTGAAGCGCGAAAACATTTGAACTTCTTGGTGGAGGGTGATTTTGAGAAGTTAGAGTTGGATATGAAACCCGCTTCTTTGGATGTAATTTTATGCCTCGATGTGCTTGAGCATATGAATGACCCTTGGCTTGCACTAGAGCGTTTGAAAAAACTATTGAAACCAAATGGTGTGTTGATTACAAGTTTACCTAACGTGAAGCACCACTCTGTATTGTTGCCTTTGATTTTTTCTGACCAGTGGCAATATCAAGATGCGGGAATTATGGATAAAACCCATTTGAGGTTTTTTACGTTTAAAACATCTGTGGAGATGCTCAATCAAGCTGGTTTTTCAGTGGAGGCTGTAATTAAAAAGTCTATTGTGGGAGGCGGGAGAGGCAGATGCTTTGTTAGATGGTTAGGCATGACGCTGTTGCCAACATTTTGCTCGGTTCAATATATTATTAAGTCGGTAAAAAAGAGTTGATATGAATCAGGCTGCAAAGAGGCATGTGATTCTTACCAGTGGAAGAAGTGGAAGTAACTACTTGGCCAACACCTTGAACTTGCACCCTCAGATTGTTAATTATGGCGAAGTACTTGGGTCATGGACGCTGTCATGGAAGCTTTTTAGACCCTTGCGCATAATGGGACTTGGCGTACTTTCATATCTTGAATATATTTATGCTAGCCATGTGTTTTTCATAGCTGCTCAAATGTACTCTTCCTTTTCTCATTTGAGAAAAAGTAAAGCAATAAAGTGTAAATATCGTAGGTATATTAAACACATTGGTATTAAAGATTTTTTTATTAACTTCGAGAGGCGGGGTGCTTTTGACTTTATTTTAAATCAACCAGAAATTGATGTGATTTACTTGAGTCGCTGTAATATTTTACGTCGTTACTTGTCTATGCTGCATATGGAAAAAAGCAATGCGGCGGTGAGTGAAACTTCGAACCTAAAAGTACATCAAGTTAGGGTAGATATTGACCATATGTTGCATAACCTTATGATTTTAGAGCAAGAGGTCAGGGATGAGGAAGCTATGCTAAAGCGTATTGAGAAAGCAGGGCATAGGTTGATGCGCATTAATTATGAAGATTACTTTAAAAATACAACCACTATAGAATCAACGAATAAAAAAGTATTTCAGTTTCTTGGAGTTAAAGCTATAGCATTATTGAGTGAACATAGAAAAATACTACCAAATTCTTTTTCAGATATTATTGTGAATAAGCAAGAGGTGGTGGCTGCTTTAAAGGGTACAGTGTATGAAGTGTATTTACATGAAAATTAGGCACCTTTATAATTTCTTGGAGTATTTAAGTTGGAACTAAAAGCATTAGCATTTATTTCGTTTGCTTTTTTGATGGCTACAGCTTTTCTTTTTGCTTCTTTTCGTGATGCTTATTACCTACGCTGGGGTGGAATTGCAGTACTTATTACGGCATCTGCATTTTTGACAGGAAACTACTTTGTAGTTGCGGGGTTATTAATTTCTGTGGCATTTGTCATTCGGAATCAGTACAACGCAGATAAAATTGCTGCGTGGCTGTTTATGCTACCTTTATTGCCCGTAGCTTGGAGCTACCATGTTCCTATGGTAGGCGTTAATTTTCTTTTGGAACTTAATTATCCAAGGCTTTTAGCACTTATTTTTCTTGCTCCACTGTTGTTTGCAGCTTTGAGGAAAGGGATGCTTAAGGGTGGGGGAAACCGTGCATGGTTCATAGATGCGTTGGTTTTAATCTATTTTCTTTATATTTGCCTGTTTGAGTTTCGAAGAGAGTCTGTTACAAATACCTTGCGTTATATTACATATGATTTTCTACTGATAGCCCTGCCTTATATTGTAATGACAAGGTTTATACAAACAAAAAATGATTTATTCAAAGTGCTTCGAGCACTGATGTTTTCGACAATGTTATTTGCTTTGTTGGCCATAGTGGCGGAATTGTTCAAATGGAATCTTTATGGTGCTTTGCATTCACCATATTTGATTGAACTTCGCTTAGCTGATTTTTCTGAGTTTAGAGCTGGTATCTTGCGTATTAAGGCAACAATGTTTAGCCCCATTGTGTTTGGATATTTTTTATTATTGGGGGCGGCTTCTCTTTATGCATTTAAAGGTTACCTAAACCGCAAGCAAGGTTTAATCACGCTGGGGTTGTTGTTATTGTTGTTGCTTGCCATTTTATTTACGTTTTCACGGGGAGTCTGGCTTGCGGTAGTTATTACAGGTCTGGCGATTATCTACCTTCGCTTGCCTGGCAAGGGCGTTCGTCAGATGTTTCCTGTATTACTTGGCATGGCAGCAGTTGTTTTTTACAAATTCAGTGCTGTAGCTGAAGGTATGGATACATATGGCACCTTTGATTATAGGGCCGCACTTATTGATGCTTCGTGGGTTGTATTTGAAAAGAATCCCGTATTTGGTAGCTTGGGCTTCCGAGAAAATACCGTTTTTGAACTACTTCAACAAGGAGGGGGGTTTGTAGATTTTGTAAATAGTTATGTGAATATCACGCTGGATTCTGGTCTTGTTGGGCTGGGGTTGTACCTTATTATTCCAGTTGTTTTACTGTTTCAAATTTATCGCAAGCTGCAAGTGCCATGGCTTTACCGCGATAAAGTGATGAAACATACGGGTATAGCGTTTTTTGCAATTATAACAGCTACAATGGTACTTTTGTTAACGGTTAGTTCAATTACATTTATCCCCATTTATTATTGGATTCTTATAGGGGTCTCATCAGCCTGGGTTAGAATGGCTAATATGAAAGAGGTATTACAATGATTAAAAGAGGTCTGTCTTTTTTTTTGCGCAATATGGCGATAAAAAATAATAGGTTGGTTGCTTTATATAAGAAGGTATGTAAGCCAAATGGAAAAGAGTGGGCTCAGTATCTGAGGAAACATGGTCAGTTTTACGCAATGGGTGAAGACTGTCTAATTGAAGTTGGAGCATCGTTCACAGATTCAGCGTATGTAAGGCTTGGGAATAATGTGCATCTATCAGGTTGTAAGTTAATTGGGCATGATGGATCAATTGGCATGCTGGGTAGAAGGTATGGGGTTAAGTTGGATCGAACTGGGAAGATTGATATAAGAGATAATGTATTTATAGGTGAAGGGGCTATAATTTTACCAGGAGTCACCATTGGTTCCGATGTGATTGTTGCAGCAGGAGCAGTGGTCGCTAGTTCTGTACCAGAAAACAGTGTGGTGGGTGGGGTTCCAGCTAAATTTATTATTCAAACATCGGCTTTAGTAGAGAAGTGGCGAGAGGATACTTTAGTGCTTCCTTGGGCTGAACTGATTGAACGTAGAGAGGGTGCTTTTGACCCCGTAATAGAGCCGAAACTTATAAGAATGAGAGTGAATTATTTTTATAATAAGAATTCAGACTCTTAAAATAAAAAGGTGTAAATATTTTTAGGGGTGAAGCTAACTGATGGAAAAAAAATCCAAAAACAACTTTCCAGCAAGTGTGGTGGATATATCAGTCATCTTGGTTTCCTACAATACGGCTTCATTGTTACCCAAGGCGATTGCGTGTTTGCGACAATCGGCGGGAAATATGGTGCTACAGACTATTATTGTTGATAATGCTTCACGAGATGATTCGGTGGCTTTGATTAAGCGTGATTACTCTGATTGTGAGCTGATTGAAAATGACAAAAATGTAGGATTTGGCAGGGCAAATAATCAGGCTCTACCCTTTATTAAAGGGCGGTATGTATTGCTATTGAATACAGATGCCTTTGTTTCACCCGATACGTTGGAAAAAACAGTGGCTTATATGGATGAGCATGAAAAATGCGGGCTGCTTGGTGTGAAATTGATTGGGCGTGATGGCGTGCTCCAGCCATCATGTAGATATTTTCCTACGCCGTTCAATATCTTTTTGCAGCAGACAGGGTTTAAGAAATTCTTCCCTGCAAAGCGTATGGTAGATGATATGAGTTGGGATCATGCATCGCCTAGGGAATGTGATTGGGTTCCTGGTTGTTATCTTCTAATCAGAAAAGAAGTTGTTGATCAAGTTGGATTGTTTGATAAAAGGTATTTTCTTTATTCAGAAGAGGTGGATTTATGTTTTACTGCTAAAAATGCAGGTTGGCAGGTGCATTATTTTTCAGATACATCGGTGGTTCATTTGGGTGGGGAAAGTGCCAAATCGGACGGTGAGATTACAGAGAGTGGTGGTCAGCTCGAATCTTTACAGATAGAAAGTGAGTTGTTGTATTTTAGAAAGAATCATGGTTTCTTTGGTGTATTAAGCCATGTTATTTTACAACTTATAGCAAGTGCGATGCTGCTTGTGAAAAGTTTTTTGAAAGGTAAGGGCAGAGGCGCTTCTTGGAAGCGATCAAAGGCAGTTTGTTTGTTGTTTTGGAAAACACGCAGGGGAATGCAGGCAATACGTTAAGGGGTCTTATGTTTGATCATATAAAACAAGATTATCATGCATATGCTGGACGTTGGGGTGAGCAAGGCTTTTGGGTTATGCTAGTGTATCGCTTTGGTCGCTGGAGGTACCATGTTCGCCCAGCATTGCTGCGCAAGCTTTTTTCACTCATATATAAATTGATGTATAAATTCATTCAGATAGTTACTGGGATTGAGTTGCCTTGCGAAGTGAAGGTTGGAAAAAACTTTGTCATCGATCATTTTGGAGGCATTGTTATTAGTGGCTATGCAAGTTTTGGCGATCATTGCCGCATTCGTAATGGTGTCGTGGTTGGGCTAAAATCAGTAGAAGATCCTAAAGCACCATCTATTGGAAACAATGTGGATATTGGAGCTGGCGCAAAATTATTGGGAAATATTAAAATTGGAAATGATGTTATTATTGGTGCCAATGCGGTTGTTCTTGTGGATGTTCCAGATCATAGCCTTGCAGTTGGCGTTCCTGCGGTGATTAAGCCTAGGCGACCTGTGGAGACAATGCGTGAATAAGATGATAGGTGCTGTTGTGATTGGTCGTAATGAAGGTGATAGGCTAGCTGTTTGTTTACAATCGTTATTGGTTCAGGTGGACACATTGGTTTATGTGGATTCTGGCTCTACAGACCATAGTTTGGAAATTGCTGAGAAGCTTGCTGTGACGGTTGTGAATTTAGATATAAGTATTCCATTTACAGCAGCACGAGCACGCAATGAAGGCTTTGCGAAGCTTATGCAAGTATCTCCTGATATTCAGTATGTGCAATTTGTTGATGGGGACTGTGAGGTGTTTTCGGATTGGTTGCCGCAAGCATTGCCGTGTCTTATGGAAAATGAAAAATTGGCAGTGGTATGTGGACAAAGAAAAGAACGGTACCCAGAGAAATCTGTATATAATCGTTTGTGTGATATTGAATGGGATACACCTGTCGGTGAAGCACTTACCTGTGGTGGGGATGCACTTATTCGAGCGGCTGCTTTTGATGGGGTTGGGGGTTATGATGCGTCGTTGATAGCGGGAGAAGAGCCAGAAATGTGCGTGCGTTTGCGAAATTCGGGCTGGAAAATTTCTCGTATTGATGCAGAAATGACGTGGCACGATGCAAACATGACAGACTTCTCCCAATGGTGGAAACGAGCGGCTCGTTCGGGTCATGCTTATGCGGAAGGTGCATGGATGCATGGTCAGACATCGCAAAAGCACTGGGTTCGTGAAGTTCGTAGGAATTGGTTTTGGGGGCTAAGTTTTCCCGTGTTGATAATGGTTTCGGCGATATGGCCGACGATGGTGTTTTTATTGTTGATTTACCCTATTCAAGTATTTCGAATCTATAGGCACTCGAATGTGCACCGAGACTTTAAAGATCGAAGTGCTTTTGCTTTTTTTTGTGTGTTGGCGAACCTTCCCATCATGTTTGGACAAATAAAATTTCATAGTAATCGGCTGATGGGTAGCAAAAGCCAGCTCATTGAATATAAGTAAGGTATGACTTGAAAGTAAACTATAGGGCACCTCGAAAAACCTCGCACGAGTTAAACGACGTTGATTTTCGCTCATAGCAAGGCGCAATAAAATGAGTAATAGCATCGCTATTACCCATTTTATTCAACGCCGCTAGGGGTGAAAAGCACAAGTTTGGCGAAGTGCTGAGGTTTTTCGAGGTGCCCTATACACCATAGTTGGATAGAATTCGAGCAATATCAACTTTTCTTTAGTGCTTCTGCCGACTATCTCTACAGCAGTCGGACATTATTTTTTACTGTTTAATTTTCCTGAAATTGTTTTCCCTAATGAAATCCAATATTTTTCATAATAAAATGTTGATACATGGGCAGCTAAAAATAAAACAATAAACAACAATGGACGCTTTAAATATGTAATAATTTTGTCGTCACCACTGGCTAGCCATGTTTGTAATAATATTGGATGAATTACATAAAGCGCATATGATATTCCAGCAATATAAATAAGTGCCTTTATGCTTAAGTAGTGGTTAATTTTTAAATCTTTTTGATATAACGTTACACCTATTAACAATGCAGCTAAATAGGGGCGTAAATAATTCATAAATCCGCCATCTGGATGGCATGCAACTAAAAGCAATGCAAGCAGCCAATATGGATTTAAATATCTCAATAATTCAGGGATACTTTTTCCAAGCTTATTACTGTACGCCAATGCTAAAATGCATCCAGTAAGAATTTCATCAATGCGGAAAGGCGTTACTATGGAAATATGCACGCCATTTGCAATGCGATAACATGTGATAGCAATGCATATAACTGGTAGTAAAAGAAGCCCGCGTTCTTTCATTAAGGCATACAATACTGCGACCCCGATATAAAATTGAACTTCAATGCACAGGCTCCAAAGGTGACCTGTGCCGTGTTTAACTAAAAACTCAATCGGAGGCGTATTAACATAAAACAGAAAGTGGGGAAGATAAGCATCAGTCTCCACGTCAAGAATCGGTAACACAATAAGGAGATATAGCCAGACCAATGGTAAAATACGGAAAAAACGTCTTACCAAAAAATCAGTGACCGTAGGCTTTTTGATAAGGAAATTTGTAATCAAGAAACCAGATAACACGAAAAATAGACTCATTCCCAAAGGCCCAACCATACTATTCAGCTGCCATGATTTAGGTCCGAGAGGAAGTAAATGCGCAGCAAGCACGCACAAGATGCTAAACCCGCGCCAACCATCCAATACCTGATAGCGATGAGAAACGGAATCAACGATTGATGTTATTGACATACAGGTTTATAAAAACAATAGATAAAAATAATCTCTCCCTCATTACAACTATCCTGAATTAATGGACACCATCATAAAGCTTCCTCGCTCAATCATCAGTGCCTTTGATAAATATTAGCTTTTGAAATTATACCTGCGATAGCGGGCATAGTAAGTGTGTCATGGTTGTACGTCTATAACCAGCATGTTGCAAGTTCTTGAATTTAAATAATTCATTTTAAATGAGATACTTATGATACGAGTTATATCGAATTGTTTAGTTATAATGGCGCTGGAAATGCTTTGTTACTGTTTTTTATGCTAAAACTTCGATTGTAACGATAGCGGGTTAGGTTTTTCGAGGTGCCCGTAAGTGTACTGTATGTAAAATAAACTCTTGCCCCTTGAGTGTAACTTGCTTGCTTAATAATATGTATAATATATTTTTCTAAATACCCTTGTTTATGTATGTATAGTCTTCTTTTTCATTTGCAACAAGAAAGGTGTGTTTTCAATTTTGTTGTTTTTTTTAGGGGAATTCCTTGCGTTTCTATATAAAGTAATCTATAAACCCCCTGACTTTTAATAATTGAAGTTTCAATGGCTTTTAACAATAAAGCAGAGGTTGTTATTATTATACTCAGATTGAAATATTAAATATTTTATAGAGATGGCGTAATGTCATGTGATATAGAAAAAAGGTGGGTTGTTTTGCAAAGTAATAAATTTTCTAAAAAAAAAGGTAGGATCTTTAACATGCTAGAAGTTAAAAACTTTATCATGCTTTTGTGTATGCTAATGTTGTACGGTGGGGCTGTTCAAGCGGCTGTGCTGGTAGCACCAGTGACTGGAAACATTGAGGCATATGCAGCGAATGAAACGAGTGTGGCTGGTTATAGCGGTGATGGCGGTTTGGCAGTGAATGCGCAATTGGCAGCACCGCGTGGTATTGCCGTTGATAGTCTAAACCGTGTATATATTGCAGATTTTAATAATAGTGTGGTTCGCCGTGTTGATCCCGCTACAGGTTTGATTTCAACCGTTGCGGGTACGGGCGTTTTTGGTTTTTCTGGCGATGGCGGGTTAGCGACTGCTGCGCAATTAAAGCGACCTTGGGGTCTTGCCATCGATGCATTTGATAACTTATACATAGCCGATAATGCAGAGCGTCGCATACGTAAAGTTGATGCTGCTACGGGTGTAATTACCACAATCGCAGGTACAGGAGGCTATGCTGGCACATGGACTCGTAATGATGGTGGCGATGCTTTGCTGGCTGCGTTTACAGGTATCACGGGTATCACAGTTGATGCTTCGAATAATATTTTTATTGCCACAGACAGTGGGCGCATTAGACGTATTGATGGCGTGACCAATATTATTACAAGTATCGCAACGGGCTATGGTCTTATTTCTGATGTTGCTATGGATCCTTTTGGAGGCGTGCCTGGGTTATATTTCTCAGACAGAACCAATCATGTGGTGAATGTTCTAAACTTGACAAGCTTGGCTGTAACACCAGTTGCTGGAATTCAAGGTGTTGCAGGGTATACTGGAGATGGAGGGGTTGCTATTGATGCAAGTCTTAATGCTCCTGAAAGCCTTGTAATGAATGCGGTGACAGGGGAGCTTTTTATTGCAGATTCAGGCAACCATGTCATTCGTCGTATTGATGTTGCATCAGGATATATATCGACAGATGCAGGAACGCCTGGTCTTGGCGCGGGGAATAACGGTGATGGCGGAATAGCGCTTGCGGCTAAAATGCATACGCCAAGTGGTTTAGCGATGGATGGCAATGGTTCAGTTTTGTTTTCAGATTTCCAATATAACCGTGTTCGGATATATCAACCTGTGCCAGTAGTTCTTAATTCCATAGAAACAAGTTTTGACAGCACAACGATGTCTGTAAATTCTAAGCAGAAGCTTGAGGCTCGCGGGGTTTATAGCGATGGCAGCCGCCGTGCTTTGGCAAACGTTGTGTGGACCAGTTCTTCCAATGCAATTGCGACGATTGATGCTTTTGGTGTAGTGAGTTCTGCCAGCCCCGGTAATGTTACCCTCACGGCAACATCGGGTGGCGTGAGTGCCACAGTACAACTGACGATTACCGCTGCAAGTATTACCTCGCTTGAATTGTCTCCTTTAAGCTCATTGCCTCAGGGGATTAGTCACCGTTATGCTGTATGGGGTTTGGTCAGTGATGGTAGTAAAGTAAATGTAACCCCTTATGTTACATTGAGCAGTAGTAATGCGGCGGTGATTACAACGGGCACATACGGTTTGGTTACGGCTGTATCTGCGGGAACAGCGACGATTGTTGCAACATATGGTGCTCTTTCAGTGTCGGCTCCCGTAACAGTATCAACCGCGACATTGAATCAAATTGAAGTGGTGTCACAGGATCGCTCGATTGCTACGAAAACAAGCACGCGTTTCTTCGCAACGGGTATCTACTCGGATGGAAGCCGCCAAGATTTGTCTTCTCAGGTTACTTGGAGTAGCAGCAATGCTTTTGTGGCATCCATTAGCAATAGTCCTCGTAATATTGGTTTAACATCTGGGCTTACGGCAGGTAATGTAAGCATTACAGCGACACTGGGAGGCTTCTCAGGTTCTGCACCATTGGAAGTACGCGGCGTTAACCTTTTAAGTATTGAAGTTTCACCTTATGATATTTCAGTTTCAAAAGGGGAGTTTCACGGTATGCGTGTCACAGGGCGGCTTAGTGATAATAGCAAACAAGATTTAACCTATCAGGTGGTCTGGAGTAGCTCGAATGAAGCGGTTGCCAAAGTTGGTAATGTGTGGCCGAATTTTGCTAAAGTTCAAGGTATTTCACCTGGTGTGGCGACGATTACAGCAAGATTTGGCGGTTTGAGTGCCAGTGTTGCCGTTACGGTTAACACTTCAACATTGTCTCGCATTGAAGTAAGTCCATTTAACAATGATATCGTACAAGGCACCAATATGCGGTTTTATGCGACAGCCATTTACTCTGATGGGCGTAAGGTTGATGTCACGTACAATACAAGTTGGTCATCAAGTGTTAGTGGTGTTGTGAATATAAAAAATGATGCTGCAAATATGGCTGTAGCGGATGGTGTTTCAGCAGGTTTGGCAACGATCACAGGGAACTATGTGGATGCGTTAGGGGTTTCGCATACGGATAATGTGGCGATGACTGTTACAGCGGGTATTTATAATGGTTTCGAACTATCTGCAGACTTCATTAAAAATAATGTAGGTCACCGTTACTCGTTACGTGCTGTGGCATTCTTCAATACAGATCGCAAACAAGATATTACCAATCAAGTATCTTGGCAGTCATCAAACCCTTCGGTTGCACGTGTTTCACCAAGTGGTCAGGTTACAAGTGTGACAACGGGTAGTGCGATAGTTTCAGGGACATTTAACGGCTCTACTTTATCTGTACCTGTGACAGTGCTTCCTGCAGTGGCTCCTGCATACCTTACGATTACGCCAGCTACAAAAGATATTCCTCTTGGGCAACAATACAGGTTGCGTGCGGTTGTGACTTATACGGATGGCACTGAAAAGGATGTGTCTTTTGACACATTATGGCTGTCAACTCAGCCTACAGTTGCACCGATTGGTAATAACTGGCCTGGCATTGCTACAGTAACAGGATTAAATACAGGCAATACAACGATTGGAGGCTTTTATAAAGGCTTGCATGATTCAGTTAGTGTTTTTGTTAACTCTCCCGTTTTGACGGCTGTAAATGTTACTGCACGTGATGCAAGCCTTCCTGCAAGTTTGGGACAACGTTATACGGCGACTGCTGTGTATTCAGATGGTAGCCAGTTTGATGTTAGCTCAAAAGCAGTGTGGAGTAGCGATAATGCAGCTGTTGCAAGAATTGGTAATGGCGGCATTTCTAATGCTAAGATGGCTTCTTTTTCACCTGGCGGGCTTGTGAATATCAGTGCAACTTTTGGTGGTATTACAACACCATCAGCACTTGCAGTTAATAATGTGAGTTTGGTTGATCTTGAAATTACGCCAGCAGTATTATCGATGCCATTGAAAATGGACCAGTATTATCGCGCAACAGGTGTGTATAGTGATGGTAGCCGTGTTATTTTAAGCAATCAGGATGTTGTTTGGAATAGTAGTGACCAAGTGAATGCGCCGATTGGCAATGCTGCATGGTTAAACAATGCTCGTGTGTATGGCATGGGTTCTACAGTTGCAAGTATTTCAGCTCATTATAAGGGTGTGCAAAGTTCAGTGGCCTCATCGCTGACTGTTACAGGTGCAACGCTTGTAGATATTCAAGTTACACCTTTGGTCGCAACGATTCTAACAACGGGTGAGCAGCTTTATGCAGCTTACGGGGCGTATAGTGATGGTACAACACACAATTTGACCTACAAGGTGATTTGGTTGTCCGATAATCATGCAGCAGCGACAATTGGAAGTACATGGCCTTTGGTTGGCAAAGCAAGAGGTGTTGGTGTTGGTATAGCGAACATTACGGCTACCTACCATGATAAATTGGATGCTACAGTGGGTACATCATCTGTTCCTGCTGTATTGACCGTCAACTAAGGGGAATAGATATGAAATATATAATATTGATTGCATGTTCAATGATGACAGGAATTTCTTTTGCAAATGCTGCTGATACCGACCAAGCTGCTTTAGAGCAATCAAAGATTCAACAGCAGGCAGAGCAACAAAATAGTGTGGATCAGTATACACTTCGTGAACGTGAAGAGATGGATCGTCTTCATGTGTTGGATGTATATCAGCAAAATGCATTACGCGAAGCGTCGATTTTGCGTCAACAAAAGCATTAAGCAGGTCAATGGGTAAATAAAAAAGCTGGTGATTTAATCACCAGCTTTTTTTCTTTCAAGGAAATGCTATAGTGGTTTAGGTTTACGATGCTTTTTGCTCGTCATTCCCGTGAAGGTGGGAATCTGGCACATTGTAAATCAATGAATGCCCGTCTGCGCGAGCATGACGGCGTAATGGATAAGCCACTCCATGACTATATTGTATCAATGCTCAAAAAGGATTTGAAATTATTCATGCGTATTGCCTATTTTGTTAATCAATACCCTAAGGTTAGTCAGAGCTTTATTCGCCGTGAGATACTTGAATTGGAAAATCAAGGGGTGGAGGTATTCCGCTATTCTGTGAAGCGTGAGCGAAGTAATGATGTTGTTAGTGATGATGATAGAGCTGAGTTAAGCAAAACAGCGTATGTGGCAGACCAGAAAAAAACAACGATTCTTAGCGCGTTAATTAAGGTCTTTCTGCACTCACCAAAGCGATTTGGGAGAGCATGTCTGACGATGATTCGCTTAAGTTTGCGCTCTCAGGTTGGGCTGGCAAAGCATATCATTTATTTTATTGAAGCTTGTGTACTGCTTGATTACCTACAAAAACATGACATTCAGCATGTGCATGCACACTTTGGCACCAATTCAACGACGGTTGTGATGTTCGCTAAGTTGTTGGGTAGTATTTCCTACAGTTTTACAGTGCATGGCCCCGAAGAGTTTGATAAACCGGAGGCTTTATCGTTGGGAGAGAAAATTCAGCATGCTTCATTTGTGATTGCGATCAGCTCTTTTGGTCGTAGCCAGTTGTTTCGCTGGTGTGACCTTTCTTGTTGGAATAAGATTCATATAGTTCATTGTGCTCTAGGGTCAGATTTTTTGGAGTCAGAGGTAACCCCAGTACCTGATAATCATAGGCTGGTATGTGTTGGGCGCTTGTGTGAGCAGAAAGGCCAGCTTCTCCTGATTGAAGCAATACACAGGGTCAAAGAAAAAGGCATTGCTATCGAACTTGTTTTGGCAGGCGATGGTCCGATGCGTGATGAAATAGAAGCTCTCATTGAGAAATATAAACTTACTTCGCAAGTGCATATTACAGGGTGGATTTCAGGCTCACAGGTGTTGGATGAAATCAAAGCAAGTCGCGCTCTTGTGTTAGCTAGTTTTGCGGAAGGGTTACCTGTTGTATTGATGGAGGCTTGTGCATTGCACAGACCGAGCGTGACAACATCGATTGCAGGTATTCCAGAGTTGATTAAGGATAAGCAAGGTGGTTGGCTTATTCCTGCGGGCTCTATTGAGGATTTATCGGATGCTTTGATAGATGTGCTGGAAACACCGATTGAATCATTGCAAGCCATGGGTACGTATGCATATCAACAAGTGTGTATCAACCATGATGTAAGGATAGAGTCTGCAAAGCTTAAGAAGCTATTTCAGGAAGCTTTGAAAAATGATTGAAGCATTGATGTGGATAGTCGTATCACTGTTTCTTTTGCCTGTGCTAGTTATTATCCTTGAATTTTTTTGTTCGTTATTGCCAGCTAGAAGCAAGAAAGGCGCGGTAGTAGATAGATTAGGGCTGGTGGTATTGATTCCAGCTCATAATGAATCGGCAGTGATATCGGATACACTCGCATCCATTATGTCTCAACTTAAAGAAGGGGATCGGGTGTTGGTTGTTGCAGATAATTGCACAGACGATACGGCCTCGATTGCTGCTTCAATGGGTGCGACAGTTCTTGAGCGTTATGATGAAGAGAATCGTGGTAAAGGCTTTGCGCTTGCGCATGGGATAGAGGTACTTCACAAACAACCGCCAGAAGCACTGATCATGGTTGATGCTGATTGTGTTGTGAAGCAAGGCAGCCTTGATGCGTTAGCCCGTAATGTGGCAATGTATGATCAACCCATTCAGGCACTTGATTTGATGCATGCAGGGGAGAAAGCATCATTAAAAATAAAAGTGGCTGCTTTCGCATGGGTGGTGAAAAATAAGATGCGACCTCTAGGCTTGTCTCGTTTGGGTTTGCCTGTTCAATTGATGGGAACTGGCATGGCTTTTCCTTGGCATGTTATCAAAGATATGGATATGGGTGGTGGTGCCATTGTGGAAGACATGCAAATGGGCATTGAACTCGCCATACAAGGAAGTCCAACGCGTTTTTGCCCTGAAGCACTTGTTAGTAGTACCTTTCCTAGCTCGGAATCTGATGCTGGAACACAGAGGAAGCGCTGGGAGCATGGGCACATCATGATGATTCTGCATCATGTGCCTAGATTGATCGTTGCAGCAATCAGCAAAAAAGATGTGAAACTACTTGCTTTGGGGTTGGATTTAATGGTGCCTCCACTTGCCCTTCAGTCGATATTGTTATTGGTCGGCTTGATGATAATGGGTATGGCAAGCTTATTTGGTATGTCTTTTAATCCCTTTTTAGTTTTAGTTTTAGCTTTAGGAAGTGCTTTGTTCTTAAGCACTATTTTTAGCGCTTGGTATTGCTTTGCACGTGACATCATTAGCCTTAAAGAATTGCTTTCTATCCCCGCCTATATTTTCTCTAAGCTTTCGATTTATGCGTCCTTTATTTCTTCGCGTGAATCCAAGTGGAATAAAACAGGGCGCAGTGATGATTGAAGTACAAGTAGTGCAAGGAAGCACGCACTTTATGATTGGTTTTGTACTGGGTTATGCACTGTTTTGGTTGTTTTTACTTGCCCGATTGGGGCATGATAAGACTGCGATTTATGCGCCTTTAACTCCATTTTTTATGGGTATATGGTTTGCTATGCCTTATGTATTTGAGCTGGGTGGCATGGGGGAGTTACAGCATTATATTGGAGAGGCAGTGAATCTGTTTGGTGCTTATGGTTGGCTACACCACAGCTCCTTTGTGGCGAACTATCTGACTGGACTTAACAAAGTGGCGATGCTTTGTGGGTTGATTTATGTGCTGATTATTTTGCACTACATTCGATTGATTAAAGCTCTAAGGAAACGAAAAAGGCGTAAGCGGAGGAAGTCGCATGCCAGCTAAACACTTTTATTTTGCAAATGGTGCGATGCTGGGCTCAATGCTTGTTATAGCTGTGCGCTTTAAGCGCAAATGGCTGCATGAAAAATTTCTCTGGTTTAGACAGTTATATAGTTTTGATCGCGACTGGTTTCTTTATTTCCCAGTGGTGATTGGATTGTTTGGTCTATATGGCCTAATACCAGATATATTATATGCCATAGGTCTTCTCTCCAAAGGTCTGATACGTTCTGATTTTTTCAATTTATTTTTGGGTTATGCATGGTTTGAAAGTGTTGAAGATTTGCCTGAATATGCTCATCTGGATAGAATTTTTAATTGGTTCGGCGAAATTATATTGTTCACTATTGCAATAGGAATACTTGTTTTTTACGTCCGTTTAAGCAATGAAATCATCTCTAGGAAAGAGGGCTCTTGATGTTGTTTATCACTGCAAGAAAAGGGAGTCTTTATTTCTGTGCTTAAAAGTGGCGCGATATGGGTCTTAGCATCCAATGCTGGCGGACAAGTATTAAGACTGTTTAGTAACCTCATATTAGCGTGGTTATTATTGCCTGAGGATTTTGGACTTGCAGCTTTGGCCGCAGTATTTTTCTATGGTGCTGTGATGATTTCAGATGCAGGGACTGACGCTTCGCTTATCCGCAGTAAACGAGGTGACGAGCCTTTGTTTTATAATACAGCTTGGACATTTCAGCTGCTTCGAGGTTTGTTGCTGTGGTTGTTTTGTTGTTTGATTGCATTACCTGCTTCTCAATTCTATGGTGAAGAACAGCTGCAATGGTTGTTGGTAGTTGGAGGATTTGGTCTTTTTGTTCAAGGCTTTAAATCAACGGCTTTAGTATCAATGATGAGGGACATGCGCTTTAAGCGGTTGGCGATTTATGAACTCATTGCCCAGCTGTGTTCTATTATTGTATCGGTGATTGCTGCGTGGGTTTGGCGAGATGCTATGGCATTAGTGCTTGGAATTATTGTGAATAACTTTGTGCTGGTTGTGCTTGGACATGTGCTGCACAGGTCGGAAGTTCAGAATAGATTATGCTGGGAAAGCGATGCTTTTAAAGAATTATTTCATTTTGGGAAGTGGGTATTTGCATCTTCTTTTGTTGGTTTCCTTGCGATGCAGGCGGATAAGCTTCTTTTAGGTAAAATAGCATCAATGGAAGTGCTTGGTGTGTATGCCGTGGCTTTTGGATTGGCTCAGCTACCAAATTTTGTAGTTAAAATGTTAGCATCAAAATTCCTATACCCTGTTTTTGTTCAGTTTGCGAAGAAACCTAGGGAAGATTTAGTCAGAGAGGCGAACAAGATTCGAAACATGATGCTCCCATTCATGCTGTTTGTTACGCTGGGTGTAGTTTTGTTATCAGGCCCTTTCTTTGTGTACTTATATAAAGCAAGTTTTCATGATGCCGTCTGGATTGCGCCTGCCATTGCACTTTTTCTTTGGTTTGAGATGATGGTTTATTCATTGGGGGGGATTCCCTTAGCAATGGGTGATAGTCGAGCATTGGCGACGACATGGTTATACATATTTATAGTTCGGCTTCTTGCTTCTTATCTTGGTTTTTTAAATTTTGATCTTGAAGGTTTTATAGCAGGCTTAGCTCTAGGCTCTTTTGTAGGCTACGTGTATATTGCCATTTATATTAAGAAGTATGGGTTTTATGTTTTGAAATATGATGCTAAATATTCTTTGGTGTTAATCATTGCTAGTGCGAGCTATTTTATAGTAAAGCCGTGGGTAGAAGAAGGTCTGTCTAGTGCGCTTCTATCAATTGCTTTTGTTGCTTTATCAGCTTTGATATCAATCCAAATGTTTCAACGCAGGCAGAAGTGAGAATAAGTTATTTTTGATTAGATTGGTGTTTTGACGCTTTATATACGATTGATTCATTTGTTAGTTGCAAGAAAGTGAAGCGATAAAGCGTCGCTTTCCTAGGGAGATGCTGATTAACTCTGGATGAGTGGATATGCGATTCAGAATTTTCAACCCCAAGGCGGCAAGCGCAAGTAATAGGTCCGCTATTGTTAAGGGCACCTCGAAAAACCTCGCACGAGTTAAACGACGTTGATTTTCGCTCATAGCAAGGCGCAATAAAATGAGTCATAGCATCGCTATTGTCCATTTTATTCAACGCAGCTAGGGGTGAAAAGCACAAGTTTGGCGAAGTACTGAGGTTTTTCGAGGTGCCCTTAAGTTTGCTAACGCAGGAGTTGGCGGTTTTGGGCGTATAGGCATCATTCATTGAGTTGAATAGCACCTCCCTAGCAATCTGCTTGTTTCCTTCACTTACAGGTTTCAAAAGGGCGCGTGTTACAGCACTCAACCTTTTGAAACCTGACGTTTCGGCGCATCTTGAACCGGGACAATGTTGCTTTCACATGTACCTCTCTCTGCGCTCTTTGGTGGAAAAATGTAACAAACGACTTTTTGAGGAAGCTCTAGATAGTAGCAGCATCAAGCTTTATTTGACGTAATGATATATGCCAGCTATAAGGAATAGGAAATTATAAAGGTAGATGTAATAGACTGCTTGTAAAAACCTTTAAAAGGTGTATTTTGCGAAAAAAATAATCATGCCTTCTCACATGTAAGGCTACAAATAAGGTTGGTGGAAAATGAAAAAACGTATAGTGGTGATTGCCATGACACAAGTTATGGCTTTGTTTTTTGGTGCATCTGTAGCATCGGCGGAGGCGGGTGGAATTGCAGTAGGCAACATGCAGCTTGTGCCCCAAATTACATTGGGTGAATCTCGAAATGATAATATATTTTTGCAAGAGTCGGCAAATGCGATTAAAAAAAGTTGGATTACTACAATTGATCCCAGTGTTGCATTAAAGGCAGATGATGGTGCAAATAAGTATGAATTGGGTTATAACTTGTCGGAAGGTATTTATCATCAAAGTCATGCAGATGATTTCATTGATCAAGTCGCCAGCTTTAAGGCAAACCTAGGTCTTTCGCGCAAATTAATGGTTGATTTTAATGTTGATTACAACTTAAGTCATGATACGCGAGGTTCAACCTTTACTGGTGGGGCTGCAGCAGCGGTTTCGACTCCTGATAAATACCATGAAACGAATGTGGGAGCATCTGTAAATTATGGCGCAAATGCACATATAATTATAAGTGGCGATTATAGTAATAAACGCTATAGCAACAACCGTACGCGTACCATAGCACGTGACCTTGATACCATTGGCGGTATTGCTGAATTTGATTATGATTTAACAGGTAAAACATCAGCAGTGTTGGAAGCGCGTTACACGCAGTTTAACTATCAATATCAAACGGCTTTGGTAAATCTTGATAGTAGAGAGCAAGTATATTTTGTAGGGCTGAACTGGGAGGCTACTGGGAAAACATCAGGAAAGGCTCGCGTTGGTTACACGAAAAAGAACTTTACCAAGGCATCATTAATAGATGCTGGTTTTTTCAGTTGGGAAGTGGGTGTTGAATGGTTGCCAATGAGCTATTCATCTTGGACTTTGAAAACAAGTTCAATGCCTTATGAAACCGATGGTTCAGGTAGTTTTATTAAGAATACGGGAGTTGACCTTGCTTGGGATCATACATGGAATCAGCGTGTGCATCATGAGGCAACACTGAGTTACAGTAAAGCGGACTATCAGGGTGGTAGCGCGCGTGTAGATAATATTACGAAGGCTAGTGCTTCAGTGAGTTATCAATGGCTGCGTTGGTTGGCTATTCAACCACTATATGAGTATACTAATAACTCATCAAATGCTGTAAAGGCTAGCTATAAACAAAACATTTGGACGCTTAATCTAGTAGGAACACTCTAGGAGCTTGGTGCTTGGAAAGTAGAGGGAGAGCCATGAGAAAGGTATTGAATCACTTGCTTGTAGCATGTATGGCATCTGTACTATGGGTGGCAGCTGCGAGCGCAGGCGATGTTGTGGATGAATACGAGCTTGGTTCGGGTGATAAAATTAAAATCCATGTTTTTGGTGAGCCTGAGTTAGATATGGAAGTTCAGTTGGGTAGTTCAGGAGATATACGTTATCCCTTTTTGGGAAGGGTGCATGCTGTTGGTAAGAAATTATCCGAATTGGAGAATATACTTGTTAAAGGGCTTGCCGATGGCTATTTAATTAACCCTCAAGTACGTGTTTCAATGGAAGAGTTTCGCTCGTTTTTTGTCAATGGTGAAGTAAAAAAACCTGGAGCGTACCCTTACAAACCTGGTCTTAATGCGCGCAAAGGAATTTCTCTTGCGGGTGGTTTTAATGAGGATGCTGATAAAAATAAGATTTTCTTAATTCACGCCAAGGATAAAGATAAGCATGAAGAGAAAATAAAGCTTGAAACGAGAGTTTTGCCTGGTGATATTATTACAGTAAAACGAAGCTTCTTTTTTGTGAATGGTGAAGTAGAACAGCCTGGAAAATATGCTTATCACGCGGGTATGACTTATCGCAAAGCTATTGCGATGGGCGGTGGTATGAAAGAACGTGCTGATGAAGATAAAATTTATGTTATTCATGATGGGCAAGGCGAAAATATGCATCATGTAGATAATATGGACACAGAAATTCAATCTGGCGATGTTATTATTATTAAACAGGGATTGTTTTAAGGTAACTATTCAGCATATTCATTCAAACACGCAATCATGTGTCATGTCGAACGTAGTTGAGACATCTTTTAACGCAATCTCTATGAAAGATCCCTCGACTTCGCTCGGAATGACACCTGAAAATATCATGCTGAATAGTTACATTTTAAGTACATTGTCTTAATCATAGTGGGATGAGTGGAGTGGAGTGTAGGGTGCAAAACAATAATAACGTCGGTTCGTTTGTTGAAGAAGAAATAGACTTAAAGAAATATTGGCATATTATCAATCACCGTAAATGGGGGATTATGGGCTTAGCGCTTTTAATCACATTACTTGTGGCATTAGTTGTTCTTTCTATGACTCCTATATACAAGGCGACATCAACATTATTAATTGAGCAGGAGCAGCCTAAATTGCCATCTGTTGATGAATTATTTGCATTACAAGGTAAAGGTAGGGTGTATTACCTTACGCAAATAGAGTTGCTTAAGTCACGCAAGCTGGCTGAGCATGTTATTCACGATTTAAAACTTGAGAGTAATCAAGAGTTCTTACCGAAAAAAGGCGGATTTCATCCCATCGAAACACTGAAAGCATGGCTTTCACTTGATGAAAAGGCTGAAAAAGAAAAGCCTATGCTTGATTTGATTGTTAATCAGCTTCAGAGACGCTTAACCGTGTCTTTAATCAATGGCACACAACTAATTCAATTAAGCTTTGAGGCAGAGTCAGCGGTATTGGCGGCTCAAATGGCAAATGCCTTGGGTAATGCTTATATTGATGATCAATTGGTATCACGACTTGAAATGACACAAAAGGCAACACGCTGGATGGAAGAGCGGATTGCCGTATTAAAAAATAAACTTGAGCAATCAGAAGCTGCGTTACAATCTTATAAAGAATCCAATGACCTTATTGATGTGAAAGGGGTTAGCACTTTAACCGCACAAGAGTTGGATGAATTAACCAGTCAACTTGTGATATCGCGTGCTAAATATGCTGAACTAGCGAAACGCTATGGGGCGAAACACCCCAAGCTTATTGCGGCAAAATCTGAGCTTAGAGCAGCAGAACAGCAGCTTCTACGTAGTAAGGGTAAGATTCAGAATATTGGTCGGAAATCTGTGAAGTTACGAGAGCTACAGCGTCAAGTTGAAGGCAACCGTCAGCTGTATGATACCTTTATGGAGAGTTTTAAAAAGGCTAGTCAGGCAGTGGATCTACAAGCTGCAAACGCACGTATTTCAGACCCTGCAATTGCCCCACTTGTGCCTATCAAGCCAAAAGTAAACAAGATTATTGGACTGGCATTTTTTGCAAGCTTGATGTTAGGTGTTTTGTTGGCGTTACTCTTTGAATCACTGAACCGTACTTTTAAAATACCATCAGATATTGAAGAGAAACTCGATCAAGCTGTGCTGGGTATATTGCCACTGATTCAATCGAACGCCAAAAATCGTAAGGCACAGGCTATTGTGATGCTGGATGAGGGCGCGCAAAGCTCTTATGGTGAGGCGATGCGCACGATTCGTACGGGGTTGATTCTTTCAAGCTTAGATAATCCTCACAAAGTAATCTTGGTGACATCATCTGTGCCAGGCGAAGGCAAAACAACAGTCAGTAGTAATTTAGCGATGGCGATGGGAAAAATGGAGAAAGTCCTGCTTATTGGAGCAGATTTGCGTAGACCCTCACTTTCAAAAGCCTTTGGTGCAGAAAGCTCGCTGGGTTTGTGTAATATTGTTGCAGGAACATCTAAATTTAGTGAATGCATTCATCATGTTAAGAGTGCAAGCATTGATTTCTTGCCATGTGGCATGCTGCCTCCTAATCCACTTGAATTGTTATCATCTCAACGTTTTGCCAAAACAATGAAACTTTTAGAAAAAAATTATGATCGTATTGTGATTGACTCGCCTCCTGTGCAGGCAGTAAGTGATGCATTGGTATTATCGAAATATGCCAAGGCAGTGGTTTATGTGGTGGAAGCTGATAAAACGCATCAAGATTTGGTAAAAAATGGTATCAAACGTTTGCTGCAATATGATGCACCGATTGCAGGGATTGTTTTGAATAAATTTAATGTGGATAAATCAGTATCATATGGGTATGAATACAGTGGTTATTATGACCATTATGGCTATGATGAGAAGGCATAACCTTCAACGACTTAGTTATGCATAGACTTTATGTATGATATTCATTGTCATCTACTGCCTGGGATTGATGATGGGGCGGATAATCTTGAACAATCCCTTGCATTAGCTCGCCACGCGGTAAGTGATGGTGTGACGCATATGGTTGTAACACCGCATATTCAACCTGGTCTTTATGAAAATAATCGCGCTTCAATTATGGCTGCTTTTAAGGTTTTTCAGTCGGGGCTTGTTGAGCATAATATTTCTTTGCATATTGCAATGGCTGCTGAAGTACGCCTATCTCCAGAAATCTTACCCATGCTTGAGCAGGATGATATTCCGCTATTTGAAGCGATGGATGGTCATAAAACAATGCTTCTGGAGCTGCCACATAGCCATGTTCCACCAGGTACGGAGCAGATGCTAGGCTGGCTTCTTAAACAACATATAAATGTTTTGATTGCTCACCCTGAGCGTAATAAAGAATTGATGCGTAATCGCAATAAAATTGAAGCTTTGCATTATTTGGGTTGTAAGTTTCAAATTACAGGACGCTCTGTAATAGGCGGCTTCGGCGAGCCTTCACAGCAAGTTGCTGAATATATTTTAAAGAAAGGATGGTGTGATGTGTTGGCTTCTGATGCACATAACTTGCATCATCGTCCACCTGAATTATTTGCAGCTCAGCAGGCAGCAGCTGAACTGATTGGTGAAGTTGCCGCTGCTAAGCTAACCTATGCATCCCCACAAAGTATGGTCGCGGGTTTGTTTTAGTGAGCGCACAAGGTGTCTCTGTATTACCTACGGGAGCTAAACGTATTGGGATGATGATTCTCATTACCGTGCTGCTTGTGTTGATTGTATTTTCTGCGCGTGCTGGGGTGAGTTATGTGGTTCAATACCGAACCCATGCTGCGCTTGATCATTGGCAAAAGTCCCCAGACAAGAGACCAACATTGAATGCATGGCAGGGTATGTTGGATTCGGTAAAAGAAATGTTGGCTTTTGATGCAAAAAATGCTGACCTTCAGAATGCTTTGGCTCGCCTTTATTTTTACCGTGCAGGAAATATGGATAGCTCTGCCAAACAATCGTTGCAAGATTATAAACAAGCCATAGCAGGTTACCGAACTGTTATAGCACTGAGACCTAGTTGGCCTTATGGCTATCTCAATTTGTTATATAATAAAGTTTTTGTGGGCGAGCTGGATGCAGAGATGCGAGATAGTTTGCTGCATTTAATACAGCTTTCTCCATGGGAAAAAAACACTTTATCAGACACGGTAAAAGTAGCGGTTTTCGTTTGGCCAGGTTTAGATAAACAAAGCCAGCAGGCTGTTAAATCCTATTTACTGCTAACATCAGAGAAGCGTAAAGGTGAGGTGGTACGTGCTTTAAAAGAGAGTCAATTGAAAGATCGGTTTTGTCAGCAAATTGCTAGAGGTCAAGCAATGAGTGTATGCCGATGAGAAGTTTAAATACAGTTTTTTTTTGTATGATTTTTATAGCTTGATGTTTCCATTAAAGCTATGTCAGAGGTTCTTCTTCTGCACTGTATTGCTGCTCAGTGTGCCTGTCAATGCTGGTAAAGGAGGCTTTTCTGCCGAGTTTCTCCATAATATTGAATTGCACTATGGCAGTGCTGCTAAGCGGCGGGTGAGTGATTGGCAAACGTTGATAAAGTTTGAACAGGCTGAGCATAATAGCGAGTGGAGCCTTATTCATACAGTAAATAGCTTTTTTAATAGAATGCACTTTATATCTGATAAGAAGCATTGGAATAGAGAAGATTATTGGGCAACACCTGTGGAATTTCTATCCACCAATGCTGGCGATTGCGAAGATTTCTCCATTGCAAAATACTTTACACTTCTTGAAATTGGTGTGCCTGATGAGCGACTGCGTATTACGTATGTGAAAGCGATACGCCTGAACCAAGCGCATATGGTGCTCGCCTACTATGAAACACCTGAAAGCGAACCGTTGATTTTAGATAATTTAACCAAGCGTATTCAAGCTGCATCACAACGCAGTGATTTATTACCCGTGTACAGTTTTAATGGTAGTCATTTGTGGATGGCGAAAGAACGTGGGCAAGGTCGTCGTGTGGCAGGAGGCTCTCAACGTATCAACCTGTGGCGTGATTTAAATCTCCGTATGCAACAAGAACGAAATTTAGGCCGTAGTTTTACGGCTAAAAATATAACACGATAAGGAAATATTATGACATTATCCAAACAATTGATTGCACTTATTTCTGGCATGTTTCTACTTATTTTTATAGGTACATTTTGGATTAGTGTGGAGAATACGCGTTCTTACTTGATGTTGCAGCTAGAAACTCAAACTCAAAATATCGCTGATTCTTTCGGATTATCGCTGGCATCACATATGCAACGTAAAGATATAGCAGCCGTGGATACCATGGTCAATGCAGCCTTTGATAGTGGTTATTATAAGTCGTTAACATTAAGTGATATATCTGGAAAAATTATTATTGAACGTGACAATACCTCGAAAATTGAGGGGGTGCCTGCATGGTTTATCCAGCGTTTAACATTGGAAACGCCACAAGTGGAATCCATTATTACAACAGGCTGGATGCAAACAGGTAGGTTGACGATAGTGGCTCACCCAGGGCTGGCGTATAAAAAATTATGGCAAACGACCCAGCAAACATTTTGGTGGTCGGTTATGGCATTTGTTGCTTCTTTGGGAGCCGTTCTTTTATTGCTCAGAACAATACTTCACCCGCTTAAAGCTGTTGAACAACAAGCATTGGCGATTTGTGATCGTGAATTTCCAGTGCAAGAACAAATACCTCGTACGCGCGAATTGAAACGGGTGGTCTTAGCAATGAATAATATGTCGGAGAAACTACGAGATTTTATTCATAAGCTTAGTGATCGTGCCGAAAAAATGCATAAAGAGGCCCATGAAGATGCGCTGACAGGTTTGAGAAACCGGCGTGCCTTTAACACCATGCTGGAGAGTATATTACATGCTCGAGAAGAAGGCATGGTCGGCTCATTGGTGATTGTTCGCATGAGTGCTTTTGCAGATTATAATAAGCAACACGGTATTCAGGCTGGTAATGAATTGCTTGTCGATATAGCTAAAAAACTTCATGAAATATCAATGCAATATTCTACTGCTGAAGTATTCCGTATGAGTGGTACTGATTTTTCCATGCTTTTACCAAAGACTGACTTGGTGCTTGCAGATGAAGTGGGCCGAAGCTTGAGCGATGCGATGAATGCTCTAGCGATAACGCACAATATTGAAGAATTAGCACATATTGGCATAGCTTTATTCAAGGATGGTTATCAAATGAGTGAGATTTTGTCGGATGCCGATGCGGCTCTGGCATCGGCTCGCTATATGGGGGTGAATAGTTATGCTGTGCAAAGGAAAAAGAGTGAAGCCCTGGGCAATGATGCATGGAAAAAACTGATTGAATCAAGCTTATCACATAAAAAAATTGAGCTATTAGGGCAGCCGGTTTTTAATAAGTTAGGGGAAGTGTTATACAAAGAAGTATTTATCCGTATACGTGATGAATTTGGAGAAGCTATTGCGCCAGGTGTATTTGTTTCGATGGCAGATCGTTTGGCTTTAAGTGAACAGCTAGATAAACTAGTCATTATGCAGGCAACAGAATTAATTGAGAAAAATACTACAGTATATGGAGTATTGGCGGTGAACTTATCAGTATATTCGATAAGTAAGCCATCATTTCGGAATTGGTTGATGCAGCATTTTGATAAGCATTCTGATTTGGGAAACAGGTTGATATTTGAAGTAAGTGAACAAGGTCTGATGCCGCATATTGAAAGTGCCAAAAATTTTGTTGATTTGCTACATAGCAAGGGGAGTCAGATTGTTATGGAAAATTTTGGAACCCGTTTAAGCTCATTCCAAACTTTACATCAACTTAAAGTAGATTTTATTAAAATGAGTGGCGGTTATACCCGTGATATTGCCAATCATGGCGATAACCGTTTTTTCTTACAAACAGTGACGGATATTGCTCACGGCTTGGGTATTAAAGTTATTGCTGAACAAGTGGAAACAGAAGGTGAAGCAAAGGCATTGGAAAAAACTGGAATTTATGTAATGCAGGGCTATTACCTTGGAGTACCTGAATTGTTGCGTTAAGTGCTGAAATAACGCAAATGTAAGTTACTTTAAGTTCATATTGCTACTTCAGCTTGTGCTTTGGATGATTTTTGCTATGCTGCCGATAAATATTTTAATTACCTGAGAGGGAATAACTCTAATGAAGAAAATAATTATTACGATGATGCTGCTGGCAATAAATATGGTTGCGATAGACAGTTTTGCAGAAACATCCTCAAAGGTTCCTGATACAGCAACGATTGAAGAGGCTATTAAAGCTGGTTCAGAACAAACTGCTGATTTGCTTAAAGAGATGATTGATGAGAGCGAAATGACCCTGACAGAGGCTGTGAAAGCCATGATTGAAAAAACAACAGATAAGCAAACGCCCATTGTGAATGCTGCAAAATTAATTGACCCTAATTTTACTTTTGAGTTTGACCCTACTGAAAAATTTGCTGCGCCAGCAGCAGGTGATGATACAGAGACTGGGGATACCCCTACATTTACTCCAGGTACGCCTGCTCCCAATGGCGGCGGTAGCGTTAGCCCTTGATAGATGGCTTTATTGTTTTGCAAAAGGCTCCGATAATCGGAGCCTTTTTTGTTTGCCGAGAATGCTAATGTATGAGTGTTTGTTCTATGTCACAGATGCAAAAAAATAATATTTTTTATGCATATTTAGGGTTGTTAATATGGCTGCCTATTCCTTTGGGTAGTAAGCATCCTTGGGCGGTATCAATTGCTGAAGTATGGTGTTTTTCCCTAGCGATTTTCTCACTGGTTTCTTGTTTTAGGCATGGAGTTGTGTTGCCGCAAGCATTTAGAGTCGCGCGACCAGCATTGTTTCTTTTAGCCTTAAATTTGGCTTGGTTAATATTTCAGTGTCTACCGCTTCCTATAAGTCTACTAACACTACTGTCACCGCATGCAGCAGCCTTGCAACAATTAAATGATGCAAGCGTTGCTATGGCATCTATCTCGCTTGATAGGCATGCAACATGGCTTGATGTTGTTGAGGCGAGTTATCTATTTACTTTTTTTTGCCTTACATTGTATGTTATTGATTCAAAACAAAAGATTCGCATATTGGTTTACGTTATTGTTCTGAGTGCACTGGCACAGGCTGTTTATGGAGCCTTTATGATTTTATCGGGCACTGAGTATGCCTTCTTTGTTTCCAAGGCTGACATAAATTCACATATAGGCTCTGCAACAGGAACATTTACGAACCGTGACCACCTCGCGGGCTATCTTGAAATGGCACTGGCACTTGGTATTGGTTATATGCTATCAATGATGAATGATGCTGGTTCATTGGGGGGCTGGAAAGTATGGTTAAGAAAGTGGTCTGATATACTATTAGGCTCTAAAGCGCGACTTCGATTGATTTTAATTCTGCTTTGTTTGGGATTGGTGCTGACGCATTCACGTGGTGGTAATATTGGTTTTTTTACTAGCTTGCCGATTGCAGGTGTTGTTTTTATGCTTTTTGCGCGCAAAAAACCAAGGGCGACAGTTATATTTTTAAGTAGTATTATTCTACTTGATATTCTTTTGATGGGCTCTTGGGTAGGCGTATCAAAGGTCATGACACGGTTAGAAAACACCTCAATACAAACAGAGCAACGCGATGATGTTTATGCAGCTACTTTACCATTGATTCAAGACTATTGGCTTACAGGAACAGGGGCAGGAACTTATTTTGAAACCTTCCCTACATATAAAACATCTTCTCTTTCGGGCTACTGGAACCACACACATAATGATTACCTTGAAATATTAGCAGAACAAGGCGTGATAGGCTTTGGCTTGCTTGCATCGGTTGTCCTGTTTGCATTATTTATCATTGTTCAGACCTTACGAAGGCAACGTTCATCGTTAGCATTGGGAATGAGCTTTGGTAGTCTTATGGGTATTGTAGCCTTATTGGTTCATTCAGCGGTTGATTTTAATTTGCAGATCCTTGCTAACAGTAGTTTGTTTATGTTGCTGCTGGCTTTGCCGATGATTTTTAGGTGTTTAAATACGAAAGTTAGGGAGGTGCTGATTAACTCTGAATAAGTGGATATGTGATTCAAAATTACCAACACCAAGGCAGCAAGTGCAAGTAATAGCCCGCTATTGCTAAGTTTGCTAACGCAGGTGTTGGCGATTTTGGGCGTATAGGTATCATTCATTGAGTTGATCAGCACCTCTTTAGGAGTGGAAAGTATAAGTTTGGTAACGTTGTGAATTTTTTCGAGGGACCCAGAGGGTGAAAGTGATTAAGATTTTGAAAGCCATGATGTTTATTTTTATGCCTAGCTTACCCAGTACAGGCAGTGTTAATGTTGGGGTTACTTCTGTAGGGAGGCAATATAAAGAAATGTTGGGAAAGAAAATTGGCTATCTTACAAGCGCTTGGAAAGCTATATCGCCACTTACGCAGGGTGAGGGATGGCAAAATTTAGGGAACGGAGATCAGAGTTTGAATATGTTGCGCAAATTATCTTTGGTTGATATTGCTTTATGGAATCAGCCACAGAAACATAATGTCTTGAGAAGCACAATGTTGTGGTCTAATAATAGCTGGAAAACCATACCTGTTGGTGCTACTTAACGTGGTGATGAATATAAATAAGTGGTTGCCTAACGTGCCGCGTTATATTGAATTATTCATGGTTGTTTTGCTGGCATGGGTTGTTGCATCTTGGTGGCAAACGGGCGACATAAAGGGTGAATTTGCATTAAGCACGCTTGATGAAACTCAGGAAGTGAAGCCCTTATTGGATATGAAAAAAATGCTTGTTATTCCCATTTTTGGTGCAAAAAAGGCGCGACCAATTGTTCAAAAAAAAGTCATCAAGCCAGTGGTGCTAAGTCGTTTAAATATTGTGCTTTTGGGGACTGTTCTCGCTGGTGAACGCTCTGCTGCTGTTGTAGCCTTAAATGGCAAGCAGCAGGCATTTGTGTTGGGGGATGCTATCCAGGCGGGTGTTACTCTGACGCGCGTGGAAGCGGCAGCTATCGTTATAAACAACTCAGGTAGGGTTGAACGTATTGAGCTGAAAAAAGAAAAAGCTGCTGTAGGCATTCATTCCTCTAGAATAACAAAACCACAGAGGATACAACATACCTTTACACGCTCATATCTGAATCAAGAAATAGGTAATTTTCCGAAGTTGTTGAGCCAGGCGCGTGTATTTCCTCATTTTAGTAATGGTAAGCCAGATGGTTTTGTGATTAAGGCGATTGTGAATGGCTCGTTGTATCAAAAAATAGGTCTGAAAAATGGTGATATACTACGTAAAGTGAATGGTGTCGGAATAACAGGTGCTAAACAGGCTATGGCGATGTATAAAAATTTACAAAGTGCAAGATTCATTGATTTGGAGTTGTTACGTAATAACGCTATCATGCCCATCCATTATGAAATTAAGTAATGAACAGGAAAATAATAATGTGTTCTAAATTGATAAAAACTGGCTGTATGCTGCTACTACTGCTGTTTTCACAGGCTGTATTTGCTGCCGATATAACGTTGAATTTCAAAAATGCCGATATTCGCGCGTTTATTGATTTTGTAGCGGGGTTTTCAGGCAAGAATTTTTTAGTCGACAATCGAGTGAAGGGCACTGTTAGTATTGTTTCACCCTCAGCTGTTGATGAAATAGAGGCATATAATATTTTTCTATCGGTGCTGGAAGTCAATGGTTTTGCGGCTGTAGATGCAGGAAGTGTGATTAAGATTGTACCTAGAGCTGAAAGCAAGCAAAAGGCTGTACCTGTGCATGAGGGGAACGCTAGAAGTAATGATGCGATGGTGACGCAGGTTTTACGCCTGAAATATGCAAATTCACAGCAGCTGGTGGCTTTGATTCGCCCTTTAATTTCACCCAATAGTCATCTGGTGGCATACCCGCGTGGTAATATGCTTTTGCTTACGGATTCATCCAGCAATATTCGTCGCATTCAACAGGTGCTAAAGCTTTTGGATAGGAAAGATGCAGTAGGAGTTAAAATATTTACGCTGAAATATGCCTCAGCAGGCAAGCTAGCATCAACATTGACCAAGCTTTATCCACCAACGTCCAATTCCGCATTGGGTATGAAAGTAATTGCTCATCAACCTGGTAACATATTGGTTGTAGTGGGAGCACCACAAGTGGTGAATGAAGTGGCTAGCGTCATAGAGAAGCTCGATATAGCTCCTGAATCTGATAGTGATCGCCTTCAGGTTAGATACCTTAAATATGCGAAGGCCAAGAATATAGAAAGCGTGCTCGCAAGCTTAATGGGGTCGAAAGAATTACCAGGAAAATCATTGTTTGTAGGTGATGTGAAAGTGGTGGCTGATGAGGCTACGAACGCATTGCTTATTACTGCGGACCCAAGTGATATTGATGCTGTTGGGCGGATTGTTGATAAGCTGGATGTGCGTCGCAGACAGGTGTTGATTGAAGCGTTGATTGTGGAGGTGAGTGGAAACTCTATCCAGCGTTTCGGTGTAGAATGGATGGCAAGCAGTGGTATTGGGGCTGGCGTACAGAGCTTTCAAAATATAAAATCAGTGGGCGCAGGGCTTACTACGAATGCTGCATTAGCAACGCCTGCAAGTGTTAGCACAGTATTAACTGCAACGGCTCCTACAGGGCTGACTTTAGGTGTTGTAAACAAAGCATTGTCCATTGGTGCATTGCTGCATGCGTTGGAATCAGACAATGATGCCAATGTGTTATCCACACCCAATTTATTAACCTTGGATAATGAGGAAGCAGAAATTGTTGTAGGACAGAATGTGCCTTTTATTACGGGCACAAGCGCATCGACAGGAACGGCAAATCCCAATCCTTTTCAAACCATTGAGCGTAAAGATATTGGTTTGACATTACGCGTAACACCACAGATTTCTGGGGATGATTCAGTCACGTTGGATATTTATCAGGAGATTTCTAACATTGACACAAAGGCTGGCGTGCAAGGCTCGGATTTAATTACCACCAAACGCTCGATTAAAACCAAAGTGTTGGCGAATGATGGGCAAATGATTGTATTGGGTGGTTTGATGCGTGAGGATGAGACTGGCAAAGTGCAAAGGGTGCCTTGTATTGGCAGTGTACCATTGCTAGGAGAGCCTTTTAAGTTTACAGAGAACACAAAGGCAAAAACAAATTTAATGGTTTTTCTAAAACCACATATTATTAAAAGCTCGAGCTACTTGGAGTCGATAACCAATCGAAAATATAATAATATAAAAGGTCTTTATGAGCATAAAGTTGAGGGAGGCACGATTTTATTTCCTCAAGAGCAAAAGCATATGCCTAAAACAATGCAGCCCCATGAAAATAAATAAATTAAATGTATAGTTTGCCCCGTTTAACATATGAGCAAGTGGATGTGGAACGGACGTTAATGTTTTCACTGCCTATATTAAGGCAAGGACCCATTTTACCTTTATTGGCGTTTGATGATTTGCATTGCCCTGTTGCGGTGCCAGATGCTGTTTTAGAATGGCCGTGGGAATTGTTAGATGATTGTCGCCGGATATTTGGCTGTGAGGTGCAACCTGTACAGGTTCCGAAAGATGTTATTTTAACGAGCCTTAATCAGGTATTTGATATGTCTTCTGCATCAGCAGAGCAGATGCTGGAAGACATCTCTGATAGTGACGGCTTATCCAAAGAAATTGAAGAAATTGGTGATTTATTAGAGTCGGAGGATGATGCGCCCGTTATTCGTTTGGTGAATACGTTGATTTCACAAGCCATGAAAGATCGTGCTAGTGATATTCATATTGAACCCTTTGAAAAAAAAGTTGTGGTGCGTTTTCGTATTGATGGCGTGTTGCATAGCATTGTACAGCCTCCGAAAAGTGTACAAAATGCCATGATTTCACGTATCAAAGTGATGGCTGGCTTGGATATTGCGGAAAAGCGTCATCCCCAAGATGGACGTATAGGGATTCGTATTGCAGGGCGTGATGTTGATGTGCGCGTATCGATATTGCCAACGGCATTTGGTGAACGTGTGGTGATGCGTTTGCTCGACCGTAGTGCTAAAATACTAACATTGCCAGAACTTGGCATGAGCTCTATGCAATTCTCAAGTATGCAAGAGGTGGTTAAAATGCCGCATGGTATTGTGCTGGTAACTGGACCAACAGGTTCTGGTAAAAGTACAACATTGTATGCAGCGTTAATGGAAGTTGACCGTGTAAATAACAATGTGATGACCATTGAAGATCCGATTGAATACCAAGTGCAAGGTGTGGGACAAATGCAAGTGCAGCCAAAGATTGGCTTGGATTTTTCTTCAGGTTTACGCTCGATTCTTAGGCAAGATCCTGATATTGTCATGATTGGTGAAATTCGCGATTTGGAAACAGCGGAAATTGCCATTCAAGCATCGCTTACTGGACACTTGGTATTTGCAACCTTACATACCAATGATGCACTTTCAGCGATTGTTCGCTTACAAGATATGGGGGTAGAGCCTTATCTTGTGGCATCTTCCTTGATGATGGTGCAAGCCCAGCGCTTGGTGCGCAGGTTATGCCCGCATTGTAAACAAACGAGGGCTGTGCGTGATGATGACTGGGCTGTTTTAGAAGTCTCTAGTGATATGTATGACTGTAGCGAACTGTTTGAAGGCGTTGGTTGTGAGCAGTGTATGCATACAGGCTTTATTGGGCGTATTGCGATTTATGAGATGTTAAATGTATCGGATGCTATGCGCAATGCGATTCATGATGGTAAAGGGCTTCCTGCTTTGCGTAGGCTGGCTAGAAAAGAAGCGATGGTAACATTGCGGCAAGATGGGGTGCGGCATGTGGTTGCAGGTATGACCACGGTTGAGGAAGTGTTGCGGGTGTCTTCTGAGGGTGTGCTAGAAATATGAGTTTGTTTGTGTGGCAGGCTTTGAATGCTTCTGGTCAACGTAAACGCGGCGAAATTGAAAGTGACTCAGAACGTTCTGCGCGCAAACAACTCAAACAACAGGGCTTGATTGTTCAGCGTCTGACATTACAAGAAGGGCATAAAAAATCAGATAATCTTAACAAGAAGAAAAGTTTGAATGGTGTTGAAACAACACTATTTCTTCAGCAATTATCGACGTTAACATCAGCAGGTATGACACTAAGTGAAGCATTATCTGCCGTGGCAGATGGTATGGAGGTTAAGCGGGCGCGCCGTGCTGTCTCGTTTGTGCGTCAGCAGGTGTTAGAAGGTTCAAGCTTGGCGAATGCATTACGTGCCATCGGCATGGATGATGTGGTTTGCAACATGGTTGCGGCAGGTGAGGAAACGGGGCAATTGGAAGCGGTTTCTGAACGGCTTTCTGAACTGTTGGAAAACCGACAACAAATGAATCAGGAGCTATTATCGGCAATTTTATATCCATTGATTATTTTGTGTTTTGGTATGTTGGTGATGCTTGTTTTACTGACATGGGTTGTGCCACAAATTGTGTCGGTATTTGAGCATACAGGTGGTGAGTTACCTGGTTTAACGCAGTGGGTCATTGCAGCATCAGATATATTACGTGAGTATGGTTTGTTGCTACTGATTTCGGGAGCGGGATTGCTGTTAGCGGCAAGTTTGGCGATGCGCCGTGAATCGGTGCGTGATTGGCGAGATATGTGGCTTTTACGTTTGCCTGCCTTATCTAACTTATTGAGTAAAATTGAAATTGCGCGTTTTTCACGAACTTTGGGTATGTTATTATCGGGTGGGGTATCGACTTTGGCTGCGATGCATATTGCTAACCAAAGCTTTGTTTTATTGCCTTTTCAGCGTTTGGGTGAAAAGGCGCGGGAATCATTGCGTGAAGGTGGTAATTTATCAGATGCCTTTAGAGCTGGGCATGTACCGCATTTAGCTGTGCAGTTAATTTCAGTGGGTGAGAAAAGTGGGCAATTGGATAAGATGCTATTACGTGTTGCAAACCAATATGAGCAGGAAATATCACGTAATTTAAAACGTATGTTAACTGTAGTGGAGCCAGCATTAATGTTGGTGATGGCGGTGATGGTAGGGCTTATGGCGGTTGCTATTTTATTGCCCATTGTCGAAATGAATAGTTTGGTACGCTGATGAAAAGCTGGTTGTTTGTTTTTTTGTTGTTATTTTCGCTGCAAGCGCAAGCTGTAGAGCCTTCTTCAATGGTATATAAACAATCATTATTGTTAGCTTCAGAAGGAAAAATAGACCAGTCTATTATTGCTTTGCAAGCTGCAAGTGCTGTGTTGCCACAAGGTGATATATGGCGGGAGCGCATGATTGCAGCCTCGCTATTGTTACGCATGCAAAAGCAACAATTAACGCGATTAGTGCCTATAAAGCATAATGATTATTTAAAACTTGTAGATGCCTATAGGCAAGCGCATGCAAAACCCCAAGCTACTCAAACATGGCCAGTGGTACTTTTGGCAAGCATCTTTCCAGGAGCTGGGCATGCTTGGCTTGGGCGTTGGCATGATGCAGGTGTTGCAGCTTTATTTGTGTGGCCGTTATTGCTACTTACATTATGGGCGGCACGACGGAAAATGGGACCCGTGACCGTATTTTTTGCATTACTGACGGTGTGGTTATGGTCAGGCACTATTTTTTCAGCGATTTCATTGGCAGAGCGAGGAAGCTTTGAGGTGTATATGCAATGGTGGCAACAGCTATGGCAGGCATCAGCATTGCCAGGTAGACCATGGTGAGCTTAAACAATGCTTTTAAATTGTATGTCATGATGGCTTTGTTAAGTTTGGGGGGTGCAGGTGTTTGGCAGTCGATGCATTTTCCCATTACTGCGCCGCAAGGCTTTATGATACAGTTTTACCAACGTGTTTTGGGGCACTTGGATGGGCGTTCTTGTTCGGCATATCCCGTATGTTCAGTTTATGCGCGACAAGCACTGGTGCAACATGGTTGGTTGTGGGGTTCGTGGTTGGCAATGGATCGTTTGATTCATGAAGCGGATGATTTGAAGGGTTTGCAGAAGAGACATATGATCGTATTTGAGGGCGAACGGCGCTTGTATGACCCTTTGTCACGCAATGATTTTTGGTTAAGTAAGGAGTGAGGTAGGAAATGAATATGCAAGGTTATCAAAATAAAGAACGTGGTTTCTCGCTACTCGAAATTATGGTGGTATTGATTATTATCGGGGTGATGGCATCGATTGTGGCACCGCGTTTTATTGAGAGAGCAGATGAAGCCAAGGTGGACAGCACCAAGGTGCAAATGAAAAATATTGAGCAGGCTCTGAAGTTATATCGTTTGCAGCATGGCAAATATCCGACATCAAGCGAAGGTTTGAAGGTGTTGACGCATCCTGGTAAAGGCGGCAAACGTTATATGGATACACTGCCTAAAGATGCTTGGGGCTTTGATTTTATATACTTATCGCCTGGCGTGCATGGTGATGTGGATATATTATCCTATGGCGCAGATGGTAAGTCTGGTGGTTCGGAATTTGATGCTGATATTGGCAACTGGGAATAAGTGAGCCGCTCATTACCTGTACAACAGAAAGGTTTCACACTGATTGAAATTTTGCTGGTGATTGTGATTATGGTGGTGCTTTCGGCCATGGTTGTGCCGTCATTTTTTCAAGCGACGGGGGCAAGTGTTGAGGGGGAAACGCGCTATATGCAAAAGCTATTGCGTTTGGCGGCTGAAGAAGCTCAGCTAACGGGTAAAGTGGTGCGCTGTTCAATCTATGCGGATCATTTGACGTTTGAATGGGTCGATAGTGATGGTAAGTGGCAAGCGTTGGCAGATGATGTTTTTCAAATTGTGCTGCCGCAAGCCCCCATTATTGTAAGGCGAGCGCATTTAAATGGTGATGCAGGTTTAGTCTATGGGCATTTGAAAGATGGCGAAAAACCACCATTAGCACGCTTTTTATTTTGGTCTGATGGACGAGTGAGTGCTGGCAAAGTGGTGTTGGGTGTTAAAGGTGAAAGTGAAGCTGCAGAAAAAACCATAGAGCTTCGTTCAGGGCTTGGTGGTATTCATGTATTGGATGATACACCATGAAAAATGAGCAAGGCTTTACGTTGATTGAAGTGTTGGTGGCATTGGGTATTGCTTCTTTTGCACTGGTTGCATTAATGGGGCGATTGGGAGCTTCAGCGGATGTACAGCGCAGCTTGATATTACATGCTGTGTCCATTGAGACAGCGCGTAATATTTTGGCAGAAGACCGCTTGTTGGAAACTATTCCTAGCAGTGAAAAACAGGGTGATATTGAAGCTAAGGGCGTAACACTACATTGGCGAACGTGGAGCGAAAAAACGGCGTTGGATAACTTTGTACGCCGTAATGTGGCTGTGAAGGCTGGTCATGAACCAGAAGTGATGTTGTTTATGTATCGAGTGAGATAATGCGAGTATATCAAGCAAAAGAACAAGGCTTTACATTGTTAGAGGTCTTGATGTCACTCACGGTTTTTGCTCTTATTGTAGGGGTGAGTTATACGGCATTAGGCCCTGCGGGTGAAGGCTTCAAAGAGTTGCAGGAAGTCCGAGATCAAAGCGAATCCTCATCATGGTTGGCTAGACAGTTGCGAGCCGATGTAGGTGGCTTAACAAACTCGGCAATTAAAAAATTACCACCGATTCAAATACGCTCGGATGCCCGTGGTGACACATATGTGGATGAGTTAACGTTGCTTGTGCGTGAGGCTGGGCGCAGTGGTTTAACGCTCGTACATTATAAAATAAATGAAGATAATGATGAGCTATTGCGTGAATCGCGCATGGCATGGGCGCGGGATAGCGTTGAGTCAGATCGTATGGTATTGGCAAAGGTGTCCTCATTTCATGTTGAGATTATGGATAAAAATGGGCAATGGAAACAAAGGTTGGCGACTGAGAAGGATAAGAGTGCTGTATTTGTTTGGCCAAAGGCGTTACGCGTGACGATTCAGCAGGGCGATAAGTCACAGCAGTGGTTGATGCCGTTGTACCAAGCATTGCTATGAGTTTAGCCGTCAATAAAAGGCATGCCGAGAAAGGTGCAGCATTGATTATTGTGCTGGGTTTGGTGGCAGTAATTGCCGCTTGGGCGGCGACAGCAGCCTATGAAGATATGCTGTCATTGCGACGTGCTGAAAATGTAGTGGTGAGCATGAAATCGGAGCTTGCATGCTTATCGGCATTGGCATTGGCAAAGGTAACTTTAAAGCAAGATGCTCGTGATGGAAGTACAGATAGCTTGGATGATGACTGGGCACAGGTGAGTGCTCCTTTTCCAATCGATGATGGTTTGGTCTCAGGGGAAATAGTTGATGCCAATAGGTATTTAAATTTGAATGACTTGGTTGATGTAAAAGGTGAAGCTGTGTTGTCCATGGTCGATGTGGCAAAACGATTGTTTGCAATTAAAAATTTGGACACTGCGCTGGTGGATGCGCTGGTGGATTGGATGGATGTGGACGATGTGCCCTTTGGCTTAGGTGGTGTGGAGGATTCTGGTTATTACGATAAGCCTTACAGTGTAAAGAATGCGCACTTGGATCGCCTGGCAGAATTGCGTCTGATTAAAGGCTTTGACAAAGATGTCATAGATGCACTAAAAGATGTGGTAACGGTTTGGCCTTTGGCTAAGGATGTTGTGTACAGCAAAGTAAATGTTAACACGGTGCAAGAAAGTGTATTGTTGGCTATATTCCCTCATATGAGCGATGTGGATAAGGCTGATGTCATGAGTAATCGACCTTATGACAGTGTGGATGTGTTAAAAACGGCGCTTTGGGCGCAAGGAAAAGAGGCGCAAGCGATGTTTTCACACTTGAGTGTGGTGAGTAATCATTTTATGGTACGAGTGCATGCGGTATTTGGTCGCGCTGATAGGCAAGAGGAGTATGGATTGTTTCGAGATCATGAAAAAATAACATTGCTCTGGCGTGAACGATTGTTGTGGCAACCATGAAGCGGGAATCAGAATCATTGCCGAGTATTGATTTAAGTTGGGATGGTGCGTCTATCATGTGGAAAGACCAAGCGGGTGGCATGCATGCTGATGTCAGATCTGCTGATGAATCTGAATCACTTGATATTGCAGAGCTGCCTAGTTTACCCAATGAGAATGTATTGCTCAGTCGTGTGTATATACCTATGGAATGGCTATTGGTACGTTATGTTAGCTTGCCTTTAAAGCAACCATCTATGGTAGATGTGGCTATTTTATTTCAGGAACTGGCAGATAGTAGTGATTTGGATGCCAATGATTGGTGGCTGACATGGCATTTGAATGTGTGTGAAAGTGGTGTGGCGGGGATGGGGTTTTGCTTGCCTGAATCATTGCGAACATCCATGTTAGCTTCTGAGCCTTGGCTAAATACCAAAGAAGTTTTGGTAGATGGCTATGAACGCTTACATGTTTATGTAGAAGAGGGGCAGGCTTGCTTGGTGCTTGACCAAGATGATGAAGGTGTATTTTTTGGTGTATATGATGGTCAGGTATGGCGAGGTATGCGCCGCTTAAATGGGGATGTGGAAGCACTTTGGCAGCAATTGCTGCATTCATGCTGTGCTATGGGCTTTGATGCTCAAAATGATGCTGTATATGGTCAAATTTATGATGTGTTGTTGGATAAAATAAGGGCAGAAAATTTAATTTGGCAAGGAGAGTGTCTAAACACACAGCGAACGCGTCATGAAGCCAACTTAAGCATATGTCAAGGTGATGGAAAAGCTGCTTTAAACTTACGTCATGGACGTTGGTCTTCACGCCGTGAATGGGGTTACTTGCATATATGGAAGCGGAGTGCTGCATTGACTGCTTTGGTGTTGCTGGCTTGGATTGTTGGTTCAGTGATTGGGTTGCATCGTATGGATAAACAAATTGAGGTTTATAAACAGCGTATTGAAGCAGCTTTTCATCAAGGTTTGCCGAATGAGCCAGTTATGCTTGATGCATTAGCACAATTGCGTCAGGCAGCAGCTGGAAGAGGGGTGGCTGATACCACCTTTCTATCAAGTTTGCAGGCTGTGAGTGAAGTATATAAAGCCCAAGCTTGGCAATTAAAAACGCTAGAGTTGCATGATGGTAAAATGCATATGACAGGTGAAGTAAAGGATATTAAAAGCTTAAATAAAATACAGGCAAGTCTGCAAAAATCCTTGCAGAAAGAAGTGAGCATTGCAGACACCAATATCCGTGGCGAAAAAGTATCATTTCGGATGCTCTGGTAATGAAAGATATGATGAATAAATTTACAATGCTAAATTTCAAGCAATATTGGCAGTCAATGCTTGAACAAAGGTGGATGCCTTATTATCAATCATTGGCGGAACGTGAGCAACGAATATTATTGTTTGCGAGTGTTATTTTGCCATTTGTATTGTTTGTTTTTATGGTTGTTTTGCCATTAAATGATGCGCAGAATAGCAAGGAAACCTCATTGCAGTTGCTGCAAAAAGAGGTGCATGATGCTGAACTGCTGGCAGTACGTTTGCAGGCTCAAGGTGGCGTGCAGGCGCGTAAAGGAAGTGTGATGTCTGTGGTGGATCAAGTAGCTCGAACAACGCAGGTACGTAAATTCATAACACGTTTGCGCCCTCAAATAGGGGGGCATGCTGGTCAGCGTTTGTTGATTCAAATGCGTGATGCGCCGTACGATAAAACAGTGGCGTTTTTTGAAACGTTATCTAAAAAAGGACTTGGCTTGATTCAAGTGAAATTTCAGCAAGCTGAAAGGCAAGGCTTTATAAATGTACAGGCGGTTGTTGAGTAAGCCTTCATTGGTTTGCTATGAGTGAAAATCAACATCGTTTGACTCGTGCGAGTTTTTTCGAGGTGCCCGATGGTATTGGGTACCTTCATCCTAATCACTACAAATTATTGAGTCATTAGAGTCCATTGAGGTTGCCCCAAGGTGCCCGTAATTTTAACTTTTCCTTTTGTTTTCGGCAGGATTGCTGCCAAAGGGGTGTTTTCACTGGTTTTCACGTCAATATTACCTTGTAATTTCCACATGAAAGGTGGGTTGCGATTTATTTGTAATGTTCCACTTCCTTTGGTTTGCAGTTGCTCTCCACCTTGTAGTGTCCAGACTTGGTTTTGCTCAGTTTGTTTTAAATTCAACACATAATTGCCTAATATATAACTCTGCTGCATCATATTGAGTGTTGCATCTTGCCAGCTTATTTGTAAATCAGTCTGTATGGGGCGACCTGTACTTGAATTTATTTTAATATTACCTTGCCAGTACACGTTGCCAGCAGCTTGGGCTAGAGATGTCTGTCCATACCAAGCCTGTGCAGCCCTCACATCTAGCTGACCTGTTAAACTGGTCAACATGATGGATGTGCTATGTGATGAAATAGATGTGCTCATCTGAATAAAGCTATTTTTAATCTTCACCGATACAGCCAGACGCATTTTCCACAATGCCGACCAGTCCAATTGCAAATAAACATCACCCAAGAGCAATGGTTTGGGCATATCAAGTAGGCGCAAGTAAACATTTGACAACTCTAGGCTTGTAGGATGAAGGTCTAATGTATCATAAGTTATATCGAGATGGTTCTGTGCGATAGCAAAGTCTAATTTTCTCTGAACCCAAGATTCAATATCCCACCGAAATATTGAGAAAAAGATAAGACTAACTATAAATAGCAAGCTCAGTTGTTTATTAAACATAGGCTTTATTTTTTCTTTATGAGTCATTCAAAAGCCGCCTGCATATAACCCTGTTGGTATCTTTGCTTATTGATAATCAGAACCTTTTTGTTGATGAAATTTGGAAGCATAAGCTTACAACGTATAATTTTACATAACCATAGGGCACCTCGAAAAACTTCGCACAAGTTTGGCGAAGTTTTTCGAGGTGCCCTATGGCATAAGCGTAATTATTTTTAATCATACCGTCAAATTGTTAAACAAGTGAAAAGCGGAGCCTTATTCAAGATCTTCTTTGAGTTTCTCTTCTTTCTATTAAAGGTTTTAAAACTTAGCAGGCTGTGTATAGTGTGACTTATATCACACTGCTTCATCGGTAGAATATATATTTTTATTAGGGCAGCAGCCCGTCAAACTAGGGGATTAGAATGAAAGATAGAACAGCGGGCGAAAAGGGTTTTACACTTATTGAAATGGCCATTGTACTGGTGGTAATTGGGCTTATTTTGGGAGCGGTATCTATTGGTAAGGATTTGCAGAGAAATGCTGAATATGACACTGTGAAACAGAAGTTTATCGATCAGTGGGCCACAGCATACAATATATATTATCAGCGTGTTGGGGTGGTATTGGGTGACTCTGAAGTTGCACCGCGCTTGATGGTTGCAGGCAGTGCATATGCAGCCCCGGTTGGTACCCCTATTTCTGGAGGAAATATGGCGGTAGTACCCTCTCCTGGAGCAATCTGCCAAGGTCTAGCACCAGTAGGAATTACTCTCGCAACACCTTCAGCAACATTGTTTGCAGCTACTATGCATACATATTTTGATCAGACGGGCATAAGAATGCCTCCAGGTCGTGCAGAAGGCAGTGAAGATCGTTTTGCTTATCTGGACAGTAATGGTAACCCTCAAGAGATTCAGGTTTGCTTTAGGTGGAATGCTCCAGCTACACCAGAAGGTGCGGGAAATGTCATGTTGATTGCTGGATTAACGCCAGATTTGGCACGAGCTTTGGATCAAATGATCGATGGTAAGCCTGATGCTCAAGAGGGCATGTTTCGCCAGCTTGGTGTTGTGAATGGTGTTGCGGGAGGTCCTGGTATTTCTTGGAATACGAATAATACACAAGTTTTTGGTGCTGGTGCCGGCTCAGGGACAAACCTTGATGAAGATCAGGTTGTAACTGTTACTGCAGTCTACAAGATGAATCAATAAGGGAGATGATTATGTTTAAGCAAAAAGGAAAGCTGGCAAAAGGCTTTACGCTTATAGAAATGGCGATTGTTTTGGTTGTGATCGGGTTGATTCTTGGTGCAGTATCGATTGGTAAAGATTTACAGAGAACGGCGGAGTTTGATGTTATTAAACAGAAATTCGTTGATCAATGGGCTCAAGCTTATAATCAATATTACACACGGGTAGGTGTGGTAGTGGGTGATTCTCAAGTTGCCCCTGTGTATATGGTTGATGGAAATAGTGTGACTTTGAACACGCCATTGGCGGCAAGGCTTCCTGTTAACATGGCGAATACGGGTTTGCGTATTTGTGAAGGTCAAGGTTATGGCGCGAACTCAGTGGGTACTGGAGACCCTGGTTTGTCGGCACAAAGCCTATTTGCGTTGTTTGATCGCCAGGGAATTCGTATGCCTCCAGGGCGTGCAGAAGGGTCAGAAGATCGTTATAACTACTTAGATTCAAATGGTAACCCCGCTGAGTTACAGGTTTGCTTCCAATGGAATGTTGACGGAACCAATAGTGGTTCAGGCAATGTTATGGTTATTCGTGGCTTAACGCCAGATTTGGCTCGTGCTCTTGATCAGATGATTGATGGTAAGCCTGATGCTCGAGAAGGTATGTTCAGGCAGCAAGATGTTGCTTTGAATACTACTGGAACTAGCCAGGTTCCTGGTAGTGAGTGGGCTGCTAATAATACGTATCGTCAGAATGGCACCGTACCAACGGCGGTTGGAACGGGTAATAATCAAGATGAAAACAGAGTTGTACTGTTGACTGCTCATTATAAGATGAATCAATAAGAGTGATTGTGTATAAAGGCGAAATGAACCATGGATAAGCGGGTAACTTTGGTCACCGTGTTGGCAGTGATTGGTTTTCCAATTGCTATTTACAGCGCAGTAACCGCATACCACCACCGTGCAGACGCGAGGATGCAGTTGCAAGTTTTGCAGCAGCATGATGTGCGAATGGAAGAAATTAGAAGAGAATCGGCTATGTTTAAGCAGTATCAGGAGCGCTCTCATGCATTTCTTGATGCTGCTAAGGCTGAAGGTATTGTGAGTGAATCGTGGGATCGGCGACGTTTTGATGTCGAGAATCGCATTGTTAGTTATCGAGATTTGAGTGATTATATACGCAAAGCTAATCATGATGCGAATTATTACTTTATTCCTGAACGGCTTGATTTAAAAACACCTGAAAAAGCTCTGGAAGACAATGCTTCGGGGTCGATTTTTCAGTATTATGACCGTTCAAAGCCTGTCTTGGCTTTAACGATGCAGGGTGAGCTATTGGTGAAAGTTTTATGAACCTAAATGACTTTGATTCTGTAATTCTTGATTTAGATGGTTCAATTATTGCTTTTGATGGCAGCGAATATACTCGAGTAAATGAGCTTGCTGAAGTGCAAGGTCATAAAATTATCATGACGGACTATCAAGGCGCGACACCGTTTGCGATGATGATTAATGCGCCTGAGAAATATGTTGGACCTGTTATTGAGAAAAAACTGTTGGAAGAAGGCGTGATAGAAGGTGCTAGTAAGATACTTATTCATGCCACTCGCTCTTATGGACCAGCTTTAACACATGTTTTTTTCACGGCTGTGCCAGCTGATGTGTATGCGGATTATGATAGAAGCGAAGAGCGAGATGACGATCACCATTTAGTTTGCTCTCTCAATGCGGCACTTTATGCGCAGTTAAAAGGTCTGAAAGCGGGTGTCGTTGTTGCAGGTTTGTTTGTGCATGGCAGGCATGTGGATATTCTTGTTATGGGGGATGATTGTATACATGCAGCTCGGCGCATTACTGTTTTTGGTGGTCATGATGAACATGCATTAAGACGTGATAATATTGTTGCAGTTTTACGTGCAATCGAGCGGGAAGCTCGCATTACTATAGAATATATATATGTGAATTATCATTGCCATGAAAGTGAAGGGTCTATTGCTAGCAGCTTGTCTGAATCAATGCAGGTTGATTGCAAAGATGCTGCTTTAGAGCATTACATGCTTGATGGAGAGGCATATATGTCGTCGTCTATGGCAATGATTGCTGCTCTAAACGTGAAAGATTTGAGTGCAAACATGAAAAGGAGCCTGTGCTATCTAAGCTGGAAAGCTTTGCCGCTGGCGGCATCAATTGTTTTCGGGTTTGCTCTCGCATTGTTTGCGATAGCGATGGTTTGGCAGAGTGAAACAAACACCTTGAATGCAGAAGCAGTTAAGATGCAGGAGTCTTTTGAACAAGATAAGGCATCCTTGAAAAGCTTAAAAGTCATACATGATATTCCAGATTTTCAAAGTTCGCTGGTGTTGGCTGAAGACATGGCGAGAGCTCAGATGATGCCATCGATGCAAGAAGTATTGAGTGATCTTTCGTATGCTTCCAAACAGTCAGTATTGCTTGATCATATATCTTTAATTTATGGATCAGAGAATGTTCGTATACAAGTATCTGGCAAAATAAAAGCCTCATTTGCTGAGGGTATTGAATCGTATAGTTACCTTATTTCTGCGATGCAGAGTATGGGCTATGTTTTGATTGAGAAGAATATAGGCATGGATATGAAGGTTAATACGTTCATGGTGATAATGGAGAAAGACTTTGTTAAGAAACAAGTATAAGGGTCTGTTATCGTTCGCGATGCTTGGTGTGAGCTTGGGTGTTGGGGCTTTGATATATTCGCATGGACGGAGTATTGATGCGGCAATATCTGGTTATCAGCCGCGCATTGATAATCCTTTATCGGGTGAAAAGTTTGACCAACTAGAGTTCGTTATGCTTGGAGAGCTGATTAATAAAATGGATAAGTTGCCGTATCCACCTGTTGTTAAATCGAGAGACGTTCGATTTGCAATTTTAGACGACAAAGCAAATAAGAAAATTGTTAAAATGAGAAATTTTGTCCGAGTTAAACCTTTTAATTATAAAGTGTCTATGGTGTTTATTTCTGAGGAACAACGCTATGCGGTAGTTTCTGGAGGGTTTGTGCATGTGGGTGAGCACCTGCGAGATGGTGCTCTTGTAGAAGCTATTCAAAAAGGGAAAGTTAAAATATCTCGCTCAGATGGTAGTCGTTGGATTAAAGTGAGATAGTCAGATGCGAGGCGCGAATTGATGAGGGAAGATCTTATTTTATCTTAAAATATGTTTGGGGGGTAGTGTTGTGAGTGTACGAATGATTTTGTTGATCGGCACGATTGCAGTTTTTTCATTTATAGGTATTTATTTTTTGTCGGATATGGGCTATGAGGTGAATATTCGCAAGGTGGAATCGGATCAGTCTGCCGTACAGGGTCAAGTCTCGAGCCAGCCGTTGTCCAAGCCAGTGGTGCCAGCGCAACCTGTTTTTCAAGTGCCACAGAAGCCAAACCATACAATTAATTCTCCCGTGGCTAAAGGTCAGGTAAATGCACAGCCAGATTTACAAAAGCATTTGCAAGAATTGCATTCGATTCAGTTGGAGATGACGCAACTTAATGGGCGTGATGGGAAAATTAATATTGCAAAGCTTGAGGGTGCGATAGATAAGTTTGCAAGTTTAGGGGAACGGGCACCAGAGTTGGGTATTGGTAAGGTCATAAATGCAGGGAAGCTTAAGGAATTGGTTGGCTCGCTACGTGGTATGGAAAAGTTGCAAGTTGAAATACAAGAAATATCAAAAGATCCAGAACACATTGATATGGAAAAGATGAGTGCCAAACTGGCTGAATTACAGTCACTGCAGGCTGAAATGATGAAAACATTACCTTACATAAGGCCGAATCTGCCATATGCCCAATGATTAAGAGGGTAGAGGGTGGTTTTAGTTTGCTGGAGCTGTCTGTAGTTTTGGTCGTAATGGGGTCAGTTTTATCCATTGCAACATTTTCCTATGGGTATGTTTTGAGGAAGGTAGACCAAGCGAAAACAGCCCGCAGTATGGATGAGGTTCAAAATGCTTTATTGACCTTCGTGATAACCAACCATCGCCTTCCCTGTGCAGATACGGATGGTAATGGTTACGAAGGTACTGGTTTGCCAGCAAGCTGTTTGTCAGCGCAAAGTGACAAGGCTGGTGGATTACCTTTTAAAACATTGTTTTTAGATTCTGAGCCGTTTGATGCGGCGCATCATAAATTTCGCTATGGCGTTTATCGAAATAGTGCTAGTTCAGCTGATTTGGCAACGAATACTGAACGTACAGGAGATGCCGCAACTACGGAAAGGTTTCAGAATCTGGATGATTTTATTCAGGCTTTGCGTAATGCACAGGGGGTGAGCCCTTTATTAGCGACGCAGGTGTTTGTTACAGGTGATGGGGTTAGTAGTGGAGCGATACAGTGCGCCACTAACATTGTAGCGAATGTTGCTTATGTTTTGATAAGTGGTGGGGATGATGATTTAGATGGGTTAAATGGATATTTGGATGGGGCGAATGGGGCATTTGGTGGGGCGGTGACATGTTCGGAGTCGCCTTTTCGTGTTTCATCTGGATTGTATGATGATCAGGTTATGGTTGAAAGTTTTGTGGGTTTAACAGGTAAACTCCTAAAGTTGCCAAAAAGGCTTTGAATTTTTTAGATAAATGGGTGGTTTTTTATGAATATTGTACGAATAACAGGCGTAATCATATTGATGGCTTTAACGAGTTGCCAAGGCGCGCACAAAATCCCTGAAGCAGCTGAAAATAGTCATTATAATGAGCAGTTGAAGAAGGATCAGCGAGCTCAAACTGATGCTTTGCACCAAAACCTTGTTGAAAACAATCAAAATTTTTATCGCATGCAAGATAAACTTCGGGCTGATATCGAGAAAATAAGCACGCCACCGCAAGTTTTTGTTCCAGTCATTCCCACTTATAATCCATTGGACAATGTGAGGGTTACGATAGATATTGATAACGGCGATGTTCAGTTTGTTTTGCAAGCTTTGGCTCGTCAGGCAGGGATGAATTTGTTGCTGCATCCAAATTTATCTAGCTCAAAGCGGAAGATTAGTTTGCACTTTTTTGATGTGGAGGCATCAAGAGTGTTTGAAGAAGTGCTTCGTATTACGGATCTTCATGGTGAAGTGAAAGGCAATATGCTGGTTGTTAATCCTTACGAAGAAAAGATTTTGTCAGTTAACTTCATTGAGACTTCTGTGGTTGGTGATTTCTCATCAGGTGGTGACGTGCTTGGTTCTGGGCAAGCCACGGGTTCTGGGAGTTCTGGAGGCTCTGGGGGTTCTGGAAATTCGAGTAGTGGTGGTAGTAGCTTAACAGGGAACTTTAGAATCACGGGTAGCAGCGCGCCTAACTCAAATGCCTATGATCAACTGGAAAGTATGTTGAAGCGTATGGTTGGTAATCATGACAATTCAGCATCAAGTGGTGTTATATCTGCCAGTTCACTGCGAGAAGTCGGCGTTAAATCAATGCTGCAAAGTGCTAAGCAGGTTGAAACTGCGAAATACGTGTTAAACAGACGTGCAGGAACGCTATATATTCAGGCTAAACCGTCAGTTGTGAATGCAGTTAGTAAGATTGTTGAACGCTATCGTGAAGTCTTGGCTAGACAGATATTAATCGAGACACAAATTTTAGAAGTAAGTTTGAATGATAAATACCAGTATGGTATTGATTGGGCAAATTTCAGAGGTCGGTTTGCAACCAGTTATGCTGGAGCCCAGCAGCTGTCACCAGTTTCGGGAACTTTGCCTAATTTGATTCCAGGAGCAGCTGGGGTGACTATTCCTATGGGTGGTCTTGGTGTTCTTGGACGGGCATTAGGCATATCGTATGCGGATGGAGGTCTTGGCGTTAGTGTAAGTCTTTTAAAAGGCTATGGTGATGTCCATGTTCTATCTAATCCGACAATAAGGGCGATGAATTCGCAGCCATCATTAATCAGTGTTGGCAGAACCAATACGTACATTGCCAAGACCTCAGTGACAACGGCAACGGCAGTGACAACGACAGGTGTTGTGTCATCAGATGTGACTGTAAACTCTGTTTTTAATGGTTTGATTTTAGGCGTGATTCCGTCGATTGCAGATAGTGGTGAAATTACTTTGTCTATTCATCCGATTCAAAGTGAGGTTGATCAAAATAGTATTGATACGCTTATTGATGTTGGCGGTAATAGCAAAATTACTTTGCCACGCGTTGATATTAAAGAGATTAGTACCACTATTAAGTTGAATGATGGCGATACAGTGATTCTTGGTGGTTTGATTGATAAGTCTAAAACATCGAGTAATGAGGGTGTCCCATTTCTTTCAGAGATTCCTGTTCTTGGGAATTTATTTAAATCTAAGCGTGGTTCAACAGCAGTCCGTGAGATGGTTATTGTGATGAGAGTTCATCTATTGTGAGTGTTATTTTTGATGCATTGCGTGAATTAGACCATGAAAAACCGAGTGGTTCGCGCGAAGGCTTTGCTGAGGTTAGTGATGCTAAAGACAGGCATGGCTTCTCAGCTTGGGCTCGAAGGGGGTTGTTGCTTCTGGCGCTTGGAGTTACGAGTGTTATAGGCTTTTCTGTGTGGAATAATTACAGCAAACAGCTGAAAGAAGTTGCTGCAGAAAAGAATATTCAGACTGAAATTACACGACGAGTTGATTTTAAAAGCATGCCTCAAGACACTGCTGTGACGAAGCCTGTGACTGCAGATGCCTTGGAGAAACCAATATTGATAGGGGGGCGTGCGGACGAACGAGTTGTGACCGTTAAAGGTGAAAAATTGTCGCAGTTAAAGACAGAGGCTACGGTACAGTCCACCAAACAGCCGTCTATGAAGCAGGGAGTTACTACTTCCCAGCCTGTGAGCGTAGCTGTTTCAAATCAGCCAAGGACGTATGCTGTAAAGCAAACTTCTGCTGCATCAGCTAATCAGGTGGTAGTAAAAGCAAGGCAGACCCCTGCTGTTAGGCAGGGAAAGAGTTCTTTTCAAATGCAATATAATATATCGCAATTGATACCTCGTCTGAAGCTAGCTATGGCACAAAAAAATGAAGCCTTGGTGGCTAAATATCTTGATGAATTGGCTGAAATGAGCGGCGATGAAAGTGTTTTTGTTAATAAAATGCGTGCATATTGGGCTTTAAGTAATGGGCATTTTGATGAAGCGTTTTCACGTTATCAGAGTATTATTGCTCAGAACCCAAATGATATTGAAAGCCAAATGAATGCAGCGTCGGCAGAAATGCAGTTGAAGCACTTTGAGAATGCTTATAAGAGACTTGTTATGTTGGCAGGTAAGCATCCTAATGATGCGCGAGTTAGCTCGATGCTTGATCGGTTGAAGGCGATATATCCATTATGAGTTCGCATGAATATTTGTCGCGATTGGGCCTGGATAGTAACCCATTCCCAGTTGTTCCAGACGCGAGCAATTATTATTTGCCAGAGCACCTTAATACTATCCTGCTCGAAATTATCCATGTGATCGATACTCGAAAGGGTTTTGCTGTTGTAATCGGTGATATAGGTCTGGGTAAAACGACCATGACGCGCGTGTTGATGGGGAGGTTACATGATTTAGGGATGTCTACCTCATTGGTTTTTAATACGATCAATCAAGGTGAGATGCTGCTTGCTGAGATTAATAAAGATTTTGGAATTAAAGTATCTGGTGAGGGGCTAGCCGCTCAAATGAATGCGCTCAATATGCACCTTCTGGCGTGTTATGAGAAAGGTGAAAATTGTGCAATTGTTATTGATGATGCGCAGCATTTGACAGTGGATAGCCTTGAATTGATTCGTCAAATATCCAATTTGGAAACAGATCATGAGAAAATAGTTCAAATTCTTCTCGTGGGTCAACCAGAATTGAATGAGAAACTTCAACAGCATGGGTTAAGGCAATTAAAAAGTCGTATTGTTTATCAAGCTACGGTGCGGTTATATAGCCAGGAAGAGACTCAGCATTATGTAAATTTTAAATTAAATGCTGCAGGCAATAAAGGCTTAATTCAAATTCCAGCATCATCTATACGCGTTTTACAACGCATAAGTGGCGGTAGTCCGCGCTTAATCAATGCTATGATGGATCGTTACTTATATGGATTGGTGGCTTGTCGCTGCAAGAAGCTGAATGGCAAGCAATTTAGGGCAATAGCCTTGGAATCGGGGCTTTTTGCGGTGCCGAATAAATACGCGTTAAGCTCTTGGCTGGGTTGGGGGGCTGGGTCTGTATTGGTTGCGATTGCAGCGTCACTATTATTTTTTGGAAACACCCAGAAAAACAATAGTTTTTCTGTCGCAGAATTGATTCCTGCGTTTACTGGTAGGGCGAATACTGCGGAGTTATTTAAGGCGGATACGAAGTTAAATTCGGAAGGGGACGAGCCGATAAAAGTGCCCGCAGAAGAAGCTGTAGTTAGTATGAAACATCAATTGTCATCTAAGAGTGACATTGAGGTTGATGGGAGCTCTGAAGAAGCCTTGTCTATTAAAGATCCGTTGCTATCACAGTTTTTAAATGACTACGATTATGCTGCACATCAAAAGCTCTTCATTACGGCGATTAGTCAGGGAATGCCAGACTCAGAGGTTAAGAAAATAAACAAGCTTGGCGAGTTGAAGCTTATTATATTGCCCAATGTTAGCGAAAAACTACGCCAACAATTTTCAATTTATACCATGGCACCCACAGAGTTAAGCAGTATGAAATATTTATTTCTGTGGAACCCAAGCTTGGTATTGGAAGGTTTCTATTTTGGTTATCAGTCAGATTCCGTAAAACAATTGCAGCAGAGGCTTTCGGCATTGAATTTTTATACGGATGTGGTTGATGGTGTTGTGGGCATCAAAACAATGTCCGCAGTTGCACGTTTTCAAGCTGCTCATAAATTAATGCCTACAGGTCAGCCTGATAATGCAATGTTATTTTTGCTAGATCAGGAAAACCAGCAGGTACATGCTGAGAATTTAACGATGAATATTACAGGTCAATTAAAAGTATTGAATATAGGTGTAGTCAGCTATGGATGAAAAGCAATGGATACCAAAAGAGGATACACTTTCTGCAACTGTTGTGACTCGCCTCACAGCGCATGAACGAGACCGTTTAAAAACAATGGCAGGAAAAGCCCACCAAAGTATTGGTGTGCTTCTCAAAGAACAAGGTATGGTTAATGAGGAACAAATTAATTATGCTTTGCAGAAGCAAAGAGTTACAGGAGAACGTTTAGGAGAATTATTCGAGCGTTTAGGTTTTGTTAGCGGTTATGATGTTGCGAGGATGTTGGCAGATCAAGAAGCCTTGGATTTTGTTGATGTTCGCCAAATTGTTCCACAAGAAGATGCGTTGCAACTTTTTAATATGAAACAATGTTTGGTTGAGCATTTTTTACCTATTCGCCGGGATGGGGATGAACTTGAGGTGGTTTGTGCAAGCACCAACCTTGCACATTTACGTCAAATTGTCCTATCTCGATGTGGTTTACGCCCACGCTTTACTTACGGGCAGCGTTCTGAAATTCATCAAACTATCCGTCAATATTATTTCTTCCTTGAAAATCCATTAGAAAGCTTACTAGAGAAGGAAATTACGCTTGCAACGAGTGATGTTGAGATGGTTCGCAGTCTCGATACCTTATTAGACCACTTGTTGCATTTAGCTGTGAAGTATAGAGCAACAGATATTCATATTCAGCCTGAAGAGAAAAGTATTCACGTATCATTTCGTATTGATGGCGTATTAAGACCAATACTTTGTATGGATAGGTGTTTGAAGCGTTTGGTTTCAACGATAAAAATGAAATCAGGGATTGATATTGCTGAGCAACGATTGCCGCAAGATGGTAGTTTTACTGAAAATATACTTGATCATACTTATGATTTGCGTGTTTCTACTGTTGTTGGCATGCATGGTGAAGCGGCTGTAATGCGTATTTTAAAACGCGATAATGCTGTTAAAGGCTTTGCAGAGTTAGGCTTTGCTGATGTGGATAGAGTTTTATTGAATCGCATGTTTTCCCAGCCATCGGGAATGATTTTACTTACAGGTCCAACGGGATCGGGCAAAACGACATCACTTTATGCAGGACTTCGATCCATGAATTTATTGCAAAAGAATGTACTGACGATTGAAAACCCTGTCGAATACCAAATTCCTATGGCAACTCAAACGGAAGTGAATCGTCGTTCAGGTTACAGTTTTGAACATGCAATTATGCATTTTTTACGACATGATCCTGATGTTATGCTAGTTGGGGAAATACGTAATATTGAAACTGCAACGACAGCCGTAACGGCAGCGGAGACAGGACACCTAGTATTATCGACACTGCATGTAAATAGTGCATACGGGGTTATCCCACGATTAATATCATTGGGTGTATCGCCACATTTGTTGGCAGATTCTTTGGTGGGCATCATCAATCAGCGCTTAGTTCGGACTATTTGTGGCAGCTGTAAAACTCAATATACAGCGAGTAAAGAAGAGCAGGCTTACTTGGGTGATGATAGTATTGAAACGTTACAGCGTGGCGTAGGTTGTGAAACATGCCGTGGTACTGGTTATGTGGGGCGTATGCCCATTTATGAGGCAATAGGCATGGCAAAAGGTATGCCCGAAATGATTGTTGATGGCAAAAGTAGAAGTGCATTTGAGGCTCTGGCTGAAAAGAATGGTTTTAAATCAATTTTTTCAATGGCCGTTGAACAAGTGGCAAAAGGTTTTGTATCTGTTGATGAGATAAAACGCGTTTTGGGCGATGACCTAAGACGATGAATTACTTTGTTTTTAAACTTCTACAGGATGATGGTCGACTTTTTCGGGGAATTATCATGCGACCTCACGGCAATATTGCTTCGGCTCGAGTATACCTTGAGCAGCGGTATGATATGCCAGTTTTATCATTGTGGCGGATGCCATTATTTCTTAAAGAAATGTATGTTTTTTTTACGCGCATGTTTAGGAAACCTGTTAAGACTGCGGATGTCTCGGAATTTTTACGCAATCTTTCAGTGATGTTGAGAAGTGGTATACCTGTGATGGAGGCATTGAATGACGCGGCAGATGATTCTAAAGGATCCCCTCTTCAGTCGGTGACAGAGGATATATATCTGGGCATTGAGTCTGGCATGTCTTTGTCTATGGGGATGGCTCGACATCCAGACATTTTTCCCAACACCGTTCTTTTTTTAGCTCGTATTGGTGAAACATCAGGTTGTTTAGACCGGACGTTAATGGATGCGGCAAAACACTTGGAGCGTTTGCGTAATATGCAGCGAGATACAAAACGTGCCTTGATTTATCCAGTTTTTGTTTTTACGACCATTTTTTTTGCAGCTGCATTTTGGATGGTTTACGTGGTTCCAGGCATGGCTGATTTATTTCATTCGATGAGCGCAACTTTACCGCCCTTAACATTAACATTGATTTGGTTGTCTGAATTTCTACAAGAAAATCTTTTTATGATTATGGTGGTATTGGTATGTTTTATTTTATTTATTATTTATCAGATACGAAATCATTATAAATCGCGTTTAGTTTTTCAACGTATATTGATGCGCATACCAGTGAGTAAGGGGTTGATTGAGTCGTCATCGCAGGCCTATCTTTCTGAGTATTTAAGCCTTTTGATTGCTTCGGGTATTGATATTTTGAGTAGCTTGGAAATTTTAGAAGGTGCCATGAGCAATGAAGTGTATAAGCTAAAAGTTGCAGCCATGCGTAATGGAGTTATCAAAGGACATTCACTTGAACGCACATTTCGTAATGCAAATATTTTCCCCAAATTTGTTATTCGTATGATTGCGGTGGGGGAGCAAAGCGGAACGCTTACAGAACAGTTGGATTATATTGCAACAGAATATCGTTTACGTTTGGAGCACACAATTCAATCATTGGCAGAGACATTGAAGCCAGCTGTGATTATTGTTGCGGGCATTTTGTTTGGAGTTATTATTGCAGGCTTATTTTTGCCTGTTTATCAATTAATTGGACAAGTGGGGACATTGCGATAATGCACTCTATTCAGGTTAAAAAGACTCATCATGATGCTGGGTTTAGCTTAATTGATATGTCAATTTTGATGGTGTTGATTGGTGGCTTAATCGTCATTGCCATCGGCATTGTGCCTCAATACTTGCAAAAAAAATCTTTAGAAGAGAGTAAACAAGCCATCGCTAAGGCAGACCTTGCCGTGCGAGGTTTTGCAGTAAGTCATGGTCGCTTGCCTTGCCCTGCTACCAATGCAGGGGGCTTTGAAGACTGTACGGTAAGTGTGGGCACACTTCCGTGGAAGACGCTGGACTTAGCATCGGCAAGCAAGGATTCTCAATTTACCAGTCTACGTTATGGCGTTTATAACAATGCTGCTGCGAATGCTAACTTAACGGTGCTTCAAAATGATTTTGTTCCTGCAGTGCCTAGCACTGTGACGACTCCAGTTAATTTGAATGGTTTGGATTTTTGTCAAAGTCTCAAAAATGCTGCAGGAGCGGCTTTTTCAGTGGCATCTGTGAATACAGGTTTGGGGGCATCACAGCGGAATGTTGCTTATGCTTTAGCTGCATCGGGTTTTGCCAATGCAGATGCGCTTGGTACTGCCTTTGACGGTTTGAATGGAGGGGCAACGCTTGCATTCGGGCAGGTTAATCAGGTGCGTTCGCAAAATTATGATGATTTAGTTTTAGTTAGAGATTTTAATACATTATACGACAGCTTGGCATGTGGGCATGTGATTGATTCGTTATCAGTGATGTCTGAGATTGTGGATTTTTCGGACGTTGTACTTGGCAATGCAATTGAAGCTAGAGATAATCTTATTTTTTCAGTGGTTTTGGATACGATTGGTGCAGGGCTGGCTGCCGCTGGTGTTGCGCTTGCGGGGATAGCACTGGGCGCGGCAATTGCTGCGTTAACCGCTGCCTCGGCAGCCTTGTCGGGGGCGATTGCATCATGTGTTGTTCTCGTGGGTTGTGGGTTTATCCCTGGTTATACAGCGGCAGTTGTGGCGGGTGCTATTGCTGTTGGTTTGGCTGGTGTATCGGTAGGTCTAAATGCGGCAGCGAGTTTTGCTGCGATTGCCCAACTTGTTTTGCGCGGTATTGCGCTTAACGCAGCGAATATACAAGTTGGTACAGCAACGACCAATTTAGGTGTTACAGGAGCTTGGATTAATCGTATGGATGCCGCTGGGGTTGTGCGATAATATGAAGGCTCGTTTTATTTTTGATGCGCAACGCGGCTTTAGCCTTGTTGAACTATCCATTGTTTTAACCATTGTTGCGGTATTATTGGGGATGGCGTATTCCGTTTTACCGCAACGGGTTGGTGCGGACATGCGTCAGCAAACACAGGAGCGCATCAAGCTTGCAGAGACTGCCTTGCAAGGCTTTGCTGTTGAACATTATCGTTTACCTTGCCCTGATTTGAATGGTAATGGACTTGAACAATGTGTAGGCACTGGTGTCGGCGGATTGCCATGGAAAAGTATGGGGTTAACTAGTCAGCTTGTGGGCGGGTCGAAAAGTCCACTTCGTTATGGCGTATATACAAATCCTGCCGCAAATTTAACGGTTGCAAGTAATACTTTTATACCTTCCCTACCAGTAACAAATGCTTCTGGGGTAGTAGTTGCTGCCCCTGTGAATATTAATGGTTTCGATTTTTGTCGGAATGTTCGTAATGCTGCTGTACAAGCAAGCGTGTTTAATGCTGCATTTTTAAATACTGCTGGAAATCGGAATTTAGCGTATGTGTTAGCGGATGCAGGCAACTCGGATGCGAATGGTGATGGGTCTCTGTGGGATGGACTCAACACAGTACTTGGCATTGCTTTTGATGATGCCAATCGCATGACAGATCGAAATTATGATGATGTTGTGAATGGGGCATCCTTTTATCGTTTGATGACGGATATGGGCTGTGAGGACCTTGGTCGCGTACACGCCTTGGCGACATCATCCATTGCATCAGTGGATACATACTCATTGTGGTCATTGATGGTTGAGGCTCGTGTCAATGAAGTAGGTAATGCTCAGTTTGGTGTGGCAATGGCAATTACTGGTGTGGCGATGGCAACATTTGATGTGGCATTGGCTGGGGCATCACTAGCGATGGCGATTGTTGATGCCGCAGATACCTTTGGGGTAGCTGCCTTTACGATTGCTGTAGCCAGTGTGGCTCTTGCTGCCGCAATCGCGGCACTTGTTTCTGCAGCTATTGGGCTAGCGAATGCCAACGCAAGTTTAGCTTCTGCCAATGCAGCCGTCTCTATAACGACGGCCGCTGCATTGGCGGCGAAAATTCAAGGTGATGTGAGCGTGGTAGATGCGATTGCCGCAGATGCGGGAGGAATTCGCCGGTGAGTATCTTGAATTTTAGACAACACCAACACTGTGCGGGTTACTCTTTGGTGGAGTTGTCGGTTGTGATGGTTATTTTAGGTCTGCTATTGTCTTTGGGTACCAAGCTAGTGCCGCAACTAACCAGTCAAGAGATGGTGCAAGAAAATAATGTGAAAGTGAGCGATGTAAACCAAGCAATTATCGGTTTTGCTATGGTGGCGGGGCGTTTGCCATGCCCTGATAGCACGGGCAATGGACTTGAAAATTGTACGCCTTTGAATACAGGCGGTCTGCTTCCCTATCTAAGCCTAGCTTTGCCTGCGCCAGCACTGGATAGCGACAGAAAAGCCATGCGTTATGGGGTGTATCAGGCAGCGAATTTACTGGTAAATAGTGATGCTGCGGTTTTATCACCACCGAACTGGCGTATCTTGGACAAGGATGTAAGCGCAAATATTCAGCGTTATGTACCGCTATTGCCAGCAAAAGATGGTAATGCTGCAGCGATAGTGACAACACCCTATCAAAACAATAATGGCTTAGATTTGTGTTTCGGTTTGAAAAACATATCCCAAGCGGCGGTTAATAATATCTATGTCCATGCTGATGATGGTACCAGCGTTCAACATGTTGCTTATGCGCTAGCATCTTCTGGTCGTTTGGATGCGAATGGTGATGGTAATTTATTTGATGGGCGTAATGTGTTGGGCAATAATTTATTTGATTCACCTGATAGGCGCTCTTCGGATATATACGATGACCAAGTCTTCACTATGAGTGCTGAAACACTGCTTGGGCAGCTTTCATGCTCGCAAGCACTCGCAGCTTTGCATGCCCAAGCCAATGTTGCAACGGCTGCTTTGCGAAGCATCGTGATGTTTCAAGATCAATTAGGTAATGCAAATGTAGGAAAATTGAATGCCAATGCCAATGTGGCAGCAGCTGTTGTGGCGGGTTTGTCAGCTGGGGCAGCGGTAGCAGATGCCGCAGCTTCAGTTTCAACATCTCTTTCAATCACGTTGACTACGCTGGGAGCGACATCATTTAGTATAGGTTTAGCAGCAGCTGCGGTGGCGATGGCTGCTGCTGCGGTTGTCTCTGCTGCTGCAGTGGTGGCGACAACTGTAATGTTAGTAGCCGATGCTAATGGGACAGTTGCGGGTGCCCAAGCATTGGTGCTGAAAAGTCAAACATTGGCAGCTACGATTCTAGGGCATGTTGCGCCTGCTGACCAAGCTGGAGTGTACGGATGGTAAAAAAGGTGGCTATAAACATGAAGAAAGCACGTGGTTTTACATTATTAGAGATGTCGATGGTGTTGGTGGTGATTGCCGTTATTCTTGGCATGGTCTCGCTTGGTAAAGATTTGAACCGCAATGCCGAATACACAAAAATATATGCCAATTTTATTCAGCAATGGGCATTGGTATATGATAGTTATTTAAGTCGCACAGGTGTTGTTCCTGGTGATAATCAAGCCGCGCCTACATTGCAAGTTAATGCGAATCAAACGTTGTTATGCCAACCCGCAGCGGTGGGAGCACCTGTAGCAAGTTTGTTTACAGTCATGGCCGCTGCTGGTGTGCGGCTGCCTAATGGTCGGGCTGCTGGTTTTGAAAATCATTATGCCTATCTGGATAGTAATGGTAACCCCCAAGATATTGCAGTGTGTTTTCAAAATATGGCATGGCTGGAGCCAAATGGGCTGGGAGGCTTTGTCAATCGCAATCGCAATGTGATGGTGTTAACTGGTTTGACACCTGATTTAGCGCGCTCATTGGATAGTATTATTGATGGTCAAGCCGATGCACGCTTTGGACTGTTTCGTCAGAACCCACCATTGACAGCGGTAACAAGTCAGCCTTGGACGGCAAATAATACGCAGGCTTTGGTTGGTGGTAATGCTTTTGATGAAGGACAGGTGATTGTTACATCGGCTGTTTATCGGATGCCTCGATAGTTTTTATTATGTTTTGATGAACGGGGGCAGTGGGAATATAGGAGATACCGATGTTAGAAAAGTTGTTGGGGAATATATTAAAATATATTTTGGCGTTGATGATTGTAGCGATGCCACTATCTGTATGGGCAGTATCATGGGAAGCAGCATCTGAATTGGGCGGGGGTAAAAACAATGCCTTGGTTATTGATCCATATGCAGCAACAACGCTTTATGCTGGAAGTTCAAATGGCATTTATAAAAGCCTCAATGCGGGAGCAAGTTGGGCATTCACACCGGGCACTACTTTTAATGTAAGCTCATTGGTTGCATTATCAGGACTCCCCGCATCTCCTGCACAAACCTTTCTCTATGCTGGAAGCATGGGTAACGGTGTATGGGCAAGTAGCAATGCAGGAGCAAGTTGGGTAAATATTACGGGCGTTACTATTCCGCTAGCTGGGTTGCTAGCTCTTGGGAATTTGGATGTAACATCGTTAGTGGTTAATCCTATAACAAAGCAGGTGTATGCTGGCACATTGGGTGGTGGGGTGTACACAACAGGGAATGGAGGACAAACATGGCCAACTAGAAATGTTGGCATAAGCGATTTAAATGTGTTGAAAATGGCAATAGACCCGTTTGTTCCGACTACCTTGTATTGCGCTACGAAAGAGGGAGGCATTTTTAAAAGTGTTGATAGTGGTGCTAGCTGGGTGAGTAGCAGTACTGGGCTCGGGAGCTTTCAGAAAACGATTGCAGGGGTTGTCACGACTGTTTATTTTGAGCCAACATCGTTATTTGTTAGTGCCAATGCCCCCAATACCTTATATATCGCGCAACTGGGCGGTGGACTTTCTAAAAGTATTGATGCTGGAGCCACATGGAGTGTCGTACCGACAACGCCAGTTGCGGCAGGCAATTTGATTGTCGGATCAAAGGTGTTGAATGCGATTGCACTGGATAGCAATCCAGTCAGTAGTATGTATTTGGGTAGTAATGCTGGTGTGTTTAAGAGTTTAGACACAGGGTTAACATGGTCGACGAGTCGCACCTCTTTGTCGGGTCTGAATGTTTCAACACTTACTGCTGATAAAAATACGGCAGGTTTGCTTTACGCAGGGACGCAGGGTGCGGGTGTATTTAAAAGTGTTAATGCTGCTGCGACATGGCAAACCGCAGATAGTGGTATGACGAATGCGGTTGTGAGGTCGGTGGCTTTTGACCCCATTAGTGATGACCCGTATACCTCCTCGCGCGCATATGTGGGAACAGATGGTGGCGGTGTCTTTAAAACAACAAGTACGGGGCTAAATTGGGCAGTGAAGAATGTTGGGCTGACCGACCTAGCTGTACGAGCAGTTGTCAGTAAAACAGATATTATAAGATATGACCTTCCTGGTTTGTTAAATTTACCCGTTACAGGCACGGTTGTTTATGCGGGGACATTTGCTGGTGGTGTATTTCAAAGTGTTGATGAAGGCGCGAGTTGGGGTGCTTTTTCGGGTGGATTGACAGGTGCAGGACTGAAGGTTCGGGGCTTAACACTTGATCCAGTAACTGGAGGTACGCTATACGCAGCGACTTGGGGCGGCGGTGTTTTTAAGACAACACGCGGAACCCCCCCAAATCTTAACACTAATTGGCTTCTCACAGATACGGGGATAACAACGAAGTTTGTTTATGGCGTAACGATAGATCCAAGAAATACAAGTATTCTTTATGCAGCAACTCTCGCGGGGGTTTTTAAAACAGTAAATGCGGGCGTTAGTTGGACTCCTGTGAATACGGGTTTGACCAACCTCGATGTGCGAGCTGTTAGTGTTGATGCAGCGAACTCATCACTTATCTATGCCGCAACCTGGGGTGGTGGGGTATTTAGGAGCCTGAATGCTGGTGCATCATGGGTGGCAATGAATACAGGTATTCCCGATTTGTTTATGCATACTGTTAAAGCCGATACTACGATTCCCTCCACGCTTTATATTGGTACGAATTCATCAGGAATATATCGAAGTGCGGATGCAGGGGTGACTTGGATAAGTATTAACAATGGGGTGGCAAGCACGCAAATTTTTGATATTGCTCTTGATCCGATGGATGCATCATTTATTTACCTAGGAACAGGCACGGCAGGTGTCCAGCGCGGGCAGGCAGCTAAACCATTTGGGAGCCTAAGTATTAATTTCGGGGTATCAACAACGAATACGACGGCAGTGGGTTTATCGCTAACGTGCAGTGATGGTACGGGTTCTGGTTGTCAGAAGATGCAGCTATCGCATGATAATGTGACATGGCAGGCATGGCAGACACTCGCGCCGTCTGTGGCTTGGACGCTAGTTGCAGGTGTCGATGGTGTGCGTGACGTTTATGCGAGATTTAAAGATGCGATTGGTATTCAATCGGATACTGCTCATGCCACCATTCTTTTGGATAGGGTGCCGCCTGCGGCACCAGTGATTACAGGGTTTCTTAATAATCAAGTCAGTGCTATACAACCTGCACCAGCAGGACAACTGGATCCGTACGCTGCTTTAAGTGGTACAGCGGAAGCCAATAGCCTTATTTCGGTGAATAACTTTGGTATCTTTTATGGGCAGGCAACAACAGACTCTAACGGCAACTGGACTATCGAAGGTCGCCCGATACCTGCGGGTTATAGCTTTGTTGGAACTGCCCAAGATCAGGCAGGTAATACGGGCCCGAGTTCGGCTGTTTTCACCAATGGACTTGATGGGATAGCTCCAGTCATTACTTTAACTGGCGCTAACCCTCTCGTGCTATTACCGGGTGTCGCTTATGTCGAACCAGGCAGTGTAGTGACAGATAATGTTGATGTGGGTTTGGTAGCAACAGTCACAGGCACTGTAGGTACTGCAATTGGTACATATACGCGGTTTTATGATGTCACAGATGCGGCTGGCAATGTGGCAACGACGGTGACGCGTACAGTCAATGTTGAAGCGGATCAGACTGCTCCCACTATTACCCTTACGGGGTCAAATTTTATCTTTTGGCCACAAGGTCAGGCATTTGTTGATCCTGGTTCGGTAGTGACAGATAATTTAGATACTGGACTCGTCGCAACGGTAACGGGAGCAGTGAATACCGCTGTGATTGGTGTCTACACGTTAACATATAATGCTATGGATTCTGGAGGCAACCCAGCAACGCCTATTACGCGCACCGTGAGCGTTACGGATCAAACTGCGCCAGTGATTACACTCAATGGTGCAGTGGATGTATATGTTGAAGCAGGTACTGTTTATATTGATGCAGGAGCGACTTCAACAGATGCAGTGAGTGGTACTTTAAATATTGTTGGTGTTGGCATCGTGAATACTGCGTTGGTTGGTGTTTATACCCTTACTTATGATCGCACCGATGGTGCGGGTAATATTGCAAGCCAAGTGATTCGCCGAGTGCATGTGCAAGACACGATTGCACCTGTGATTACGCTTACGGGCGCAGCTGATGTTTATGTTGAAGCAGGCACTGTTTATATCGATGCAGGAGCGACTTCTACAGATGCGGCAGGTGGTGCTTTAAATATTGTTGGCGTTGGCAGCGTGAATACTGCGTTGGTTGGTGTTTATACCCTTACTTATGATCGCACCGATGGTGCAGGTAATATTGCAGCCCAAGTGATTCGCCGAGTGCATGTGCAAGACACGATTGCACCTGTGATTACGCTTACAGGCGCAGCTGATGTTTATGTTGAAGCAGGCACTGTTTATATCGATGCAGGAGCGACTTCTACAGATGCGGCAGGTGGTGCTTTAAATATTGTTGGCGTTGGCAGCGTGAATACTGCGTTGGTTGGTGTTTATACCCTTACTTATGATCGCACTGATGGCGCAGGTAATGTTGCAATTCAAGTGATTCGTCGTGTGCATGTGCAAGATACCACGGCACCAACATTTACAGCCTTACCACTTGTCGATATTTATGCTGAAGCGACGGGCTTGAATACAATTGTTTCTTTGCCAGTGCCTGCAACTTCGGATTTATTTTCTATTACTATGACAAGCAATAGCCCTGCATCTTTCCCGTTGGGGCAAACGCTTGTTACTTGGGTTGCGACGGATTTATATGGTAATCAATCGGCTGTGGGTCAATATGTAATTGTTCGAGATACCACTGCACCAGTGATTGCGTTAAATGGTCTTGCAGATGTTTATGTTGAAGCTGGAACATCATATATCGATGCAGGAGCCGTGGCGAGTGACGCTGTGGATGGCAATATTAATATTATTGCATTGGGTAGCGTCAATACTGCGGTTGTTGGTGTTTATACACTTACTTACAATCGTACAGATGCATCAATGAATTCTGCTGTTCAAGTTGTTCGCCGTGTACATGTGCGAGATACGACTGCTCCAGTATTTGTATCGTTGCCACTGCTGGATGTGTATAGCGAGGCCACTAGTCCTTTAAGTACCCCCACTATCTCGCCACCTATTGTATCAGATACATTTTCAGTGACATTGAGTAGCAATGCACCTGCTTCTTTTCCTTTAGGAAAAACAGTTATCGTATGGAGTGCAATAGATGTACATGGCAACATAAGTACAGCTTCTCAAAATATTATTATGCGAGATACAACAGCTCCAGTGATTACCCTAAATGGGCCTATAGATGTCTTTCTTGAAGCTGGAGGGGTGTATATTGATGCAGGAGCGACTTCAACGGATGCAGTGAGTGGTACTTTAAATATTGTTGGTGTTGGCAGCGTGAATACTGCGTTGATTGGTGTTTATACCCTTACTTATGATCGCACCGATGGTGCAGGTAATGTTGCAAGCCAAGTGATTCGTCGAGTGCATGTGCAAGATACGACTGCGCCAGTGATTACGCTCAATGGTGCTGTGGATGTATATGTTGAAGTAGGCACTGTTTATATCGATGCAGGAGCGACTTCAACGGATGCAGTGAGTGGTACTTTAAATATTGTTGGTGTTGGCAGCGTGAATACTGCGTTGGTTGGTGTTTATACCCTTACTTATGATCGCACCGATGGTGCAGGTAATGTTGCAAGCCAAGTGATTCGCCGAGTGCATGTACAAGATACGACTGCGCCAGTGATTACGCTCAATGGTGCAGTGGATGTATATGTTGAAGTAGGCACTGTTTATATCGAT
>Ga0256829_1000183_pt1 | contig 78184 bp, 75 predicted proteins | sample 131447metaG_FD_185979 | JGI IMG/M metagenome (GOLD analysis project Ga0256829, IMG submission 185979) | Hydrothermal vent microbial communities from Lau Basin, Pacific Ocean - 131-447 | ecosystem: Environmental > Aquatic > Marine > Hydrothermal vents | place: Pacific Ocean: Lau Basin | collected...
AGCTCACTCACTTTATAAAAATGATGAGATATATGATGATAAGAGATACTTAAATTTTACTCAAATTCAAGATGTGAATAATGTGAAATAGTTGATAATTTTAAGTGATTTTAAAGGTGGAAACTCCTAAGCTCTAGCTTTGGAATGCATACTTTATGAATTATTTTAGTGGTATGCATTCCCATCGGGGACGATAGGAACGAGTTGAAGGATAACATCACACTGATCCCAACCAAGAGCATCCATCTCCTCTCTCGTAGTTGGTAAGAAATCTTTTTCACTAAAAGTAACTGTTTTACGATTTCTATTTGGGTTTTTTCTATCTTTATTTCGTCTGCTCAAAATATTCCTATTATTATTTTTATGTATAATACTAAAATATTCCAAAAGAAGAGATAAGAGATGCCTACAAATAATTACCCCTATGAAAATTTGGACAACTATACACTCCCAGACCTATTTGACCGTTCCATCAATCTTTATGGAGAACTTGATGCTTTAGGTTTTGTTGGCAAAGAAACCATGAGCTACAATGAGTTAGATGCAAAAACTCAAGAACTTGTTCAGCTTCTCATCTCCCATGGTGTATCAAAAGGTGACAAGGTAGTCCTTTTAAGTGAAAATATGCCAAACTGGGGAGTAGCCTACTTTGCTATAAGCTATTTTGCAGCAGTTGTAGTCCCTATCCTCCCTGACTTTCATCCATCAGATGTGCATCATATCATCAAGCACTCTGGGGCAAAAGCAGTTATTGTTTCAGACAAATATCTTCCCACTATAGAGGATGACATAGACTCTAAACTCGATTTGGTTGTAAGCTTAGAGTCACTGAAACTCATTGATGAGTTATCAAATCTTTCCTATCTTACACAGATAAGACAAAAGATGATCTCTAGTAAGATAACAAAACCAAATGAAAATGACTTGTGTGCTATCATCTACACATCTGGAACAACTGGCAATTCAAAAGGGGTGATGCTCTCCCATAAAAACTTAGTCACAAATGCACTTTCAACTTTTTCCAAAGTAGATATAGTTCCAAATGATGTCTGGCTTTCCATCCTTCCATTAGCTCATACTCTTGAATCTACAGTAGGATTGATTGTTCCCTTACTTCATGGTTCTTCTATCTATTATATAGAAAAAGCACCAACTCCAAGTGTCTTACTTAAAGCCTTTGACAAAGTAAAACCCACGATGATGGTTTCTGTGCCACTTATCATAGAAAAGATTTATAAAAATAAAGTCCTTGCAAAATTTAACTCTTCAGCGATAATAAGGAATCTATATAAAACTACATTCTTTAGAAAAAAACTCAATAAACTGGCTGGTCAAAAACTATTTAAAACCTTTGGTGGTCGCATAAGATTCTTTGGCATTGGTGGAGCTGGGTTATCACCTATAGTTGAACAATTCTTATATGAAGCAGATTTTCCATATATCATTGGGTATGGATTAACTGAAACTTCACCTCTTATTGCTGGTGGTTCTATACTCGGAGATCCTAAAAAAGTACGATCAACAGGTACTGCTTTTTATGGTGTAGATATCAAGATCAAAGATGCTGACCCAGAGAGTGGTAAAGGTGAAATAATGACTCGTGGACCAAGTGTAATGCTAGGTTACTATAAAGATGAGCAACAGACAAAAGAGGTGATGGAGGATGATTGGTTCCTCACTGGTGATTTGGGTTACATTGATGAAGATGGGTACCTTTTCATCAGTGGAAGAAGCAAAAATGTGATTATAGGTTCAGGTGGTGAGAACATATATCCTGAACAAATCGAAGCTATTATAAACAATGAAAAAACTGTCCTTGACTCCCTTGTAATGGAAGATGACAATGGAAAAATCATAGCGAGGATACATTTAGATTTAGAGGTGATAGACACCATGTTTCAAGCAGATAAAATACCTGACAAAGAGGTAGCACAACATATATCTCAACACCTAGAAAACATGCGGATAGATATTAATTCTCAAATCTCTTCTTTTTCAAGAATTAGAAAGTATATTCACCAAATAGAGCCATTCACAAAAACACCTACAAAAAAGATTAAACGATATCTCTATAGCGAGTAAAGGACTCTGTCAGCTCTTTCTTATTCCCATCGTCCCCAATGGGAATGCAAATAAACGCTAACAACAATGAGATATTACTTAATAGGCATTACTTTTTTCTTTAGATTTAAAGTTTTTAATGTCTGTCGCTTCTTCATCGTGTGCACGGATTTCATATCCCCACTGCTTTACCTTATTTATATAAGCATCAAACTTAAAAATAGTATCTGTATACAGTTTACCTGTCACTTTATTATTTTTAATAGCTTTTTCAATCGCAGCAATTTTTATTTTTAACTCTTTGCTTTCTGTAGAAACTGAAGCTTTTTGTAGTTCTACTTTTGCTTTATCGAGTAAGGACAGAGCTTTCTTCTGATTACTTTTGTCTAATTTAGATGCAACCTGAACTAAATCAGCTGCTTCTAGTATAGGCTTGAAGTGACTTTGCTGTTGAACACTCTTGCTAGTATTTGAAGAGTTTGCCAATAGTGGTATAGACCCAAATAACATCAATGACACAAATGCTGAAACCTTAAGAATTTTTTTCATTTCTTATCCTTTATTTTTAACTTATCTTATTGTATCACTTTATTTATAAGACAACTCAGCTTTCGCACCTAAATTCAAGTAAATCTTAAGTGATGCTTCGTAGTGTAGCAAATTCAGGAAATTTTGTTAGCTCTAAAAAAGTGGTTGTAAAAAAGGAACTACCTGTTTTTTACGACTTAAAACGCCAGCTAACCAAACTCTATTGTTTTCTAGTTTGCATTTAAAAGCAGACTCAACCTTACTTATGTCATCACTCACACAAAGAAGTAAAGAGCCCTCTTTCATAATATCTGTTAAAAGGACTAACATAGTATGAAGCCCCTCTTGCTCTTTCATACTTTGCATATCAGCATAGATCTCATCTACCCTATCATCTAAAGCTGAGATATCTATCATCTCTAATTGATTGATGCCAACTTTTTTACCATTCATATCAAAAGCTTTATAATCTCTCGTGTTTAAGCTTCTAGCACTTGCTCCATCAGTTGCAGATTTGACTATGAACATCTCCATAGCTAATGCCTTATAGTCTTCAACTTCAGCGATTTTAGCCAACTCTTTGACCGCTTTTGTATCGACTTTTGTACATGTTGGTGATTTGAAAATCACAGTATCACTGAGTATTGCCATCATCATCATTCCAGCTAAATCTTTTGGAATATCAATATTGTACGATTGAAACATCTCATAAACAATTGTATTTGAGCATCCTATTGGTCTAATCCAACACTCCAATGGTGTATCAGTTGTAAGATCACCGAGCTTATGATGATCAACTATGCCGAGTATCGTTGCTTCCATAATATCTTTAGGAGCTTGTGCTTTATCTGAAAAATCTATAAGAAATACTTTTTCACCTGCAACAGAAGTTTTAAGCTCTGGTAAAGTACCACCAAATTTATCTAAGATAAATTGTGTCTCTGCAGAGATATCACCCTGACGAGTTGCTACACAATCTTCTCCAAGTTTATTTTTAAGATAAGAAAGAGAGAGAGAGCCTACAATAGAATCACTATCTGGATTTGTATGCCCAAAAATATATGTTAACATTCTTTTGCCCTTGTAATTTTTTCATAATTATACATAAATATTTTTAATTTTTTTTGGAGTCTATTTTTTAAGTTCTTTTTTTAAATATTCCCCAGTATAACTTCCAGTTTTTTCATAACTTTCAGCAAGTGTCTCAGGAGAACCCTCAGCGATGATAAGTCCACCACCACTCCCACCTTCTGGTCCCATATCTATAACCCAGTCAGCATTTTTTATCATATCTAGGTTGTGTTCTATAACAAGGACACTATTGCCAAGCTCTACAAAATGATGGAGTACCTTTGTCAGTCTATCTACATCTGCAAAATGAAGTCCTGTTGTTGGCTCATCTAAGATATAGAGTGTTTTACCTGTATCTTTACGAGAGAGCTCTTTTGAGAGCTTGATGCGTTGTGCCTCTCCACCAGAGAGAGTTACGGCATTTTGTCCAAGCGTGATATATCCAAGACCAACATCTACAAGTGTTTTCATTTTCAAGTTTATCTTTGGTATTGGCTCAAAAAAGACAAAAGCTTCTTCAACACTCATTGCAAGTACATCTGCTATTGTTTTACCTTTGTAATATACTTCTAAAGTTTGTTGATTGTAGCGTTGCCCGTTACATGACTCACATTTCACCATAATATCTGGAAGGAAGTGCATCTCTATCTTGTTTTCACCCTCACCCTGACACTTTTCACACCTACCACCTTTTACATTGAAACTAAATCTTGATGATGTATATCCGCGGATTTGACTCTCTTTCGTAAGAGCAAAGAGATTTCGTATCTCATCCATAACGCCAGTATAGGTCGCAGGATTTGAGCGAGGTGTACGACCAATAGGGCTTTGGTCAAGATAGATCACTTTATCTACATGTTCAAGTCCATTAACCTCTACACCAGCGATCTTGTTGACTTTTCTTGCATGATTGAGAAGTTCTCTCGCTGTTGGAAGTAATGTTTGAAGCATTAAAGAACTTTTCCCACTACCACTCACACCTGTGATACATACAAAATTATTGAGTGGTATTTTAGCACTAAGATTATTGATATTGTTTAAAGTAACATTCTTTATCTCTATATATTTCTCTTGCTCTCGTCGATAAAAATACTCAATCTTCTTGCGTCCATAGAGATAATCCGATGTCAAAGTTTTTGCTTTCTTAAGCTTCTCAAGTGTACCGCTAAAGACGACCTCCCCACCAAACTTACCAGCACCCTCACCTATATCTACGATGAAATCAGCATTCTCTATTGTCTCTTTATCGTGTTCAACCACGATGACACTATTGCCTTTTTCTTGAAGATTTCTAAGTGTTCGGATAAGTTTTAAAGTATCTCTCTCATGAAGCCCAATACTTGGTTCATCTAAGACATAAAGCACACCCGTAAGCCCACTTCCTATCTGTGAAGCGATGCGAATACGCTGTGCTTCTCCACCGCTAATAGTCCGTGCATCACGACCAAGAGTGATATACCCCAGACCAACATCAAAAAGAAAATAAAGTCTCTCCCTTATCTCGTTGAGTATAGGTGCAGAAATCTGTGTATCTTGTGCATCTAAGTAAGTGAAATTTTTTTCATCTGCAAACCATTCATAAGATTTTGCTATAGGCATTTCCAAAAGCTCAGCGATACCTTTTTGCCCTACTTTCACAGCTAATGATTCTAGTTTAAGTCTATTTGAGTTACATACATTACAAACTTTTTCACTCATATAGTCTGCTAACTCTTTTTCATCTTTGAACATATCATAAGCAATCTTTACAATACCAGGCCACATTCGTTTGACTTCATGATTTTTCCAAAGAAAAGTAACCTCTTCGATACCCCCATGCAAAATTGCTTTTTGCTGATGCACTGGAAGTTCAGAGTAAGGCACTGTTATGTCTATGTCGTTATGTTTACAAAAGCCCTTTAAAAATGTAAAGTAGTACCCCTTGTTAAACCCATAAACTATCTTAACTGCACCTTTTTCGACAGAGAGATCTGAGTCAATCACTTTTTCATGGTCAAGAGCATAACGAAGCCCAAGACCATCACATTCACTACATGCTCCCTTAGGTGAATTAAATGAAAAAGAGAGTGGCTCTAGTGGATCAAAGCTTATCTTACAATCAAAACAAGCATTATGTTCAGAGTAGTGTATTTGCGACTCGATAAGGTCTAACTCATCATGATTGAGTATATCTATCTCTAACTCACCATAACTTTCTTTAAGTGCTTTTTCTACATCGGCTGCTATGCGTTCTTTATTCTCTTCTTTGACAACTACTCTATCTATCACTACCTTGATAGTATGTTTTTTTGTCTTACTAAGCTCTATCTCCTCATCTAAACGAACCATCACACCATCTATCATCGCCCGAACATAGCCTTTGTGAACTAGAGATTCAAGAAGGTCTGAGTAGGAACCTTTTTTTTCACGGACGAGAGGTGCCATCAGAACAAGCTTAGCCCCTTCTGGTAATTTTGCTACTTCGCCAATAATATCTGATGCACTCATCTGCGAAATCTTTTTATGACATTTATGGCAATGTTGAATCCCTACACGAGCATAAAGAAGTCTAAAGTAGTCATAAATCTCAGTGATAGTCCCTACAGTTGAACGGGGATTTTTACTTGTAGTTTTTTGATCTATTGCAATGGCAGGGGTGAGTCCCTCTATCTTATCGACATCTGGTTTTCCAACACGATCAAGAAACTGTCTTGCGTAGGAAGAAAGAGACTCCATGTAGCGTCTTTGTCCCTCTGCATAGAGGGTATCAAAAGCGAGAGTTGATTTTCCACTTCCGCTTATCCCTGTCATAACAACAAGTTCATTTTTTGGGATATTTAAACTTATATTTTTTAAGTTATTTTCTCTTGCGCCTGTAATTTTAATAAAATCTTTTTTCAAATAAATATCCTATATGTTAAATAAATCACTACTGTTGCATAAAAACCAACCAATAGTTTTTTTTGTAAACTCTCTTTTATCTTATCTTTCAAGTGAATCCCAAGATATACACCTCCTAAAGATGCACACCCTATAAGTAAACCTTTTTCAAAATTTACATGTCCATTGAGAATATGCGATATCATACCTGACAATGAGGAAAAAACTACAAAAAACAAACCAGCTGAGATAGCACTTTTTAGTTCTACATGCCAAAAACTCACTAAAATAGGGATAAGCACAATACTCCCACCAACCCCAATAGTCATGCTTACAGCACCCAAGATCAATCCAACTACAAAAAGTAATATTGGACTAATGCCTTCCTTTGTAGGTAGATCTTTTATCTTTAAAAACATTCTTATTAATGCAAAAGAAGCAAAAAGCAAGAAGATGACTTCCAAAGATTTTGATGATAACATCGTAGCAAGGTATCCACTAAAGGATGCACCTATAAATCCACCAATACCAATAATAGATACCATTGTGACATCCAAATTACCTTTTTTGTAGTTAAGGTAACTTCCATAAACAGAACTAAATACCATCTGTACACTTGATATACCTATGGCTTCTTTTATTTCAAATCCAAGAAACAATAAAATAGGAATGATAACTGTGCCACCACCTATTCCAAAAAATCCAGAAATAGCACCGACACTAGCACCAAGAGTAATTAGTTCTATCATAGTCTCACTTAAAGTATTTCGCGAATTATACATAGAAGCTGCTTTAAGAGAGTTGTATCATCAACTTTAAGCGTATACTTTATATATATTTGAGTTTTACAGAGTATAATATACTTAAGAAAAGGAAACTTATGTTCAGCACAATTATCGAAGCAGCTAAAAATTTTTGTATACACCAAATTCGTTTATCTCATTTAACTCATGATGAAAAACAAAAAGGGAGAACGATTATTGCTTACATAGATGTTGATGCAGATAATGGACTTCATTATAGAGTTTATTTATCGGCCGATGAAACTTTTATCCAAAGAGTATCCAAGCTTTTTCTTGAAGAAGATGAAAGTGATGAGCAAACGCTTATAGATATAGCATTAGAGACTACAAATATAATCGTTGGTAGTGCGAAAGTTCTTGCTGAAAACTCTGATAATGCTTACACTATTCAAACACCTCATTTTGAAAAAATTGGAGATTTTGACTACGACTACGATGAGATGAAAGTTATCCAAATTGAGAATGATAAACTTACTATAGCTATTAAGGAATTAAATTGAGCATAAAGAAAAAACCTACTTTCACTGAAGATGCAAGCCATTTTGATGCTGAAAAAGAGTTAGCTTGGATGGACTATTCTGGTTTGCTCGACATGGAAGTAGAATTTGTATCAGACCTAGGTGAAACAGAACAAACTGTAGCGGAGATTTTAGAACTTCACAAAGGTTCTATCATCGACTTAGGTAAACCAGCTGGGGAAAGTGTTGAAGCTTATGTCAATGGTCGTATCCTCGGTAAGGGAGAGGTGATGGTGTATGAAAAAAACCTTGCTATTCGTATCAATGAGGTACTTGACTCTAGTGCCGTTTTATACCACCTATCAAAAGAGCGTTTATGATTAGACTATTATTACTTTTTATACTTCCACTCAGTCTCTTTGCCTCAAAGATACTAAGTTATAACATTTATAACAGAACTGATAGAGTCGATGTTATGATAACATTTGATACCCCTTACGATGGTCTAATCAAAAAAAGCATCTCTCGCTCAAAAATCATTATTAAACTTGAAGATGCCACCATAGAATCAAGCAAAATCAAACAGCTCAAATCTCAATATATTCATACGCTCTCTATAGCACCCATGTCAAAATATGTTCAGATTACCGCTTCTGTACCATCCAACATTAAGTTAACTGCCTCAAAAACATCTGATGCTTATGGCTTAAGACTAAGATTTACAAAGGAAATTTCAAATAAAAAGAACAAACTCCTTCCTCAATCTACTCAACTCAAAGCACCTTCCTCTTTATCTCTCCTGCCAACAAAAAAAGATGACAATTTATCACAAAGCTATTATATTGTAATTGGAATTTTAATTGTAGGGATTTTTATACTCTATTTTCTTAAAACAAAAATCACCAAAAATCAGAACAAAGACAGGACAAACAACTGGCTTTTTAATAAAAAGACAAAGATGAAAAATACTACAAAAAAATCTTATGATGATGTCAGCATCCGTTTCCAAAAATCTTTAGATGAAAAAAATAGTGTTGTTATGCTTGAATTTGCTGGGCAAAGCTATCTTGTTATGATGGGGACTAACAATCTCTTGCTTGATAGGTTTACAGATGATAAGCCAAGTTCACAAGAGGATTTTGAAAGTATTTTACAAGACAAGCATCAAGCCCTTGAAGATTTCTTAGATACACCGAAAAAACAAGACCCAATGCAATCTTATGTCAATAAAGCTTCAGGCATATCGTATGAGGTTTAATTTTTTGCTAAACCATCAAACTTCATACGCAAAAGTTTTTTAACAGTTTTAATATTTTGCATATTTAACTCATAACTATTGTCCATCATTTTGTTGATGTGAAACACTTCTGTTACTGTTATCCCATAAGGATCTTTTTTTTCTTTTATCTGTTTGTTTTCATCATTGAAAGAGTAATAATAAAGATTTTTCCGAGTAAATTGAATGTAATATGTAACTATTATCTCATCAGAGTGTTTTTTTTCTAAAGCGACAACTACTCTTTGATCTGCTTCATATTCACCTTCAAGATTTAAAATCTTTTTGGCTTCTTCTATGCTCAGATAACCAATATAAAGTTTATTAAAGAGATTATGATATCGTTGAACCTTTTCATTCATCAAAAAATTCATATCAACAATATGCTTTTGATGCGAGCGAATAGTCCTTGTAATCCAACTCATAGTATTATAATATCTAAAGGGATATAACCTAAGGGTATGTGCTTCAATCATTTTTTTTGATCTAGATTTTTGTTTCGGTTTGAGGTTATTCCTCGGTTTAAGTATGTTTTGCATTACTTTTTTAGAAGAGTATTCATGAGTAAACCACACAGTACAATAATCGGGAAATTGCTTCGCACCAGTAGCTCCATCATTTAAAATGATAAGTGCCTTTATCTCATAATTTGGAAAGATAATCTCGAGAAGAGCCTTTTTCTTTCTTAGTCTTTTTCTTAATTTAAGTACATTTTTAACAAGGGTCATCTCTACAAAATAAAGTTCATTCTTAGTTGTCAAAAACATCGCATCAAACTCACTAATCTCGCGACTCTTGGTTCTGTAAACTATTTGTTGTTTTTCGCTGATAGACAGTGTATTTGGAAAAGATTTAAAACGGTTTTGATGGAAACCTTTTAATATAAACTTTTCTATATAATCATTTTTCTCAGCATATTTGATAAGCTTTTCATACAAATAATTTTCATAAACTTCACCCTCAAAAGAACGATAAGAGCTTAGATAATGAGGATCCTCTTTGTCTATACCTTTTTTTAGAAGAGAAAGGAGGTGCTTTACATTGTATTCATAGTGGAGTAAATTGTCTGCTATGTTGCTATCATCAAGGTTTCTAATGTCTAAACTAATTTCTAGCATCTAGGCCAATTCTCCATTTTTGAAAAAGTTATCTATTATATCACGAGATTCTTTAATATGACTAATATGATTCACCTCATTACGCAAATGTGATGCACCTCTGTAGCCTTTTGAGTATGTGTGAATATGTTTTCTAAACATGGCTACCCCGTGCGTACCATAAAACTCTACCATTTTGTCAAAATGTTCCATGATAATCTCATGTTTAAGCGAAAATGAGATTTCGCTCGAAGCAGTACGAAGCTGATGAAATATCCAAGGTGCACCAACTGCCCCACGACCTATCATCACTCCATCTGCACCAGTATGTTCCAATACCCATTTTGCTTTCTCATAAGAATCAATATCTCCATTAGCAATCACAGGAATCGATACAGCCTCTTTTATCTCTTTTATCGCATCATAATCAACGGCAGCCTTGAACTTTCCAGCACGAGTTCTTCCATGCACTGCTAAAAAATCCGCACCTGAAGCTTCTACTACTTTTGCGATTTCTATATGATTTTTCTCTTCAAATCCAAGTCTAATCTTTACACTTGTTTGACTTTTATTTGATGTTTCTTTGATAGTTTTAATGATCTCCCCCATAAGAGGAAGATTTTTCAAAAGGGAACTTCCACTCCCGTGCCCAACAACTTTAGGAACAGGACAACCGCAGTTTAAGTCTATTATATCTATGCCATCTTGTTTGTTAAGTATCTCTACTGCACCACGAGCAGTTTGAACTTCTGAAGCAGCGATTTGAACAGAGTAAGGGTCTTCTATTGGGGATTTTTCTAGCATATGGAGTGTTTTAGCGGAGTTATGCACAAGAGCATTAGAGCTTAGCATCTCACTCACAGTAAGATCTGCTCCAAACTTTTTAACAACGCTTCTAAAAGGAAGGTCAGTAAATCCAGCTAATGGAGCCAATACATAAACTGGATTGTCAAAATTCATATAACTTAAACAAACAGTTCTATATTAAAGTTTTTTCCACATTCTTTGAGTGCACGGTATGATTTAAAATTTAAGTATTCATCTGGTCTTGTGTTTTCTAAAAGCTCATCTGCTGGAGCTATCATCTCTAAATCAAAAAGAGTATATAGATATGCAGCTGTTGCATCATCATGAGTTTCACTTAAAGTTTCAAATAGTTTCATTCTTTGCTCAGGAATCATTGTTTTTGAAAGTCTTTTTGAGATGTCCAAATAATCATTTTCTCGTAATTCTAAAACTTCCAATAAAGAAATAAGAGCTTCATTGGATACTTCTAATGTATTTTCATCTGCATTTATTCTTGCTAAAATCTCAAAAAGTGCTTTGTTTGTTATATGTTTTCTATAGTTCTCTATGGCATATAGTGGAGCAGTTTTTGCAAAATCTACATAAACCTCTTCATATAATTCTTGGGCATATTTATCTTTTGAACTTAAAATGTCTTCAGCATTAATGTCACCATTTTTGTACATATTTCTTTGGTTGAGTACAACAAGAGGATTTGTAAGTTTAAGATTAAATTTTTTAAGATCAACAATCTTACCCTCTTTAATCTCATTGATTAGGTTGATAATATTGTTTATTTTCTCATTATTTGTATCTGAGTGTAATGTTGGATTTGCCATTAAAACAGAGTTATCCATCACCCCTCCAAGCAGTTTGTATCTATCTGTTTTATATACATGATTTCGAACCTGCTTTCCGAGATAAGCATCTATAACTGAATCTATGTATCTTTCAAAGTCTTTATCATACTTTCTACTTTCAAACCCACCTAACATCGAGTAAAATCCCATATGCAGGATACTTGTTCCATAGAGTACAAAAAGAGGAATCACTACTAAAACTGCAATAGACATTGCTGGAAAATGAATCCCAAAAAATTCTACCGATATGCTATCTTGTGTTATGAAAGCATATATATACCATCCAACTATAACTATTAATAAAAATGACGCTATTGTGTATCTTTTTAAGTACATTCCATACCTTTTTAATGCTTATTTTGTTCTTTCTACTATCTCTCTGCAGTCGATGCAGTAAATGGCATGAGGTTTTACTTTGAGTCGCTGAAAACCTATGGGGTCTTCACACATTTCACAAGTTCCATAATCACCATTCGCTATTTTACCCAATGTCACATTAATCTCTCTTAACTCTTGGTTTTGCTGTGAGACTATTGCACTTTCAATCATAGAATTATTACTATTTGAAGCATGATCTGCTTCATCATTTAATTCTTGAGTATTTAACTGATTTAACTCTTCATTTACACCATGTATATTTGTATATATTTGATCCCTACGACTCTCAAGAATCTCTTTAAAATAATTCAATTCACTATCTTGCACTTATTAATCCTTAGACTCATTTATGATACGGATGATTACTTAAAATCGAAAAACCTCTATAGATTTGCTCCAAGAGAACTGTTTTAGCAATTTTATGACTCATAGTAATCTTTCCAAGACTTATAACTTTGTCACTTTTATTTAAAAAAGCATCTTCAAATCCATAAGCACCACCAATGAAAAATTTAATCGCAATTTTATCATTTAATAGCTTACTAAAAGCATAAGAGTCAATAATTTCTCCATCTGGATGCAATGTGATACTATATCCTTTGCTTATATAAGGATTCATAGCCTTAGTATATGCCCTTTGCGAGGCATCTGGAGAGATAGCGTGTGCTTTGGTTACATCTTTGTTGAAAATATCAATTTCTTCCACTTTTGCAAAACGACTTATCATTTTTTTTAGTTCATTATTAACATCATCATAAACTGAACGCTCCTTTTTTGCGATTGACACTATGGAAACTTTCACTTTAACAATCCACTTCCAATAACTTTATAAGTAATATTTTCAAATTTATCAGCAAGTTTCACTCCCCCGATAACCCCAACAAAGTGTTTGGACTTAGCGGCAATAGTATCTAAAGCATCTCCTAATACACTTTGGATATCCTTTTTCGTACTTGTATCTCTATAAGCACCTAGACCTATATAGTTTAAGTCCATCTTATTTGCTTGAAGAACTTCAGTTTCATTATGTGTTGAGATACCTAGAATTTTGTCTTTTTTTATGACACTTCTTATGATTTTTACTGCTTTAAAGATATCTTCATCAATATGTTTCAGATCCTCTTGTCCAAGATGCACTCCATCACAATACTCTACAAGCTCATATTTATCATTGATTATCAAAAAACCATCATAGATTTTTCGTATATTTATAAGTTGCTTTTTAATGAAGGGTATATCTGAGGTTTTATTGCGATATTGTATCACTGTAGCGTTATGAGACTTTGCAATCTCTATATACTCTTGTACAGTGAGAGACTTTAAATCTAAAAGTTCTTGATCACATAGAGCGTAAAGTTGCATAAGATGTTTATGAATTTGGTTTTAAAAATGCTAAGAGGTCGCTCAGGGTTTTTTTAAGCTCATTTCTATTTACTATCATATCAATAGCACCTTTTTCAAGTAAGAACTCAGCTCTTTGAAATCCATCTGGAAGTTCTGAACCAATAGTTTGTTCAATAACTCTAGCACCAGCGAAACCAACGAGTGCTCCAGGTTCAGCAATGATAATGTCACCAAGTGTTGCAAATGAAGCAGAAACCCCACCCATAGTAGGATCAGTCAGTACTGAAATATATGGAAGATTATGATTTGCTAACCTTGCCAAAGCTGCTGATGTTTTAGTCATTTGAAGTAATGAAAATGTTGATTCTTGCATTCTTGCACCACCAGATGCACTCAGTATTATAACACCTTGTTTCTTCTCAATAGCACGAGTGACAGCACGAACAATCTTTTCACCTTCTACAGAACCTAAACTCCCGCCCATAAAGGCAAAATCAAAGATTACCACCTGTGCATCTACACCATTTATACGCATCTCTCCGCTTACAACAGAAGAGAAACGACCTGTTTTTTTATGTCCCTCTTCTATACGCTGTTTGTACGATTTCTTATCTACAAACTTGATAGGATCAATTGGTCTTAGCGATTCATCATATTCTACAAATGTCCCTTCATCTGCCAACAAATCTATACGCTCTTTTACACCAATTCGTAAGTGAAAACCGCACTTAGGGCAAACATAGTTTTGATTTTCGACTTCTTTGTAATACATCAATGAGTGGCATGATTTACATTTTACCCAATGTGCTGAAGCTTCACTTTTAGTTGGCTGTTTAGCTGTACTTTTAGAAAAAAGGTTAAATAAATTCAAAAAAAATCCTTAGAAATAAATATTTATTTAGTATTTTACCAAAAAAAATATAAAATGCTACTTTCTTACTATGCAAGTGATAAAAATGTGAGAAATATACTATTTTATAAAAAATATTCAAATAATTATGCTAACATCACAATCACTATTTAATTAAATCTAAGGAGTAATGATGAAAAATAGAATGAAGATAATGGCTATAAGTCTTATAGCAGTATTTATGATGAGTGGTTGTGGTGCAATGAGATTAGGTAAAACATATGTATTCGACTTTAACTCAAAAACACAAGATGCTTATTTAGGAATGTTAGATATAGTAAGTGCAACTGGCGATCCAGCACAAGCTATGATGAAAGAGTGGCTAATTTCTGACAGTGAAATAGCTGAAGAGGATATCTTTGATGACATGAAAGATTTAGCTGGTGAGTACAACATGAGATTTGTTGGCGAAAAAAATATGTTTAGACTTCTTGATGTTGAAAAAGAAAACTATAAAAAAGCTGGTTACAAGCACCTAATTGTTCATGCTAGAATTGCAGAATTTTGTTCTTTAAGTATTGCTAAAGAGATGTTAAATCACTCTCGTTTTTACGGTGGGTTTATGCCATGTCGTGTTATCTATGTTGAATATGAAGATGGTAGAAGATACTTAGTATCTATGGATATGACTCTTGCACTTTATGGTGGAACTGATAAAAAACCAATCAATGCTGGCTTAATGAAAAAAATGCAAGCTGTTCAAGTTGCAATGGAAGAGATTCCTATGAAAGCTGCTGGATATGACAGTCAAGTTGAAGCTGATCAAGCAATGGCTGATTACTATACTGAACACAAAATTACTGGTGAAAGAGTTAACGCTATCCCAGAAACAAAAGACGCTGATTAATCTAATCTTTACTTCCCCACCATCTCGGTGGGAATCTTTTTAAACTCCCCTACAAAAAACCTTGCAAATATTTATTTTTTAAAAAAGAGGACTATACTAAAGAATTTATGTTACAATTTAAATAAAGAAATAAGTCTTGTAAAAAATTAGGAAAATCTATGAAATTATATAAATTAACTAAGATGGGTAGTTCTACTCAATGATTGAACTAACAAACAACACCTCTCTACAAATCAATAAAGAATTTTTAAACGATATCGCTTCTTTTCTAAGTAAAAAAGATATTGAATTATATATTGTTGACAAAGAAGAGATGCTACGAATAAATCAAGAACAAAGAGCCGTTACCAAAGAAACAGATGTTCTAAGTTTTCCTTACGAAGAGATGCCAATGGCACCTTTAGGAAGCATTGTCATTTGCGATGCATTTGTGTATTCTAAATCTCAAGAATTAAAGCATTCGCAAAATGATGAATTTGCTTTGCTTTTTATTCATGGGATGCTTCACCTAATCGGATTTGATCATGAAACTGATGATGGAGAGATGAGAAGCAAAGAAAATGAACTCATTGCAAAGTTTCATCTACCAAAAAGTTTAATACTAAGAACACAAGGATAATCATGGATTTTTTAATATTTTTTATAGCAATGGCAGCACTTGTGTATGGTGCAGATTTTATCATCAAAGAGTCAGAAAGAATAGCCCTTCATTTTAATATTTCCCACTTTGTAATAGGTGCTACCCTAGTAGCATTTGGGACATCTTTACCTGAAATGGCTGCTTCTATGATGGCTGCGAGTGCTCACAAAAGTGATATGGCTGTTGCCAATGTCGTTGGTAGTGTGATTTTTAATATTACTCTAGTTTTGGGTATAGTGTTTCTCATAGCAAAGAAGATGAATCCCTCTCGTAACCTATTTGCAAAAGATAGTGCATGGGTAGTTATCCCGCTTGTTCTCTTTTTCATCATGATTCAAGATGGTGTTATAGGTCGTTTTGATGGGTTGCTTTTCCTTTTACTTATGGTTGCTTATCTCATGTTTTTATTTACTGATTCCAAAGAGGATTTAGAGGGTGAGATAGATGATTCATTAGAAAAAGAAAAATTTAATTGGACGAGAACTGTTCTCTTTCTTGGTTTAGGTTTTATATTTACTATTGGTGGTGCAAATTTTGTTATTGATAGTGGTACAAATATAGCAAGAGTATTTGGCATAAGTGAGTGGATAATTGGGCTATTTCTTATCTCTTTAGGTACATCGTTGCCAGAACTTGTGGTTTCTGTAGTTGCAGTCAAAAAAGGAAATGCTGAGATGGGCATAGGAAATATCATAGGGTCAAATGTTGCAAATTTTTCTATGGTTCTTGGTGCATCATCGCTTATAAACCCCTTAAAGATTGACATGGTTTCATCTCAGTTTGATATGCTTATCATGGGTGGAGCTTCATTAGCACTTCTTTTTATCCTTGCAAATAAGCTTTACAACAAGACAGCAGCAATCATACTGTTGATCATACTCGCACTCTTCATTCAAAACTCTCTTTAGTCTGAGCTTTAAAAACAATATAGGATTTTAACAAATATGAAATTTACTTTAGAAAAAACATCTGGCAAAGCTCGTGCTTGTACTATTGTAACTGCACATTCCACCATCCAAACCCCAGTCTTTATGCCTGTTGGAACACTAGGAAGTGTCAAATCTCTTGATATGGAAGATGTTGTGCATACTTTAGGTGCTGAAATCATCCTTGCAAATACTTACCACACCTACCTTAGACCAGGGGATAAGACCATAGCAAAGATGGGTAAACTTCATGGCTTTACCACCTACCCTAAAAGCTTTTTAACAGACAGCGGTGGGTTTCAAGCTTTCTCCCTCTCAGATATAAGCAAACCAAAAACAGATGGTATAGAGTTTAGAAGTCACATAGATGGAAGCAAACACTTCTTCACACCAAAAAAGGTGATAGATATCCAAACAAATCTCGGTTCTGACATCATGATGATACTTGATGATTTAGTAGCACTACCCGCCTCGCAAGAGCGTATCAAAGTGAGCATTGAGAGAACCACGGCTTGGGCAAAAGAGTCTATAGACTACTTTAGAGCACAACAAGCTCAGGGCATCTGCACCGAACAAAACATCTTTGCCATCATCCAAGGGGGAACAGATAAAGCATTTCGTACAAAATCTGCAACAGAGTTATGTGCTATGGATTTTGATGGCTTTGCCATCGGTGGACTGAGTGTTGGAGAACTTAACAATGAGATGTATGACACAGTTGAGCATACGACACAGTATATGCCAGAGGACAAACCCCGTTACCTTATGGGCGTAGGAACTCCAGAAGACCTCATAGAAAATATTGAGCGAGGCATCGACATGTTTGACTGTGTTATGCCAACTCGCAATGCAAGAAATGGGACACTCTTCACCTCTTTTGGACGCATAAACATCAAAGGTGCAAAGTTCAAAGAGGACCCCTTACCAATAGATCCAGAGTGTGAGTGCCTCACTTGCAAACGCTATAGCCGTGCCTATATGAACCATCTTTTTCGCGCTAAAGAACTTGCTTACTTTCGTCTCGCAACACTCCACAACCTTCACTACTACCTCAATCTCATGCGTGAAGTGAGAGAGGCTATACTTAAAGATAGATTTGCAGAGTTTAAAAAAGAGTTTTACGCAAAGAGACAAAAATGAGCAATATCTTCATCACAGACTTAGACCATACTTTCTTACGCAACGATTTGAGCATCAGCGAGTTTTCAAAAAACACTTGGAACAAGATGGCAGAGCATTACACTATGGGTATAGCGACAGCAAGAACTTTTCAAAAAGCAGAACAATTGCTTCAGGGGGTAAAACTCAATGCCCCAATGGTTTTACTCGATGGTTCACTCCTTGTTGATAAAAATAAAAATATCATTGAAGCTAAGTTTATAAGCAAAAGCATGGGTGATGAGATCATCGCTATAGGTGAAAGTTTAAAATTTTACCCCTTTGTCTTAGCCTTGGAAAAACAAAATGTGCAAAGCGAAATATTTGTCTTTCCAACAAATGGCAATAGCTACCAACAAAACCTTCTTCCGAGATACATAAAAGATGACAATCTCCGCCAAACAGACTCACCAAAAGCACAAGAAAAAAACTTTAAAATAGTCTATATGGGAGCTAAAGAGGATCTTGAAGAACTTTATGATGCACTACACAAAGTGTTCAAAGAGCAACTCAAATATATCTTAGCACCAGAAGCATACATGGACTGCTATTTCCTCACACTTTTGCATAAAGATGCAGATAAAGCTCATGCACTTCGTACCCTCAACGATCATCTCGGACTAGACTTCAAAAACTACACAGTTTTTGGAGACAATCTCAACGACCTTGGGATGTTTGAACTTGCACATACCTCTGTAGCAGTTGCCAACGCACAAGATGCTCTTAAAAAGAAAGCTTCTTTCATCTCAAAATATACCAATGATGAGGATGCGGTAGCACACTATCTCAAAGGTTTTACTTTGTGATTATCATTGGCATCTTATTTTTTATATTTGGTTTTGTAACTTGGCTCAATGGTTCACTCATCCCTTTTTTAAAGCTCATCTTAAACCTTAGCGATTTTGAAGCTTTGTTTGTGACTTTTTCTTTTTATATTGCTTATATAGTGATGGCACTACCTATGTCTTACTTACTTAACCGTTATGGTTACAAAAATGGGATGATGATAGGTCTAGCAATCATGAGTGTCGGCTCCCTCCTTTTCATCCCAGCAGCTCTCTATGCAACCTACTCTCTTTTTTTAACTGCACTTTTTACACTTGGCTCGGGTCTTACCATACTCCAAACTGCATCAAACCCTTTTGTAGTAGCCTTGGGCGATAAAAAAAGTGCCGCAAAACGGATAAGTATCATGGGAATCATCAACAAAACAGCAGGGGTACTCGTACCTCTACTCTTTACAGCTCTTATATTTTCAGATATCAACAGTTTCGATACAAGCCATCTTACACAACTCGACAAAGATGCACTTGCTTCAAGACTTATCACCCCTTACCTTATCATGGCAATCACCCTTTTTGGGCTTATAGGACTTGTGAAGTTTTCCAACCTTAAAGAGATAAACTTTCAAGATGATAATGCAGATGCAAAAACCAATATCTTAGCTTATCCTCAAGTTATTTTAGGTGCAATAGCTCTATTTTTCTATGTTGGCATAGAGGTGATAGCTGGGGACACCATCGGTCTTTATGGTGCTTCTTTGGGTTTAGAAAACTACACTATGTTTACCTCTATTACCATGGTTTTCATGGTCATAGGCTATACTCTTGGAATCTTTTTGATACCTAAGTTCCTTTCTCAAGAAAAAGCCCTGCTACTTTCTGCTCTCTTTGGAATACTCTTTTTAGTTGGGGTACTAAGCACCGATGGTGTAACAAGCCTGTTTTTTGTAGCCACACTAGGACTCTCCAACGCACTCATCTGGCCTACTATTTGGCCACTTGCTCTTGATGGCTTAGGCAAACATACCGCCCAAGGGAGTGCCATGCTTATCATGGGGATAGCTGGAGGGGCAGTTCTCCCCCTACTCTTTGGCAAGATTGCAGATATGAGTTCCATAGAGTATGGATACACCTTAGGATTTGTCTCGTATGGGTTTATACTCTATTATGCTCTAAGTGCTCATAAAAAAAGGTCTTGGTAAAAAGATTTGTATGCTATAATTTTACAAAGAGAGATTTAATGTATATATATGATTCAACGAAAAAAGTAAAACTACAGTTTATACCACTCGAAGAGGCAAAGGCTTCACTCTATGTATGTGGACCAACTGTCTATGATGATGCCCATCTAGGTCATGCAAAATCCGCCCTTGTTTTTGACCTGCTCACTCGGGTACTTCGTGCAAATGGTTATGAGGTGACTTACGCGAGAAACATCACAGATATTGATGATAAGATTATTGCCAAAGCTATCATAGAGAAAAAAACCATTCACGAGATTACAGATTTTTATACAGACTCATTTCATAATGAGATGGCAAAACTTGGTGTTAAAAGACCAGATATCGAACCAAAAGCTACAGAAAATTTAGAAGCGATGTATGATCTCATACAAAAACTCCTAGACAAAGGTCATGCTTATGAGACCAAGGAGGGCGATGTTTACTTTGACACTGCAAGTGATAAACACTACCTGACACTCTCAAGCAGAGTTCAAGAGGATGAGGATAGACAAGAGAGAGTAACATCTTCACAGCTCAAGAAACATCAAGCAGATTTTGCCCTATGGAAAAGTGTCAAGGATGACACCATCACCTACCAAAGCCCTTTTGGAGCTGGACGACCAGGATGGCATCTTGAGTGTTCTGCTATGATAGAAAAACACCTTGCAAAACCAAATGCAAAGTTTGCAGTAGATATCCATGGAGGTGGTGCGGATCTACTTTTCCCACACCATGAAAATGAAGCAGCACAAACAAGATGTGCAACTAACCACTCCCTTGCTGCTTACTGGATGCATAACGGCTTTGTCAACATAGATGGACGAAAAATGTCCAAGTCTTTAAACAATAGCTTTTTTCTCAAAGATGCACTCAAAGAGTATGATGGTGAGGTGCTTCGCTACTACTTACTCTCTACACACTACCGTTCAAACTTCAACTTCAATGAAGAGGATTTGCAAACTGCAAAAAAAAGACTAGATAAGATCTATAGACTGAAAAAACGACTTTTTTCTTTAGCAACTTACGAGGAACGAACAGAGTTTCAAGATGCTCTTTTAAAAGCTCTTAGTGATGATCTCAACATCTCCTTAGCTTTAGCACTCATAGATGCGATGCTCTCAAAAACCAATGAGATACTAGATAGTGCTGGCAAACACAAGCAGCTCAAAAAAGAAACCATGGCAAATCTTGGCTTCATTGAGAGCATCTTAGGTTTTGGTGTAAAAAACCCTTACGATTACTTTCAGTTTGGGGTAGATGAAAAAACAAAAGCCGAGCTAGAAAGACTTATAATCCTGAGAAAACAGGCAAAAAAAGATAAAAACTTTGATTTATCCGATAAACTAAGAGATGAGATACTTAGCTATGATGTTCAGATTATGGATACCCCACAAGGTACATTTTGGGAAAAAGTCTAAAGCATGTCTCTCAAAGATAAGACTAAGTGGGATAAAAAGTATCAAAACAAACCACAATTACTTGAGTTTCGAGATGCAAGTGCAAAACTGATAGATGCACTTAAAAACATCCCAAAAGGTGATGCGCTTGATCTTGCTTGTGGGACAGGAAGAAATGCTCTTTATTTAGCACAAAATGGGTTTGAGGTTGATGCACTTGACATCGCACAAGTAGCTCTTAACACCCTCACCCAAGATGCACAAAGACTAGATGTCGCAAATCTCATACACGCTAAACTTACCGACCTAGACAACTACACTATCAAGAAACAGTACGACCTCATTGTGATGTGTAATTTTCTTGATAGGGCTTTACTCCAAAAGACTAAAAACTCTCTCAACAGTGGCGGTTTTTATTTTGTAGAGACCTATATGCTCGATGCTAGCAATGAAAAAGAAAATTCTGATAAAAATAACCTTTTAGAAAAAAAAGAACTCCAAAAAATATTTGATGATTTTGAGATTGTATATTATGATGAGTTTGACAATGAAAAGCATGAGATCTACTCTATGAAAAAGCAAGTAATCCTTGCAAAAAAGTTGCTCCCTTAAAAATTTTAGCACATCAAAACAACGATTAATTATATTTAGGTAAACTTATACAAATTATCCCAAATTATCAAAGGATAGCTATGTTTGAAAATGTAAAATTACCAGAGGGTATCGACCCAGAAATGATGAATCACATCATGAATCCAAGAAATTATGGAAAACTTGAAAGTGCCAATGGCATCGGTGTTGCAACAGATAAAAAAACTGCTGAGTATGTTATCTTTTATACTGAGCTTGAAAACTCTGTAGTCAAAGATGTGATGTATGCTACAAATGGTTGTCAAGATACTGTTGTCATAGGATCTATGTTTACAGAGATGATCAAAGGCAATGGCGTTGAGTATGCACAAAAGGCAGTTGAAAAAATGCATGAAAAACTTGGCGATATGACACCTGAGCAACAAGTTTGTGCAGATATTGTATTTACTGCATTTTCAGCTTCGCTCATTAACTTTAACAACAAGCTTGATGGTAAAGATGAAGAGATGCATCTACTAACCATGAAAGAAAGTTGTACACCAAAGGAAAACAATGAATAAACTTTATCAAAAAAAACATGAGTTGTGGCTTCACATCACTTTTGCCTCATTTGCCATCAATGATGAAAGCATCAAGTCAAGACTTTATGAGTTTTCACTCATAGCATTTCGGCACATGAAATGGATGGGTACAGATATCTTAGAACGCGGTGATGATTATAATTATGATAGAAATATGCAACTTTATAAAACCAAATCTGTCTTTGAAGTGATTAAGGCACTCCAAAGTGTTGTTACCTCAACACAAGCACTTTATCCTGATACCATCTTAGGCACAAGAGCCAAAACTGATGACAACTACCTACTTGAGTATCTTCGCCAAATATTAGCAGATGATACCAACAACCAAGAGATTACCGCTTTTAATATGCAAAGAATTTGGAACAATGGCGAATTAGATGCAAGTCAAACTGATGCACTTACTCTATTTTTATTTGAGGAACTTTACAAAGAGTATGAACTCATCCTAGTCTATGCTTATATGCAAGAGAGAACTTCAAATGCCCTCCACTTCAATGTTTTTCAAGACCTCATAGATGAATCACATTTTCACCTTAAATCTTTTGGAAACATGATGGCAAAGCTTGGCATCTTGGCACTTCCTCGTGAACTTCATGAGATGACCTACATAGTCAAAGATTTAGAAAAGTTTGTTCATGATGGCATAGCAGAAGAGGAAGCTGCAAAAGAGATGTGTAAACAACTCAGCGAATCAATTCATGAAGAGAAACTCTCTAAGTTTTTTGACTTCATAAATTACCAAGAGAGTTACCATATAGAGCTTATGAAAAAACTTTTATAATGAACTCATCTTTGGATAAGTGCCTCTTTAACCCAAATTATGCAATAGAAAATTAAAAGAAAAAGTTTTATCACTTAAACATCTTAATCATCTCATTAAGTAGTTTCAAATCAACATGATTATTCATATTTTTTTTCATCAACTTAAGTGCATCAAAAGTGCTCATGGCTGTCTTATAGCTTCGTTCACTTGTAAGTGCATCAAAAATATCACATAGAGCAATGATACGGGCAAAAAGTGGGATACTCTCTCCTCTGAGTTTTGAGGGGTACCCACTGCCATCCATCTTTTCTTGATGATGCCTTATGCCGTACAATATATTTTTATCTTTGATACCCATTCCGACTGCAAGATGAAAGCCAAGTTCTGGATGTTTTTTTACCTTATTGAACTCTTCATCTGTAAGCTTTCCATTTTTATTGATAATCTCTTTTGCAATCTTACTTTTACCAAGATCATGCAAAAGTGCAGATTCTCCAAGTAAAGCGAGTTCCTTTTTACTGAGTTTCAAATGAGCACCTAAACTAAGAGCATAAACTGAAACATTTAAGGAGTGTGTATGGGTATAGTAATCATGCGTAGCAATTTTCATCAATGAATGCATAGTAAAGTTGTCATCAAGTATGTTATGAACCAGATCATTAACAATATCTTTTGTTTTTTCGTATCCACCTAAAGTTTCTGGGTTGTGATATATCTCATCTATAATACTCGTTGCTTTTGTATATAATTTTTTTGTATTCTCTTCATACTGTTCTTTACTTTTTAAAGAGTTTTGCAACTCACAAAATTCTCTATACTGATCTCTATCTGTCTCTAAAATATACAAAGCTTTTTTTGAAGTCACAACTCTTCTCTTCCCTTCTACTAAGGGGATACCCTTTTCGATGAGACATTCCATCTGAGAACTTAATTCTGTTGGATAATAGATGCTAAAGAGAGCAACCTCTTCCTTACAAACCAAACTTTTATCTATTCTTATAAATTTATCTTGTGACATTAAGCAAGTACCTATCCATCCATAAATAATAATTCATAACCAAACCTTTACTTTATCTCTGTATAATATCAAAATTTTAAATAATTGGACATTAAATGAATATATATAAAAATCTTAAACCATTTTTATTTAAGCTTGAACCTGAGAGTGCTCACCATTTAGCTGAAAGTGTTTTAAAGCTACCAGCTATCTGCCCTTGGGCTTTTAATCGATACAAAAAATCGCACTTCATTGATGATGCTATTTTATCGCAGAATCTTTTTTCAAAAACATTTGCCAATCCCATAGGACTTGGAGCTGGGTTTGATAAAAATGCTACTATGATAAAAGGGATAGAGACTTTAGGCTTTGGCTTTAGCGAGATAGGGACACTCACACCCCTCCCGCAAAAGGGCAATCCAAAACCTCGTATGTTTCGACACATACAAGAGGAGTCTATCCAAAATGCGATGGGCTTCAACAATGACGGGATGCTCGCAGCTAAAGAACGCCTCATAAATAATTATCCGTACAATACTCCCCTAGGGATAAACATCGGCAAAAATAAAATCACCTCCCAAGAAGATGCACTCAATGACTACACAACACTCATCAAAGAGTTAGCGCATCTTGGTGATTATGTTGTTATCAATATCTCTTCTCCAAACACACCAGGACTCCGTGACTTGCAAAATGAAGAGTTTATATCTGAGCTTTTTAGCCAAGCAAAAAAACTCACTTCTAAACCCATCTTACTAAAAATTGCACCAGATATGTCCAAAGAGGATGCAGTATCACTTACAAAAATGGCAGTTGAGAAAGGTGCAGATGGCATCATCGCTACAAACACAACTATAGACTATTCGCTTGTGAGTAATCCAAAAGATATCGGTGGTATCAGCGGAGCTGTACTCACAGAAAAAAGTTTTGAGATATTTGAAGCGATAGCAAAAGAACTCTATGGAAAAACTATACTTATTTCTGTGGGTGGCATCAACTCAGCACATGAGGTTTATAGACGCCTCAAAGCTGGAGCTTCTCTTGTTCAAATCCTTAGCGGACTTATATTTCATGGTCCAGACATGATTATGAACATCAACAAAGAACTTGTAGCACTTCTCAAAGCAGATGGATATACAAACATCACAGAAGCTATCGGAGCAGATAGAAAATGATACATAAAATACTTTTAATACTTACACTAAGCATAGGAACACTCATGGCAACAACACTCCCAAAATATGAAACAAAAACTTTAGAAAACGGACTTGAGATTGTAGTCATTCCACTAGACAATGGCACAGATGTAATCAGTACAGATATTTTTTATAAGGTTGGAAGTCGCAATGAAGTGATGGGTAAAACTGGTATCGCACATATGCTAGAACACATGAACTTCAAATCAACAAAAAACCTCGCTGCGGGTGAGTTTGACAAAGAGGTAAAGAGCATCGGTGGTGTCAACAATGCATCAACGAGTTTCGACTATACACACTACTATATCAAATCTTCGACTGACAATCTTGGCAAATCACTTGAACTCTTTGCAGAACTTATGCAAAACCTCAATCTTAAAGATGAAGAGTTCCAACCAGAACGCGATGTTGTAGCAGAGGAGCGTAGATGGCGTACAGACAACTCACCAGTAGGCTATCTCTACTTTAAAATGTTTAACAATGCTTATGTCTATCACCCTTACCACTGGACACCTATTGGTTTTATGAACGATATCCAAACATGGACTATAGACGATATCAGAAATTTTCATGCAACTTACTACCAACCAAACAATGCTCTTTTAATGGTAACTGGGGATGTCAATGCAAGTGAGGTCTTTGAGAGAGCCAAAAAAGAGTTTGGTACAATAAAAAATAAAGTAAAAATCCCAAAAGTCCTAGCAATAGAACCAGAGCAAGATGGTGCAAAACGCATCATGATAAAAAGAGATTCTCAGGTAGAGATAGTTGCTATCGCTTTTCATATACCAAATTTTCAAGATGAAGATCAAGCAACACTCAGTGCCATCAGCGAGATACTTTACTCTGGAAAGAGCTCAAGACTTTATAAAACTCTTATTGAACAAAAGCATATGGTCAATCAAGTCTATGCCTACAATATGGAGAACACAGACCCAGGTCTTTTTATCTTTTTAGCATCTTGTAACCCAGGAGTTAAGGCTGAAGATGTAGAGAAAGAACTTGTCAAACAGATAGAACTTTTAAAAACAACTCCCGTAAGTACTGAAGAGTTAGATAAAGTAAAAATAAATACGAGAGCTGATTTTATCTACTCACTAGAGAGCTCAACTTCCATCGCTTCTCTTTTTGGTGGATACTTGGTAAGAGGAGATATAAAACCTCTTGAGAACTACGAAGAACGCATCAACAGCCTTGATGCTAAAGAGATAAAAAAAGTAGCACAAAAGTATTTTAACTTCGACAAATCAACAACGATGATTTTAAAAGACGATAAAAAATAGATTGAAAAAAATTGTTTTAAAGCTATTTAGATATAATTTCAAAATTATAAATATGAAGGTATAGATATGAATTTGGTTCTTGGTTCAACAACTGCACTAATCACTCCATTTAAAAATGGAAAACTCGATGAGCAAACCTACGCAAATCTCATCAAAAGACAGATAGACAATGGTATGGATGCAGTCTGTCCTGTTGGAACAACTGGGGAGAGTGCTACACTCACACCAGATGAAGATATCCGCTGTATGGAGATAGCTGTTGCAGTTTGTAAAGGTACAAACACTAAGGTGCTTGCAGGAGCAGGAAGTAACTCAACTGCCGAAGCAATAAATACCGCTAAACGCGCAGAAGCTTGTGGCGTTGATGCGATATTTTCAGTCTCACCTTACTATAACAAACCCTCTCAAGAGGGACTCTACCAACACTATAAAACTATCGCAGAATCTGTACCTGATTTGCCTTTTATGCTTTACAATGTACCAGGTCGTACAGCTACTGACATCTCTGTAGAAACTACTATTAGACTTTTTGATGATGTTGAGAGCATCTATGGTGTGAAAGAAGCTACTGGAAGTTTAGAACGCGTTGTAGAGCTTCTTTCACTTCGCCCTGACCTCAAAGTATTTTCAGGTGATGATGCCATCGACTATCCCATCCTTGCAAATGGTGGTGCTGGTATCACTTCTGTGACATCAAACCTTATGCCAGATCTTAAAAGTGAGTTAGTAAGATTAGCTCTTGCTGGTGATTTTGCAGGAGCAAAAGTACTCAATGATAAACTTTACCCTCTCAACTCAGTAATGTTTTGTGAAGCCAATCCTATGCCTATCAAAGCTGCTATGTATATAGCTGGACTCATAGATACACTAGAATATAGACTTCCTCTCGTAGCTCCAAGTAAAGAGAGTATGAAAAAAATCGAAAATGTAATGAAAAACTACAACATCAAAGGACTATAACATGAGTGAAAAGACTATGACAGGAAAGACACTTTTTGTAAGTGGTGGGACAAGAGGGATTGGAAAAGCTATTGTTTATGCTTTTGCTAAGCGTGGTTGTGATGTAGCATTTACTTATGCTTCAAGTGCAGATACTGCCCAAGAAATAATTGCAGATGTTGAGTCTCAGTATGGTATCAAGTCTCGTGCTTATAGACTCGATATACTAGAGCCTACTACATACAAAGATGTCTTTAGTGCCTTTGATGAAGATTTTGATTCACTTGATTTTTTCATCTCAAATGCTATCATCTCTGGTCGTGCTGTTGTTGGTGGTTTTGCTCCATTTATGAGGCTCAAACCAAAAGGTCTTACAAACATCTATACTGCAACAGTATCAGCTTTTGTTGTTGGAGCTCAAGAAGCTACAAAACGGATTGAAAAAGGTGGCAAAGGTGGAAGCATCATCTCTATGAGTTCTACTGGAAATCTTGTCTATACACCAAACTACTCTGGTCATGGGACGAACAAAGCAGCAGTTGAAACTATGGTTCGTTACGCGGCAGCTGAACTTGGTGAGAAAAACATCCGTGTTAATGCAGTCTCAGGTGGGCCAATAGACACAGATGCTCTCAAAGCATTCCCTAACTACGAAGAGGTAAAAGATGAAGTTATCAAACGCTCTCCACTCTCTCGCATGGGTGAACCTACCGACTTAACTGGTGCATGTCTTTTCTTATGTGGAGATGCATCATCGTGGCTTACAGGTCAAACCATTGTTGTTGATGGTGGAACAACTTTCCAATAGATAAAGAGGTTTTTTTGTTCAATCTACCAAATACTTTAGCATTTTTACGCATACTCTTAGCACCACTCCTTTTTTGGGTTATCTTAAATCCTGATTGGTTTGTTGCACATGGTTACCACATCACATGGAACTATTATGGGGCAGCACTCCTTTTTGTTTTAGCTGCAATAACAGACTTTTTTGATGGCTATATCGCAAGAGAGTGGGATCAGATGACACTTCTTGGTGGCATCATAGACCCACTTGCAGACAAGATGCTAACCCTTGCTGGTTTTTTAGGACTTATGGTGATCGGCGAAGCCTCTGCCTGGGCTATCTATATCATCATCGTTCGTGAACTTTTCATCACAGGTTTACGAACAGTTGCTGTAACAGAGGGTTTAGATGTCAAAGCATCTCTTGGGGGTAAGATAAAAACAGTTGTACAGATGTTTGCCATCGGCTTTCTCATTATGCGATGGGACTATGGTACAGAGATATTATGGTTTGCAGCATTTTTAACAGTTTACTCAGGACTTGAGTATCTTTGGGGGTTTAGACGAGAACTCCTTAAACATGAATTGGATCAATTTTAATGAGTATTTTAGTTTCCCTTTTAGTCCTCTCGGCACTTATATTTTTTCATGAGTTAGGACACTTCAGTGCTGCAAAGCTCATGGGTGTCTTCGTAGAAGTATTTAGCATAGGTTTTGGTAAAAAAGTTTTTTCATTTCACAAATGGGGTACACAGTGGAGCATCTCAGCTATTCCACTGGGTGGCTATGTAAAGATGAAAGGGCAAGATGACTCTGACCCTACAAAAAGAAGCTCTGATGCAGATAGCTACAACTCAAAAACACCCGTACAAAGAATCTTTATCTTACTTGCTGGTCCATTTGCCAACTTTATCTTAGCGTTTTTTCTCTACTTTATCATTGCCCTTGGTGGACCACAGATACTCTCCCCTGTGATAGGTAAAGTGGTTCAAGATTCCCCAGCTATGCAAGCTGGTCTCCGTACAAATGATGTAGTCAAATCTATCAACAATGTAAAGACAACTACATGGAAAGAGATGGCAGAGCAGATTCAAGCCTCACAAGGGACACTTGACTTTACTGTTCAAAGAGATGGTTTCTTAGAGCATATCCTCCTCACTCCAAAAGTATCTCAATCAACCAATATGTTCAATGAAGTGATACAAAAGAAGATGATAGGCGTTGGAAGTGCTGGAGTATCTCACAAGCTTGATTTAGCTGTGACAGACACTCTTTCTTATGCGTATGAGCAAACTGTATTTGCTTCAACAATGATTTTCACAGGACTTAAAAAACTTATCCTTGGAGAGGTGGAGTCTAAAGAACTAGGTGGGGTGATAAGCATTGTCAAACTCACATCAGATGCGACAGCAGCGGGATGGATGAGTGTGCTCTTTTTTGCAGCCCTCATCTCTGTTAACTTAGGTGTGCTTAACCTCCTTCCCATTCCAGCTCTTGATGGTGGACATATCATGTTCAATCTCTATGAACTCATAACTAAGCGTGCTCCAAGTGAAGCAGTACTCATCAATCTTACTATAGCAGGTTGGGTTGTGCTTTTTGGGCTTATGGGATTGGGGTTATATAACGATATCAATAGGTTGATTGGATGAATAATTTAGAATATAAAATATATATTGACGATGTAATTCGCAGAGTTGAGAAAGCTCGTGTCAAAGTGAGTGCACATCATATAGTTAAGATAGTAGCTGTGAGTAAATACTCTACAAGTGATGAGATAGAAAAACTCTACAACATAGGACAACGAGCTTTTGGTGAAAACAAAGTTCAAGACCTTAAACTCAAGTCAAAAGAGCTTGAAGCGTTACCACTAGAATGGCACTTTATTGGTAATCTTCAAAAGAACAAGATAAACAATCTTTTAGATATCAACCCTACCCTCTTTCATGGACTTGACTCTCTTGAACTTGCACGAGAACTTCAAAAAAAACTTCTCTTGCGAGATATGACTTTAGATGCTCTCTTGCAGATAAACTCTGCAGATGAAGCAACAAAGAGTGGTGTAAGTATAGCTGATGCACTCAGTGTTTATGAACAAATAACTCAAGAATGCCCAAATATCAATCTTCGCGGTGTCATGAGCATCGGTGCACACTCTGATGATAAAACGCTCATCAAAGAGAGCTTTATCAAAACTCACAATATCTATACGCAACTCAAAAATGCAGACATTTGTTCTATGGGTATGAGTGGAGATTTTGAACTTGCTATCGAGTGTGGCTCAAATATGGTAAGACTCGGTTCCATTGTATTTCCTAAAGAGACAACTTAAAATCACTACATATTTAGCTCAACTGCTTCAAACTCATCATCAAGATTTTTCTTAAATCTATAGTATTTGATATAATCTGGTTTAGAGTATGTTGGTTCAGGTGTTACAAATACTATGCCAAACCCTTTTGAATTTGCAAACTCTCTGAGGCGTTCTTGATTTGCACTATGTAGACGCGAGACTTCATCTACTATGAGAAAAAATGGCGTATCATCCTCCTTGACAAAGAGCTTGAGGATGGAGATGGCTATAGCGATTTTGAGGAGGATGCTCCCCCCTGTTGAACTTTCATTTTTGAGTTGTGCTACTTGGCTGACATGTTTTCCATTTTCATTGAAAGAAAGGCTCAAGTCTAAGGTATCACGCAGAGAGATAGCACTTCCTTTAAGTTCCCCTTTTATCATTGCAAACTTATCTTCAAGAGAGTCAAGCTCGTCCATCACATCTTTTTTATCATAAAAAAGAGAGCCTTCACTAAGTAATGAGCTAAGGTTAGATACATTTGCTTCTAAATCTTTAAGTATCCTAGCTATAGACTTTTTATCTGTCGTTTTTGTATCGATACGAATATCTTTGATAACCCCAAAATCAACTTTTGAAAGATTTTTATTGATTTTTGCCACTTGAGTAAAAAATTTATCCTCAGAATCAGAAAAAATGGACATTTTTGTTGGTAGTAGGTTGTTGACAAAATTCACAAAGTCTTTATGTCCATTCTCTTTAACTATCTCTAAAGTTTTGTTCTTAAACTCTACTATCTCATCTATCTTTGTTAAAATATTTGGTGCTAGAGATATAAAAAAGTCATTTTCTAACTCCTCTATCTTGAAGTTAATATCTATCTCACCTTGGATGTTTTTGAGGATGTTTATTCTGTTGAGCATCGAGCCTAGTTTTGTTTTTTTCGCTTCATAGGTGATAAGTTTTTTATCATACTTAGAGAGTACATCATCCAAAAACTCATCACTTTGTTTTGATGCAACATCCTCTAAGTCAAGCTCCATCTCATCATAACGAGATAAACCCTCATCATAATTTTTTATCTTTAAAGTTATCTCTTTTTTCTCTAACACTAAATCTTTTTCATTTTGAGATAAGACTTTGATTTTAAGTTCAAGTTTGTCTTTAAACTCTTTAGTTTTAAACCGAACTCTCTCAAGCTTCACAACAAGCTTATCTAAAGAGGTGATTTTAGATTCTACTTTTGCATATTCACTCAGATATTCAATTGCCCTATCACTAAGTCTTAACTCTTCATGTTTATTTCTCAACTCCACTTCAAGATGCACTATCTGCTCATCTTGTGTCGTTTCAAATTTCTTTGCTTCTTTGATCCGTATCTTTGCATCGAGAGATTTTCTCTCCTCATTGAGCCATCTTTGAATATTTTCTTTTAAAATAAAAAGATTTTTTTCATAACTTGAGTGGAGTGTATTTATATATTGTTTTGAATTTGTTTTTTCTTTTTCCATACTTTGATGCAGAGCATCTATACTATTTTGGCACTCTTCACTCTCAATACTCAACTTTTCAAGAAGTTTATTTTGTTGTGCATCATCCTCTTTATACTGAGCATTGGTATCCATCGTTTGACTTAAAAAGATCTTTTGTACCTCTATGAGTTTTTGCTCACTCTCTTTTATAGCAACAAGCTTTAACTCTATCTCTTTTTCATTGAGTTGTATTTTAAGTTCTAGCTCTCTTGAATCATCTTCAAACTTCACTTTGAGGGTTTTGATGCTCTGCTTATACACCTCCTCCGCCATTTTGAGTTTGTTTTGCACAAGTTCTATCTCTATCTCTGCTTCATCACGAGTGAGTATCTTTTTAAGCTTATCATAGGAAATAGATATCCCAAAAAGCTTACTTGCTTCATGCAAAGAAGGGTTTAATTCTTTGACATCCATCTCTAAAAGTTTTGTATCGAGGATGGGAAAAAGCTCACTCTCCCAGCCATCTACCTCTTCATTGAGGTACTCTTTAAACGAACCCTCTTTGGAGTAAATCATACTCTCAAAGGTTTCTATCTGCGAAGACAACCTTTGTTTTTCTTCTTCAAATTCCTCATCTTTTACCCGCATATCTCGGTTAAGTTTGTATCGTAAGTTTTCTACACTATTTGCTATGTTTTTGTTTTCAAACTCAAACTTACTTATGGTTTGATTCGCCAAAGAGACAGACTCTTCTTCTTTGAGTATATCTGCATCCTTTTGGAGTTTAAGTACCCTTAGGTCATCACTGAGTTTAGTATTTAAGCGTTCTTTTTCTTTTTTTATTGCTTGAGATTTTTGTTCCTTAGAGATGATATTTTGTTTATGCAGGGCTATCTCATGATCCATCTTTTCTACAAAGAGTTTTAACTCTAGTTCACTTTTGTTAGTAGCTGATTCTAACTCATTTTTAAATAAAATCTTCTGATTAAACTCCTTGTCTTCCGCCTCACGAGCAAGCTCTTTATCGCGTCTATACTCAAGAGTTTTGATCTCTTTTTCTATGTTTTGGAGAGCATCTTCAAAACCAGATTTAAGTTTTACATAACTACTATTAAGTGCATCTAAACTCTCTTTTATCTCTGTATATCTATCTGCTAAATCTTTATTTTTTAAGATATTTTGACTTGAAAATTTCTCTTTTAGTCGTGATATCTCTTCTATATCTAAACTTAAAGAGTTCATAAGTTTGGTTGATTTATCTTGATAGCATCTGAGTTTTTTTTCTATCGACCTTTTAGTTTCTTTAACCCTATCTTGCTCTTTGAGTATCACCCCATCTCTTTTGAGTGCAAGACTTAATAACTCTTCTTCTTTTGGGTACAGATACTTTATCTTCTCTTTGAGGTGATGCACAGAACTCTCTAGCTCTAAAAGTTCCCCTTTTAAAACATAAGATGCATCTATGGAGCTTTTCTGTCTTTCAAACTCTCTAAAAAATTTATATTTTGATTGAAAATCATATATTTTTTGCAAATACTCATCATAATTAAAGTCAATAACTTCTTTTTCAACATCAAGTGTTGTCTGGATCGCTTTTTTGATACTTTTAGAATCGATGATAGATTTATCTATATTAAATATCTCATTAAAAAGCCCTATAAAAATATCGCTATTTTTTATCTTAGTGAAGCAAAAATCACTATATTTGCTATCGTGTCCATAGATAATATTCCTATATTCACTTAAAGATTTTACTGTTTTTTTAAGGTTTGGCTCTTTTGTGTATCTTTTTATCTCTGAGAGTTCTGAGAGGTTTCCATCGCTATCTACTATGCGTGTTTTATCAAAGGTTTGTTTTGAAAAAAGTTTTACTATCTCTCCACTGGCTTTATACATCAAGATGAAAAAATCATCAAACACATAGATCATATAGGAATTTTGATATCTAAAATAATACTCTTTAAAGCCATCTTTATCTGTTGGGATGCCTAGGTTTCGCACATCTCCACTAAAGAGATAGTGTATCGCACGGATAACAGTTGTTTTTCCACTTCCATTGTCCCCCAGAAAGAACAAGTCTTTTGACATATCGACTTCAAGGTAATTAAAATTTGCACTATTTATGAGTATGATTTTCTTTAAGTTCATTGTCCTATCCCTCCACTACGCTTTGTACTATTTTTGTATAGTATTCTAAGCTGTTAAGTACCAAATATTCATCTTTTGAGTCGCTATTTTTAAGCTCAAAAAGATTATGTTTTGTGAGCAAGTCAAAAAACTTCTCCACTGCATCAAGGAGATCTTTGGTGTTGAAAAGATACTCAAGTTTTTGCTCAAAAGAGACATCATCTTTTTGTTTGAGAAGGTGGGTAAAGTCAGTTTGTTTGATGATGTCTCCCCTATCTACATAGGGATAAAGTTGTTTGAGTAGAGCTATAGCTATGAAGATATTTTTATGTGTGTTCATAAAAGCACTTACCTCTGTGTCACCGAGTTTCTCTTTTTTACTGATGAAGAAATATCCGTTTTCACCCACAAGAGTAAAACCTAGCTTTTTGAGTATCTCACTCAGCTCATCATAGTTTTCATCTATCATCAAAAACTTTGCTTCATTAAGATACTTTTGTGAATTTATACTCACCATGATGCCCTTACTAAGGACTTTAAAAACTTCATCTATTCCCATTTTGCTACCTTTATACCAAACTCATTAAACTCATCTTGAAAATGCAATTTTTCATGCGTAGTGATTTGCAAGTAAAGTTTAAACGCTTCTTCTTTTAATTTTAGCCCTTCATATATGGTCAACTCTTTATGATTGTGGATATATACAAAGATATCATCGCATTTTGTTGCATCTAAACCTTTGAGTATATCTTCTATGTTGATGATGTCCAATTTTTGTGTTTGCTGAGGCTTTATGGTCGAAGACTTTATCTTCTTTTTCACTTCAAAACCATCTAAGAGAACTTTAGCAGCCTTATTGACCTTGTAAATATCTCTATCGCTTGGATAAGTGATCACTCTATGTCTTTGATTTTTAACGATGGTATGATAGAGATGTTTTTTATGTAAAAGTAAGTATTCATCAAGCTCTTGTGTTTTTTCATCTAAGATTTGGTTTGCGAGTTTTGAGAGTTTTTTATTTTGGAGGCGTCTGTTTTTTGTCTGAATCAAAAAGGCACTTATCTGTTTGATGTAACTTTCTATATTTTGAATATATTTTAAAATATCTACACTTATGCTTGAGAGTAGTGCATCTACTTCTGCATCTATATCTCGAAGATCTTCACGAAAAAGTTTCCCTATTTTTGTATTTGCTTCTATGAGTTCATCAATTTTTTCAAGTATATCATTTGCATTTTGTATCAGTATATCTATATCTAGTGAGGTGTCATTTTCAACTCGTAGGAGAAGTACTTGTATCTCACGGTCACGGTTAAAAAACTTAAAAAATAGACTCTCTATGAGATCAATGAGCTGGTTTTTGTAGTGCTCATTTTTGTTTTCTAAAAAGCGATTTTTATTTTTGACAAGCTCTTTGTACTCTTTTTCATAATCCCCAAAGATGATGCTGTAATCCACCCTTTGCAAGACTGAATCGACAAAGTTCAGATAGTTTTTGTTAAGTTTGTAAGTACCACTTATCTTTATAAAAAGTGAAGAGTCACTAAGCTCCTCTTCAACAGAGTCTATACTACCATCACGATATACTCTATCTATGAGTTCTTTATTGTCATGAACAAGTTTTAAGAGTTCTAAGTGTTTCATCTGTTCGTACTCTCTTGTATAAGTTGTATCTCTTTTGGACTTAAGTCATAAAGTTTATAAACTAGAGCATCTATCTCATCTTCTAAATGTTGTGTCTCTTCTTTTTTCTCTTTTAGTTTTATGATTTTATCTACTAAGGTTTCAAATGGTTTTGTATCTTCATGAGAATATATAGGTATCTTCATAAATTGATTTTTATCAATTTGAAGTAATTCTCCAGTATGTTTCAACCTCTCGCTCATATAAAAATAGATTAATGTTGAGTTAAGAAGTGCTGTCATATACTTTAAATTAATTCTTGATGATTTTATAAAAAATAGATTTCTCGAACCATAAAAAGCTTTTTCAGTATATGCAAAATCACCTTTTCTACTTCTAGAAGCAAAAATAATTTTAGCCCCATCTTTAAAAAACTCTTCATTTCTTTCTCTATGTAAATAATAGTAAGGCTTATTTGGTGTTTTGTAACTTATTTTCTTTTCTATTAAAAGTTTTTTATTTGCTTTAAAATAATCTTTAATATTAAAAAAATTATTGATATTTTTATCGCTAAAGTTATTTTTATGAATATAGATTATATATTTATCGCTATCCTTTGTAAAATACTTATGTGTATTTGTATGAAGCATTTTAATATACTCTTTTTCTTCTATATTAAATTTATTCAACTCATTCTTTTTAACTATAAAAGCTTTATCGGGTGCTCCTATTATTCCTTGAATAATCTCTTTTTTTGCATCAAATTCAAAATTCTTTTTATTATCAATTTTTGTTAAAATAATTTCATTTTCTAAAGATGAAAAAGTTAGATTATGACTTGCATCATAATTTTTATCTATGCTTTTCACTTCAAATTTTAAATTATAGTTTTCTAATTTTTTCTTAATTTTTTCAATACTTTGTTGTTCAAATTTTATATACTTTATATTATGCGTTTTATTGTTTTTATTTTTTGTAGCTAAGAACATCATCGTTTGAACATCAGCATTTTCAAATATTAAGTTTGAACCGAAGTCTATGATATACTTCAATTCTGTATTTTTATATAGTGATGCTCTCATTTTAGATGCTGATGCACTACTAAACCATTGATTTTTCGCTATAAAAGACACGCTTGCATTTTCTTTTAAAAGCTCTATAGCTTTGCAAGTAAATATATGCCAGATATCTGTTTTGCCTTGATAACAATCCAGCTGATGCAATCCTTCAAAAGCCTGTTTGTTTTCATCTTCCATAATATACGGCGGATTCCCTATAATCAAATCAAACCCACCCCTATCCATAACCTCTTTGAAGAACATTTTATATAAAAATATTTTATTTGAATAGTGATTTTTATACATATCATGCAAAATATTTACTATGAGGTTAGCTGTTTTTGCTTCTTGCATCTCTTGCTTTGTTACGCCAATGAGTCCAAGTTGCTTTGAATACTTTTTTAGACCCTCATCAAAAAGAGTTTTTAAATTGAGATTTATCTTTGTTCTGAGTCCATCTTTTTTATGTTTATTGTGTTCATCATAATATTGGCGAAACTGTTCATCGAGTTTCTTAAGAGTCTCAACTCTAATTTGCTCAGCTTTTGAACCTTTTTTTCTCTCTTTCATCAGGTCAAAACCATTAGCAGTCTCTATCAAACTATTGCCAACCATAATCTTATAAAAAAGGTTTGGTAATGGCTTTGGCTCTACTTCATCTACTACGATGCTCAGCCAAAACCTAAGTTTTGCGATCTCTACTGCACTCTCCTCTATGTCTATGCCGTAGATGTTGTTTTCTATAATCTCTCTTTTCATTTGAGAGAGCGGTGTAGTATCCCCTAAAACTAACCTTGCATCTACTATCTCGTGCAAAACTCCCATAGGAAACGCACCAGAACCGATGGCTGGATCTAAAACCTTTATGGCTCTAAGCTTGGATTTCATGATATCTTTTAGTTTATCTTGGGATAGTGTTGAGTTATTAAGTAGCTTATTGATAGTTTGGTTGTAGTAGTCTTTATCTCTTAAAAATGCTTTTAATGTAAAGTTTGTTATACTATTGATCTTAAAAGAGTTGTGAAACGCGGAAAGTCCTTTTTGGACAACTGCTTGCCGCGGAAGCTCTCCTTCATCTTGAAGTGGTTCTGCATAGAGGGAACGGCAGTCCTCTCTCAACTCTTTTATATCTTCATAAACATCACCATTAAATACAAAATTATCCTTCGAGATATCCTCAAATGAGTTAGAGAGCTTTTTTAACTTCTTTTGTATGTTTTTATATCTCATTGGAAATATTGTCGTTAACTCTAAATCACCCCAAATATTTGGAAGAAAAGCTAATGCAAAGTATTGCTCATCAATCTGTATATACTTAAGTATTGTTGGATATTTATATGATTTTTTTAACCGTATCTCTTTACTTGAGCCAAAACTAACCCCGATTGGCTTATACTCTTTTTTTAAAATTTTACTCCATATTTGAGCCGTGACCTCAGGATGACCTTTTGAATGCACTTGTTTTTTTGTTCTAGTTCCATCACTATTTAGGAGCAAACCTCTCAACTTGGTCACCATATAAAAATCAACAACTAAACTCTTATATGGCAACATTAAAGTAAAATAATTTTCAATTTTTATAAATTTTATGGGATGCTTTTCATAAAAATTTAAAATTTCACTATCGCTTAGAGTGGTCTTTTCTAAAAATTCCTCTGTATTAAAAAGATAACTGTACTCTTTTAGCTCACTCTCAAGATGGTTATGTATAGATCTCTTTGCCATAAAATGAACTATCTCTCGTGGGGTATAAAAAGCACCTTTTTCCTTTCTATCTTCAAGGAGATCTTCAAAAACACGGCCTAACATTTCAGGGTCTATAGCTACTTCGCTCTCATGAGGAGTGTCCTCTATGATGGTAAAGTTATAACTACTAAAGGTATCAAATATATTTTTAAAAACCTCATTACTAAGCATCACAACTGGGTTTTGCTTAGAGTCTTCATCAAATTTACTTGGAGTAAAAAGTCCACCATTTAGAAACGGTATCTTACATTCCAAAGGTTTAAAATAATCATTTTCTCTAGCACTATTTAATGCTCTGAAAAATAAAGGGTTGAGTATGTCCCCATAAAAATCATTGGCGTTGTCATAGGAAGTGTACTCATGATAAAGTTTGTTTAAAAACTCTCTGTCCCCATCACCCCACTCTTTTTTTGAGCCTAACCAACCTTTTTTTTGCAAAAAATACAAAAAAACGATGCGACCTAAAAGCTTTTTAGCAAATAGCCTCAAGTGAGCATCACTACCATAGAACAAAGCAATCTCAGGCTTTAGCGTTTCCATCAAATCAAAATAAAGTTTTTTATACTCATCAAAAAACTTATTAGAGACTCTCTCAACCGAGAAAATATCTTGCAAATCTTTTATGGTTCTTGCACTGGGTAATTGCCCCAACTGCTCAAGTGCAGTTTTTTGAACTATATTTTTACCGATCTCAAAGGTATATCTTTGTGGTTTTGTTTTGAGCTCTTTTTTGTTTGCATCTGTAAATTCTATATTTACAAATGACAATCTCCATGTATCACTTTTTGGGTGAAAAATAGCCACTATTGCACCATCAAACGAGTATTTAGCTGGAACAAGCGAAGATATAAACTTGTTAAATCCAACTCTAACATAATCTATATTTTTATTTTTAGCTTCAAAGATAAAAAAGTCTATACTATCTTTGTGCAACTTAGTATAAGCTACTCTTTGATATGATGAGATATACTTGTCATTCTCTACTTCATGAAGTGTCGCATCCACAAAAGTAGCGTTTAAACTCTCTTTTATAAACGAGATAAAATTAGATTTATTGAAATTTTGATTTATTATATTTTCTAACTTCATCTAAACCTCTTGAAATTTTACAGATAAGATATTTTTTATTTTATCTATATTTAGATTATTTTGATCTGTTTTTTGTCTATTTCCTATTTTATCTTTTATTATTTCCTCTATATTCTCATCATTGGATCTCAATATATCAGAACTTAGAGTTGAAAACACTCCATCCTCCATAAGCTCTATCGCCTCATCAAGCATAGCATCACTGAGTATATCTTTTTTATTGTAATTTCTAAGCTTTATTTTTGCTTTATTGTCGTTAAGAGATGCTTGATTGTCCCCTTTTGTTTTTTTCATTGCATCTAGTGCATCTTGATATTTTCGCATATTTTTAGAGATAGCATCATCTATATTTGTATTATCCATTCTCTTGAGGTCTTGACCTCTTAACGCCTTAGCCATCTCTAAAAAATCTATTTCAAAACTTTGTTTATCAAGCACTTTGTAAAATTTTCCCGTATGCTCATATTTTAGATATGAATATGTAGAGGCATCTCTCTTGGCATCATAGAAACTTAATTTAAGGTTGAATGGTAATCTCTTTATCTCTAGGTACTGCGTATAATGATGTTTTCTAAAATCTCTTATCTCCTGTAAAAAGAACAACTCTTCATCTAAAACTTCTCGTTCTTCATAAACATTAAATAAGCTTTTTGAACCAACTTGTTCATCATTTGTATATATCTTATTATCTTCACCTAGCATATCATGAAAAGCTTGCAGTTTGTTAAAGGCATTGTTTGAGAGTTTTATAAGCTCTTCACTTTTAGCAACTGGCTTAAAGTTATAGACATCGTAACTCGTTTCACTCATTCCAATACGATTTATACGCCCTATTCTCTGCATCAGTTTTGTAGCATTCCATGGAATATCGTAATTATAGATAATATTACTTCTATGGAGGTTTACACCCTCAGCAAGGGTATCTGTTGTCACAATGATGTTGTAATCATCTTTTTGATTTTCATAATTAGCATCAAAATTTTCTGCAATAGTTTCTAAAAGAAAATCTCGTGAACTTCCATCTACACACAAAAGTTTTTCTAACTTCAAATTATCTTTCAAATACAATGCAGTATCTTTTGACTCGGTAAAGACTACTATTTTTTTACCCTTATGATCTGCTAGAATGGTTTTTAATTTTTCTATTTTTGGATCTTTATTTTCATCTACCCACTCAGACCAAAGTAGTTCTAAAAGTTTTAAATCCTCTTTGAGCAACTCTAAGTAATCATCATAAAAATCATCTTTATTGAAGATATGCCCTTTTAACTTTCGCTTCTCTCTACTCTTTGCAAAATTAAGTTTCACTTCATACTCAATCTTATCATCAACTATTTGAAACTTACTATCATTGTCATCTAAAAATTCATTTGATCTATCACCGAGATAGATAATATCTTTCTCAAAATATTTTATAAACTTTTCTAATCTTTTTTTGTGCCTATAAAGGGAGAGTTTAAAGGCATAAAAGGAACTTTCAAACCTCTTGATGAGTAAAATTTGCATTAATTTTGCCAGTGGGTTATCATGAAATACATTGGCACTGATAGTTGGATTTAAGCTTTTATATTTAAGCTTTCCCTTATCATTAAGCTGATTGAGTGCCTTAAATCTTGCATATTTCAAGGTACCAGAGATGAGATCTGCTGTTTTTTCATACTTTTTCGTGAGGGTATTATCCATCTCGTAATTACATTCTATTAACTCTGAGAGTTTTGGAAAGTTATCTATATCTTGTTTATACATTTTATGAGTTATTATATCTTCTCGGGTTCTTCTTATCATCACATGTTTCAATATGTCATTTTTTATAGCCTCTGATGGGTTAGAGACTGCATCAATGTTTGCTTTATCCATCAAGAGATCAAACTCATCGGAGCGTTTTTTAAAATAGCTCTCCAAATCAGGAACAGTTCCAATGGTAGAATTTCTCCGCTCTTGGAACAGATAAAGTTGGTTTGCTATATCTTTTGGATGATTGTTTTGTGGTGTTGCTGAGAGTAGCATAACTTTTTTTTGTGATGGCAATTTACAGAGATTCTCAACCTCTTTATATCTGGAGGTATCACTATTTCTAAATTTATGAGACTCATCTATGATAATAAACTTTTTATCTGTACTTTTTGGTATCTTACCTATAGATACTATCTCAAAATTTTCTACACCAAACTCCACAAAAGCCTTTTTCCACTGTGGGATGATAGCTGGAGGGGAGATTACAAGTGTGCTGATATTGAGTTTTTTAACTATGAGTGTAGCTACTATTGTCTTTCCCAATCCAACTACATCTGATAGAAAGAAACCATTATGTTGATAAAGTTTATTGATACCATCATTGACCGCATCGCTTTGGTATCTAAACTCTTTAAAATTTGCTGGGGTATGTTGCATATCCAATGAATAACTCTCAATTCTATCTCCAAAATAAGAGATTAAAAACTTCATATATATCTTATCTAAGGTAAGTTCATATTGCTTTTGAACTTTCTTATTGATGTAAGGAAGTATATAGTGAGCAATATCTTTTTGAGTAAATTCTCTTGATTCATTCTCCCAAATATCATTAAATATCTTTACAGCTTCAACTATATCTTCACCTTGATTGAGCTCTATATTTATCTCCCTGTTTCCCTCACTACTAAGCCCATTATGTGTCAGATTAGATGAACCTGTTATCACTGAACCCATATAATTTATGGAGTCTTGCTTTTGTTTTGCTTTTGTTCTTAAGATATACATTTTTGCGTGTAAATTATTGCGATTGAAAATCCTCATCTCTATCTGAGATGACAACAGTTTTTGCGATAAAATATCTATGTAGGTGCTATCTAAATTCGTACTATTTAGTATCTCTATCTGCTCATTTGAAAACTCTTGTTTTATTTTTTTATAATTGTCATACGCCTCAAATACTGAGTCATCAATATCTATCCCTACTAAAATTTTAAGTTTTTTTACATGAGACAAAGTATCAATGATCTTATTAAAACCACTGATTCTAAAATATCCTATCATAAATTCTAAATATTCTATATACTCATCATCTAAAATATCGTTGAGCCTTTTTTCTAGACTATCTGTTTTGTCTTTATTTGTAAAAAATTTTGAACTCATCTACAAACCTCTTGTTCAACTACGGTGTTATACTTTTTTATGATACCAAGTATCACTTTAACTCTTACATCATAACTTGGTTTTAGATTTTTTATCTGCTTTTTATAGAGATTGGTATTTTGATATTTTTCAAAAAGCTCTTCAATATTTTTTGGTATAAAAAATGACTTTTCCTTACATTTAAAACTCTCAAAAATATTCATACCCTCTATATCAAAATCTAAAAAAAACTCCACTTTTTTATCTTTTAAAAATTCTATTGTCAGGGAGTTTGAATATCCACCTAGGTATATAAAGCTATCATATTTAAATTGTGATGCTATGGTCTCTATATTTAAAAAACTCTCGCCATTTTCTACAGCTACCAATCCCTCTACATCCTTAAAGTTTTGCAAATCTTTATTTTGCAAAAGTTGGGCAACTTCACCAGCTTTTTTCAACACAACTACATTGTCAAATACTCGAACATAGTTTGTCTTAGAATCACCACTGTATTTGATGTTATCTTCTCGTGTATCAGCACGCACAATTTTTTTTACATCATCAAAGCATCTCACTTTTTTGCCATTTAAAAGTTCACTTGATACAAATTCAAAAAACAATTCCAAGTCCTCAATACTTGCTTTTTGTCCTCTCTTTGCACTAAAAAAATAGCAACTATTGTCCTCTTGATACTTCACAATCATCTCGTTTAAATCCCGAACTATACTAAAGACAGGCTGTGTCTTTTCAAATCGTAAAACTTGATTGAGAAGTTTTTTATGTATCATTTATAATATATCCACATTAACATTACCATCAAGGGCTTGGATGATGGAGGAGTTTACTCTTATGCCTGAGTTTATCACTACATTTTGCAGTTTAGAAGTGATAATGAGTTTGAGTTCGCGTCCCCCCGGATGTTGTCGGATGAGAGTGTAAAGCTCTTCAAGTATCTGTGTACTTTCATCAAGTTTTATAGAGAGGGAGAGTGGTCCTTGTGGTATCTCTCTTACCTCTTTTTTGACTTTTTTCGTCTCTTTTGCAGCTTCTCTTAAAGTCATAATCTTTGTAACACCTATGCGAGTGAACATCTCGGTATGTGTTATCTTAGCCTTAAAAGCGATGGGTTCATCAGTATTCATCTCTTTGAGTTGCTCTAACTTATCTGAAAAAAGCATAATCTCTACATTGCCATGAAAGTCCATAAGGTTGACTATGGCAAACTGGTTGCCTTTTTTGCTTATCTTTGTCTCAATACTCTCGACTTTTCCTATGAAGACCACAAAACTATCATCTTTGACACCCTCTATCTCAGAGGAAAGTGTATAGTTTAACTCACCTATCTTTTCTCGGTACTCATCAAGCGGATGCCCACTTACATAGAACCCTAAAGTATCCTTTTCAAACTCTAAAATCTCTTTAAGTCCATACTCCTCTGAGTTATTAAGCACCAACTCTACTGTTGTGATCTCTTCATCATCCCCAAAGAGACTTCCCACTGCATTTTTCTTTGCTTCACTCGCTTTTTTTGCAGTATCGACTATGAGTTCTATCTGATCTAAGAGTGCTTTTCTTGAGTATCCAAACCTATCAAACCCCCCTGCTTTGACAGCGGATTCTATCACACGCTTGTTGACTTTTGATGGCTCAATTCTGTTGACAAAATCTTGCAAAGAGAGATACTCACCATTTACCTCTCTCTCTTTGAGCATTGCCTCAATTGCTGCTCCACCGACCCCTTTTATAGCACCAAGACCAAAAAGAATGGTCTCCTGTCCATCTTTGTTTATCGCTGAAAATTCTAACTGTGAGTCACTAATATCTGGAGGGCTAAGCTCTATCCCCATCCGCTTTACTTCATCTATGTAACGGACAACTTTATCTGTGTTGTCCTTATCTGAAGTAAGTAAAGCTGCCATAAACTCATTTGGATAGTAAGTTTTTAACCATGCTGTCTGAAAGGTTACCATCGCATACGCAGCGGAGTGAGACTTGTTGAAACCATACCCAGCAAACTTCTCAATAAGGTCAAAGAGTGCAGAAGCTAACTTATAGTCAAGCCCAAGTTTTTGTGCACCTTCTGAAAAAAGTTTATTATATTTCTCCATCTCTTCAACTTTTTTCTTACCCATAGCTCGACGGACAATATCTGCTCCACCAAGACTCATACCACCTATGATCTGAACTATCTGCATAACCTGTTCTTGATAAACAATCATCCCATAAGTTGGACCAAGCGTATCTTTTAGGAGGTCAAAACTTACCTCTTCAAAAGGATAAAATACTTTTTTACGCCCATGCTTACGCTCAATAAAATCATCCAGCATTCCTGATTCCATCGGACCTGGTCTGTAGAGTGCTAAAACCGCAATCAAATCCTCAAAACTATCTGGCTTTAAACGCTTGTTCAAGTCTTGCATACCAGAGGACTCTATCTGAAACATCCCCACCGTATCACCCGTTTGTATCACTTCGTATACTTTAGGGTCATTTTCATCTATCTTGTGCCAATCAATATCTTTATCATAACGACGCTTTATCAGCTTTGTAGCATTTTGAATAACATCGAGTGTTTTCAGTCCAAGGAAGTCAAACTTGATAAGGTCAACATCTTCAAGATAGTTGAGTGAATACTGAGTGACAAAGGTATCTTCACCTGCTGGCTTGTAGATGGGTGTTTTTTTCCATAACTCTTCATTTGAGATCACTACTCCCGCAGCATGGATGCCAGAATTTCGCTTCAAACCCTCAAGTTTTTTAGCAAATTCCCACACTCGTTTTGCAGAAGGGTCACTCTCAACCAACTCAACAAGCTTTGGTTCTTTTTGGTAAGCACCATCTATGTACTCACCTCTTTTCTCTTTCCCATTGAGTGTGATACCAAGTTCATCTGGAATCAGTTTTGCCATTTTGTCAGCCTGAGAGAGTGGCATATCAAGCACTCGAGCCACATCACGGATCACTCCTTTTGCCAGAAGTGACCCAAAAGTGATGATCTGTGCAACTTGATTTCGTCCATACTTTTTAACTACATAGTCTATAACCTCGCCACGACGAGCCTGCATAAAGTCCATATCGATATCTGGCATACTTACTCGTTCAGGATTTAAAAAACGCTCAAATAGTAGGTCATATTTCAGGGGGTCTATATCGGTGATATCGAGAGAGTAAGCTACTAAACTCCCTGCAGCTGAACCTCGACCAGGACCAACAGCAATATCCATCTCTTTTGCCACTTTCACAAAATCCCAAACTATCATCATATATCCAGGAAATTTCATAGAGTTGATGATATCCATCTCAAACTCTAATCGCTCTTTATACTCTTCATGTCTCTCTTGTGGGACAATTTTTAGTCGCTTTTGTAAACCTTCTCTACATTTATAAACAAAATAAGCGGCATCATTTTTATCGGCACAAAGCATATGCTTTTTCTTTTGTTCTTCACTTGCATCTGATGGAAGAGGAGGATCATCTTGAAAGTCAATATCTAAGCCCTCCTCTTTTGCATACTCTAAAGTAAACTTAAAGTTTGGAGGTGTTGGAGTTTTTACAACTGGTACGAACTCTTCTATCTTATCTACTATCTCTTGTGTGTGGGTTATCGCTTCTGGAATATCTGCAAAAAGTAAGGCCATCTGCTCGGGTGACTTGAGATAAAACTCATGTACGGAGTGACGCATACGATTTGGGTCATCAAAGAGCTTATTCATCCCGATACACATAAATGCTTCATGATACTGAGCATCATTTTCAAATGTATAGTGTGTATCGTTTGTTGCAACAACTTTTATATCTAACTCTTTTGAGATTTTGAGTATCTGCTCATCTATAAAAAGCTGATCCCCTATCCCATGACGCATAAGCTCTAAGTAGAAGTCATCCCCAAAGATATCTTTGTACTCCTGAGCAACTGCTAATGCACCATTGTATCCTAAGGCTCCATTTTTTACATTTCGCTCATTTTGAAGGTTTAAGTGCCAGTTAACTTCCCCTTGCAAACAAGCTGAACTACAGATGATGCCCTCGCTATGTTCACGGAGTTCATTTTTATTGATACGAGGGAAGTAGTACATTCCCTCGATAAATGCTTTAGAAGAGAGATACATGAGGTTTTCATAGCCTATCTTATTTTTCGCAAATAAACAGATATGAAATCTTTGTTTGGTTGATTTATCGTCAAGGGTCTCACCATTGTGGATATAACCCTCCATCCCAATGATAGGTTTGATGTCCGCCGCTTTCATCTGATGGTAAAAATCAATAGCACCAAACATATTTCCATGGTCAGTCATCGCCACCGAAGTCATACCTAATTTTTTAACTTGTTTGACTAAATTTGTTAGTTTATTTGCTCCATCTAGGAGGGAGTATTCTGTATGTAAATGTAAGTGAGTAAATGGTTGTACGCTCATAAAAGTTGCCTAAAATAATATTTTAATTATTATAGTGCAACTATGCTAACTTTATCTTTATAGTCTTACAAAAAGAATTTATTTCAACTCGTTCCTATCGTCCCCGATGGGAATGCATACCACTAAAATAATTCATAAAGTATGCGTTCCAAAGCTGGAGCTTAGGAACGAAGAAGGTTTTTGCTACTTTAAAGCTAATGATTTCTTATCTCTTCTTGAACAATTTTCTTTAGCTTTTCAGTTAAAATATTATCTTGCTCAGTTTTTGAATACATCGTAACCAAATATAAAGTATCATCAGTTTTATAATAGGTAATTACCCTAAATCCTCCACTTTTACCTGTTGGTATTGATGAATTTTGAATTTTAATTTTAAATATATTTTCACCTAAGTGAATCCCTAATTCAGGGTTTAATTGTAAATCATTTGTTAATGCCAGTAAGTCAGTTTTAATCTTTGGAAATTTCTTTTTTAGCTTTTTAGCATCTTTCTCAAATCTAGGGATTGTTTCAATATTAAAGTTCATTTAAAAATTCTTGAACTGGTCTTGAGGTTAATTTTCCTTGCTTTAAGAGTGATATTTCTTTTAATCCATCTTTAAAATTATTGATAATATCATCATTTGTATTATCTAGTTTAACAACTTCTACACCATCATTTTTAAAATGTTCTAACATCCATAAAACTTTTTGTGCTATTGTTTCATTTTGAAAATTTACTGCTATTTGCATTTTTACTCCTCAAATTCATTACTCTATTATATCTAAAAATATAAAATTTTAGAAAAGATATTTTATCCCAAACTCATAATTTAAAAAATCATTATGCTTTTCTATTTTTTTAATTAAGTCGAATTTTAGCTATCAAACCATAAAGCACGGAGTGAAAATGAGGATTTTATAGAAATTTAGTAGAATTGAGATAAAATACAACAAATATATCTTAACCCAGATTTTTTTAATCTTAAAAGTCAGGATAAGAATAGATTAGTCGCTTGTGTAGGTTTGAATTTGCAAGTGGCTCTATAGTATAAAAATAGGAGATTGAGGAAGATTATTGAATCTGAAACCTCAAAGGAGGTTTCAATAGGTTTATTTTACTTTACCTAAAAATTCACACTCTACAGTATTTACTTTGACTAAGTCATCAACAAGAACATGATAAGGAACTTGGACAACAGCACCTGTTTCAAGTGTAGCAGGTTTTTTACTTCCACTTGAAGTATCGCCCTTAAAGTTTGGAGGAGTATCTACAACAACTAACTCCATAAATTCTGGAGCTGCAACTGAGATAGCTTTTCCTTTATAAAAGATAATCTCTACATTGATACCATCTTTGAGCCACTTTGAAGCTTCATCACACTGCTCATAAGTAAGACCTATCTGATCATAAGTCTCTGTATCCATAAATTGGTACATATCACCATCATCATAAAGGTACTGCATAGTAGCGTATGTGATCTCTGGAACTTCAAACTTATCTCCCGCATGTACAGTTTTCTCAACTATCTTACCATTGAGATAGCTTTTCGCTTTCATACGAACGAAGGCCGCACCTTTTCCTGGTTTTACATGTTGAAACTCTACAATTTTACAAGGTACTTCACCTACAATTAAACGAACATTTTTCTTGATATCACTCATTCCGATGGTTGCCATATCTGACCTTTATTTAACTTATTTTTGAAATTCTACACTAAATATACCTATATTCAGATAAAACTGATTGCGAGATTACCCACAAACCATCTTTTAGATTTAAAGAGGTTATTTTATATATTTCAACTCTAAAAGTTTATCATATATCCTTGAGACAATATAACCAGCGGCTGCACCACCATGTCCACCATGTTCAACCATAGCTAAAACGACATACTGTGGGTTTTTGTAAGGACCATAAGTTGAAAACCAAGCGTGTGAGCGTGTATAGTATTGCATATCATGCTCAAGTACCCTATGTTTAATATCTTGCATAATCCCAATAACTTGTGCTGTTCCAGTCTTTCCAGCTATACGCACTTTTGGATTAATATAATGTGTAGCTGTTCCTTTTGGATGGTTGCAAACTTCGTACATGGCTTTTTGAATAATTGGAATTCTTTTTTTCTCTAGGGGCGTTAAAACATCTCTAAAGCTTGGTTTGACAACTTCATCTCCTATTTGCTTTGCCACATAAGGCTTTGGCAGTTTTTTTGTAGCTATCAAGGCAGTATATTGAGCCATCTGCATAGGTGTGACTAAAAAATCACCTTGACCTATTGAGGTATTTACTGTTTCTCCTATATACCAAGAACGATTATATTTTCTCATCTTCCACTCTCTTGAAGGTACAGTTCCAATAAATTCATTTGGTAGATCGATACCTGTCTTTTTACCTAACCCAAAACGCATAAGACTCTCACTCATCTTTTTAATCCCAACTTTGAGGCTTCCCTTATAAAAATAATCATCACAACTCTCTCTGATAGCTTTTACAATACTAGTTTTATGATGCCCACCCTTTTTCCAGCATCTAAACACTCGCTTTCCAAGTGGCATCTCTGCTGTACAATACACACTTGAATATGGTTTTAATTCCGTAGTGATGTAGATAAGTCCTAATCCTGGTTTTATAGTTGATCCTGGTGGGTATAGACCATGAATAATTTTGTTTGTAAAAGGCTTATCGAGGCTCGTTGAAAGCTTATTCCATGCATCATGAGATACACCAGATACAAAAGTATTTAAGCTATATTCAGGAAAACTACTCGCTGAGAGTATCGCTCCATCAACACGCATAACAATAACAACTCCTGTCTTTTTTGCAAACAAAGAAGATATATATTTTTGCAACTCTATATCAATATTAAGAATAAGTTTTCTATCCTCTTTCGCACTTACATAAGAGAGTTCTTCAATTTGCTGATTATTAGCATTCACTTTTATCTTTTTTTGACCAGCTTCACCTTGCAAATAGGTATTGTAATATTTTTCAACACCACTTTTACCAACATAACCAATAAGCTTAAGTATATTGTCTTTGCGAATATCTTTAGTATTTGCTCGTGACACATAACCAATGGTGTGTGCAGCAATTTTTCCATAGGGGTAGTATCTTTTAGGTGCGGAAAGGATTTTTATATTTTGTCGTAAATTCAAAATTGTATAGATAGGCATAATCTTTTCATAAGAGATAAAATCAACGATATCTATAAAATCATGATTGTAATAAGAATCATGCTTTTTATATTTTTTGATGATCTCTTCTCTATCTAAATCAGGTATTAAAGAGATGAGTTTTGAAATCTCCTCATTAAATATCTTTATGTTTTTCTTTCGTGCTAGATGTGGTCTCAATTGGATTTTAAAGCCAAGTTTATTAATGGCAATCGGTCTATGCTTTACATCTTCAATTTCTCCACGCACGGGTGCTATTTTTTCTATCTTAATAGTATTATTAAGTGAAAGTTTCTCATAATAAGTATTTGATTCAATAGCTAAGAAAAAAACTCTTGTGATGAGGGCTAACCACATCATGGTAAAAACGACTAAAATAAATTTAATTTTCATAAAATGCTCACTATAAGAAATTCTAAAATTATATAATAGATAACATAATAATTTATAGACGGCATGGGCGTTAAAAATATATTGCTTAGTATAGAGTTAAAAAAATAAAAGCCTAAATAGGCCAATAAAACAATTGAGATTTTAATACAGGGTGAACAAGAAAAATTTTGCATAATCTTTGGCAATACAAGTTTGTAAACTAACACAAAATAAATCACAGCACTAAAGGCAGGATAGCCCTGTTGAGATTCAAAGACAACTATACAAAATACAATCAAAAATGTAGCTAATGAGTCCTCGTTATCAAGCGAATTGATGAACAATAAAAAAAGCACACCAAAAAGAGGAGGTAAAAAGAGATAGATACTACTCAGACTTTCATATATAACAAAAAGTGCTACATATAAAAATGGAGTTAAAGATTTTTTATGAGTGATACTTCGTTGCATACTGGAAAATGTTTACATTTGATACAATCAGCCCAGATTTTATGCTCTGGGAGGGACTCTTTGGGGATTTCTACAAAATCCAGGCGTTCAAAAAAAGACTGTCTATAAGTAAGAGCTAGCACTTTTTGTAAACCTAAGGATTTAGCTTCTTCAAGGACACATTTAACCAAGCCTTCGCCTATCTTTAAACCTCTTTTATCTTCTTTTACTATCAATGATCGAATCTCAGCTAAAGAGGGTGCATGAATATGTAAAGCACAAAAACCTAAAAGTTCATTCTCTGCAATAGCAAGCATATAGGAACGAATATTTGTAGCTATTTCATCATTGTTTCTAATAAGGATTACCCCAGATTCAACTTCTGGTGCAACAAGTTTTTGCATACGAGGGATATCACAAAGTTTAGCTTTTATAAATTCAATTTTCATTGAGTATATCGTATATAATTTTATTTACTTTTTGCAAACCTCGTTTTTTAGAACTAGAAAGCATAATAGCCGAGGGAAACTCTTTGCGAAGTTTATTTTGCTCCTTTTGATTTAACTTATCAATTTTTGTAAAAACTTGAAGGATAAATTGTGATTCATCAATGTGTTCTAATAGAAAGTCACTTACAGATTTATCTATGTCCAAATGGGGATGCCTACAATCTACAAGATGAATAAATATTTTTATATTTTGTCTTTGTTCTATATAGTCTGTTAAGTTTTTTTCCCAATCACTTTTAATACTTTTAGAAACTTTTGCATAACCAAAGCCAGGTAAGTCAACAAATTTTGCATTAATTTTGCTAGAATCTTCTCTGTCCATCAAAGTTACATCAAAGTAGTTGATCAACCTTGTTTTACCGGGAGAAGAGGAGACTTTTGCAAGTCCTTTATGATTTGTCAGAGCATTAAGAAGTGAACTTTTACCAACATTGGATCTAGCCATAAACACTATCTCATCTTGTTCTTGTGAAGGTGGCGCCATTTTAATATTTGGTGCAGAAATTATAAATTTTGATGCAACTATATCAATCATCTTTTTTCTCCTCCTCTAGGTCAAAAATCATTATAACTGGCTTGTTCGACTTACTTTTTGCATAAGCCTTTCCATCTATCGATCTAAGAACCACTTCATCACCAATGATCTCTTTATTTTCACCAATTTGTCTTAAATGAACATCTTTGTAGAAAAAATACTCTTTTGTTTTTGGTATGTAAATAGTTTTTTGTGCCTCTCCTCTATAAGAAGCACCATCTTGTGTTGAAATCACAAAAGAAACATTTCCCTCTGCTATAAACTTAGTAGGCTGTTGATTTTGATCTGTATATACGATAACTTCAGATGCATTAAGCTCATCATTTTCTTTTATGATATTTACATTACCTTTAAAGATAGATATCCCTTTTTTTTGATCACTATCAAAAGTTTTTGCTTTTATTTTTAATTCTTGTGAATGAAGTGCTAAAGTAAATAGTATAAGTATAAATATTTTCATGGATTCTCTTTAAAGTTATATATTGCATATATATTTTTTGACTTCATTGTATTATTTTTATTGTCAACAAGAAGAGTGCTTCCAGAGAGCTGACTCATTCCCATTGTCGCTACATAATCAACATCACTCAAGGCTATTTCTGTTTTTTTATTATACACTGCTTTTTGGGAAAAATATCTTAATCCATCAACTCTAGTAAAAAAAACATCCCCATTTAAGTAAACTATCTCTTTTTTGTAAAGACCATGCTTTGCTTTCATGTTTGAAGCAAACTCTTTAGAGTTATCAGTATAGTCAATATCGCTTACATCATACCTATCTGAGTATCTTTTTGCTTTTGAACCATTCATTAAAGTTATCAAACCATTGGCATCTAATTCATGAAGAGTAAAATTATCTAAACTAAATAAAGGTATCTCTTTAGAGTTGATTTGTTTTATATCCATCGGATGAAAAAAAACATAAATCATTATTAATGCAAGAAAGATAAAAGAGAAAAAATAATTTATATTCATCGCCACATACTTATAAAGTGTTCAGTTTGATCATTTTCTTTTACAAGAATATCTATCATCTCTCGCACTGCCCCACTACCACCTTTTACTTTTAAAACTGTGTCAACAAGATCTTGAATTATTGGCACGCCATTGCAAGGGGTAAAGCTTCGCCCTACACTTTGCAACATCTCGTAGTCATTCAGGTCATCACCTATGGCAGCAACTTCGTAAGGCTTAAGGGCAAGAGCTTGGATCAATTCATTAAAAGTAGTTTTTTTATCTTTTATACCCTGATATATGTGTTTGATGCCTAACTCTGTCGCTCTTTTTTGTACCATAGTGGAACTTTTACCTGTTATGATAGCTATCTCATTACCTATTTTTTGCCAAGTACTCATCCCTAGACCATCTTTGACATTAAAAGATTTTGATTCTACCCCATTAGAATCATAGACTAAAGAGCCATCAGTAAGGCAACCATCTACATCTAAGATCAATAGTTTAATCATAAAACATCTTTTGTACTTGGAATACCAATACGCTCATTCTTTTGTATTGCGCGTCTTATGGCAACAGCTATAGATTTAAAGGCTGCTTCAATAATATGGTGCTTATTTGAACCTCTTTTTTGTACTATATGAGCACTAATCCCTGCATTTAAGATCAAAGCTCTAAAAAATTCTTCCGTGAGCTCTGTATCAAATTGTCCCACTTTTCCAGATATATTAAGTGAAAAATACAAAAATGGTCTGTTGCTAAGATCCAAATCACACTCTACACATGCCTCATCCATAACAATACTCGCACTAGCAAATCTTTCTATGGATTTAGCTGGATAGATAGCTTCATTGAGCAGTGAACCAAGCACGATTCCAATATCTTCAACTGAATGGTGATCATCTATATGGGTATCTCCAACACATTTGATCTCCAAATCAATCAAAGAGTGTTTAGAAAAACTCTCAAGCATATGATCTAAAAACCCTACTCCTGTTTCTATATGAGACTCTCCATTGCCATAAAGATTAAGCGATATCTCTATATCTGTTTCTTTAGTTTTTCTTGTTTTCGTTAACATCTAATTATCCCTTACAATAAATGAATTTTGAAATATACTTGTTGACTTATAGTCCCTCGCCTCTTTTTCACTTTTAAAACCACTAAGCCAAACTTTAAACATTCGTAAACCACCAGTATCTACATCTTTAATCATAGTGCTATAACCATCTAGTTTGTCATACTGTTCTTGTGTTTGGAGTGCTCCTTCAAAACTAGAAAAAGAACCTATCTGTAAAGCATATGCCGCCTCTTGAGTTCCTTGCGGCTTTGTTCTCAAGTGCTTTATACTTGATATTTTTTTAGCACCTTTAGATTCAAATCCTAGAACTTCTATTGTGACAGGGGCTGTCCCTTTGCCTACCATATTTATTTTGTGAGCTGCAGCATTAGAGAGATCTATAATCCTAGTTGCGACAAAAGGTCCTCTGTCATTAATCCTTACTATAGTAGAAAGACCATTGGATTCATTTGTCACTTTTACTATAGTATTCATAGGAAGTGTTTTATGAGCAGCTGTCATTGCATACATATTGTATGTTTCTCCATTTGAAGTAAGTTTTCCATGAAAATCTGGACCATACCAACTTGCGACTCCACTAAATTCATCCCCTACATTTACAACAGTAGGGTAGTATTTGATCCCTCTGACAACATAGGGTTTCATCGTTGGATGTGAGTAGGTCTTTTTACTTGTCTTATCATTATATCTGCTTGAGTCATGTGAATAGGATTGCTGCGATCTATAATGAGAATACACTTTTGGTCCTCTTGTACTACAACCACTCAACAAAGCTATCAATAAAACTACAATGAAGTAATTTTGTTTATTCATATATTCTTAATCTTTCGCCAATTTTAATTTTAGTACCCCTGAGACGATTATGATATTGAATATTTCTTATTGTCACCTTATGTGCTCTTGAGATTGACTCTAAAGTATCGCCCTTTTTTACTAAGTAATAATACCTATGATCAACCTTTCTCGGCCTCACTTTTGTTGTGATAGGAATGATTAATTTTTGTTTTAAGCTTAATTTTGAACTTCTGAGATGATTGAAGTCCATAATAATTCTATAAGGAACACGATATTTTTCCCCTATTGAACTTAGATTATCGCCTCTAGCAACAACATGAATCTTATAAATATTTTTAATATTTCCTTTTTTATAATGCTGTTTAAATTCAGCTAACTTGACATAAGGTATATAGACTTGGTAGCCTTTTTTGTATGGAGGTACAAAATCATATTTTAGATGTCTGTTTAACTTTTTAAGTGTCTTAAGTGGAATATCAATAATCTTAGCTAGTCGTTTTAATGATTCACCACTAGAAAGGGTTATGGTTGACATTGAGTATGCATTAGCACGGTTAAGAAGATGTCCATATTCACTATTGAGTAAAAATCTATCATCATTACCAAGAAGCGATAGAGCAATAATCTTTCTAATATATCTTCTACTCTCTCTTGGTATATATGCTTTTCTTGAATTTAGAAGAACATCAAGGTCATCCGTTCCTGCTCTTCGTATCCCCTTTGCGAGTCTACCGCCACCACAATTATAAGCGATAGCTGCAAGATACCATTTACCAAATCTTTTATGAAGATGTGATAGGTATTTCGCAGCAGCCTTTGTTGATTTGATAGGATCACGCCTCTCGTCTACATAATCATCTATTTTAAGTCCAAACCCTTTTGCTGTACGAGGCATAAACTGCCATAGCCCAGATGCTCTTTTATGTGAGTAAGCTCTATTTGAAAAATTTGATTCAGCCATAGCCAGATACAAAAATTCTGGTGGAATTTCATACTCAGCTAAAATATTTTTAATCGTAGGAATATAGATAAAAGCATTATCCATAGCTCTAAAAAAATGTTTATTTTTATAAATTGCTTTGTTGCTGTTTCTTAACTTGTTTACCATTGGGTCAAGCAAAAAGGAAGCATCTATATCAAAAGAGTCCAGAAGTTCTATCTCTTTGTTGTAATTATATGCGTAATTCAAATTTGCAAAAAGAACGAAAGGCAGTAATAACAAAAATATAATTTTTTTCATGAATCTCTTTGCTTATTGAATTTAAAGAATAGATTCTATCCTAATAAACATTAAACCCAAATTATGCAATATTATCTACTTTTAATATCAAATAATTTATGAGCATTTCTTGTCGTGATAGTGCTTATTTCTTCTGTATTTTTTTCAAGAATCATAGCAATTTTTTGTGCAACAAGTTGGCAATAGAGTGGTTCATTTCTCTCTCCTCTGTGTGGTGAAGGTGTCAAGTATGGGCCATCTGTTTCAATAAGTAACTTCTCAAGTGGAATTTTTGGTAATACATTGAGAAGTTTTTTTGCATTCTTAAAAGTCACAACACCACCTACCCCAAAATAAAAGTTTTCATCTGCCAAAGAGAGCAATTCTTCATCTGCATTATAGCAGTGCAATACACCCCCAACTTGACCTGCTCCATTCTCTAAAAGGATTTTTTTTGCATCCCTAGATGCATCTCTAATATGGACAATGAGTGGTTTATTGTATTTTTTTGCTAATGCAATCTGTTTGACAAAAACTTTTTTTTGCTTTTGCTTTTGGATCTCTTTTTCTTCATCATCACCCTCTAGGCGAAAATAATCAAGTCCACATTCCCCTATTGCCACGCATTTATCATGTTTTATGTATTGTAACAGTGCATCTGCCGAAAATTTCTCCAAATCATAAGGATGTACCCCAACTGCGAAAAAAACTTCTGAGTAATATTCTGCAATCTTTAGAGCTTTTTTAAGTGTATCTGGATCTGCTCCTGGTATTATAAATTTCTCTATGCCACCTTTAACTGCCCTTTGAACCACTTTCTCTAAATCATCTTCGTATCGATGGTCATCTAGGTGAATATGTGTATCTACAATCATCTATTTGTCTCCAACAACTCTTTAGCAAAAGATTTTGCTTCATTAGTAATATTTTCTCCAGATATTATTCTTGCTATTTCATCTATTTTTTCAAACTCTTGCAGCTCTTTAACCTTAGAAATATCCCCCTCTTTATATACTAAAAAATGTTGCTCTCCCATAGAGGTCAATTGTGGTTGATGTGATATTACGAAAATCTGAAAGTATTTTGAGAGTTGTCGCAACACTTTAGCTACACTCATCGATTCTTCTCCACTTAAGTTTGCATCAATCTCATCAAGCATGAGTACCCCTCCGCTATCTAACATAAACTCTGATTTAAGAGCTAAAATGGCTAGTCTCAACCTGTTAAATTCACCTGTACTTATTTTCTGAAGTTCGGTTGAATTAAGAACTAGATGAAGCTTATCTTTTCCAATTTCAGTGTACTGTGCATCTGCAATACTAAGATTTGCATCTCGCAAATAAAGCTCTTTAAGATAGGTATTGAGACTCTTTTGAAATAGGGGTAATTCTTTATTTCTTAAATCGCTCAGAACCTGTGCTAAAATCTCTATATTTTGATTGAGCTCTAAAACTCTTTTTTGTAAATCACCTTTTGTATTTTCAATATTTTCATATTGTTGCAACTCTAATATTTTTTGTTCTTTATATTTTAATGCTTCTTCTATTGAGCCATAGCGTCTTTGGAGTTCTGTTACCTCTTGAAGCCTATTGAGGATCTCCTCTATATCTACATCATCTAAGGCACTAAACTTTTCCTGTGCTCCATCAAGAACAGCCCGAAGTTCATTCATAGCATCACTAAAAAAAGCATTTTCAACATCAAGAGCATCTAAAGCATTAAATACATACTGCTCGTTTTCAAACAACATATTTGCTGATTCAAGCGACTCAAGCACTTTTTCCTTTTTAGAGAGCTCTTTTTTGATTCGTAAGAGTTCTTCATCTTCCCCAATAACTGGATTAATTTTTTGAATTTTTTGAATCTCATATTCGGCATATTCTTTTAACTCTAACACTTTTTTTTCTTCTAGCTCTATCTCTTGAAGCTGGGCATACAAAAGTTTATGTTCAAGAAATGCTTTTTTGTATTGTGCTTTTATCTCTAAAACTGATCTATTTTTTTGCAAGATTCGCTCATCAAGCATAGAGATAAGATTTTCATTTTCAAAATCACTAAAATCTTTTAGACTTAGATACTTAATATGCTCACTAGCAATCACACTCATCACTTTTTTTGACACACTTTGATTGTTAATAAAATATCTGGATTTTTCTTTTTTCGTATGCTTAAAAACATTAATATCATCATTTTCAAGACCAACACTACCTCCATCAAATTCCCACCCTGTTGTAGATTCACACACCGTAGCTTCACAAGTCTCCAAGCCTACTGAAGAAAGGATAGAACTCATTAGGATCGATTTGCCACTACCACTTGGTCCAGTAAAGACAACAAGCCCATTTGTTGGGGAGAGATCAACCTCTTTAAAACTAAGATAATCTTTTAGATAAAATCGTTCAATCATTACTCACCCCAACTAAGTTTTTCTTTAAGCACTTCAAAATAATTAAACTCTTCTCGATGTATCAACCTGACACGCTTTGCAGAGAGTCTTACATGGAGACTTTCTCCAAGCCTCAACTCATGCTTGTCTTGTCCATCAACAATGATAAGAGCCTTTTCATCGGAGGTTCTCATCTCTATTGCGTACTCACCAGGTAGAACCACGGGTCTTTGTGTAAGCGAATGTGGGCAAATAGGCGTGAGTGCAAAAACATTTGTAAGTGGGAAAAGTACAGGTCCTCCTGCTGCCAAATTGTAAGCAGTAGATCCTGTTGGTGTAGAGATAATAACTCCATCACCATGATAAGTATTGAAAGCTTTTGAATCTACAAGTGTCTCTATATGAATCATTGTTGAGACTGATGACCTTGTGAGCACGACATCGTTAAATGCATACATACTCAACTCCTCTTTATCTTTTTTAATAACAGCTTTAAGTATAGCTCTCTCATCCATTCTACATTTGCCTTGTATCATATTTGCTACAAATTCATCAAGTTCTTGCAGGTTCACATCAGCCAAAAAACCAAGATTCCCCGCATAGACACCCAAGACAGGTATATCATAATCAAAAGATCGTCTCACAGCAGAGATAAGAGTTCCATCCCCGCCCACAGTAACTAGAGCATCATTAGTTTTACAAAGTTGGGAAAACTCTATACCCTTTTCATTTATCATACTTGCACTACTAGCATCGAGGCTTACTTCAATATTATACTTGTTAAATATATTTTTAAGGATAAAGTAGCTTTTTCTAAGCTTGGGTGTAGCAGGTCTTAATATGACACCAATTTTTTTAATATTTAAATTTAGCAAATTAACTCTTTATTAAAATTTTATCTTATTGTCTCAACTTTCGCACATACTAAAGCCAAGTTTAACCCCAAAAAACAGGCACTTTAAAGTATAATTCTTTACCATAAAACCTATACAGAGGTGAGTTTATGAATTATACGAATACTATCACAAATGAAATAAACACTAAGTTAAATAATCCAATTTTAAAAACATTAAAAGAGATAAAGATTACTTCTTTATTGAAAAAAAGTTCCTTTAGTAAAAAAGATGGTGCAAGCAACTATACAATTTTTCTGCACTTAACCATATTTAACTTCCCAATGCCCACGAGTCCCACCAACTCTCTCTATCATTCCAAGTTTTTTAAGTTTAGCGATATTTTCTTCTATCTTTCTAACAGAGATTCCTACTTCTTCAGATAGTAGTTTAGCACTAGCTTTGGAGTTATCTTTCATTATTTGAATTATTGTCATTTGATTTTCAGTAAGATTACCGACCTTATTACCGACTTCTTTACCGACCTTTATTATTGACTCCAATATCATTTCAAGCATAAACTCTATAAAGGGGGTACTTTCTCCTAGAGATGTTGCATCTTCAAGTGCCTTATAGTACTCTTGCTGATGATCTCTTACAATACTTTCAATTGGTAATGATGAAAAGAGTGGATTGTACGCATGTAACATAACACTTTGCCATAGTCTTCCCATACGACCATTTCCATCACTAAAGGGATGAATAAACTCAAATTCATAGTGGAATATACATGACTGTAGTACCATGTGCTCATCACTCTCTTGTAGCCATTTAAATATTTAATTATCTCAACTTTCGCACACAAAATTCTCTTGGATTTATGTGCGAAAGTTGAGTTATTATACAATTTTATCATTAAAAACTAAAAAATATGGCAAAATGTCATGTTTTAAATTTAAAAACTGACCTTACGCACCAAGAGCATATATACTCTGGGTGCGTAAGGTTATTTATGGAGAGGCACTTATATATGAGAAAAATTATTTTACTTTTAGCTCTTGGTCTTAGTTTGTATGCATTGGAGATAGATAACTTTGCATCAAAAATGGGCTACTATAGAGACTATAACATGGCTTTAAATACTGCTAAGAAACAACATAAACCTTTAATGCTTTTAGTAGGGACTGACTATTGTCCTTGGTGTAGAAAGTTTGAAAGAAAAACACTTCACTATCCTAAAGTAGTTACAGTGATAAAACAAAAATTTGTAGCTGTTGTTATAGACAAAAACAAAGATAAGGGTAGCTACCCAAACTCATACAAGTCACCTATGACTCCAGCAGTATTTTTCATAAATCCAAACAATGGTAATGTGCTTGACACCAGTGTTGGATATATTAGAAAAAATGATTATTTAGAAAAACTTGAGAGTGTTTTGTTCTTGTATTCTCAAAAAGGCAAGTGATGCTAAAGTTACTTCTTAGTCTCATGTTTTTGATAACACTAGCTTCCGCTAAACCTTTACCCTACACTCTTGAAAACCTAAAAAAATTAAATCTTTATTATGTAGACAGATCAGGTCTTTTTAGTAAAAAAGAGCAACAAGAGATAAAAAAACATATAAAAAGCAGATTGCAGGCAAGTGGTTTTGATCTTCATGCTGATGACCCTAGTACCTTGGTTGTCAAAATTCAAACAATAGATATAGATGATAGTGTGGTAGCATATATTGCTTTACTTGTTGGTGAAGAGGTCATAACAAAAAGAGATGGCAATATAGAAACGATGGCACTCACCTATCAACAATCAGATTTCCTTGAACTTGATGATCCAGAGATAGATATAAAAGAGGTTGTTTATCGTTTGTTAGAAGAGTTTTTACAACTTTACTCTGAAGATATGGAGTAAAAGCAAGCGATAAGCCAAAATAGGATACAATCGCGAAAATTTTTTATAGGACTCTATATTTATGAGAAGTCATTATTGTACAGATGTAAGTGAAGTAAATGTTGGCCAAGAAGTTACGCTGACAGGTTGGGCAAATAGTTACCGTGATCATGGTGGAATTATCTTTATTGATCTAAGAGATAAGAGTGGGTTAATTCAGCTTACATGTGATCCAGAAGACAGTGCATCTGCACATAAAATTGCTGATGAAGTTCGTGATGAATTTGTTTTGATAGCAAAAGGTACAGTAAGGCACAGGGGGGAAGGCTTAGTTAATCCAAGATTGAAAACTGGGGCTATTGAAGTGATAGTTAAAGAGCTTGTTATAGAAAACAGATCAGCACCTATCCCTTTTACACTTAACGATGATAATGTGAGTGAAGAGGTAAGATTAAAATATAGATATTTAGAGCTTCGTAAGCCAAGTATGTATGAAACATTTCGTCTTCGTTCAAAAGCTGCTATAGCAGCAAGAAACTCACTTGACTCAAATGGATTTTTAGAAGTAGAAACTCCAATCCTTACAAAATCAACACCTGAGGGAGCCAGAGACTATCTAGTCCCGTCTCGTGTCCATGATGGAGAATTTTACGCACTACCTCAGTCTCCCCAGCTTTTTAAACAACTTTTAATGGTTGGAGGATTTGATAGGTATTTTCAAATAGCTAAATGTTTCCGTGATGAAGACTTGCGTGCAGATAGACAGCCAGAGTTTACTCAGATAGATGTTGAGATGAGCTTTTGTACCCAAGAGGATGTCATAAATGTTGCTGAAGACCTTTTAAAGTCGATGTTTCGTGCTTGTGACATAGAGGTAAAAATCCCTTTTAACCGCATGAAATATAGCGATGCAATGGAGTGGTATGGCTCAGATAAGCCAGATTTAAGATACGATCTTAAGATGGTAGATGTTATTGATATTTTTGAAAGATGTGATAATGAAATTTTTACAAACATAGCAAAAAAACCACATACAAATCGTATCAAAGCATTGAAAGTTCCTGGAGCTGATCTTGTCTTTTCAAAGCGTGAAATGAAAGGGTTTGAGGAGTTTGTCCGTAAATTTGGAGCTCATGGTCTTGGTTATTTTCAAATGAAAGAAGATGGGTTAAAAGGTCCACTTATTAAATTCTTTTCAGAGGATGATATTGCACTTTTAATCGAAAGACTTAGTATGGAAGTTGGTGATGTCGTATTTTTTGGTGCTGGTGAGAAAAAAGTTGTTTGGGATTATATGGGAAGATTTAGAAACTTCATCGCTGAACATGAAAAAATGAACCTAATCGATCCGAATGCTTATGAGTTTGTATGGGTAGTGGACTTCCCAATGTTTGAAGTGGAAGATGGACGCGTCAAAGCACTGCATCATCCATTTACACAACCAGTTGATACAGATAAAGAGGATGTTCAAGAGATAGAATCTATCGCTTACGATATCGTCCTCAATGGTACAGAACTTGGGGGTGGATCTATGCGTATCCACAAAGAAGAAGTGCAAGAAGAGGTATTTAGACTTCTTGGCATAGAGGAGGAAGAAGCACAAGAGAAATTTGGTTTCTTGCTTGATGCTCTTAAGTTCGGTGCACCTCCACATGGTGGTTTCGCACTTGGTTTTGATAGACTTATGATGCTTATCTCAAAAAAAGCAAGTATTCGTGATGTTATCGCTTTTCCTAAAACTCAAAAAGCTTCTTGTGTACTTACAAAGGCACCAAGTGAGGTTGACAATACTCAACTTCGTGATCTTCACATTAGACTTCGCGAACAAAAAAAATCATAATGCAAAATCCTAAAAAACTTTTCCTTATTATCGGAGCTCCAGGCTCTGGTAAAACCACAGATGCCCAGCTTATAGCACAGAGCAATGAAAAAATAACACACTATTCCACTGGGGATATGCTTAGAGCGGAAGTTACAAGCAAAAGCGAGCTTGGTAAAGAGATAGACAAGTTCATCTCAAATGGTTCAATAGTCCCTATAAAAATTGCGATAGCCACTATCATAAATGCTATTAAAAATGCACCTACAAACATTATCTTGCTCGATGGCTACCCAAGAAGCATGGAGCAACTTGATGCTTTAGAAGATTATTTGGATCATACTTTAGAACTCAAAAGTGTTATTGAGGTAGCTGTTAGTGAGCAGACTGCCAGAGATAGAGTTTTAGGTAGAAACCGTGGTGCAGATGACAAAGTAGAAGTGTTTAATAATCGCATGAAAGTCTATAACGAACCTTTAAAAGAGATTCAAAACTTCTATAATAAAAAAAATATCTTAAAAGTTATTAGTGGAGAAGGTAGTATTGAAGAGGTCGTTGAGAATATGCAGAGTTTCATAAACTCTAAAATTTAGTGAAGGACTTAAGAGCCTTCACTTAACCTAGCTTTGAGATTATCGCAACCTCAACATCTGCAATATCAGCAGTACCATCTACTGTGATATAAGTCAAATCATCAACATATTTTGCTTGTTCTTTATAGTAACCAATAAGAGGTTGAGTCAGTTCATGATATACTTTAAGTCTGTCTATTACAACTTCCTCTTTGTCATCATCTCTTTGTACCAAATCTTCATTCGTAATATCATCTTTGCCATCAACTTTTGGTGGATTAAAAGTTATATGATAAGTTCTTCCACTTGCAAGGTGAGCACGACGCCCAGCCATACGAGTCACAATCTCACTATCTGGTACATCAATCTCTATGACTGCATCAATTTTGATACCAGCATTTATTAATGCATCAGCTTGGGGGAGCGTTCGAGGGAAACCATCTAATAGGTAACCATTTTTACAGTCATTTTCAGTTATTCTGTCTTTAACAAGTCCAATGATAATATCATCTGTTACAAGTTGTCCCGCATCCATAGCTGCTTTAGCCATTTTACCCATCTGTGTACCTGCTTTAATTGCCCCACGGAGCATATCGCCAGTAGAGATTTGAGGTATATTATATTTTTTTGTTAAAAACTGAGCCTGTGTACCTTTACCTGCACCAGGAGCTCCAAGTAGTATTATTCTCATACATTATTCCTAATTATTTTATAGATGAAATTATAGCTAAATTATTTTTCTTCTTCACTTTCTTCTTGTGCCTCTAAGATATCATCAATCATCTCTTTGCACTCATCCTCTTCCATCTCTCCTGTTGCAATATCATCAAGCACATCTTTTAGGTCATCTTTAAATTCACGAAGTTCTTCAATCTCCTCTTTTTGCGCATCATTTGCATTTTTTTCATCTGCAATCTCTTCAAATATTTCATCTAATCTATCATCTATATCTGGGATAACCTCTTGAGTAAGAAGTTCTTCAAGTTTTTTTGCATAAGACATAAGTTCTTTTCCTTTTTAGTTTGAATTTCCTAATAATAGCAAAAAATAATGATTTTATATTAATGCAATATTAATTAGTGCCGATATTAGTAAAAATCAAAGAATTATACAAACTAGATTTGGTTTATATGATATTATTTCAAATAAAATATTTACTTATTTCATTGTATAATTATTTAAAAAAATAAAAAAGAGGAACTATGTCTATTATAAGAAGCAATCATGTATTTAAAGGGCACAAAGCTCTACTTGGAAATAGGTATGTAACTTATGGTGAAGTAGAGTTACCTGTAAGATATGAGGAGTTTCCTAAGTCAAACAATGGTTTTGATTGGGGAGTAAACAGTTCTGGTTCTCAGCAGTTGGCTTTTTCTATCCTTCGTCAATTTAGTGATAGTGAATTTTCAAAAGAATATACGATGCAGTTTTCAAATGATATTGTGGCTTTTTTAAATTCTCGAGACTGGGTACTAAGTGCTTTAGAGGTTCAAGAGTGGATGAAAAAAAACACTTCAATAAATGAGAATGAGCCTAAAGAAGATAAAAAAATACCTACACAGCTTACACTCAAACCAAAAAATAAAAAAAATAAAAAAAATGTAGTAAAAACTGTATGTAAAGAGCTTTCAATCACACAAAAAGAACTCGCTCGCATACTAGAGGTTCCAGAGGGGACCATAAGTAGCTGGGCAGTAAAAAATGAAATTCCAAGATTGGGAAAAAAGGCGATTGAATTTTATATACTCAATGCTAAAAACCAACAGGTTGTTGATAGTTATAAAAACTTTATAACTTTATTAAACGCTTCTTAAGTAGCTCATCATGAAAACAAGTACAAGCGATTAGTATGCTACTTAGAACAATATTATTTTTCTTTATCTCTTTTCATCTTTATGCTCAAACAACTTTAAAAGAGGTGTATTCAATCAAAAACAATGAGGTACATCTGAGTGATTTATTCCCTCAAATACAAAAAGATCAGATTTTATTTACTGTTGATAATTATAAACATTCCAAAAGAATAAAAAGTAAAGATCTACTTGCTATTCTTAAAAAACTAGGTATCAAAGAGGTTAAAACATCCTCTTATTATGTAAACTTTCAAATATCTAGTCCTATTGACACAACACCCCTACATAAATTTTTAGATAACTATTATAAGGAAAAATACCCTACAATCATATTTAACAATATTCAAGTTCACTCTCGTGGCTATATAGATAAACTACCAAATAATTATAGTATAGAGATACGCGAGAACAGTTACCTTCGTAGCAAAAACATTATAAATATCAAAAGTGATACTGGTAAAAAACTTTTTTTTAACTACTCTATACATGCTTCAATCAAAGTGCTCATTACAAAAAAAACTATTCAGAGACACGGTGAACTTTCTCTACTCAATACAAAGTTTAAAACAATAAAATTTGATAATTTTAGAGCTTTGCCAATCATGGAATTTCATAAAAAAAGTTATCAGGTAGCCCGAACTATGAAGATGGATAAGATTCTTACAATCAGAGATATACAAAAATTAGATTTGGTGCGTAGAAATAGCATGGTAAGTGTAGAACTTGACAATAATGGAATATTTATCACTTTTCAAGCAAAAGCCTTGCAAAGTGGAACTTTAGGCGATATAATCACTATTCAAAAAACAAATTTAAAAAGATTACAAGCCAGAGTAATTGGTAGAAAAAGGGTTCAAATACAATGATAAAAAAAATTATCCTTGCAACCAGTGGTGCTAGTGGCATAAACTTAGGTATAAAAGCTCTTAAACTTTTTCCAACTCAACTAGATATCCATTTTATACAAACTAAAAATTCTCAAATTGTTCAAGAAAAAGAACTTGGGATAACAATCCATAAAGATGATGATATATCTGCAAGTATTGCTTCAGGATCATTTGGGAGTGATGCTATGCTTATTGCTCCATGTAGCATGAATACTTTGGCTAAAATAGCTTGTGGGATATCTGACAACCTTGTAACAAGATGTGCTAGTGTTATGATAAAAGAGCAAAAAAAGCTTATTTTAGCCCCTAGAGAGATGCCATTTTCTGCTATTGCTTTAGAAAATATGCAAAAATTAGCACAACTTGGAGTTATTATAGCACCCCCTGTGATGGCTTACTACTCAGAACAACAAACGCTCCAAGAGATGGAAAACTTTATCATTGGTAAGTGGTTTGATTTGTTAGGCATAGAAAATAATTTATATAAAAGATGGGAATAACTTTGAAAAAAATCGCACTCTATCCAGGAACATTTGACCCAATCACAAATGGTCATTACGATATTATAAAAAGAGCACTCAACCTTTTTGATGAAGTGATCGTGGCTGTTGCCATTTCACACGATAAAAAGCCTATGTTTAGCCTTAATGAGCGTATAGAGATGACAACGAAAGCCACTCAAAATTTTCAAAATGTTCATGTTGTTGGATTTGACAACCTCACAGTTGAGTTAGCTAAACAACACGATGCTTCTGTGCTTATCCGAGGACTACGAGCGGTTAGTGACTTTGAATATGAATTACAGATTGGGTACTTAAACAACTCACTTGATGACACAATAGAAACCGTTTATCTTATGCCAACATTGCAACATGCTTTTATTAGCTCTTCCATCGTCAGAGGTTTATTAAAGTTCAATGCAAAAACAGAGCATTTATTGCCATCAGAAGTACAAAAAATCATAGGAAGTATGGATCCATGTACATTGCAATAGAGGGGATAGATACAGCAGGGAAAAGCACTCAGATAGCTCTTCTTGAACGAAAATTTCCAGATGCGCTCATCACCAAAGAGCCAGGAGCTACTGCTGTAGGCAAAGAGATAAGAGATATCGTACTGAATGCTCGAGCAAAAAGTAAAAAAGCTGAGTTTCTTCTCTTTTTAGCTGACCGTGCTGAGCATGTAGATGAAGTGATCAAACCAAACATTAACAAAATGATCATCTCAGATAGAAGTGCTGTAAGTGGTGTAGCATATGCTCTAACACAAGGAGATATAGATAAAAAACATTTAGTAGCGTTCAACCATTTTGCAACAGATTCCTATCTTCCAAAGAAAGTTTTTTTACTTTATCTTACGAAAAAAGAATTAGAGTTTAGGCTCTCCCAAAAAGAACTTGATGGCATTGAACTTCGCGGATGTGAATATCTTTTAAAGATTCAAGATGCCATGATTGAATCATGTAAACTTCTAAATATTGATTTAGTCCAAATAGATGCTACAGAGACAATCGAAAATATTTCAAAAAACATACTGAGTTTTCTTTAAAATAAAGTTTTATTATCAATAAAAAATGGTATCCTTATAAAAATAATTTTGAGGAAACTAAATGATTAACTCTTTAAGAGGTATGAATGACATCCTAAGTGATGATTATGAAAGATTTACTTACTTCATCAATACAGCCACAACTATAGCACAGAGATATGGATTTCATTTTATAGAGACTCCACTTTTAGAAGAAACTGCTCTCTTTAAAAGAGGTGTTGGAGAGTCAAGCGATATCGTTGGTAAAGAGATGTATCAGTTTACTGATAAAGGTGATAATGATGTTTGTCTTCGACCTGAGGGCACAGCGGGAGTTGTTCGTGCTTTCATACAAAAAAAACTCGATAAGGCTGGTGGTACACATAGATTTTTTTATCATGGAGCAATGTTTCGCTATGAGCGACCACAAAAAGGTCGGCTAAGACAATTTCATCAGTTTGGTGTAGAGAGTTTTGGAGTTGAGAGTGTTTATGAAGATGCTTCCATGATTATGATGGTTCATGATATATTAAAGGCTTGTGGGATTGGGCATAGACTGCAACTAAACTCTTTAGGATGTAGCACTTGTATGTCGCCATACCGCCAAAAACTCATCAACTTTGTAAAAGATGTTGAAGATAAAGTTTGCCAAGATTGTGCCCGTCGTCTCCAAACCAATCCTATTCGTGTACTTGATTGTAAAAATACTACTTGTCAATCTCTTTACACAGATGCACCAAAGCTTATAAATAATTTGTGTAGTGAATGTGAAGATGATTTTGCAAACTTAAAAACTATTTTAGACCAAAATAATATAAAATACGAAATAGATACAAATTTAGTTCGAGGCTTAGACTACTATTCAAAAACAGCTTTTGAATTTGTAAGTGACAACATAGGAAGTCAAAGTGCTATTGCAGGAGGGGGAAGATATGATCGACTTGTTGAATTTTTAGATGGCAAAGCCACACCTGCTGTTGGATTTGCTATGGGTATTGAACGACTTATGGAACTCATAGTGATGCCAGAGAAAACTAGAACTGGCTACTACATCGGAGCGATGGATGAGAATGCACTCAGCCTAATCGTAAAAATCACTCATAAAAAACGCTCTACTGACAAGGTAAGTCTTGACTACAAAGCAAAAAATTTACAAAAACATCTTAAAGCAGCAGATAAAGTAAATGCAAAGTTTTGTGCGATTATTGGTTCAAACGAGTTAAAAGATGCTACTATTTGGGTGAAAGACTTAGAAAACAAAACTGAGTCAACAATTAAACTAGAGGAGTTTTGATTATGGACACTATACACTTTTTATGGAATATATTTATAAATTTTATTGAATTTTTTATACTTGCTGGGCTTATTGCTCTTGTTATGCTTTTTGTCTATGATAAATATGTGCAAAGAAAACATGCTTTACTTATCAACTACCCTATCATAGGAAGATTTCGCTACCTTTTTGAGTCGCTTCGTGAGCCTCTTAGACAGTATTTTGCAGAAGAAACATTTTATGAATCAAAAGACAAGGTTGATTGGGTTTACACTGCAGCTAAAGATAAACCAAACTACCAATCTTTTTCCGTTTCTCAACCATTTAATGGTTCAAGATTTATTATTAAACACTCCACCAATGTCCTCAACCAAGATGAAGTTGAAGATGATACAAGCGTTGTTTTTGGTAAAGATAGAGAGATTCCATTTGTTTCTAAAACACCTGTTGTGCGTTCAGCGATGAGTGATGGGGCGCTTAGTCCAGAGGCTGTTCGAGCTTTTTCAATTGCTGGAGCAAAGTCAGGTTTAACTATCAACACTGGAGAAGGTTCACTTACATCAAACCATCTTTTTACACATAAACCAGATCTTAATGCTTGTGATTATCTTGAAATTATTAAAAGTACACCATATGCAGAATTTGTTTTTCGTATGGGAGAGATATTTTTTAACCGCTCTATTGCACTAAAATGGTATAGACAAGCCCTTTTAGGAGACAATAAAGAGAAAAACACCTATATCTATGATACAAAAAATCATGTTCTTTTTCGTGTCAATTGGAATGCTCCACTAGATACATTTCCAAAAACCGTGCCAGAAGATATACCAAATACCATTTTTCAAATGAGTTCGGGACTCTATGGCGTTCGAGATCAAAATGGAGATTTTGATGAACTTCGCTACCAAAAAGTGATGAAATTTTGTCGTATGACAGAGATAAAAATAGCCCAAGGTGCGAAACAAACTGGTGGTAAACTCGGAGCCTCAAAGGTAAGTGCTGACATCGCTTACTATCGTGGAGTTCCAGAGGGTAAAGATATATTTTCACCAAATCGTTTCCCTTTTGCTGACACTACTACACATCTTCTTAATTTTGTTGAAAAACTTCAAAAACTCTCAAAAAAACCTGTTGGCTACAAGATAGTTGTCTCAGATGCTAAAGCAGTGGAAGAGATGGTACAAGAGATAGCTGATAGGGATAGTGAGGGAAGATCTATCCCCGACTTCATAACTATAGACAGTGGAGAGGGTGGAAGTGCTACAGCTCCGCTTGAACTAATGGAGTCAGTCGGTCTTACAACACAAAATGCTCTCTATGTAGTTGATACACTACTCAAAAAATACAACTTACGAGAGAAGATAAAACTTATAGCTAGTGGAAAAGTTTTAACTCCAGATGATCTTGTTATAACTATGTGTATGGGTGCTGATGCAGTAGGAATTGCTCGTGGTTTTATGATGAGTGGTGGGTGTATTCGTGCACGCATGTGTTCAGGTTTTGGTTCACATGTTTGTCCTGTTGGAATGGCTACACAAGATGAGAAAAAAAGGGCATCGTTCCTTGTTGTTAAAGAGGGAAGAGACATAGGTAATTACCATAAAAATCTCATAAAAAGTATGAAAGTTGTTATGGCAGTTATGGCTGTTAAGAACATAAATGGTTTAAATAAAAGTTTACTTACATTTAAAAATCAAAATGGAGAGATCTATTTTGATATAGACAAACATTTCCACAACAAGCTCCATATATAGAGTAAGATGGATACTTTTGGACTAAATGTATGGGCACAAAATAATTTTAAAGAGCATAGTGGGCTTTTAAGAGTAAACTATAAAAGCTCCCCCTCTCTTTTAGATATTATAGAAAAAGTGCGTCAGGATGGAACGCGAGGACCTATTCTTCTTCGATTTCCACATCTTATTAAAAAACAAATCAAAAGCTTGTACTCTCATTTTGACAATGCTATCAAAGAAAATAATTATGGAGGCTCTTTTAACGCCGTTTTTCCCCTTAAAGTTAATCAGTTTCCTTATCTCATCAAAGCGACTTTAGCTCAAGGTAAAAAATATAACTATGGTTTAGAGGCTGGAAGTAAAGCAGAACTTGTTTTAGCGATGGGTAAATCTCAACTAGAAACACCCATCACCGTTAATGGCTTTAAAGATAAAGAGATGATAACTCTAGGCTTTATGGCTGCTCACAGTGGTCACAATATCACTCTAACCATAGAGGGCATCAATGAACTTGAAACCATTTTAGAGATAACAAAAGAAACAAGATTAAAAACACCAAAAATTGGTATTCGAGTAAGACTTCATAGTGGTGGCAGTGGCTCATGGGCAAAAAGTGGTGGCATGGATGCAAAATTTGGTCTCACATCAACTGAGATCATAGAGGCAATCAAACTTTTAAAAGAACATCATCTCATAGATAATTTAGAGATGATTCATTTTCACATAGGCTCACAGATGAGTGATATAGCACCACTTAAAAAAGCACTCAGAGAGGCTGGAAACATCTACGGTGAACTTAAAAAAATGGGTGCAAACAAACTTAACAGTATCAATATAGGTGGTGGTCTCGCTGTAGAATATAATCAAAATAAAGATTCAAAGACTCTCAATTATTCCATAGAGGAGTTTGCAAGTAGTGTTGTTTTTTTACTTGGTGAGATTATGGATACTAAAGGGGTACTACACCCAAATATTTTCACAGAATCAGGAAGATATGTAGTTGCTTCACATGCAGTGCTTATAGCCCCTGTGCTTGAACTATTTTCTCAAGACTATCAAGAAAAATTATTGAAGTTCAAGAAAAAAAATCCCCCTCTCATAGAAGAACTTCGGGAGTTAAATAAACTTTTAACAAGCAAAAATGCCATAGAATATATGCATGATGCTCTTGACCATAGTGAATCACTTCTCACCCTTTTTGATCTAGGATACATAGACCTACAAGACCGTTCAAATGCAGAAATTTTAGTTCACAATATCATAAAAAAAGCTCTTTACCTTTCTAGTTCGCTCAATATGAATGAACTTCAAGACTTACAAGCGAGAGTACAAGAAAGATATCTTATCAATGCTTCTATATTTCAAAGTTTGCCTGATTTTTGGGGTATTAAACAAAAATTTCCCATTGTTCCACTCAATCATTTAGATAAAACACCCCTCAGAGCAGCTTCGTTGTGGGATATCACTTGTGATAGTGATGGAGAGATAGCATTTGACACATCACACCCCTTGTATCTTCATGATATAGACTTAGAAAAAGAAGAGTATTATTTAGGATTCTTCAATGTTGGTGCTTACCAAGAAACACTAGGGATGAACCACAATCTATTTACACACCCAAATGAATATACTATAGATATTGACAAAGATACTTACACAATAAAAAATAGTGTAAAATCAAAATCAATATTAGAAATTTTATCTTCCATTGGTTATGATGCATCTTCGCTACATAAAAAACTTAATTTAAAACTTCAAAAGAGTGACTTTATCACAGAAAAAGAAAAAAATGATACACTTGCAAAACTTGAAACACTTTTAAAACAAAATGGCTATTTAAGAACTACAAATTAAGGTTGTAAAGTGAGCTTATATTCTCAAATAAAAGAAGATTTTTCAAATGCATATAAAAATGATCCAGCATTAAACTCAGTTGTCGATTTTTTATTTAATTATCGTGGGGTATGGGCAGTATTTTGGTATAGAATTTCCCATGCTTTATATCTTAGAAACTACAAACGAACTGCTCGAATTATCTCTGGTTTTTCACAATGGTTTACAAATATTGAGATCCACCCTGCTGCGTGTATAGGTAGCAGAGTCTTTATTGACCATGGCATGGGTGTAGTTATTGGTGAGACTACTATCATCGAAGAGGATGTACTCATCTACCAAGGGGTCACACTTGGAGGAGTATCACTAGTTCCAGGAAAGCGTCATCCAACCATCAAAAGAGGTGCTGTAATAGGCGCAGGAGCAAAGGTTCTAGGAAATATCATCGTTGGTGAATATGCAAAGATTGGTGCTAATTCTGTAGTAGTAAAAGAGGTTCCAGACAATGCAACAGCTATTGGAATCCCTGCCAATGTCATTGAAAAAGGTCGCTGTAAAGATCCATTTATGCATAATATGCTTCCAGATATAAACAAAGAGATGTTTGAATATCTCCTCAAAAGGGTAGCTATTTTAGAACACATATTACGCGAAGACAACAAAGAGGTATTAGAACAAGATATACAACTTGAACATATCTATGAAACTTTTATCAAAGCGATGAAAAATTAATATAAATTTGTTTGTTTTTTAGTATAATTTCATTTATATTATACATTACAAGGCTTACTATGTTAACAAATCGTATCAATACACTTTCCGAATCTATTACTATAGCTATCACAACACTTGCAGGTGAACTCAAAGCACAAGGTAAAGACATACTAAGTTTCTCAGCAGGGGAACCTGATTTTGGTACGCCACGAGTCATTAGAGATGCTGCGATTAAAGCGATCAATGATGGTTTTACAAAATATACTGCTGTTGATGGAATTCCCGAATTAAAAACTGCCATTGCCAACAAACTTAAACGAGATAATAATCTTACTTATGCATCAAATCAAATCATAGTGAGCAATGGTGCAAAACACTCTTTATTTAATCTCTTCTCAGTTCTTATAGATAATGGTGATGAAGTGATTATCCCTGCACCCTACTGGGTTACCTATCCAGAGATTGTAAAGTACTGTGGCGGTAAAGTAGTAGAGATAGAGACACATGATGTCAGTGGTTTTAAAATAACTCCTGAGCAACTTAAATGTGCCATTACACCCAATACAAAAATGTTAGTTCTAACAACTCCTTCAAATCCAACTGGTTCAATTTATTCAAAAGAGGAGCTTACGCAATTAGGGAAAGTTTTAGAAGGCACTAAAATAATAGTTGCAAGTGATGAGATGTATGAAAAACTTATCTACGAGGGTGCATTTACCTCATGTGCAGCCATCAGTGAAGATATGTTTAAAAGAACAATCACCATCAATGGACTAAGTAAATCAGTAGCAATGACAGGATGGAGATTTGGTTATATGGCTGCGTACAACACAGAGATCATCAAAGCAACTAAAAAACTTCAAAGTCAGAGTACATCAAACATTAATTCTATCACTCAAAAAGCAGCTATAGTTGGTTTAGATGGTGCGGCTGATGAGGATATTGAAATGATGAGAAAAGAGTTTTCAGCTCGTCGTGATGAAGCAGTAAAGCTTTTCAATAACATAGAGGGATTAAGTGTACTTAAACCAGATGGTGCTTTCTACCTATTTGTAAATATTTCAAAAATCAGTAATGATTCACTCAATTTTGCAAAAGATTTACTAGATAAAAAACTTGTAGCTGTAGTCCCAGGTGTTGGGTTTGGTAGTGAAGGTTACTTTAGATTTAGTTTTGCAACCGACATCGACTCTATCCGTACAGGGATCAAAAGGATAGAAGAGTTTGTAAAAGAAAACTATCCCAAACTCAAAAAATTAAACAAGTAAATTTTAAAGAATTTTTCAAACTTGCATGACAAAAAATGAAACAAATGTCCCACATACTATCTGCCACGCAAATCCTATGTCAAAACCGAGAGTATAGGATTGCATTAGAAGTACCGTTAAAAAACCTGCCACTAAAGCAAAAGGTACACTTGTTGCACTCCCTCTTTTGGTAAAGATAGCTGAGATAAATACACCAAGTAATCCTGAATAAGCAAAAGCCATCACCCCGAGGGCAAAACTTATGAGTGGCATGTCACTCGCTTGATGCACTACAAAACTCAAAAGTGCCATAAGTGAGAGCATCACAGCAAAAACAAAGACCCCTACCCTTGCTGCCTTTACAAAATGCATCTCTGAAGTTGTTGCTTGTTTTTGAAGTTTATAGGGCTTGTACAAATCCTCTATGGCTACTGAACTCATTGCACCTAAAACTGAGTTTGTGCTTGAGAGTGCTGCAGCTATAGCACCTACAGTCACCAAGCCTTTGAGTCCTGAGGGCATCTCATTGAGGATGTAGTACATAAAGATGGTGATGCTCTCTCCCGCAAAACTTTGCGTAACTTGATGCTCTTGATAAAACAAAAAGAGTAGTAAGCCTATGATGAGAAAGAGCATCACCACTGGGATGCTCACAAGGGTAGAAAGATACAAAGAGCGAGAGGCTTCATCCTTATCTTTACAGGAGAGTACCCTTTGTGTAAGGTCTTGATCTAGTCCAAAAGCTGCGATGTTGAGAAGCAACCAACCGCTCAATAAGCCAAAGAGATTAAACTTACCATCTGAAGTAAAACTTAAATCATAATCTATAAACTGGAGTTTATCTTTTTGAGCGAGAGCATGGACTATCTTAGCATACGACATATCAAGAGAACTATAAAGGTAAAACACTACCGCAAGACCAGCTCCAATATATGTAACAGCTTGGATAATATCGCTAAAAACAACAGACTTTACACCACCAAAATAAGTAAAAACCAAAGCACCGAAGATGAGCATGATGACACTCAAGGACACATGAAAAAAACTAATATCATAAAAGATAATCATACTTACAGCTAAGGCTGCTATGTAAAGACGAGCACCACTCGCAAAAAGTCGTCCAATAAGAAACATCACACCCGCTTGTTTTTTTGCACTTGCACCATAACGCACCTCTAAGAGTTCATATACAGTGAGTGCATTGATAGCATAAAATCTTGGGATGAGAATCTTAGCAACGAGATAAACTGCTAATAAAGCTGAAAAGTAAAATCCTATAAGGGTTAAATCAAGTTTATAAGAGTATTCAGGGGCACCTAAAAAAGTAGCTGCGGATTGTGAGGTGGCAAGTACTGAGATAGCAACAGCAAAAGTTGGTAAAGCATTTGAGCCGACAAAATATTCACGGGATGACTCTATCTTTTTTCGCGAGAGCAAGAATGAGGCAAAAGATAGCACTACAAAGTAAGCCCCAAAGACTGCCCAGTCTAAACCGCTAAACCCTATGTGCATCAGATCTCTTCTAGGAGTTTAGCGATGCGTTTGTTGGACTCTATGATGCGAGAGAGTGGTATGGCTTTATTTTTAACTTGTTTGTAGATGCTCTCTATGAGTTCACCTGTATCTTGTGATGCAAGTTGATTTGCAAAAAGTAAGATATCTACACCTGAGTTTATACAGAGTCGCACACTCTCATCTAAAGAGTAATGTGCTGAGATAGCTTTCATCTGCATATCATCACTGATGATAACACCATCATAAGCCATTTTCTCACGGAGTAGTTTTGTATTGATAGCATACGAGAGTGTTGCTGGATAAAGTTCATCTAAGTTGCGGTTAAAAACATGTGCTGTCATGATCATCTGCACATTCCCCATCTTTATGAGCTTAGCATAAGGCTCTATCTCTTTGACATTCCAAGTATCAGATATATCGACAAAACCCTTATGCGAATCACTAAGAGAAGAACCATGCCCCGGAAAATGTTTGAGTACACTCAATACTCCATTATCACGAAGTGCTTTCATAAAAATATTTGCATTTCTCACAACATCATCTGTTGTGGCACCATAAGAGCGTTGCAATGCGAAAATAACTTTATTGTCTTTGTTAAGAGCCAAGTCCACTACAGGGGCAAAATCACAGTTGAAGCCATACTCTTTTAACTCTGTAGCTAAAGAGGTGTAGATTTTTTGTGCATAGTTGTCATCATGTTTTTTTGCAATACTCCATGCTGAATAGGTTGGTAAGAAGCCATCCTTTTCTTTAAGACGAGCCACCTTTCCACCCTCTTGATCAACAGAGATGATCAGTTTTTTTGGAGATATATTTTGTAGTTTTTGTGTTAGTTTTTTAAGCTGGATTGGATTTTTTATATTTTTAGCAAGAGCGCGGTTGTTGTAATGCTTATCAAATAAGATCACACCTCCAAGTTCATACTCTTTAATATACTTGTAAATATCTTGTGTTTCATTGATATCTAGGGTATCAAAACCTACAAGAAGCATGTGAGAGATCATCTTTTTGAGTTTAACTTCATTGATATCTTTGGTATCAGCACCAAAAGAGATATTTATAAGTAAAAAAATAAGAAGTAGAAACTTCATCATAGACTTATCACTTCCCCATATATCTCCTCGCCATCATATAAAGAGTTTGCATTTTTAATTTTGTATGTTTTGTTTGGATTGAAAAGGACATAACTATTTTTTTTGTTTATTGTTCTTGCAGGATTGAGCGATATTAACTCGACTAAATTTTGCATAGTTATAAGACCAGATTTGACAAGTTTGGTATAAAACAGAGGGAGTGCATCACTGATCGATTCACATCCATACTCTGCATCAAAAAATGCCACCTCTTTATGGACTGGGGAACTAGGTTGGTGTAGTGTACTCAAGATATCTATCTCACCATTTTTGAGTGATGCTTGTAACAGTGACACATCACTCTCGGAGGACAAAGGGGGATCTAATTTTGCCCTAGTGTTAAAGTTAGCACAAGCTTCATCTGAATGGACAAGATGATGCAAAGAGACCTCACAAGAGACTAACACACCCTCTTTCTTTGCTTGAGTAATGAGTGAAATAGA